>Ga0209802_1001564_pt1 | contig 16789 bp, 17 predicted proteins | sample GraSoiAngelo_129_FD_185886 | JGI IMG/M metagenome (GOLD analysis project Ga0209802, IMG submission 185886) | Grasslands soil microbial communities from the Angelo Coastal Reserve, California, USA - 14_0927_12_40cm (SPAdes) (version 2) | ecosystem: Environmental > Terrestrial > Soil > Grasslands ... | reverse complement strand
TGTGCCCGTTGTGCGAGTGATGGTAGTAATCCAGTCGCCACTTCCGAACTGGACTCGGTATGGGTCGTTGTACACGCGAATGTCGGGGAAGATCTCAATGAACTGCTGCATAGCCTTGGCGTGCGCAGCCGCGCCATAGATTGGTTTTGGGTATCCTGGGATGTGCGCAATCATGTCTGGGTGGTGCACAGCATCCATTCCCGCCTGGTTGCGGGCGTTGAAAGCGCTGTCCCCTTGCTTGAAGAGCGCGAGGAGGCGCGCGGTCCGATTTACATCCGCAGTCGTCTTTTGCATGAGGTGTAGAAAGAAGGAGCGATACTAAAGCCGGACGTGCACACTGGGTGTGTCGTGTAACAAATTGTAGTGCGATTCTCTGGCATTCCTCATCGGGAAAATGCAACATGCGACATCGAAAAAATCCTCAGGATAGGCCTGGCCGGATCTCCCGTCCGTGTTCATGAGTCATTTTCGCCTAGTTTGTTTCTTGAACTGGAGCCCGGTCAGGTACAGATAGCCAAACCAGAGGATCAGTGCGTATGTCCCAACGATGGACAGGTTCACGGTAAACAGGATCAAGCTGGGCTCAAGCAACAGCAGGCTATAGCCGATGGTCCAGAAGGCGTCGGCCATGCCAAAAATCGCGGAAGCCTCTTCCGCTGGATGTGACAGGGTGAGCACGGTCCCGTAGTAGTACGTAGCCGATGCAACAAGCGAGAAGATTACTGACACAATTATTGCGAGAGTGAACTGGAAGAGAATCGAGTTGATCTGGCCCGAGGAATATTGGGGATAGAGGAAGAAGAGCAGAAAGGTGAAGATCGCTACGCTTGTTCCGGCTAGAGTGATATTGCGGTTAACGTTGGAGTTTGCAATGTCGATGCTCACGATTCAGCATTTCCTGACTATTGACAAATCGTTTCTCCCTTAGAGGGTTGCGGTAACCGCGTTGTCGGTTGTCTTGATCTTCGGATGTACGCCCGCCAATTCCAGCAAAGAAACGATGTATTCCTGGATCCAGATAGATCCCTTCCGACCGTAGCGATGATAGACGGTGACGATTTTCTTTCCGTTTGACTCAGCTTCCTTGAGCGTAAAGACCTTGGAATACTCGCTTACAGTCCTGAAATACTCCAAAATCGCGCTTAGGCTTAGGTCTCCTCGCTTCGACATGATTTGTGATTGGATAACATTCTGGGCGAGACGTCTCGCCGAAACTTTGGCGTATTCATCCGACACGCCCTCTAACAACACCCCTATCCCGACCGAGGAGATTTTAACCATAGGGAACGGGTCGAGATAGCGATCCAGGTTTACGTACGCCAGGATGAGTTCGTTGACCAAGGTGTTAACGCTGATGTGCTTTTCCTGAGCGTCTCTTTCGATTATTTCCAGTGCTGCCTGGTCAACTCTAAACGATCTAATCACTGACCTTCTGGGCTGTCGGGACATTGCCTTCGACACGACGGGACATCTGGTTAAATGCGTGAGGCTCTCATGCGCAAAATGCTTTGCGTGGTGATACTCGTCCTGTCAGCTTCGAAACGACATGTTTCAGGGCTTGTTCTGAACGATTTCTCGGATGGAAAATCCTATCTTTCACACTCTGAAAAGTAGGAAATGTTCCCTTTGTCGATTCCGCGCGCCGAATCAGGTTGTCGCCTTAAGATGGACCACCTCAGACTTCACCCTTTCCGCGATCTCGATGCTCGCTCGTCTCTGAGCCTGTCGAGTCTCAGCTCCGATGTGGCATGTGACGACTGTCGTTCCCTTAGGTAGGCCGACAAGTTCTTTCTCCCACTCGTCCGCCGGAGGCTCAAGGTGAAAGACGTCGAGTCCTGCGCCCGCGAGATGCCCTTCCTTCAAGAGTTTGAGCAGCGCGGGTCCTTCGATAATATCTCCTCTTGAAGTGTTGACCAGGTAAGATCCCTTCCGCATCATTCTCAGCCGTGCCTCATTTAGCAGATGATGGGTCTGCGGGGAATATGGAACGTGAATCGTGACGATGTCACACCGCCGAAGCAGATCCTCAACCGAGTCTGTTATCTCAAAGCTCAAACCTGGAACTCCGCGAGGTCGGATAACGTCGTAGCCGAGAACGTCGGCTTGAAATCCTACCGTGAGGATGCGCGAGACTTCGTTCCCGATACGCCCGGCTCTTCCGATAATTCCGATCTTCTTCGACTGTAGTTCTTCGCCCATCAACTGGTTCTTAATCCACCCGCCCTCCTTCATACTATGATCCGCGAACGGGATCTTCCGGAGGAGACAGAGCATCAGCCCGACAGTCAGTTCAGCAACGCTCGTTGTAGGAGCGCGTGGAGTGTTGAGAACAATGACTCCTTTCTCCTTGGCTGCTTGAAGGTCGATATTGTCAAGGCCGACACCCGCGCGTCCCACGATTTTCAACGTCGAATCTCGGAGTATACTAGAATCCACCTTCGTTCTGCCTCGAACGATCAAGACATCGTATTGGTTGATGATGCTGGCAAGCTTTGACTTGTCTAGTCCAGGCTGATTATCTACAATGAAACCGGCGTCCGAGAGAATCTTGACGCCTTCCTCATCGATCGGATCAGAAATCAGAACTTTCAACATAGGATCAACTGTTAGAGCGTGTAGTTGGCGCCTTTGTCAGAGGCGGTCTCAATTTCCTCAAGAGCGCTTGAGCAGCGATTGTTACCGGGTCCCAGACGGGAGCCAACGGTGGAGAATAGCATGTCTCAATCTCAGAAAAATCCTGAACGGTCAATCCGAGATGGGCTGCCATGGATGCGAAGTTACCCCTGAGTGTCGCCCCTTCCTCGCCTACTAGCTGAGCCCCTATGAGCTTCCCATTCTCACGATTCGCCAGCAACTTCACAGTCAGGTCCTTTCCCCCCGGATAGTAGGAAAGCCGCGTGGACCCCGTTATTCTCACTGAGACAGGAGTGATTCCGATCTTCTCTGCCATGGCTGTCGTTGGACCCAGTGTTGCTACTTCTAGCCCAAAGAGTTTCACGGTTGTCACGCCAGTCGATCCCGGGTATCTGGCGTCGCCTCCAGCAGCATTTATGCCTGCAACCATTGATTGTCTGACTGCTGTCGTAGCGAGTTGAAAGAAGACATGTCTTCGCGTAATGAGGTCAAACGTCTCGATGCAGTCGCCCGCAGCGTAGATGTTGTTGGCTGAAGTCAGCATTCTCTCATCGGCTCTAATGCCGCCCGATTCACCGAGCAGTATGCCGGCGCCCTTCGCGAGTTCCGTGTTAGGCCTAACCCTAACGGCCACAATGATAGCATCGACCTCGTAGGCATGACCCGAAATTCGAACTCCAACGACCTTTCCTTTGTCGCCGAGAATCTCGTCCAGAGTTGACTGCAAGTGATATTCAACACCATGCTCCAGTCCTTTCTCTCTAACAATCGCTGCCATGTCAGGATCGAGAATGACCGGGAGGATTTCGGGGACTATCTCGGCCTGCAACACAGCCACTCCTCGGACAAGCAAAGCCTCGGCCATTTCTGAACCGGTAAGACCCGCGCCGATGATCGCGACCTTCTTCGCTTGCGCCTCTTTGAGATAATTCGCGAGTCCTTCCACATCGTTCATAGTTCGAATCGTAAATACTCCGGTGAGGTCGGAGCCAGGGACGGCAAGGGTGGTCGTATGGGCACCGGTAGTGAGGATGAGACTGTCGTACGGGAGTTCAGTCATGCGACGATTAGGCGAGTTTAGTTCCACTGCCTGGCGATCAGGGTGGATCCTCGTCGCGGCGACTCCCAGCCTGAGGTCTATTCGGTTCGTATGCTCGTAAAAGTCCTCGTCATAGCCGATGAGCGACCGCATGGTGGGAACTATTCCGCTGAAGGCATACGGGAGCCCGCATCGGGAATACTCCGGTAAAGCTTCATCTCCTACGATAGTGATATCAGAAGTCCGATCGGTCTTCCTGGCGTAGAATGCGGCCGTAGTGCCGGATACTCCGCATCCTACAATGACTATTCGCCGAACCATACGATTCGGCGTTCCGAATCGTCCGATAACGGTTTCCCTCGCTTCTCGTCCCAAGAACAAAGAGTTAGTTTAATGTGGAGGATTGAATCATGCCATGACGATGATTATGACAAAAGCCACCATGGATAACTTCCTGAAGAACGGCAAAGGACTACTGCTCGCCTACGATCAGGGCTTCGAACATGGGCCATCTACAGATTTCAACGAGAAAAATATTGATCCCAATTACGTGCTTGACATCGCCGTTAAGGGACAGTTTACCGGCGTTGTTCTGCACAAGGGAATCGCTGAGAAATATTACAACAGCAAGATCCCTCTGATAATCAAACTCAACGGGAAGACAAGCCTTCCGAAGGGCGAGCCTATCTCTTCACAAGTCTGCAGCGTCGAGGAGGCAATCAGCCTCGGAGCCAAAGGAGTCGGATATACCATCTACTTGGGGAGCGCCAACGAGAATATTATGCTACAAGAATTTGGCGAGATTCAAGAAGACGCGCATGAGGAGGGAGTACCAGCTATTGCATGGATCTATCCTAGAGGAGAAGCTGTGAAGAACGACACCTCGCCCGAAATTGTCTCATATGCGGCCCGAGCAGGTCTTGAAATCGGAGCCGACGCTGTCAAGATCAAATACTCAGGAGACCAGACAAGTTTCAAATGGGCTGTAAAAGCCGCGGGCCTCACTAAGGTCTTCATGTCAGGTGGCCCAAAGGCTCCGACTGACGAGACGTTTCTCAACCAGGTAAAGGGTGCAATGGACGCAGGAGCCACAGGGTTAGCTGTTGGAAGGAATGTCTGGCAGCATACAGACCCCTTGAAGATGTCAAGCGCGCTGCGAGAAATCATCTTCAACGGCAAGGAAGTGGACCGCGCGCTTCAGATGGTTGTCGCAGAATAAGAGTTCGATCATACACTCGATCCCACCTCTTCTCCGTTTCGATCTCTGGGGGCTAGGTTCGCGAAATCGCTGAGAGGACTACTCTTAGTCGTGAACTTCAAGACCTACATCGAGGCGACCGGCAAACACGCAATTGAGCTAGCGAAGATCGCAGAGAACGTCTCAAGGGAGACGGGAGTAACAATCATTGTAGCGCCGCAGTTCACTGATATCGAACCCGTCTCCAGAACCGTCGATATCCCGGTCTTCAGCCAGCACATAGATTCTGTGAAACCGGGTGCGTACACGGGTCACGTACTCGCCGAGGCCGTCAGGTCGGCGGGTGCGGAGGGGTCTCTGGTCAATCATTCAGAAAAAAGGATCAGCACATCTGAGATCGCTGGTACAGTGAAAGTGTGTTCCAACGCTGATCTCGTATCCGCTGTCTGCGCAGATACGACACAGGCCAGCGTCGACATCGCAAAGATGCTGCCCGACATGATCGCGATCGAGCCTCCCGAACTCATAGGAACAGGCATTTCCATTTCAAAAGCTCGCCCGGAACTGATTACTGAGAGCCTAAAACAGATCAGAAAAGTGAATCCCAGCGTGAAAGTTCTGTGCGGTGCTGGAGTTACGACTGCGGAGGACGTGTCAAAGGCGCTGGAGTTGGGATCTGAAGGGGTTCTAGTGGCAAGTGGGGTTGTCAGGAGTAGGGACCCAAGATCGGTTCTTGAAAGCATGGCTGGCAAGATGCTTTCCGAACGGAAAGATTTGTTCTAGGCGTAGACTAAATACGACCACGCGTTCGGTCTCCGATGTCGATTGTCGTGACTCACAACGACCGGACGCGAAATGACGCTCTTCTTCGGGTCTTTGCGTACGGCTCCGTCGTTTCGACCTACATCCTTATCGTCATCGGCGGGTATGTGACAACAAGCAATTCTGGCCTTGGCTGTGGAGAATCCTGGCCCTTGTGCAAGGGCGCGGTCTTTCCCTCGCTAAACAATCCCGAAGTGGTGATTGAGCTCACGCATCGACTCTTCAATTCTGTAGTTGGAGTGTTCATCCTTGGAATGGCCATCGTGGCTTGGACAAGATACAGGGAGGCAGACAATATCGTTACTCTCTCAACAACGAGCCTTGTCGCGTTGATCGCTCAAGTGCTTCTAGGAATGGTAACAGTCACTACCTCTCTGAATCCCGTTGTTAGCGACGCGCATCTTGCACTCGCCTCAGCAATCCTTGCAATGGTCGTAGCCAATGCGGTAATGGTCCGGACTTTTACATTGGGACTGGCTGAAGTGCGGCAATAATCATCGATCGTTTGCCGATATAGCTAGTGCAAAACCCTTTAAAAACAAAACACCCAGAACCAAAAAAGCTCAGAGAATCCGCGGATGGCAGTCTCCAGCACTCAAGTCCAGTTCGACTCCCTCTTTGGCCTCTTCACGTATCTTGCCATAGTAGTCTCAATAATCGTTTTCAGCCTCCTCATCTATTTCATGATCAAATATAGGGATAGACCGTCTTCCCGCCAGCCAGACGACACTCCCATACTGGGCAGGATACCCCCCTCAAGGGGACATGCCCGAACTGTGGTGCTTACAGTTTCACTCTCAACCATAATCTTAGTCGCTCTGATAATAGGAAGCTTCGGGGCAATTGACAACATTCTGTCTCCACCCGCTCCTTCACAGGTTTGCGCTGGTTGCAGCGTGCTGGTTACGGGGCATCAATTCTATTGGAACTTTGCCTATCCTAACGGTCATTCAGACAACTTGGTTCTTCGGGTGCCGCTTGGGAATAGCATTCGCCTCAATGTCACCAGTGCAGATGTTTTTCACGACTTCGGAATCATCGGCCTCGACATAAAGACAGACGCCATACCGGGCCGCACTAACGTCATGTGGTTCACGACGTATCAACAGGGGAACTTCACGATCCAGTGCTTCGAGCTGTGCGGGACAGGACATGCTACAATGAAAGGAATCCTAAACGTTGTGAATGAGACGACTTTTCAACAGTGGTACACTCACACCAGAGTTACATGCGCACCTATCTCACTCGCCGTGAACCAAACCAGCCAGTGTACTGTTTCCGTTAGCGATAGTTCCCCCAACGGCATGGGTCTTACTCCCAAAGGCAACGTTACCTTTAGCACACCAGCACCCGGCTACTTCAACGCTCCAAGGTGCACTCTCGTACCAAGCTCTTCAACTGGTAGCGCAAGTTGTTCTGTCCTCTATACGCCCACCGCAGTTGGAACGGGCTCTGCAGAAATCAAGGCAGTGTACGGCGGTGATCCGACTCAATCTGATAGCTCTGGGAGCACGGCCATCTTAGTCAGTTGAAAGGGATAATGGAATGAGTCAAGGATTCGCCTATTCAGTGAAGAGATGGTTCTACACCACCAACCACAAGGACATCGGCATCCTCTACATCATCACATCACTGTTCCTCTTCGCAGCTGCGGGCGTCCTCGCGATCACAATGAGGACGCAACTCTCAGCCCCCGACAATACTATCCTTACAGCCAATGTCTACAATCAATTCGTCACTGTTCACGGTCTTTTGATGATTTTCTGGGTTCTGTCTCCGCTAGCTTTTGGTTTTGCAAACTTTGTAATTCCCTTGGAAATCGGCTGCCGAGACCTAGCTTTCCCACGCCTCAACTCGATGAGCTACTGGTTCTTCCTCTTCAGTGGAGTGATGATGATTCTCAGCTTCTTCTTCGGGGCAGCTCCGGATCTTGGCTGGACACTCTATTCGCCGCAGACTGCTGCGCAGTTTAGCCCGTCGATCGGGATCAACCTCGGAGCCGGCGCTCTGATACTGATGGTTGTCTCGATAACAATGAGTTCTATCAATTTTCTTGTTACGATGTTCAAGATGAGAGCCCCTGGCCTCAAGCTGAGGTACATGTCTGCGTTTCCATGGGCTATTCTCGTAACGATTTTCATGATGCTCTATGCATTCCCATCGTTTCTCGCGGCAGTTGTCTTACTCTATGTCGACAGGGCCTTCGGTACTGTGTATTTCTCGTCGATCCAGGGTGGATCTCTTCTCTGGGACAATGTGTTCTGGTTCTTCGGGCATCCTGAAGTCTATATCGTATTGTTCCCGGCTATTGGAATAATTGCGGACATAATTCCTACTTTTGCTAGGAGGCCGCTCTACGGCTCCAAGTATGTAATCGGAGCCTTGGTCGTAGCGGCACTGATCAGTTTCGTGGTCTGGGGACATCACATGTTCGTTACCGGAATCGGGATAGCCTCGACAAAACTGTACACGGTAACCACTATCGCTGTCTCTCTACCGTTCGATGTCATAGTTATCTCACTAATCGAAACTCTCGGGTTTGCAAAACTGCGCCTCAAGGCTCCAGCGCTCTTCGCCTTGGGGGCGGTAGCAAATTTCATCGTCGGCGGAATTACCGGGGTCTTTCTCGCCTCAGTTGCGCTGGATTACGCGCTCAGGGGGACGTACTTCGTTGTAGCTCACTTTCACTACATAATGGTGGGAGCGAGCATCATCGGTCTCATTGGAGGTTTGTACTACTGGTTCCCCAAGATTACCGGTCGAATGTATGATGAGAAGATGGCTAAGGTCCACTTTGTTCTCTCTATGATTGGATTCCAGGTTCTCTACTTCCCAATGTTCCTACTCTTAGACATGCCTAGAAGAATAGTGACCTATTCGCCTCAGACCGATTGGGGGCTCCTTAACCTCACCGCAACCTTTGGAGGATTCATCTTCGGAGGGGCCCAACTCCTGCTGTTCTACAATCTATACCGCAGCTCCAGAGTAGGCCCGCCCTCTGGCCCTAACCCATGGGAGGCGTGGACCCTTGAGTGGGCGCTTCCCTCACCTCCGCCTCCTCACGATTTTGACGTCATTCCTACTTTCCAGGCAGATGGGACTATCCGCTTTGGTTCAGGCCCGGGACTTCCGAACGGGTCCGGCCACTTCAACGAAATCGGGGACCCCAATGGATCGTCGGTGTATGGCAGCACTTCACCGTTGCATCACGAAGGATTCAGTCCTTGGCCGGTTCTAATGGCGTTCGCGACGTTCATCTTCTTCCTAGGTTTGACGATCGGGAAGCCAGCAAACCCGCAACCGGTTAGCTATCAGCCCTTCTGGCCTCTGATTGCTGACGGGGTCATTTTGGGGATCATTTCTCTCTTCGGCTACAGTAGAGAAACGTTCACCGTCCACGAGGATATGCACGTAGAGAGTTGGCCCTTCAAACAAGTCCCAAACATGAAACTCGGAATCTGGACATTTCTGGGGGCCGAGGTGATCTTCTTTGGGGTTCTGATTGGCTCGTATTTCTTCGTAAGAACTAACGATGCCGCATGGCCACCAGCAGGCACGCTCTTCGACATCAGGAACGGGTTCGCAATGACCCTTGTTCTGCTCACAAGCAGTCTCACGGCGATAATGGCTCTTGCTTCCGCCAGAGCGGGAAATCGGAGTGGCCTTATCGTAAGCCTTGGAGGCACTCTGATTTTAGGTGCCGCCTTTCTCTACATAAAGGCGGGTGAATGGTTTAGCCTAGGCGGTAGCGGCGTGTTTCAGAACTATTCGCTCCCAGCAACTAGTTACTTCATAACAACTGGAACTCACGGGGTTCATGTGTTCGCCGGAATGTGCATGACAGTGTATCTCCTCGCCAATGCCATAAGAGGAAAGTACCTCAATGGAGATCATACGACGCTTGAACATTTCGGCCTATACTGGCACTTCGTCGATATAGTATGGGTCTTCCTGTTTCCCTTGTTCTATTTGATTTAGGTGAGCTGAGTGAACACAAATTACCTATATCTGCTAATCTTCGCCGCCCTAATCGGCGAGACGGATATCGAAGTGAACCTCTCCTCCATTGTCCCGGCGTACAACGAGTATGTCACAATACTTCTGGGGATTGCTGGCACCAAGGCAATTTTGATCGCCATGTTCTATCAACATTTGAGATATGAGCCGAAGTCCCTTTCAGCATGGGTCATAATAGGTCTCGTAATCGCGTCCCTTCTGATGGGTCTCAGCTTTGTGCAACTTCACGTTGGTCACTAATCCTCGATTCAACGCGACAGAGGCGAGCGACAGATGAAAGGATTCATGAGAGCGCAGAATTGGTTCTAGGAACCAACGACTCCTATTCCTCTTCTCTGATCAGGATTTCTTTCATAGGGGGGCTCACAGTTCTCGCGTCTTTGCTCTTCTATCAGTGGGTCATTTCCAACTATCCAATTGGGACCGGAAGAATTGAGCTGATACGGCAAACTGCTTACGTAGTTCTCGCTTTGATACTAGCTGGAGTCAGCTTGGTTCTGGCGGCAGTCACTCGTTACCTCATGCGGAGCCCAAGGGAGAAAGGCACGAAAAATTCCCCTCTAACGGGTGTGTTGATTTCTCTAGCCCTCAACGACAAGCGTTCGTTCCACGCATTCATTGTGGCCTCTCTATTCTACGGAGTATTCTTCGCGTTCGTTTCCAGTTTCCTAGTGTACCAACCATCTGGGCGATTCTCGGAAACTTACGGAGTTAACACCCCCTCGATGCTACCGGTGATTTGTTGCGGCCCACTCGGACAAATGCCTCAATTCGTGGTCTACCTGACTCAGCAATTCGCGATCTTGATCGTCCCAGTGAACGTGATTCTTCTCATCGCAGTGTCATGGCTCGTAGGCCTGAACGTGTCAATCGCGACGTACTCGTACACGAATGAGTCGCCTAGTGTTCGAGGTAAGTGGTTTGGTGGGCTCGGCGCGATTGTCGGGCTGTTTAGTGTATGTCCAACTTGTGCTGGATTCTTTCTTCTGACGATGCTTGGTCTGGCTGGGGCAGTCACATTCGCGCTAACGCTTGTCTCTCTTCAGGTCGTGTTTCTCGCCGTAGGAATTCCCTTGCTTCTGCTAACTCCAATAATTACCGCTCGGAAGCTCCCTCAGAGTCGGGCGACCTCATGCGATTTACTTGGCGACGAACATACGGCCCGCGAATGACCTTCCAAATTCGTCGACCGTCCGGTTTGGGTCACCGAAAACTCTGTCATACGATTCTCAAGTGAGACGGCGCCAGCTCTTGAGAGGGCGAAGGCGGTATGAGTTTTCGCAGACTTGGTCTCGCCTTGCTCTAAGGACAAGGCTCGAGATGACAAAGAAAGAATTTGGACTCACGCATTGATGACTAGTTAGTCTGCCTGCCTAGCCTAACTGACGATTATTTCTCCATGCATGAACGTGTGCACTGTGCAGTAATAGTAGTAGGTCCCAGCCGTGTCGAAGGTTACCGGGGTACTCGCTCCAGCTCCCGCGTTCATTATTCCAGTGTCCCAAGCGGTAGGTCCTGAGTTCACTCCGTTGGGGCAGCCCAGAGCGCTATTGTGGGCTGAATCGCAACTGGTGGCGCTGTGGGGCGCTTGTCCCTTGTTTACCCATGCGACAGACGTATGAATCGCTATCGTTACATTGTGATTCGTGCTAGTATTGAAGCCGCACTGTGAAGCGGTGCCACATGATGCACCGTTGTCGTAGATGTTAATCGTGGTCCCCGCTGCTTGCTGACCCTTTGGCTGGAACAGGATGTAAACTCCGGCACCTACTACGACAAGTACGACCAGGATTATTACGTATAGTACAGTTCGACTCTTAGGCTTGGCTGTTTCTGGTGGTTTCGCTGATTGTTCCATCTTTCCACTGAAAATCAGCTCGACCGGACCTTTTGCTATAAAGCTTGTTTTTGGCATCTACATACAGTTCGACAAGCGCTTTCTGTGTTGTCCACAACCGATTAAATAGCGGTGCAAGTGTTTGAAGATACGAGATTTACTAGGTCCGCGGAAATGAGAAAGTTTCCACCTTCGCTTGAAGCCTGGCGCGATCCCATCGAGAAAACTATCAACAAGACATTGAAGGCGAATTTTGACAAACGCGAAGCTAACCAGATCATCAAATACATGTTCAGAACTGGCGGGAAGCGTTGCCGCCCCCTCCTGGTTGTGCTTTCTGCTGAAGCTCTGGGAGGGAAACCAGAGGAAGCCCTTGAGGCTGCCGCCGCTGTCGAAATAATTCACGCTGCAACACTGGTCTTCGATGATATGATCGACAAGGATCAAGTTCGTAGAGGTGCGCCCACTATCCATATGGCGTTCAGCAACGAGAAAGCGTTGACATCTGGTTTGTTTCTTGCTTCGAAGGGGGTTCAGCTTCTGTCTAACTACAAGAACCCCGAAGTAATGAGAATGATAGGAACGACTTTGGTCGATATCAGCAAGGGAGAACTTCTCGACATTCTTGGCGATTTCAACGCGAGCGTGAGTGAATGTATCGCTATTGCGGACTTGAAGACAGCGTCGTTGTTCGGAACGGCGGCAGGAATAGGAGCCGCCATTGCTGGTATTAACGGGCGGGATCTGGTCGGTGTTCAGAAGTTCGGGAGATCATCTGGGATGGCTTTTCAGATCCAGGACGATATTCTCGACTTTACGGATGGGTCCGAAGAACCGGTCTTGAAAGCGCCGAACATCGTTACCTCGCACTGCCTTCACGAGGCACCGCGTCCCAGCAGTAATATTGAGCTGTTGAACTCGAATCGTAAGACTTCGAATCGAGAGGTCCTGAAGATACTCAGGAAGGCAGGGTCGCTCGAATTCGCGAGATCTAAGGCCAAGGAATATGCTGGTAACGCGAAGGAATCGCTTGACAAAGTCAAGAGTCTTGAAGATCGAAAGATTCTGGACGATTACGCCGATTATCTCTGGAAAAGAACAGAATAGCCCCGAAGCTACTCTCTAATTCAAACGTTTATAATGAGTCAGACCCGGGTTTCCAAAAATAGGCGGAGTCAGCAACAACCGTGGTCTCCCAGGGGATACCCGAGGAAACTGGTTACATCATCTTCCTCTTCGCCGCGACATTGGCGCTCGTTATCACTTTAAGACTGGTGATCAGTCCGCGGGATCCAAGACCCACTCCCGAAAAGAGGGCGCCCTTTGAGTCTGGTCAGATTGCCTCTGGTCCAGGAAGAACTCGGTTCATCATTCAGTACTATCCATACATCTTGATGTTCGTAGTCTACGACGTTATCGCCATGTTCTTGTTCGCTTGGGCTTTGGATCTCAGAGCTTTGGGGGCAGCTGGAACAGTTCCGATCTTGACTTTCATGGTGGTTGCGCTAGTTCCACTAGCCTACGCTCTGCATCTGGCGGGTCAAAGGGAGAACTGGTAAGAAACACTTGCCGGATCCTGTTAGCCAGATTCTCCAGCTGGTAACCAGCACCTATTTCCTTGAGATTGTTGTTTTTCCCGGCCTAATATCAATAGCCATTCTGGGAGCCTTCTTCACATGGTTCGAGAGAAAACTGACCGCGAGAGTTCAACTAAGAATCGGTCCCTCCTATTCCAGCCCGGTCGGAGGAATCCTTCAGGGGTTTGCAGACATCATCAAACTACTTTTCAAAGAACTAATCATCCCAGAGGGAGCGGATCGGTTCTTCTTCATCATGTCTCCTGTCACAGCGCTAATAATTGGCGCAGCCCTTCTGGGACTAATCCCCTTCGCTCCAGGAGTCCAGATTGCAAACGTAGAGGTTGGTTTGCCGGCCTTCCTTGCCATCGTAACTCTGTCTCCAACCATCGTGCTGCTTGCTGGGTGGAGCGCTAACAGCAAGTTTCCTTTCATCGGAGGTCTCAGGGCGCTGTTTCAACAGACTGCCTACGAAATCCCACTATGGCTCTCGGCGTTGGGAGTCGTGATGATAACTGGAACTCTGAACCTGACTGGGATAGTTCAGTTTCAGCAAAACAATGGATGGCTCATTCTGCCGCAGGCGTTGGGAGCTGTCCTGTTTATCGTAACTTCGACTGCGGAGATGGAACGTTTGCCATTCGATCTCCCGGAAGCAGAGTCGGAGATCATGATGGGCTGGCAAGCCGAGTATCCGGGACCATTGTTCATGCTGGTCCAGGGTCCCGCGTTCATCAAACTGTACGCGTTCGCCGCTCTTTTCTCTACCCTTTACCTCGGCGGCTACTTGGGACCAGCGATCATTCCTCCGATTGTCTGGTTTTTCCTCAAGACGATTGTGATCATAGTTGCGGTCATGCTCTTTAGGTCAACATTTCCGCGGGTCCGTCTTGACCAATTGTTGCGTCAGGGATGGACTACCTTGCTAACTCTGTCGATCGTGAATATTGCAATCGCATATTTCGTCGTCGTTGGACTACCGGCGATCTGAAGACAGATGACGGATCTAACTTTTCTTGCTCTAGCCACGGTGACCGTAGCGAGCGCCATCCTTGCGCTTGAAGCCAGAGATCTGGTCTATGGCGCAGCTGCCTTAGGAATCTCGTTTCTCGGCGTAGCTGGACTCTTTTTCCTTCTTGACGCTTCATACACTGGAGTTTTCCAGATTGCTGTGTATATCGGGGCAGTGGTCGTTCTGATATTGTTTACAGTTATGTTAGTAGGCCCCCAGCTCGGTGAGCCTCCACTGGAACTAAAGAGGCTCTCATTACTTACGGCACTCTTGGTATCGTTACTCCTCGGGACGGCAGGGTCTTTGACTAGCGCTGCTGCTTTTCCTGGACCAGACAACTGCGGAGCGGGGTGCGATCTCACTCGTCTCAGCACTACACTCATCAACCAATACGGCGTCCCGCTCGAATTTCTCTCACTCGTTCTCGCTGCTGCCGTGATCGGTGCATTGACTCTGGCCAAGGCAGACAGGAAGGGTTAAAAAATGGAACCACTGACTAGCTTCTTCGCCGTCTCGGTTATCCTCCTAGGTATCGGAATCTATGGACTAACCACAAAGAGGAATGCTCTCAGGATACTATTCTCGATCGAACTGATCTACAACGCCGCTAATCTCAACATAATCGCGTTCGCGAGACTCCGAGACCCGCCAATAGTAACGGGCCAGGTTCTGGTTCTGTTTACGATTGCACTAGCGGCCATGGAAGCGTCCGTCGGACTCGCTATCATAATGCTGGTCTCTCGGTTGAACGTCGACATTGACCTTCGCAAACTCGATCGACTGAAGGGTTAGAGAAACCATGACTTTTCTTCTGATAGGTGCGATAGTTGTTCCTCTAATCGGCGTTCCTGTTGTCTACTGGTTCTCCCTCCTTCTGAAACACAGAGCCGGGTATGTCGCATCGCTTCTCTCAATCGTACCTCTTGCGGCTGTTTTGATCGCGGGGGTTGAGGGCTCGTCCTCTCCCCAAGGGTCCTATTCGGAACTGTACTCGTGGTCGCCGATTGGAACCTTCGGTCTAAGAGTCGACAATCTCAGTCTACCAATTCTTCTCATTATTTCATTGCTAGTAACATTGATCGCGCTTTTCTCCGTGCCTTACATGCGTCAGAGGATTGGCGACGATCCTGGGCGCTACGGTCTCTACTACAGCCTCTACATGCTCTACTCCCTGGGAATGATAGGAACAGTTCTCGCAACAAACCTGATCGAGTTCTACTTATTCTTCGAGATCATGCTAGTGCCCTCCTTCTTTCTAATTGCAGAATGGGGATATGGCGAACGAGACAAGATCTCGCTTACCTACTTCATCTGGACGCATGTCGGGGCCTTGGTGCTACTTGTCGGTATACTCGTAACTGGATTCTTGGCCGGAACGACCGACATGGACTCGGTCGTAAACAATTTCGCCACGAATCCTTCCACAGTCCCTTCCCTAGTAAGGCTGGGAGTCGTCGGAGCCATGTGCTTTGGACTCTTTGTCAAAATTGCGCAGTTTGGCCTTCATGCATGGCTACCCTCAGCTTACGCTGAAGCACCTACCCCGATTAGCGCTCTGCTATCCGCTGCTATGACGGGAATAGGAGGCTACGCGATAGTTCGAATAGTCATGACAATCTATCCATCAGGATTTCAGACCCTCTCCGCCCTCTTCGCCGGTTGGGCTCTTGTCACCATGTTCTACGGCAGTGCGATGGCTCTGGTCCAGGACGATGTCAAGAAACTGCTCGCGTACTCCAGCATGAGCCAGATGGGCTACATTCTCTTCGGACTCGCAACATTCACTTCGTTCGGCATCTCAGGTTCAATGTTTCAGTACATCAGCAACGCAACAGCGAAGGGAATCCTGTTCATCGCGGTTGGTGCAATAATGCTTCAATTTCGTGGGGAGCGAAGCATGAGTAAGATGGGAGGGCTTGCCGGAAGGATGCCAATCACAGCCTCTGCGGCTTTCATAGGTTCGCTGGCACTGATGGGTTTCCCATCGACTAATGGGTTCTTTTCCGAGTTTCTCCTGTTCCAAGGAGGCTTTGTACGTGCCACAACGGCATTCTCAGATTACCGCGTCATAGTGGCCATTCTAGGAGTCGTTGCCACTGCGTTCACTGCAGGATATTCTCTACTTGCTCTTAGGAAGATCTTCTTCGGTCCGTCGAATGGAGACACTGCAAATGTCAAAGAAGCTCCTTGGACGATCACTGTACCACTCATCGTCCTAAGCATTGTTACAGTGGTCCTCGGAATCTATCCAGGACCCATCATTAGCCGGTTCGCGGACATCGGGAGAGCTATCGTTGGAGCGTGAGAAGAATTGACTCTCATTCCGTGGCTGATCTGGACTGCTCCTCTCGCCGGTGCAGTTCTCACTCCGGTTTTTGCCAAGATTCACCCTAGGCTTCGAGATTATGGGGCCGTAGCCTTCACTTTCATGGCAGCAGTCTTGGCGACGCTTACGACCTTCACTGTCGCTCAAGGCGATTATCAGATCGCGTGGATATCATCATCGATCTTCAACGTGAACGCTGGAGTCCTGGTCGACCCATTGAGTATGTTTCTGGTCAACATAGTTGCTTGGATTAGCTTCCTCATCATGGTCTACAGTCTTCAGTACATGAAGGGCGAGTTCGGCCTAACCCGATACTGGTTCTTCATG
>Ga0209802_1001562_pt1 | contig 16806 bp, 17 predicted proteins | sample GraSoiAngelo_129_FD_185886 | JGI IMG/M metagenome (GOLD analysis project Ga0209802, IMG submission 185886) | Grasslands soil microbial communities from the Angelo Coastal Reserve, California, USA - 14_0927_12_40cm (SPAdes) (version 2) | ecosystem: Environmental > Terrestrial > Soil > Grasslands ... | reverse complement strand
CGTTTCTCCCTCTCATGTGACGCGGGACTCGGTCGCTAAGACCCCCTATTTTCCAAAAACCATTTTCTGTCTGGCACTGATAATGGGCGAGTGACACGGTTCAGGGCGCAATCTTGGCTGGGATGGTAATGGAAAGATGGCGACATTTCCGAACGAATTTCGGGAGAGTTCATGCAAGGTTTCTAGAATCGAGATCGGGGCTGATAATGGGCTATTCGCGACCCGGAATGTTCTCTCAACCACTCTTGCGTCCCGAGGTCGGGTCGCTAAGACCCCCCTTTTGGCGAGGGAATTTGCTGTCTGGCAGGGCTTCTGGGCGAGACAGGCGATTCAGGGCCCAATCCAGGCTTGGACGGCAGGGCAGAGAGTCGGGAAATCATCGCCGGTTCCCGAACGAATTATGGGCGAAATTTTAGCCATGTCTCAGAATCGAGATCAGGGCTGAAAACGGGCGATTCCAAGACTCATCATTCCATCAACGGTAATGTTACACGTCGAGCCTTACCCGGTATTCTCCGAACGAGTCTCTTAGAGCGTCGCTGATCTCCCCAACGGTGCAGTCGGCTCGGACCGCGCGCAATATGTCAACCACGAGATTCTGCTGACGTCGTGCCGACCTAGTGAGCTGTCCGAGGGCCCTCCTTACGCTAAAATTGTTTCTTGCTTGCTTCATCTTCTTCACCTGTCTTATCTGAACCCTCTCAAGCTCGGGATCGATGCGCTGGATTCTTGGTCCCCTACTTCCCTCGGTAAACTTGTTGACTCCGACAATAATCGTTCGGCCTTCGTCAACCGATCTCTGGAACGTGTATGCGCTTTCCTGTATCTCACGATGGACAAATCCGGACTCTATCGCTTTTCGCGCCCCTCCCAGATCCTCAACCTTCTCCAAGAGATTAGTCGCCTTCGCCTCAAGGGTTCGTGTCAAAGATTCGAGATAGTAGCTTCCGGCTAACGGATCTGCCGTCCTTGTTACTCCTGATTCGTACGCGATGATCTGCTGAGTCCGCAAGGCAATTCGTACAGACTCTTCAGTCGGCAGAGATAGTGCCTCATCTCGCGAATTTGTATGAAGAGACTGTGTCCCACCAAGGACTCCTGCAAGGGCTTGAATTGCGACACGAACGATGTTGTTGTCAGGCTGCTGAGCGGTCAAAGTCTCACCACTCGTTTGAGTGTGAAAGCGTAGCTTGCACGATTCAGGATCCCGGGCCTTGAAGCGGTCCTTCATAATGCGGGCCCAGATTCTACGCGCAGCCCTGAACTTCGCAATCTCCTCCAAGAAATCGTTCCTACAGGCGAAGAAGAAGGAGAGTTGCGGAGCGAACTGGTCTATCTTGAGCCCTCGATCAAGAGCCGCCCTAACGTATTCAACAGCGTTTGCAAAACAGAATCCTAGTTCCTGGACCGCGTTCGCGCCCGACTCACGGATGTGATAGCCACTGATGCTGATCGGGTGCCATCGAGGCATTTTGTGAGCACAGTATTCAATGAGGTCGACGGACAGCTTCAGCGATGCTTCTGGAGGATAGATGTACGTGTTCCTCGCGGTATACTCCTTCAGAATATCATTCTGCGTCGTTCCCCTCAACTTATTCTGAGAAACGCCCTGTTCCATTCCAACGGCAACATACAGAGAAAGCAGGATTGGTGCAGTAGCGTTGATTGTCATGCTCGTGCTGACCCTTCCGAGATTGATGCCCTCGAAGAGACGCCTCATGTCATGCACGCTGCTGATTGCAACCCCAACTCTCCCAACTTCTCCCGCAGCCCTCGGATGATCAGAGTCAAGACCGAGCTGTGTTGGTAGGTCGAAGGCAGTGCTGAGCCCAGTCTCACCGTGAGATATCAAATACTTGAAGCGACGATTGGTTTCTCTCGCGGACCCAAAACCGGTGTATTGCCGCATAGTCCACAGCCGGTCTCTGTACATTCCGTCGTAGATGCCCCGGGTGTATGGGAACTGGCCTGGTTTACCCGATGACCTTGCCCAGTTAGGTGGAACATCTCTGTTTTCGTAGAATTTCTTGACAGGTATACCAGAGTCCGTTGTCACAGTGTCCGTCAAGGTTTCTCTCCTATCTTGGCGATAATTTCCACCAGCCTCGACGCAGCCGTTTCTGGATCCAGATCGCGTTTGACAACTCTCCCAACCAGAGCATCGAGCTCTTTCTCACCTTCGAGACGCTTGACGGTTTGGTGATAGAAATCTGAGAAAGCGGCGTCTACAAGCTCAGACTCGATCCTCTTCCTCAATCTTTTCTCCCTGAAGCCTCCCGCCTCCAAGTGTTTCCGGAATTTCTCGAGCGCATCAACGACTGCCGGCACGCCTGTTCCCTTGACTGCTACTGTCTTCAGAACTGGTGGCCTCCATCCATCTCTCTCTTGCAGACCGCTTGCGATATTGTAGATTGTCTTGGCCGGGTTGACGAGGTCTGCCTTGTTAATGACGAACAAGTCACCAATCTCTGCGAAGCCTGCCTTGAACGCCTGGACCTCATCGCCCAACTGAGGCATCAGAACTACAACGGTGGCGTCGACTGTCGTTGCAATTTGAACCTCTGTCTGGCCCGCTCCCACAGTCTCGACGATAATGATGTCCATCCCGGCAGCGTCCAATACACGTATCGTGTTTCTTGCCGCGCGAGCAAGTCCTCCTAGGTCGCCCCGGGAGGCCATGCTTCGAATGTAGACTTTTTTCTCTAGGCTATGGTCCATCATCCGTACACGGTCTCCCAACAAAGCACCACCTGTGAACGCGCTAGACGGGTCGATGGCTAGAACTCCGACACTGCATCCCCTCTTACGGTACTCTTCGATTGTCTTGTCGACAAGAGTGCTCTTGCCAGTCCCGGTCGGACCCGTAACCCCGATAGTGTACGCTCTGCCGGTATGCGGGTACAATTCTTGAATGAGTTTCCGGCTCGGCTCCCCACCTGCCTCAACTATCGAGATGACCTTGGCAACGGCTCTATGGTCTCCTTTGAGAACTTGAGAAGATAGCTCCCGCGCCAAGTGGAATTCTCGACTCCGTTCTCGCCCCCAGAGCGTATTTCAAGATTCGGCGGTGAACGGCGTCAGGATAATGGAAAAATAGGAATCTCCGGGCCTCTTGTATCGTTTCGTGATCGTGTTTTGGCAAAGGGTTACTGGAAGAAAGTTCTAGACGAGGTCAAACAGGAACGGAAGGCTTCGCCAACGACCTTCGACAAAAAACAGCTCGCAAAGATCAAGCAAGAGAGGGTCCGTTGGGAGAGCAAGACGCTAAAACCATGGAGCCGTGATAGCCCTGAACAGAAAAGGGAATTCCGAAACCTATCGGATATTCCAGTAAAACGAGTCTACACTCCCGAAGATGTTTCGCATCTGAACGAGTCCGAGCAGATCGGGCTTCCAGGCGAGTATCCCTATGTCCGTGGCGTATACCCGACGATGTACAGGGGGCGACCTTGGACGATGCGCATGTTCTCAGGGTTCGGAACCCCTGAAGACACCAACAAGCGTCTGCACTACTTGCTGGAGCATGGAGAGACGGGTCTGAGCATTGCGTTCGATATGCCGACCCTGTATGGATATGATCCTGATAGTCCGAGGGCTGAGGGCGAGGTTGGACGTTGCGGCGTGTCGGTGGGCTCGTTGAAAGACATGGAGATCATTCTCGAAGGCATACCGTTGGAGAAAGTGAGTACCAGTATGACGATCAATGCTCCAGCATCGGTTCTGACCGCGATGTATGTTGGCGTCGCAGAGAGACAGGGTCTGAAACCGAAAGAGCTACGCGGAACTGTTCAGGCTGACATTCTGAAGGAGTACATCGCTCAGAAGGAGTGGGCTTTCCCACCCGAGGCACATCTCCGAATCATCCGGGACATGATGGTGTATTGTACGAAAGAGATGCCGCAGTGGAACTACATCAGTATCAGCGGATATCACATTCGTGAAGCAGGGTCCAGCGCAGTCCAGGAACTAGCCTTCACATTGGCAGACGGGTTCGCATATGTCGATCTCGGGATTGAAGCAGGGTTGAAGGTTGAGGATTTCGCGCCACGTCTTTCCTTCTTTTTCAACTGTGGAATGGACTTTTTCGAAGAGGTCGCAAAGTTTCGCGCTGCCCGTCGAATCTGGGCCCGGGTGTTGAGGGACAAATACAAAGTCAAAGACTCTAGATCACTGTTGTTGAGAACGCACGCGCAGAATTCTGGCGCGTCTCTAACATGGCAGCAACCCCTCAACAATATTGTACGAACAACCATCGAAGCACTGGCAACGGTGCTAGGCGGGACACAGTCGCTTCACACCAACTCTTACGATGAAGCATGGGCTTTGCCGTCAGAGGCAGCGGCTACGGTTGCCTTGAGGACCCAGCAGATTATCGCGGAAGAAACCGGCGTTGGTGACACTATCGACCCATTGGCTGGGTCGTACTATCTGGAATGGCTGACTGATGAGATGGAAGAGCGCGCGTTCCAGTACTTTGACAAGATAGAAAAGGCCGGCGGTTTGCTGGACGCTATCAAGACCGGTTTCATTCAGAGAGAGATTGCTGAGAACTCCTACCGCTACCAGCAGGAACTGGAGAAGGGAGAACGGGTCGTCGTAGGGGTCAACAAGTATCAGGTAGAAGAGAAGAAGCCCATTGATACTTTGAAGATCAACGAAGAGGCACAACGGCGCCAAGTTGCAAGGATAAACATGGTGCGGGAAACGCGGGACAACAACAAAGTCGACCAAGCGTTGGATGAGCTGCGGAAGGCGTTCAAGGATGAGAAAGCGAACTCCATGTATCCCATGGTCAAAGCGGTCAGAGCTTACGCGACGCTTGGGGAGATCATGGATGTCGGACGGAAGATTTTCGGAGAATACAAAGAACCACCGATTCTCTGACCAAGGGGAGCCGAGCAACGAAGAAGAAAGCAGAACCAAAAAAAGCTCGGATTAACTACGAGGTTAAGGAGCTAAGCTCCACAACTTGGCCTGATTTCGAGAAGTTCTTCGCGAAACACAACGGGGTTCAAGGCGGGTGCTGGTGCACGTTCTACCACCATACGGAAGGTCGTTTGCTGAAGGAAGGCTTGGAGCGGAAGGATGCGATCGCGCTGAATCGAAAAGAAAAGAAGTCTCTTGTCGCTAAGGGCCGATCTCACGGAATCCTGGTCTACGCCGGCAACCAAGCGGTCGGATGGTGCCAGTATGGTCCAAGGGGGGAGTTGCCTCGGATCGATTCAGGCCGCAACTACAGCAAACTGGACTTATCAGCTGATCAGGGCCGGAAACTCTGGCGTCTCACTTGCTTCTTCGTAAACAGAGACTTCAGGAAAAAGGGCGTAGCAGGAGTTGCCTTGAAGGCTGCGTTGGACTCGATTCAAAAGCAAGGCGGAGGAATAGTCGAGGCGTACCCGCCTACTTCTAAAGAAGGAGGATCTTGGGCCCTCTGGTTTGGAACAGTTGCCATGTTTGAGAGGGAAGGCTTCAAAGCCCATGCCAAGCTGGGCGAGAAACACTTGCTCATGCGCAAGACCCTCGCGTAAGGTGCTCCGTTGCTGTCGAGAGAGAACCTGAAGTTTCGCAGGACACCGAAACCTTGGATGACCGTAGAGAGCAGGAAGATCGCGTCCCTGGGAGATCTGAAGCTTCACCGGGATCGAATCGTCTCAAAGACTGGATTCGAAATGGTTCACCCTCGATTATTGGTTGATAACTTCTCGATCGTCGTCCCGGTCCTTGGTCGGGATAAGCTTGTGATGGTGTGGAATTATCGGCATGCGATCCAGGGCTGGGAACTCGAATTGCCAGCGGGCCATATTGAGAATGGCGAGAGTCCGGAGGCTTGTGCTAAGCGGGAGCTTGAGGAGGAGACGGGATACTCTGCGGGCTCGTGGAAGAGGCTTGGATGGTTTCATCCCTCTCCGGGGATATCTCCGCAGAGAGCATACGCCTATCTTGCCCGTAAGCTGAAGCCGGGAGTCTTGCATCGAGAGCCGTACGAGTTCGGTATGGAGGTCAAGACCCTCGGATTGCGGGATGCTTACAAGCGGTTGTGGCGTGGCGAGATTGTTCACTCGCCGACCGCTTCGGCTCTGGGCATTGCCCAGCCGGGGATTCTGAGAATGAAGAGAGCTATTGTTTTGCGCCGCAGTTAGTGCAGAACGTATTGCCTGGGGCCAGAGGGACGCCGCAGGAACGACACTTCCCAGTTGCGCCGGCTGCTGCGGGTGTTGGTGCTGGTATGGGAGTGGAGGGGGTGTATTGGAGAGTGGGCTGCATTGTTGGCGCGTACTGGGTATGTGATTGGAGTGTTGGGGCGGTTCTCATTGTCGGTTGCGTGTTCATCGCGGGCATGAAGGTTGAAGTGCTTCCTTTGCCGAAAAAGGCTTTGACGCGTGACCTGGTGAGATAGATTATCATCAGAACCCAGAAGCCTAGGGCGTAGCCTGCTTGGTAGAGCCCGGTGAACGCGACATAGGCTGCGCCGAGAATGGAGAGAACTGTGAAGATCATTCCTAGGGTCCAGGCCCAACCCTTTCCGTGGAGAAATCCCACGCCTGTGGCCAGCCAGATGAGGCTGAAGAAGAGAAAGACTCCACCAATGACGACTCCGACCGTTCCGATCCGGGTTCCGACTGCGGGAAGAGTTGTGAACAGGGCTGACAAGCCGATTATCGCGATGCTAACCAGAAATCCAAGGACCCCAATTAGGATCTCGATTATGCCAAGAATTGTTATACCGATTGGCCGCGAAGGCTTCTGCATCATGGGAAAATCGAGTCTCACTGGAAGGTGTTAAGCGGACTGTTACCAACCTCCTTCTCGACCAGTGAGCTAGGTCGGAATGAGTGAGCAGAAGGTAGAGAAAGCCTAATTCTGATTGCTTGAGATATCGGCTCGACTAGGGTGTCGAGGAAGCCGTTCCTGGCACAGTAGAGCGTGATACCATCGGGGTTCCCTTACCGAAGAAGACTTTGACGTGCGGTCTCATTAGATAGTAGATTATCAGTAGCGAGATTATCAGCGAAACGACGCCGCTGTAGTTGCCACCGATCATCTGAATTACGTTGAGAACTATTCCGATGACACTTACTATGATCCCTAGGGTCCATGCCCATCTCTTTCCACTGAAGAACCCAATTCCGACGGCTAGATAGAGGATTCCAAGAATCAAGATTGCAGCGCCGAGGGCGATTATCAAAGCCGATATGGTTCCTACGCCGAGCGAGGCCAGTCCGGGATAGCCAGCATTTGTAATTGCGCTTGTAATGTCAACAGATGCTGTTAGCGTACCAAGGAGGAGTCCAAGTCCGATGAGCACTGCTCCGCTAAACAGAAGCGCTATTGCTCCTAGGATTGCTAGTACAGCGAGAACTGTGACGCCGGTTGGTCGCGGTGGTTTTGGTTGCATGGCTACTATACACTCGCTCCGCAGCTAGGGCATCGCGTTGCTCCTGCGGGGATGCTTGCTCCACAGTTCTTGCAGTTCATACCCATTGAGCCCATTGGGGCTGAGCCCATCGGCATCGAACTCATCATTGGTGGTGGCTGCATTGCTCCTGCGGCCATCGCAGGCTTGTAGACAATTCCGAGAATCCCACCGATTAGGCCGAGGAGGAAGCCTATGAAGAAGCCTCCGAGAGAGGAGGTTGCGAAGCTGATGAGCGACAGTATGATTATGATGACTCCCCACATGGTGTGTGATGTAGGCTTGGTGTACATCATGATGCCTCCCAGAATCATGATTATCCCGAAAATGAGTCCCAAGATTCCTAGTATGGCAACTGTTGAACCCACGGCTGGCGCGCCGGTTGCGCCGCTTTGAGTGCCGAAATTGAATATTGCAGCTCCTATGAAGGCCTGGAAGGCACCGCCTAACAATACGAAGATTCCACCGATTAGGGCTAGGACAAATGCTGCGGTTGGTTTATCGGCCATATCGGGTCTCGCTTCGACTTGATCTTACAATATTTAACACATTCTATTCTCGCCGAGTTTGGGCGATTCTTGCCAGTTTTAGGGGACTTTACGGGTTTTGAACCTGTCTAGCTAGGGAACCGAAGGGGCCTTGGAACTATGCTCGCGTTTTCGTGAAGGACGCGGCGCGGGAAAATCGACCACCCCGGGGGTCGAGAAATAGTTAGCAGAAAAGAAAAGTTACAGGAAAAAAAATAGTTACAGAAAGGGAGGACGGTCGGTCCTGAGACTTTCCAGCATTCAGCTATCTCACGCCAGGTTCTGTGTGTTCTGGCATTTCGGACCCTAGTTGAACAGAGGGCCGTTTCCCATGGAGTTGGAGGATGATCTTTCTGATCCAGAGGAGGTATACGACGAAAGCCAATCCTAGAACACTCGTTCCTAACCTTCCTAAGAAGAGATCCAGGATGAAATCGAAGAAGAACACGAAGAAGCCTAATGCACCGGTTATCAAGCCAAGCTTCTGGATGTCGCTGAAGCCTCTCCTTGCCCATCTGGTAAGTAGTCTCTCGTAGCCGAGAACCATGAATCCTCCAACGATCATGGTCCCCGCGGCGAATGGGATCAGTGCGCTGTTGAAGAGGAAGAAAAATAGTGCCGGTACTGAGAATCCGAGAGGGGCGAGGATTTTCCAGGACACCTTGAGATTTCGGTGTGTCGGAGAAATGTTTGGGATTCTCTTGGCAAGCCAGCCTAGAGCAATCACTGCCGCGATGCAGCCCGCTATAGCGAGCACTCCAGGATCGTAGGGGAAGGCGAAGAACCCGAGAATTATCGCGAGGACCAATAGCCCGTGGAAGAGAACTCGCATTCTTGACGAAAGCCAGATCCGGGTCTTCGATTGTGGAAATGTTAGCTCGACGAGGAGGATGGGAATTGTTATGCTGAAGATTGCATGGTAGATTGCGAGCCATTCGACCCACACCCAGTTTGTCCCTAGCCAACGTCCATAGGTCGCGAGGACCCCGAGATCCTTCCATGCCGGATTGAAGAAGCTGCGGACCATTATTCCCTCCTCGATTATTCCATAGGCGGCGCCTAGGATTAGGATCGAGCGCCAGCCCTTCTGCCACCGCCGAGCATAATCCCGGACGAGCAGTGCTCCACTACCGTATAGAGAAGCTAGAAGAAAAGTGACCGCGGGGTTGAGAAATGCTAGTGGAGGAGTGGATCCTGAGAGTCCTTCGCCGATGAGTGGGGAGAGGAAGAAGAGTAGTAGGATTGGTTTTCGATAGACTTTCGTCAGGCTTGCAGATTCCAGAGTCGGACCCTTTGGAAAAGGGTCTTGATGGGACGAAAAAAGGGAGTTTGATACTGCGCGTTACGCTAGCGCGTAACTAGGAGCGCAGGGTGCGGTGTATGGTTACTTCTTGCTCCAGAGGCCGATGACGTTGCCGTGCGGGTCGCCGATGGTGCCCCAGTAGCCCATTCCGCCGCCGATAGACTTCCGTTTCTTGAGGATTCGTCCGCCGAGGCTCTTTGCTTTCTGTTGGGTTGCTGGTATGGTGTCTACGTTGACGTAGAATGTTGTTGAGCCGGGTTTGACTTTTTTGCCTAGTTGGAAGCCGCCGCCGACGCCTTTCTGCGATGTCTTGAACATTGCGTAGCCGTCGCCGAACATTTCGAATTTCCAGCCGAAGAGTTTGGAGTAGAACTTCTTTGTCGTCATGAGGTCCTTTGATGTCAGTTCTATGTGGCCGATTTCCTTTCCCATAGTAGCTGTATATTGCAAAATATTGAGTTTAAAAGTTCTCACACGGGGCTCAGAAACGCCTGTTTTGATGTATCAACCACTCAGGCGTTGGTCAACCGGTCTAGAAGCAGCTGCTTGAAGCCTCTAGAATTGACGTTCTTGCAAATCATCATTTTTTCACCTTGCATCTTGGACTCGGATAGCGATTCTCGTCTGTCTGCAACGGTCATTCCCGAAGTGATTTCACCTCTAGTCTCGACTTGGACTTTGTAGATGGCAAACTCGAAGAGTGAAGGCTTGACCTTGGCGGCGACTGTCATAGGATCGTGCAATGCGAAGATTCCGTGTTTGTGTATGTTCTTGTTGAGGATCTCGGCCGCGAAGGCAGCAACTCGGCCCTTGCTCTTCTGGATACCGGCATATTCTCTCAGCGTCAGCTGGTTCTTGGGGATCATTGTCACATCAAGGCCGACTGCTTCGATTGGGACCCCCGATTCGAAGACGATCTTTGCCGCCTCCGGGTCCGCGTAGAGGTTAAACTCGGCAACCGGCGTTACGTTGCCGACACCATACTCTGTTACTCCATAGGCTCCGCCCATTATCACAAGTTCCTTGATCATTTTGGCGGATTCAGGGAAACCTGTCAGGAGAGCGGCAATGTTGGTGAGAGGACCCGTGCAGATTATGGTTAGGTCGCGATGCTTTGAGATAGCCAGCTCGTTAGAGATCGTGTCTAGCGCACTCTTTTCTGTAGGACGAATCCTTGAAACTGGAAGGTTGGAATCGCCAAGCCCGTCTTTTCCATGGAAGCTAGTGGCACGGACCGGATCTCGGACAAGCGGGTTTCCTAGCCCTCTAGCAACCGGCACGTCTCTTCTATTGAGGAGGTCAACGACTCGCAATCCATTCAGTGTCGCCTGTTCTACTGTTACGTTGCCGGAGACTGCCGTTATGCCTGCGACTTCTAGTTCTGGAGATCTTAGTGCGAGGATGAGGGCGAGCGCATCATCTATTCCTCCGTCTTGATCGATGATGACGCGGGTGGGCCTCTTCGAGCCCGAGCCCTTCCTAGAACAATTTCACTATCTTCTTTGTCGGAAGCACATCTGTCAGGTACCAGAATTTGACGTACTGTAGTCCTGTCCGGTATTGTAGCTCGGTGAAGGAGTTGACGGCGTCCTCCGCGACGATGGTCTCGTAGCCTTTGAAGAACGCGTCCGCGCAAGTATGTCTCACACAACAGTCAGCGTGGAGCCCTGCGAGTATCAGTGTGTTTGCGCCTTTGCCATCGTGCGCCCTCTTCAGCTCCTTCTCCAACCTCGTATCGTGGAAGCTGCTGTAGGTTGTCTTAGGAATCTCAACATCCTTCTTCCGGGGTCGTAGAGCGCTGATCACCTTGGCGCCCTTCGTCCCTCTCATCGCGTGTTCGCCCCAGCGCTGGATCTCAAAGTCTCGGCGTGTGTGTGAATCGTTAGGATAGAAGACGGGAATGTCTGCGCTACGGGCTGCGTCTGCTAGGTTCCCGGACTTGGGAATTATGGGGAGCGCGCGGTCCGTCTTGATCTTCCCGTAGACAAAGTCATAGAGCATGTCGACGACTAGGACGGCGTATCTTCGGTCTTTATCGTATACGTGGGGCGCGACTGACATTCCGGGATCGTAGAGTACTAGCTTCTCTGTCGAGCCCTGTCCGTGAATTCTGCTCAAGTCGCCCCAACAGGGGGTCAGGCATGATTTTAAGATATCAACTAGATTGGGCGGGTAACGTCTGAGGAAGAAGAATTGCCCGGGAAGGCCGACGTTGTAATAGTGGGAGCGGGTATAGCTGCTCTAGCACTAGCAATAGAACTTCAGAAAAAAGAGATCTCGACTATCCTCCTTGAACGGCAAAAGAGTCCTGAGGGCATTCCGCGTGGTCTGACTTTCCAGCCGAATGGCCTGGCGGTTCTAGAAAAACTTGGAGCACTTGACCGGGCCAGAGAGATCGGTTCCGCGTCCCAGATTCTGGAAGTGAAGAACTGGGAGGGAGAAGTTCTACTTGAAGCGGATTACAGCTTGTTGGATCACCCCCAGAACTATCTCCTGACGGCGAACTCTACTGAGCTGGAGCGGTTGCTGGTCTATGTGGCTGAGCAGGCTGGAGCGCAGGTTCTCTGGGGAGCCTCCTTCCAGGAACTTCTCTTGAACGCTGGCCGGGCAGAAGGAGTATTCTACGAAAGCGAGGGAATTAGAGACGAGATCAGAGCACCTGTGGTAGTCGGAGCGGATGGTCCTCAATCGCATGTCCGAACAAGCCTTGGCGTAGAGGTGAAGACGAAGAAGTATCCTGATTCATTTCTGGTCGGACTCGTCGGTCCTGTTCCAGGCTTGGAGGGCAGGGCGCGCCAGTACCAGCACCCAGGCAAGATGCTTGGAATAATGCCTTCTGGTCCAGATGCTACCTATCTCTTCCATTGTGTTGGCTCGCGCAGTTTTGACAGTGTCAAGAAAGAGGGCTTGACGTCTTTCAGGTCGGAGGTTGTTCAGGCGGCTCCGGAGATGGCGGACGCGTTTACGGGTGTGGAAGCGTGGACGAAGATGGCGTACTTTACGCCCTCGTTCATACAGGTGAACAAGTGGGTGGGAAACGGAATCGCGCTGCTCGGGGATTCAGCGCACACTTTCCATCCGCACGCCGGACAGGGAGTAAACTTGGCACTGGAGGACGCGGTGGCGTTGGCCGAAGTGATCGAGAAATGCAAGGCGGCAGGAGACTTCTCAGAGAGGGCATTGCTGGAATATCAGACCCAGCGGAAAGTGCGCGCTGACGTAATCGGGAAACACGCCAATTACACGGTCACGTACGCGCTAAGCGACAACTGGCTGATAAAACGGCTGAACAAAAGAGCCCTCCACAAACTCAACAAGGACAAGAAACTGCAGAAGAAGGCGCTGGAGATTACTGCTGGGATCTTTGAGAAGAAGCCTGGATTGGTGACGTTGGCGAAGATAGGCGGAATACTACCCTAGGTCAACATATGCTAAGTCGCGGCAGGGACGACTTCCGCTAGGGGTTCCAGAACCTGCTCCTCTGGTAGTTTCACATCTTTGAACGTCCGCCAGAAGTAGCTGATTGCCGTGAGATAGAGTGCTGTGCAGATCAGGAACGGTAGGGCCAGATAGATGCTACTGGGGCTTGTTGCTAGGCCCATGATGTAGCCCCCGATACCGGTGCTGAACGAGTTGGGCAGTCTCCAGAGCGAGGCCACGATGGCGGAAGCCACTGATCGTTCCTCAGCCGGGACCAGGCCCATCAGGAGAGAGTTCTGGGCTGGGTTGGACATCATCATCAGCATGCTTCTTACGATATAGATGGACGACGCGGAGGCAAAGTTTGGCGAGAACGGAATCGAGAAAAGAAACAGTGTAGACGATCCTTGCGTCAGGACGATTGTCCGAACGGTTCCGAACCTCCTGGCAATCCGTGGAGTCGCAAGGTTGGCGAATCCCATTACAAGGCTGTTGATGCCGCCGAAGATGGGCCCAGTGACATCGTTCGCGAGGCCGTACTTGAGAAAGGCCCAGCCTGGGATAAGGGGAATTACCATGCCGGCACCGAGGGCAATTACGATCCCGTAGGCAGCGTACCGAAAGACTACGCCACGGCTCTGTCGCGGAAGAATATGGAATCGAGATTGTTGACTCGTTTCCAGCCTGGACTCGGAGACTCTGAGGTAGACGATCATCGGACCGACGAGGCTGATCGCGGCTACCCCGACGAACAAGTACCGGTTGCCTGTGACAAGGTCGACCTGGTAGAGTGATTTCATCAAGCCGAGGAGGCTTGTGCTGAAGCCTCCCAAGGCCGACGCGATTGTGGCAACGAAGAAGGATAGGCCGAAGGCGCTGGTCCGTTTCAGATTTCCCGCCTTGTCCGCCAGCAAGGCACTCCAGGAGGAAGCGTACATTGCCTCGGAGAGTCCAGCTAGGAACGCTGCCCCGAACAAGTGTGAGATGTTCGAGTCAACTGCGAAGATGGCTAGTGCAAGGCTTCCCAGTACTCCTCCCATGACGACGAATTTCTTCTTGCCGTAGCGGTCGGCGAGGCCGCCGAATAGAAGGGTGGAGGAGGCGCTGACGATTCCGAAGGTTCCGAGGATGAGGCTGCTGGTGGCGAACGAGATGCCTTCTAGTACAAGGAAGACCTGTAGGGAGATGAACAATAGTCCTGCAGCAGCCCAAGTGAAGAAACTGGAATAGATCAGAAGGTTGGCTTCGCGGGGTATGCCCTTGTACTCGTCAAAAATAGAGCCCAGTCGTTGAAACAAGCATAAACCTCCCCAGACCTGTGGTCGATTGAAGGAGCGTTTTGGGCCGATTCTAAAAGATTGGTCTCATCATGTACTTATAAAAATTGGAAAAGAAAGGGATAGGACGGTTTGGAACCGTCTCCGGGTATCCATCCCGGTAGCCGTGGGTCATATTTGGACCGGACAGAGAAAGTCTGCAGACGCGTTCCGTGTCACTGTTACTGTGCCGCCGCTCTGGGCCGCGAAGACTGCTGCTTGGGACGTTAGCAGCACGGGTGTTGCGTCTTGGTTGAATGTTACAGTGAAGACTTTCCAGTGGCCACCGTGATAGCCGTCGGCTCCGGGAGCGACTGATGCGATGCCTAACTGTCCTGCAGCGCCGCCGTGCACCTCGTAGAAGTTATCGATGCCTGTGTTGGGAAACGCTGCTGGCGGAATGACGGTGTGGACCATAGTGCCGTTGTAGTATAGGTTACCGAACCCGGGGGTGGCCGCGAAGACCGAGCCTACAGGCAAAGCAAGAACGAAGGGAGCTAGAACGAGGAACGAGACTAGTAAGGACTTTTTCATTTGAGAATTTCACCTCGCTAGTGCGCAAGGTCAGTAACGGTCAGGCCGACTTTATGCGTTCACCGAGATCAGGTGTGAATTCTGTCCGATTCATGTCAGGATTTGAATGGAGGGAGAGTCTCTCTATGGAAAAATGCTTCTGATACGTCGATGGGTAAATGGGTCGTCGACATTCTGGTGCAGAATCGAGGCGGTCGACTGGGGCGAACGTGGCAAAGAAAGAAGGGGAGTGATTTGTCGGCCTTGGGGACGCCTGTTAGTCCTGGCTTACGAAGATAGTTAATCCGCTTACTTGTTTGTTGAAGTTGAACGGCGTATCCTGAACAACCAGCTTGATTCCTTCATGTAGACCGGCTGGAGGAGTCCCGACTTGGCAGATTATCGTCAGCACGGCTGTATGAACTGGTGTCCCGCCCACGGACAGCTGTATCAGCATCAGTGCCTGACCGCCGACGAAGTTTGATGGAAGTCCAGAGGAGTTGCCGAAGGACCTGAAACTCATCAGTCGAATCGCTGTCCAGGTTCCCATCGCCCGAACCGTTCCATCTGGGGCCATGTGCGCGAAGGTTCCGTCGCCAGTGACCGAGTTGGCCAAGATTGAGAGCGTCCCTTGACCGGTCACAGCGACCATATCACCGTTGTCAGCCATCGTGATGTCAGGGCAGGCATTAGTAGCGAGGCCACAAAGCGGTCCCGTGCCAACGAGAAACTGGAAACTCGTCGTTGAAGCGCCGGCAGCGAATCCGAAAGGCAGTGCCAGTGATAGAAGACCGAGAAGACCTAAAACGAGTGCTTTCCACAATGTTCTCAATATTATCTTCATCTTTCGATTTTGCCCCCAGCATCAGCATTTAAGATGATAGGTTACTCGCCCTAGGAATTCGACCATTTTCTATCCAGAGATATCTGGAACTGACAATTTGGCAAGCGAATAATTTACGCTAGGCGATTCCTTTCAGGACGGAGTCGACGGCACTTGCAGCGCGTGCTACCTCACAACGCTTCTTTGCCGCTGAACCTTCGTCTGGAGAGACTTTCTAAGGCTCCTGACTCCCCCTCTCTCTTCAACAGTGAAATCTTCCCCAGTCCATCTGTTATAATCCAGTCCGAGTTTTTTCTTTATGACATCTTTGAGTTCGAGGTCAATTTCGTATCCGATTCCTCTTCTCCCCAGCTCCCTGGCGACTTTCAACGTTGTTCCCGATCCCGCAAACGGATCGAATACCGTTTCCCCCACCATTGTGAAAAGTTTGATCAACCTACGAGGAATCTCTTCTGGAAACGCGGCGATCCCCTCTTCCACTCGACCTGCTCTTGGAAGAACGTTGGTAATATTCCAGACCGTCAAGTTCCATCCTTCGTCGTTGAGTCTTGCAGTATCTATTTTGGAGGATTCCAGAACCTCCTGTGGAGCATCCTTCAAGTGGCTATAATCAAATTCGCCATTCTGGAATAGCAGTATGGATTCCTGGATGTTGTCTGGATAGAAGTACATCGGGTATGGGTGCTGCAGGACAACTCCGCTCCTTCTGCTGATTCTTGTGTAACCAGACGGCTTAACCCAAGTGATCTTGTCGCGATATAGAAGACCCTCTTCCAAGAAGGTTCTGGTCGTATCGGCAACAAGAGGGTACTTTCGCCCACGCCCCCCGTTTCCTTCATTCACCAACATATCGTCAGTAACCACGGCACAAATTCTTCCTTTACCCAGCACTCTTCTACTCTGGGCAGCAAACGACCTGATTAGTTCCAGGTAATCCTCGTAGCTCGGAAAGAGGTCTGGGTAATCAAATGGGGCGTTGAAGTATGGAGGAGATGTAACTATTAGAGAGACTTCGCCATCAGCAACCTCCTTTGAGGTCATCTTTCTGAGATCCCCGAAGAACAGCCTAAGACTCGGATCCTTCTTGGATCGTCCACTCTCTGGACTCATAGTTTAGCGACGTGAATCAGGTGGTTAGCCTCATGCATAACCTTTGTCCAGATTCAGTACGTGCCACAATAGAATACCTTTTCGCGTCGTCTGGGCACAAGGTCCAAGAGGCCGAACATTAGCAGAGCAAAGTCATGTCGGAAGTGGGACGCTACACTCTCGATACACTACAGATTTTCTTTCCATGGGATGACGATCTGTATACATACTTCAAAGAACACGGACTTGGCTTGAGCGGATTAGGAAGCAAGAAGCTCCCCCTGGTTTACACGGACAACTGCGAAAACACCGCCGGGCTTAAGGAACGAAAACGCAAGTACGTTATTGATCCCAGGTTCTTCGGAATGACGCCCGAGGCG
>Ga0209802_1001559_pt1 | contig 16828 bp, 18 predicted proteins | sample GraSoiAngelo_129_FD_185886 | JGI IMG/M metagenome (GOLD analysis project Ga0209802, IMG submission 185886) | Grasslands soil microbial communities from the Angelo Coastal Reserve, California, USA - 14_0927_12_40cm (SPAdes) (version 2) | ecosystem: Environmental > Terrestrial > Soil > Grasslands ... | reverse complement strand
CCCGCGAGCGCGCGTACCGCTTCGTCGCCGACGCGGCCAAGTCCATGAAGAGCGGCGATCGCAACAGCGTGATCGCGTTCGGCGAGCAGGCGGTCGTCGATCAGCCGCTCGCCGCGCGCCCCGCCGTCGAGCGGCCGAAGGCCCAGGTCGACGGGCACGGCACGAACATCTTCCAGGCGATCCAGCTGGCGCTCGCGATGCTGCCGCCGGGCCAGGCCAACCGCATCGTCATGCTGACCGACGGCCGCCAGAACGCCGGCAACGCGCTCGCCGGGGCGCAGGCCGCCAAGGACGCCGCCGCGGACATCTACTACGTCGCCTCGCCGCTGACCTTCACTCAGGAGGTCGTCGCCGAGGCGCTCGTGCTCCCGCACGAGGTCAAGTTCGGTGAGGCGTTCCAGGCGAAGGTGGTCGTGTGGAGCCACAAGGACACGGAAGGCCGGCTCTCGCTCTTCCGGAACAGCGAGTTCCTGGGCTCGCAGGTCGTGCGCCTGAGCGCCGGCAAGAACGTCTTCAGCTATCGCCAGTCGCTCGACGCGAGCGGGATCCACGTCTACCAGGCCGCGGTGGAAGTCGACGGCGACACGATCGAAGACAACAACCGGGCGGTCGGGGCCGTCGTCGTCCGCGGCCGGCCGCAGGTGTTGCTGGCCGATCGCGACCGCAGCCACGCGCAGTCCCTGGCCGGCGCGCTCCGGTCGCAGAGCATCGACGTGACGGTGGTGGAGCCGCCGCAGATTCCCACCGACCTCGCGGGTCTGCAGAAGTATGACGGGCTCATCCTCTCGAACGTCTCGTCGCTCAAGCTGAGCCGGCAGCAGATGGGCTACATCCGCGACTACGTCCGCGACTACGGCGGCGGCCTCGTCATGATCGGCGGGGAGGAAAGCTTCGGGCTCGGCGGCTACTACCGCACTCCGATCGAGGAAGCGCTGCCGGTCACGATGGAGGTTAAGCAGAAGGTCGAGATCCCGAGCCTCGCCGTCGTGCTCTCGATCGACCGATCCGGCTCCATGGCGATGTCCACCGACGAGAAAGTCACGAAGCTCGACCTCGCCAAGGAAGCTTCCCACCTGGTGGTGGACCTGCTCGACGAGCGCAATGAAGTCGGCGTGATGAGCTGGGACACCGAGTTCATCTGGGACGCGCCCGTGCGCCCGGCCAAGGACAAAGCGGCGATCCACCACGCGATCGCGACGATCAAGGCCGGTGGCGGGACCGACGGTTATCCGGCGCTCAAGGAGTCGTACCAGGTGCTCTTCGAGCGCCCGGCGCTGCTCAAGCACGTGATCTTCCTGTCCGACGGGCAGATGACGCGAGGCGACTTCCAGGGACTGCTCCGCCGGATGTCCAAGGACAAGATCACCGTGTCAACGGTCGCGATCGGCAAGGACGCCGACGTCCAGCTAATGGTCGACGTCGCCAAGTGGGGCAAGGGGCGCTTCTACTACACCGAGGACTCGCAGACGATCCCGCGCATCTTCACGCTCGAGACCCAGCTAGCCTCCAAGGCCTCGCTCGTGGAGCAGCCCTTCAAGCCCCAGCTGACGTCGCCAGGCCACGAGGCGATTCAGGAGATCGACTGGAAGAGCGTGCCGCCGCTCGGCGGCTACGTCGCGAGCACGCTGAAGTCGACGGCGGACCTGGTCCTCATGAGTCATCAGGAGGACCCCGTCCTGGCCACCTGGCGGTACGGGCTCGGCCGCTCCGTCGCGTTCACCTCCGACGCCAAGGCGAAGTGGGCGGTGCTCTGGCTCCGCTGGCGCGAGTTCAACAAGTTCTGGTCACAGCTAATCCGCTGGACCTTGCGGAGCGGCACCCGGAGCGACACGGTCGCGATCGTCGATCGACGGGAGAACACCGGCGAGATCGTCGTGGATGCCGTCGATCCGAAAGGTGAGTTCATCAACTTCCTCGATTCGCAGGTCGCCGTGGTCGCGCCGAACCGGGAGCGGTCGGTGATCGACCTCGAGCAGGTCGGGCCCGGACGCTATCGCGGTCAATTCTCCGCCGCCCAGGAGGGTGTCTACCTCGTCGGTATGGCTCAGCGGCGGAACGATCGCGTGATCGGCTCGCAGCTCGCGGGATTGGTGGTACCGTACGCTCAGGAGCTGCGTGACCTGGGCGTCGACGAGAGCCTCCTGCGCGAGCTCACGGAGCTGACGGGCGGGGGAGCGCTGGCGAAGCCCCAGGACGCGTTCCTGACGGCGCGGCGCCAGTCACGCATCGGCGTGGAGATATGGCCGTGGCTCGTCGGCCTGGTCGCGCTGATGCTGGTCCCCGAGATCGCGCTTCGGCGCCTCGGTCCCGGGGCGCTCGAGCGATTCGCTATGCTCATCCGTCGCGGTCTCCGGAAGAAGGAGGTTCCGTGATGTGTCGACCCGGGTCGCGGTTGTGGATCGTCGCGGTGGTGGTGAGCCTGCTCGCCCTGATGGGCGAGGCGAGCGCCGCCGACTCGAAGCTCCGCGTCATCGTGATCGTGCCCTTCGACGCGACGGCGCTCGAGCGTGAAGAGCAGTGGATGGGTGAGGGCGTCACGCAGATCCTGGCCCTGGGTCTCGCGCAGCAGCCGTCGATCGTCCAGATCGAGCGGGCGCGGCTGCGCGCGGCCAGCCGCGGCGAGGCGTGGACCGAATCGTCGCTGGCCCAGGCGACGCGCGCCGTGCGGGCGGATGCCGCGCTCTTCGGTCGGATCGAGCGCCGGGGCACCGACCTGGCGGTGGTCCCGCAGCTGATGGAGATCAAGCAGAGCGGGCCGGACGTCGCGAGCCTCGAGCCCGTGGTCGCTCCGTCGAGCGAGCTGTTCGATCGGCTCGCGACGCTTCCGGTTGCCTACGCGCGTACGCTCCGCGTCGCGATGACCGAGGCCGATGCCGCCCGGATCGAGAGGGCCGGGCGGCCGACACGGCTACCTCGCGCGTTCGAGCTGTTCGCGCGCGGCCAGATCGCCGCGCAACGCGGCGACCAGGAGGGCAACGAGGCCGCCGTCGATCTCCTGTCCCGGGCGATCGAGGTCGACCCGAGCTTCGTGGTGGCCACGTACATGCTCGGCGTGGTGCACTCGGCGCTCGGCAACCGGTGGAAGGCCGCCGCGCAGTTCCGTGCCTCGACGCAACTCGACGCGTCCTACCCGGAGCCGGCCAAGGCGCTCGGCGATCTCTACCTCTCTCAGCCGCGGCGGCTCTTCGATCAGGCGGTCGAGGCGTACAGCAAGGCGATCGAGCTTCGTCCCTTCTACGCCGACGCCTACGTGGGCCTCGGCGACGCCAAAGCAGCGAAGAGCGACGTCGACGGCGCCATCGCCGCCTACCAGAAGGCGCTCGTGTACAACCCGGTCAATCCGCGAGTGCACATGAGCCTCGGGAAGATCTACTACGGCGAGAAGGGTCTCTACTACGAGGCGGTCACCGCATACAAGAAAGCGATCGATCTCGATCCCCACTCGGTGGACGCGCACATGGGTCTCGGCGAGGTCTACGAGGAGAAGGGCCTCTACAAGGAGGCCACCGAGGAATATCGAAAGGTGATCGAGATCGACGGCAAGCACACGGGCGCCATGTACAACCTCGCGCTCGTTTACGAGAAGGTCGATCCCAAGGCTGCGATCGCCCAGTGGGAGCGCTACATCGAGCTCGCCGCGCCTCTGGCGACGGAGAAGGACTGGGTCGACGTGGCTCGCCAGCACCTGAGGAAGCTCAAGAATCAGGTCAAGGACTAGCCGGCCGCAGGTTCGCGGCCGCCTACGTCGTCGGTCGTTCGCCCCGAGGGCCCTGCCGCCGCGTCCGCGAATGTATGCGCAGGGGCGCCGCGCCGAAAGCTATGATAGCCGCGTGGTTATTGGCGCGTGGTCATTAGTTGTGAGTGGGGGATCCCGTGGATGAGCTGAGGAAGGACCCGACGCGAGGACATTGGATCCTCATCCGGCCGAAAGCCAAGCCGGTCCGGCAGACGGATTGTCCCTACTGTCCAGGCGCCGAGCACCTCACCGGACCGGAGATCACGGCGTTTCGTCCGGAGGGCTCGGCCCCGAACAGTCCGGGATGGTCCGTCCGCGTCGTTCCCGAACCTGACGCGTATTTCCGGATCGAGTGGGAGCTGGTCCGTGAGGGCGTCGGGATGTTCGACATGATCAACCCGCGCGGCGCGAGCGAGCTGGTCGTCGAGTCGGCTCGACACGACGACACGCTCGCGTCGATGGGCTCCACGGCGCTCGAAGCCGTATTGTGGATGTACCGCGACCGGCTTCTCGACCTCAAGCGCGACGGGCAGATCCGCGACATTCTCGTGTCACGACGCCACAAGAAACCCGGAGTGGCTGGTCACCATCCGTACTCGCGCGTGACGGCGATCCCGATCGTCTTCGACGAGACGCGCCGCGAGCTGCGCGAGGCGCGCGAGTATTACCAGTACAAGCGGCGCTGCCTCTACTGCGACATCCTGCGTCAGGAGATCGGCGCCGAGGAGCGGGTCGTGCGGCTGACGCCGGCGTTCGCCGCGGTCGTTCCGTACGCGCCGCGCGTGCCGCTCGAGACGTGGATCCTCCCGCGGCAACACGGGTGCTCCTTCGAGGAGGCGATCAAGCCCGAGAACCTCGGTGATCTGGCGCGACTCCTCTCCGACTACTTCCGCACGCTCGCGCGCGGATTCGGAGACCCCGGCTACGAGATGACGCTTCACACGGCGCCCAACCTCCGTTCTCGGATCCTTCAGGGGGACTGGGCCACGATCCGTGACGACTACCACTGGCACATCGAGATCGTCCCCGAGCCCGAGCATGCCAACCGGATCGGCGGCATCTTCGTCAACGAGACACGTCCCGAGGTATCGGCGGCTGAGCTTCGCCAGGCCTGGGTCAGTGAGAAGTGAGTCGTATATGTCCGGAAAGGCTCGAAGAAGCCTACTCGTCCCTGGGTAGCCCTCGGCCTTAGGGTTCGCCTCCCCGCCGCCGCCGACACGGATTCTCAGTCATTCCAGCCCTTTCCAGTTGACTCGGGGCCGTCCGGGTGTGAGAATGCGACTGAAACAGTCGCCGATAGAAACGGTCGGCGATAGGGCCTTGCCATTACAAGGTATTCGGAAGGACGTTGAGGGCTAGAGACCATGCTCCGCTTTACGAAGCGCGCCGATTACGGGCTGATGGCGATCCACTACATCGCCACGCACGACGGCCTCGGCGCCGTCAGCACGAAGCGGATCGCCGAGGAGTTCGGGATTCCTCCCGAGCTGCTCGCGAAGATCCTGCAGCGCCTCGCGAAGCGGCGGCTCATCGTCAGCCACAACGGCCCCAAGGGTGGGTACGTGCTGACGCGTCACCCCGCGGATATCTCGGTCGGCGAGGTCGTGCGCGCGCTCGAGGGACCGATCAGCATCGTGAGCTGTCTGGACGGGGGAGGCTGTCCGCAGGAGATGCGCTGTAATCTCAAGCGGCCCGTGCAGAAGCTGCAGACGGCGATCAGCCATCTGCTCGACACGATGAGCCTGGCCGAGCTGAGCAACCAGGGTGTCTCCGAGGTACTCACGATCAAATGATGCAGGCCACACGCCGGCGCGAGATGGAGAGAGCCAGATGCTGAAGTTCCCGATTTTCATGGACGCGCAGTCGACGACGCCCGTGGACCCGCGGGTCGTCGAGGCGATGATTCCCTACTTCACCGAGAAGTTCGGCCACCCGGCGAGCCGGAACCACTCGTTCGGCTGGGAGGCCGAGAACGCCGTCGACCGCGCCCGCGATCAGATCGCGAAGATCATTGGTGCGCGGGATCCCAAGGAAGTCATCTTCACCTCGGGCGGGACCGAGTCGATCAACCTCGCGGTCAAGGGCGTCGCCGAGATGTATCGGGAAAAGGGCAACCACATCGTCACCACCGCCATCGAGCAGCGGGCGAGCCTGGATGTCTGCAAGCGACTGGAGCGGCAAGGCTTCGAGATGACGTACGTGCCCGTGCGGCCGGACGGTCTGGTGGAGCTCGACGCGATTCGCCAGGCGATCACGGACAAGACGATCCTCATCTCGGTCATGTTCGCGAACAACGAGATCGGCACGATCCAGGACATGGCGGCGATCGGGAAGCTGGCCAAGGAGAAGGGGATCATCTTCCACGCCGACGCGACGCAGGCGGTCGGCAAGATTCCGGTGAACGTAGAGGCGGCGGGGATCGATCTCCTGTCGTGTACCGCCCACCTGATCTACGGCCCGAAGGGCGTGGGCGCGCTCTACGTTCGGCGCAAGGCGCCGCGGGTGCGCATCGCGCCGCTGATCGACGGCGGTGGACACGAGCGCGGGATGCGGTCGGGGACCCTCCCGGTGCCGCTCATCGTCGGCTTCGGACGCGCCGCCGAGATCTGCGGTGAGGTCATGGCCGAAGAGGGCACACGGCTCGCGAAGCTCCGCGATCAGCTACAAGACAAGATCCTTTCGAACGTCGACGAGGCGTACCTGAACGGCCACCCGGAGCGCCGGCTCCCACACAACCTGAACATCTCGTTCGCGTACGTCGAGGGTGAGTCCGTGCTCATGGGGCTCAACAAGGAAAGCGCCTTGTCCTCGGGCTCGGCCTGCACCTCGTCGACACTCGAGCCGTCCTACGTGATCGGCGCGCTGGGCGCGAGCGCCGAGCTCGCCCACTCGTCGATCCGCTTCAGCTTGCACCGATTCACCACCGAAGAGGAAGTCGAGCACGTCGGCGCGCGGACGATCGACGTGGTCAAGCGCTTGCGCGAGATGTCTCCGCTCTACGAGCTGGCCAAGGAAGGCGTGGACCTGAAGTCCATCCGATGGAAGGCCGACTAAGGGGGTTCGATCATGGCCTATAGCGACAAGGTTGTCGATCACTACAACAACCCACGGAACGTCGGGTCCTTCGGCAAGGACACGCCGGGAGTGGGCACGGGGCTCGTCGGCGCGCCGGAATGCGGCGACGTGATGAAGCTCCAGATCAAGGTCAACCTCGACACCGGCGTCATCGAGGACGCGAAGTTCAAGACGTTCGGGTGCGGCAGCGCCATCGCGTCGTCGAGCCTCGCCACCGAGTGGCTGAAGGGCAAGACGGTCGACGAGGCGGCCAAGATCAAGAACACCGACATCGTCAACGAGCTCAAGCTCCCGCCGGTGAAGATCCACTGCTCGGTGCTGGCGGAGGACGCCATCAAGGCGGCGCTGGCCGACTACCGTGAGAAGAACGCACCGGCGGATGCCCCGGCGTCATCCAAATAGCAAATAGGTAGGAGCGGGAGGAAGAGCGTCCATGGCGGTGACACTGTCGGAAGCGGCGGCGAAGCAGGTGAAGGAGCTCAAGCAGGCGCAGAAGCTGCCGGATACCGTCTTCTTGAGAATGGGTGTGAAGGGGGGCGGGTGCTCGGGGATGTCGTACTCCCTCGAGTTCGACAGCGAGATGGGTCCCCATGACAAGGAATTCGAGATCGACGGGATCAAGGTCGTGGTCGACAAGAAGAGCTACCTGTACCTGAACGGCACGACGCTCGACTACGTCCAGCAGGGATTGACGGGAGGCTTCACCTTCGTCAACCCCCAGGCGAAGTCGAGCTGCGGATGCGGCACCTCGTTCTCGGCGTAGCCGGGTCCGCGACCGACACCGAACGGGCCCGGCGGAGGGCCCGTTCTCATTTTGGGGAGGGGATGGATCACTTCGAGGTGTTCGGGTTGCCGCGACGGCTCGCCATCGACGGAGCCGAGCTCCAGCGTAAGTTCTACGAGCTCTCGCGCCGCGGTCATCCCGATTTCCACCAGGGCGCGCCTCCGGAGCGCCAGGCGGAGATTCTCGAGTCCTCCGCGCGCCTCAACGCCGCATACCGCGCCTTGCGCGATCCGATCGCGCGGATCGAATACCTGGTCCGGCTCGAAGAGGGCCGCGAGACGCGTGAGGGCGCCACGGTGAAGCCAAAGGCGCCGCCCGAGCTGCTCGAGGAGATGTTCGAGATCCAGGAGGCGTTGCAGGACGCCCAGTCGGGCCAGCCGGGCGGGCTCGACGCCGGCGCGCGGGAGACACTCGTCGCCCAGCGAGAGCGGCTGCGCGCGCGCCACGAGCAAGAAGAATCGCGACTGTGCGGGCCGCTCAGCCAGGCGTGGGATGCGGCCGGGCCCGCGGAACGGGCCAGGGCGCTGACAGCCTTCAAGGAGTCGCTGGCGGTGCGGGCGTACCTGCGAACCGTCATCGACGACATCGACCAAGCGCTCGGAGGAGCACTGGAGGGTTATGTCTCGCATCGTCGGCATTGATCTCGGCACCACCAACAGCCTGGTCGCGTACGTCGACGAGAAGACGGGGCTGCCCCGGGTGATCGCCGATCGAGACGGGCAGGTGCTCCTGCCCTCGATCGTCTCGTTCACGGGCGAGGGCGTCCTGGTGGGCGCCGCCGCGAAGCGACAGCTCGTGCGCCGCCCCGAGGCGACCGTCTATTCCGTGAAGCGGCTGATGGGCCGGGGCTACGACGACGTCAAGGAGGAGCTGCCCTACCTGCCGTTCACGGTGGTGCCGTCCGAGGGCATCGTGAAGATCCAGATGGGCAACCGCGAGGTCACACCCCCGGAGGTCTCGGCGATCGTGCTCAAGTCGCTCAAGGAGCGCGCCGAGGCTCACTTCGGCGAGCCGATCGAAAAGGCCGTCGTCACGGTGCCCGCGTACTTCAACGACAGCCAGCGTCAAGCGACCAAGGACGCCGGTCGCATCGCCGGACTCGACGTCGTTCGCATCGTCAACGAGCCGACCGCCGCGTCGCTGGCCTACGGCCTGCAGCGCATTCGCGAGGGCCTGGTCGCGGTCTACGACCTCGGCGGCGGGACGTTCGACATCTCCATCCTGAGGGTCAAGGACGGGATCTTCGAGGTCCTGGCCACGAACGGCAACACGCACCTGGGCGGAGACGACTTCGACCGCGCGGTCGTCCTGTGGCTGCTCGAGGACATTCGCGCGAAGCACCAGGTCGACCTCGCGCGCGATCCCGAGGCGATGCAGGAGCTGCGGCTCGCGGCCGAGGCGGCCAAGATCCGCCTGTCGGCCGACGAGCGGACGGCCCTGACCATCCCGTTCGACGGCTTCACCTACCATCGCGAGATCGCGCGCGCCGAGCTCGAGCGGCTCATCGAGAAGCTCGTGGATTCGACGCTCACGCCGTGCCGGATGGCGCTCGCGGACGCCGGCCTGGCGCCCCCGGATGTCGACGAGGTCGTCCTGGTCGGCGGATCGACGCGGGTACCGCTGGTGCGCCGACGGGTGCAGGAGCTGTTCGGCAAGACGCCTCACAGCCAGCTGAACCCCGACGAGGTGGTCGCGCTGGGCGCCGCGGTCCAGGCGTACATCCTCGCCGGTGGCATCACGGACATGCTCCTGCTCGACGTGACACCCTTGTCTCTGGGGATCGAGACACTCGGCGGCATCGTCAGCGTGCTGATCTCCCGGAACACGACCATCCCGACGAACGCACGCGAGATGTTCACGACCTCCGTCGACGGCCAGCGCGTGGTCGACATGCACGTGGTCCAGGGCGAGCGCGAGCTCGCGAAGGATTGCCGCTCGCTCGCCCGCTTCGAGCTCTCCGGGATCGACCCGATGCCGGCGGGGATGCCGAAGATCGAGGTGGTCTTCCTGATCGACGCCAACGGCATCCTGAACGTGACCGCCACGGAGCTCAGGAGCCAGAAGGCCGCCGCGATCGAGGTGAAGCCGACCTACGGCCTCTCGGAGGCCGACGTCGAGCGGATGGTGGAGGACTCGTTCACCTACGCCGAGGCCGACGTGGAGGCGCGCCTGCTGATCGAGACGCGCAACGAGGCCGACACCGTCATCACCCACGTCGAGCGCGCGCTGGCCCAGGGTCGGACGCTGATCGGCGACGAGGAGCACCAGGCCATCGTCGCCGCACTGACGGCGCTGCAGGACGCTCGCGCGAGCACCGATCGCGACCGGATCCGGGACGCGACCACGGCCGTGAACCGCGCGACCGAGCATCTCGCCGAGCTGATGATGGACGCGGCGCTCAAGGGAGCGCTGGCGAGTCGCCGCGCCGACGAGATCATGGAGAAGTAATGGCGGTCCACAAGGTGACGTTCCTACCGCTCAACGTGACGGTCGAGGTCGACGACGAGAGGTACCCGCTCGCCGATCACGGCAAGCCCGGCTCGCTGCTGGACATCGCGCTGGCCCATCACATCCATCTCGAGCACAACTGCGGCGGCAGCTGCGCCTGCACGACCTGTCACGTCATCGTGAAGGACGGCGAGGAGCACCTCTCCGAGATGCAATCGGACGAGGAAGACCGACTCGACACGGCGGAGGGTCTCACGATTCACTCACGGCTCGGGTGTCAGGCCGTGGTGCGTGGCAACGTCGTCGTGGAGATCCCGAAGTGATCACCTGGCGCGACTACGAGGACATCGCGATCGCCCTCAACGAGGGCCATCCGGATCTCGATCCGTTGACGGTTCGGTTCACCGATCTCCATCGCTGGGTGGTCGAGCTTCCGGGCTTCACCGACGACCCCAAGGGATCCAACGAGAAGATCCTCGAGGCGATCCAGATGGCCTGGCTGGACGAGTACCGGAACCGATGATGGCGGTGAACGCGGCGAGGCGCCTACCAGGTCACGACCTGGTCGGCTTCGAAGATGAGCTCCAGGAGTTGGGCGTACGAGAGGTCGCCGTCGAGACGGCGAACCGGAACGCCGGTCGGCAGATCGGACGCCGCGCCGCCCGGCAGGACGACCACGGTGACGCGGTCGCCGTCGCGCACCTGCCGGTCGAGCACGGTTCGGGTGAGCGTCGTGTCGGCGCCCTTGACCAGGTGGAGCACCGAGGCCATCAGAACACCAGGAAGCGCCGGCCGCGCTGGACCAGGGCGGCGACCTCGTCGCGCGTGACCGGAATTACCGGGTGGCCGTCGGCGTTCCAGCTCGCATCGCTCGGCACCGCGCCTTGCTCGACGTGGAAGGGCACGCCGAGCGCCTTGAGGTTCGCGCGAAACTTCGCGATGTCGTCGCCGTCGACGAGCTCGTCGGTGTCTTCGTCGAGGAGATGGACGCCGGCGCCCAGCAGCACGAACACGACGTCGTTCTCGCCCGCGACCACCCCGAGTCCGATGCGCATCGCCTCGTTCGCGCGGTGGGACGCGCGCGGATCCGTCGAGATCAGGACGATGACCGGCGGGCTCGCGGTCACGGAGTCAGTTGAGCGCGATGAACCGATCGGTGGCGTTGATCAGATCGGTCAGGACGACGAGGCCGCAGTACGTCACGGTGTCCGCGTCGCGCAGCGGGATGCGCCGCTTCTGGCAGCCGTAGGCGCAGACGAACAGCTTCGCGCCGCGCTCCGGCAGCGCGCGGATGCGCGGATCCTCGAGCGCGCGCACCCCGTCGTCGATGAGGTACAGATACAGATCAGCCCCGTGGTCGAGCGCGGCGCCCGAGAGGCCCACGGCCGTCTCGAGATTCGGGTGCTCGAGCCCGGTGGACAGCAGCACGCCGAGCTTCTTCTTCGCGAGATCCATCGCGGATCGAGCGTAGCATCGTAAAAAATGGAGAGCAAGCCGATGAGCCGTCGAGTGTACCTGGATCACAACGCGTCGACCCCCGTTCATCCCGAAGTGCTCGCCGAGATGCTCCCGTATTTCTCGGACGTCTACGGAAACCCCTCGAGCATCCACGGATTCGGGCGTGAGGCGCGCGAGGGTATGGACCTGGCGCGCGAGCGGGTCGCGCGATTTCTGAAGGTCTCGGGCCAGGAGATCGTCTTCACCTCCGGCGGGACCGAGTCCGACAACTTCGCCGTGAAGGGCCTCGCCCTCGCGAAGGGCAAGGGCCATCTCATCACCTCGCAGGTCGAGCACCACGCGGTCCTCCGCGCGTGCCGGGCGCTCGAAGCACAGGGCTTCGGCCTGACTTGTGTCGGCGTCGACGAGTTCGGCGTGGTCGACCCCGACGAGGTCCGCCGCGCCATTCGTCCGGACACCCTGGCGATCAGCATCATGCACGCGAACAGCGAGGTCGGGACCTTGCAGCCGATCGGGGCGATCGGCCGCATCGCGCGCGAGCACGGCGTGCCGTTCCACGTCGACGCGGTCCAGACGTTCGGCAAGCTGCCGCTCGACGTCGACGCGCTCGGCATCGACATGCTCTCGTTCTCGGCCCACAAGATCTACGGTCCCAAGGGCGCCGCCGGGCTCTACATCCGCAAGGGGACCAAGATGGTCGCGGTCCAGCACGGGGGTGAGCACGAGCGTCGCCGGCGCGCCGGCACCGAGAACGTGGCCGGGATCGTCGGGCTCGGCAAGGCGGTCGAGGTTCGCGCGCGCGACATGGGCGTGGAGGCCGAGCGGCTGGCGGGGCTGCGCGATCGGCTCTGGAACGGCCTGCGCGAGCGGGTGCCCGACGTGCGCCTCTCCGGCCACCCGGTTCAGCGGCTTCCCGGCACGGCAAGCCTGCTGTTCCGTCACGTAGAGTCCGAGTCGATCGTGCTCGGCCTCGACCTGAAGGGAGTCGGCGTGTCGGCCGGCTCGGCCTGTACCTCCGGCAACGTCGAGCCGTCGCACGTGCTGGTCGCGATGGGTGTCGCGCTCGACTGGGCGATGGGCGCCGTCCGGTGCTCGCTCGGACGCTCGACCAGCGCAGAGGATATCGACTACGTCATCGAGTGCGTGGAGCCTCTCGTCCGCAAGCTCCGCCAGGCGATGCCGGTGGGTGCCGCGTGAGAACCGGCCCGTCGCCGCGGAGCTGAGCCGTGTTCGGCAAGATCCGACGCGATATCCAGGCGGTGAGGGAGCGCGACCCCGCCGCGCGATCCACGTTCGAGGTGCTGCTGTGCTATCCGGGCGTGCATGCGCTCGCGCTGCATCGCGTCGCCCACGCGATCTGGCGGCGAGGCTGGACGATTACGGCGCGCTTCCTGTCGCACATCGCCCGGTTCCTCACCGGCATCGAGATCCATCCGGCGGCCAGGCTCGGCCCCGGCCTCTTCATCGACCATGGCATGGGCGTCGTCATCGGCGAGACCGCCGAGGTCGGCGAGAACGTCACCCTGCTCCAGGGCGTGACGCTCGGTGGGACGAGCCTCAAGCGCGAGAAGCGTCACCCGACGCTCGGGAACAACGTCGTCGTCGGCGCCGGGGCCAAGATCATCGGCGCCTTCAAGATCGGCGACGGCAGCCGGATCGGCGCGGGCTCGGTCGTCGTCCGTGAGGTGCCGACGAACTCCGTTGTCGTCGGCGTTCCCGGCCGGGTAACATATCGGGACGGACTCCGAGTCGAGGGCGGCATCGATCTCGATCAGACCGATCTGCCGGACCCCGTGAGCAAGGCGATCGAGCAGCTCGTCGAGCGGATTCGAGCCCTCGAGGCCGAGCTCGAGACGGTGAGAAAGAAAATCGAGGAGGAACGCGCGTGAACCCCAAGGACATGCTGAGTCTCAAGGAAGCGTCCACGTATCTCGGCATGGACGAGCGAGCGCTCGTGTCGCTCGCCGCCGAGCGTCGCATCCCATCCGTGCAGCTCGACGGCGCCTGGGTGTTTTCCAAGAAGTCGATCGACAAGTGGCGGTGGCAGCAGACGCGGCGCCAGTGATCTCGCGCGACCGGGCCTGGTCGGTCCTCACCGAGTTCACCAAGAGCGACAGCCTCCGCAAGCACGCCCGCGCCGTCGAAGCCTCGATGCGCGCCTACGCCGGCCGCTACGACGAAGATCCTGACGCCTGGGGCGTCGCCGGCATGCTCCACGACTTCGACTACGAGATGCACCCGCGCGCACCCCATCATCCGATCAAGGGCGCCGAGATCTTGCTGGCGCGCGGCGTGCCCGAGCCGATCGTCCACGCGATCCTGGCCCACGCCGATTACTCCGGTGTGCCGCGCGTCTCGCGCCTGGACCGCGCGCTCTACGCGTGCGACGAGCTTTCCGGCTTCGTCCACGCGGTGGCGCTGGTCCGTCCCGGCCGGGTGATCACCGGCCTCGAGCCACCGTCCGTCAAGAAGAAGCTCAAGGACAAGGCGTTCGCCCGTACCGTCAATCGCGACGACGTCTATCGCGGCGCCACCGGGCTCGGCGTCGACCTCGACGCCCACATCGCCTTCGTCATCTCCGCCCTGACCGAAGTCGCCCCCGAAATCGGCCTCGCCCGCACCTGACCCCGCCAAGAGGCCCGCTGCTGGCGCCTTCGATGTCCAAGCCTGACCCGAGAAGCCAAACTCGCAGGCTGATCGCCCCGCCGCCTGTGCCTCAGCCTGATTCGAGACGGGCCGATCGCGCCACCGCCCGTGCCTAAGCCAGACCCTCGACGCGCTGATGGCCGTACCGCTGTGGCTGAGGCGGACTCACGACGAGCTGATCGTCCCACCACCGACCGAGTGCCGGAGGGGCGGCGGGCGGGGGTCCCTGCTGCGACCCGTGTAGTGAGGGTTGACTGCAACTTCGCGCGTCGTGATCTGGCGCCGCGGGCTGTCCGCTAGCGTGGTCGCAGCAGGGACCCCCGCCCGCCGCCCCTCCGGCACGTTGTCTGCGACGAGAGCGATCACGCACGTCGATATGGACGCGTTCTACGCAGCGATCGAGCAGCGCGACCATCCAGAGCTGCGTGGCCGTCCCGTCATCGTCGGCGCGAGCCCGACGGGCCGCGGCGTGGTCTCCGCGGCCTCCTACGAGGCGCGACGGTTCGGCGTGCGCTCGGCGATGCCGATCGGGCGCGCGGCGCGGCTCTGCCCGCACGGCGCCTTCCTGCCGGTCGACATGCAGAAGTACCAGCGCGTGTCGGTCCAGGTCATGCACATCCTCGCCGACTTCTCGCCGCTCGTGGAGCCCGTCTCGGTCGACGAGGCCTTCGTCGATCTCACCGGGACCGAGTCCCTGTTCGGAAGCCCGCTGGACGCGGTCCGGCGGATCAAGGGCCGGATTCTGGACGAGACCGGCCTGACGGCGTCGGCGGGGCTCGCCGGCAACAAGTTCGTCGCGAAGGTGGCGTCCGACCTGGAGAAGCCCAATGGGCTCGTCGTCGTCGCCGCCGGCGACGAGGCGCGATTCCTGGGCGCCCTGCCGATCGAGCGGCTCTGGGGCGTGGGGAAGGTCATGGCGAAGGAGCTCAGCGAGCTCGGCTTCACCACGATCGGCCAGCTCCAGCGGGCGTCACGCGCGGTGCTCGCCAAGCGCTTCGGCAAGCACGGCGACGCCCTCTACGATCTCGCCTTCGGCCGCGACGACCGCGCGGTCGAGCCGTTCGGCGTGCCCAAGTCGATCGGCGCCGAGGAGACGTTCGGCGTCGACTGCACGGATCCCGAGAAGCTCAAGACGACCCTGCGCGCCCACGCCGAGCGGGTCGCGGCCGAGCTCCGGGAAGGGGGATTCGCGGCCGGTCGGGTCACCGTCAAGCTGCGGCTCGCGCCGTTCGAGACCCATACGCGCAGCGTGACCGGCGAGCCGACGCAGGACGGCCTCGAGCTCTACCGTCGCGCGCTGGCACTGCTGGAGCGCGACCCGGTCACACGGCCGGTGCGCCTGATCGGGCTCTCGGCGGCTCGTCTCGGTCCCGCCGGAACCGGGCAGATGGATCTGCTCGATCCCGCGGCCCTGCGGCGCGAGCGGCTGGCGCGCGTGGTCGATCGGCTGACCGCGCGATTCGGTGAAGGCGCCGTCGTTCCCGCGACCCTCTTGGGCCGCTCGCGCGACGACGATTGACGGGGCCGGGGAGGAGTCGGCGATTCGGCCGACTCCTTCCCCGGCTGTCACGAGCGCGGCGATCTAGAAGGTGAGCGGCTCGGTCAGCCGCACCCAGCGCCCGCCCTTGACCACGGCGAGGAACGCGGAGTTCGCCCCCTGGTGCTTGTCGGGACCGAAGCTCGCCTCGGGCCCGTTGAAGATGTCCTTGTAGCTCTTGATCGACTCCATGCCCCGCACGAAGTTGTCGACCGTCAGCTCCGGCCCGGTCTTCTCGAGCCCCACGACGGTCAGATCGGCGGCGACCCAGCCATACACGGCGCCGATGTTCGGGTCGACCTTGTAACGCTCCTTGTAGCGATCGAACCAGGCTTGCGCCGTCGGGCTGAGCGTGTCGCGATACGGCATATCGGTCAGCCCCATCGCGTAGAGCCCGTCGGTGACGCCCCCCTGCGCCCCCGCGACGAAGAGGTCATAGCTGGCCGTCGAGCCGAAAAAGTCGACGTCGGTCCACCCGATCTTGCGCGCCGTCGCGTACGGTACGATCGAGTCGCGCACGATCGTGCCGAAGACGACCAGGTCGCAGTTGGCCGCCTTGAGCTTGGTGATCTGCGCCGTGAAGTCCTGGTCGGTCGGCTTGTGGGTGGTCGTCTCCACGACCTTCACCTTCATCTTGTCGGCCTGCATCTGGACGCCGTCCAGCACTTCCTTGCCGAAGTCGGTGTCCTGGTACATGACACAGAGCGCCTTCTTGCCCTTCTTGCCCACGAAATAGTTGATGCCCGCGCGCACCTGGTCGACGTACGAGGCGGCGCTGTAGAACTTGAGCTTGTGGAACGGCTCGTACATCGACCGCGCGGCCGACAGCGGGAACAGGCTCGGCACGCCCGCATCGAACATGTCCTTGAACAGCGCGTTGTTCATAGGCGTGCCGAGCCCCGCGACCATCGCGAAGATGTGATCGCGGTTGATCAGCTTGGTCCCCGCCTGCACGGCGCGCGGCACCTGGTACTGGGTATCCTCGACCACCAGCCGGATCTTGCGGCCGTGGACGCCGCCCTTCTCGTTGAGCTCGTCGAACCGCATCTTCACGGCGTTCGACGACGAGACGCCATAGGTGGCGGCCGGACCCGAGAGGTCGGTGTGCATCCCCAGCACGATCTCGGTCTTGCTGACGCCGCGG
>Ga0209802_1001552_pt1 | contig 16894 bp, 13 predicted proteins | sample GraSoiAngelo_129_FD_185886 | JGI IMG/M metagenome (GOLD analysis project Ga0209802, IMG submission 185886) | Grasslands soil microbial communities from the Angelo Coastal Reserve, California, USA - 14_0927_12_40cm (SPAdes) (version 2) | ecosystem: Environmental > Terrestrial > Soil > Grasslands ... | reverse complement strand
GATCGTCGTCCGCATGGAGCCGATCGCCAAGCGCGTTCGTGCCTTTGTCGGTGGTGTGGCCATCGCCGACAGCTGCCGGGCGATGATGATGTTCGAGACCGCGCGACTGTGCGTTTACTACTTCCCAATCGAAGACGTGCGTGCGGACCTGCTGGTCGCCACATCCAAAGTCGTCGGGTCGGTCGCCAAGGGTGACGCAACCTATTACTCGATCGCCGTCGATGGTCGGACTGTCGAGAACGCCGCCTGGCGATACCTAAAGACCCCGGCCGGTTGCCCCGACCTGGCGGGTTTCATCGCATTCCACTGGAAGCTGATGGACGCCTGGTTCGAGGAGGACGATGAGGTCTTCGTCCACGCCCGAGACCCTTATCACCGCATCGACGTGCTCAACAGCTCGCGGGAGGTACGGGTTGTTGTCGCCGGCCAAGACGTAGCAGTGACGAGGCGGGCGCGGTTCCTCTTCGAGACCGGGCTGCCGGTGCGCTACTACATTCCCAAGGACGACATCCGGATTGATCTACTCCAGCCGTCGCAGACGAAGACCGCCTGTGCATACAAGGGTCAAACCAGCAAGTACTGGCAGGCGCCAGCAGCCGGCGGATCGGCACACGACATCGCCTGGAGCTACGAGAACCCGGCGCCTGAGGTCGCGACGATCGCCGGAATGGTCGCGTTCTTCAACGAGCGCGTCGACGCCATCTATATCGACGGAAAGGAAATGCCGAGAAGTCAGACGCCATGGAGCCTCTAGCCGTGCCCTGCGCAACCGCAACGGCCGGCCTCAGCGCGTTAGAAATGGCTCCTCGCATTCGCTGAGCGCTCCTGGGTATCACCAAATTGGCATGGTTTGGCGCCGGCGTTGTCGCACGGAGCTGGCCTGATTCAGCTGCCGCGATACTCGGGCTTGCGTTTGCCGGTGAAGCCTGCATGGAACTCGCGGAAGTCTTCCGCCGTCATCAGCATCGTCTGCGTGAACGCCTCCATCTCGATAGCGCTGGAGTAGTCGGTCGAGGCGGCGCGGTTGAGCATCTCCTTCGTCATCGCCAGGCCCCAAGGGGCTAGCTCCTTCAGTCGGTTTAGATAATCGGCTACCGCTGAATCGAGCTGGCCGTCGGCAACGACACTGGACGCAAGGCCCCAGGCGAGAGCCTCCTGGCTCGTGATCTTGCCCCCCAGCAGGAGAGCCTCTGTCGCCCGCCCCAGGCCGACGATGCGTGGCAGCAGCCAGCAGATGCCCATGTCGCCACCAGAGAGCCCGACACTGGTGAAGAGGAACCGAAAGCTCGCCGACTCGGCGAGCAGGCGGATGTCGGCCGCTGCCGCAAGGACCGCGCCTGCGCCTGCCGCGACGCCGTTGACCGCCGCGATCACAGGCTGAGGAATCTCGCGCAGGTTGCGCACGCAAGCGCCTGTCATGCGAGCGAACTCATAGACGTCGCGTGTGCCCATCTCGAGCAGCTCGGCAATGATCTCGTCGACGTCACCGCCCGAGCAGAACCCACGTCCCCGGCCCTTGATCACCAGCACGCGAACGTCCTGTCGATCCCGCAGCGAATTGGTCAGGTCGCGGATGTCGGCGTAAACGTCAAAGGTGAGGGAATTGAGCTGTTCCGGCCTCGAGAACGTGAGCGTAGCGACCTCGTCGCGCTCTTCGTAGTCGAAATGCTCCCAACGCCTCACCCGCGGCGCACCGCCACGGCGTCGATCTCGATCAGCGCAGCTGGATCGACGAGAGAGCGCACCTCTACCAGCGTCGATGCTGGGTAATCACTGCGGAAGAGCTCGCGGTACGCGGCGCCGATCGCGGCCCGATTGTCTCTGTAAGCGTTGATGTCCGTCACGTAATAAGTGAGCTTGACGGTGTCCTCCGGCGCACAGCCGGCCGCCCGCAAGGCGATGGCCACGTTGTGAATGGCCCGGGCGAACTGGGCCACGACGTCGCCGGGCTCGACGATCTTGCCGTTGGCGTCCGACCCGATCTGACCGCCAATCCATACCGTGTCGCCGGCGATCGTGGCATGTGAGAAACCACGCGCCGGCGCAAGCTCCTCAGGGTTGATGTTCCGGGGCCGGCCGGCCGGCTGCATGACGGTAGTATGTCGAGGCAGGTGATTTGACGCAGATCGCACGATCGGCGCACGTCGATACCTTCACCCGGGAGAACCTCCCCCCGCGATCGCAGTGGCCCGAATTCCTGTTTACGCTTCCCGAGCTTGCCTACCCGCCTGCGCTGAACTGTGCGGCGGAACTTCTCAACCGCCACGTCGAAGCCGGCCACGGAGACAGGCGGTGCATCGTCACCGACAGCGAGACCTGGACCTACAACGACCTGTTCGCGAAGTCGAACCAGATCGCTCGGGCGCTCGTCGACGAGATGGGACTGGCACCTGGCAACCGCGTGCTGTTGCGCGGCCCCAACAACCCCTGGCTGGTCGCGAGCTGGTTCGGCGTCGTCAAGGCCGGGGGAGTGGCTGTTGCGACCATGCCGTTGCTCCGGACGCGCGAGCTAGAGACGATGGTGGAGATCGCCGGCGTGACCATGGCGATCTGCGACCACCGATTCGTCGAAGACCTCGACGCCGCAGCCCCGGACGGCTTCCAGATCTTCACTTACGGAGGCCCTGACCAGGACGACCTGACGAACGTTGCTGCGACCAAGGCCTCGAAGTTCAAAACCGTCGCCACCGCCGCCGACGATGTGTGCATGCTCGCCTTCACGTCCGGAACGACAGGAAAGCCAAAAGCCACGATGCACTTTCACCGTGATGTGCTTGCGATCGCTGATACGTTCTCGCGACATGTGCTGCAGCCGACTCCGCACGACCTGTTCGCGGCGAGCCCCCCGCTGGCCTTCACGTTCGGGCTGGGCCAGAGCGTCGTCTTTCCGTTGAGGGCCGGAGCGGCAGTCTACCTGCTCGAGCAGCCTTCGCCGCCGCGCCTCCTGGAGGCGGTCGAGCGCCATGGCATCACCGTGCTCGCGACAGCTCCCACCGCGTATCGCGCGATGGTGCCCGACCTTGGCGCGGCCCGGCTGACCTCGCTGCGGGCTTGCGTGTCGGCAGGTGAGACGCTCCCGAAGGCAACCTGGGATGCGGTCCACGACGCATGCGGAATTCGCATCATCGATGGAATCGGGTCGACCGAGATGCTCCACATCTTCATCTCCGCCACGGGTGACGCAATTCGCCCTGGGAGCACCGGGCGCGACGTTCCTGGTTATGTGGCGGAGGTCCAGGACCCGGATGGAAGGCCGGTACCCGATGGCGAGCTGGGACGACTGGCGGTGAAGGGGCCGACCGGCTGCCGCTACCTCAGAGGCGACCGCCAGGCAACGTACGTGCAAGACGGGTGGAACGTCACCGGCGACGTCTACGTCCGCGACGGCGACGGCTACTTCCACTACCAGGCACGCGCCGACGACATGATCGTCTCCGCGGGCTACAACATCGCCGGCCCGGAGGTGGAAGAGGCACTGCTGCGGCATCCGGCGGTTGCCGAGGCGGCGGTGGTCGGCGTCTCCGACGAGGAGCGGGGCATGATCGTCAAGGCGGTGGTGGTGCTTCGGCCGGGCGTGGAGCTCGGCCCGGAGCCGGCGAAGACGCTGCAGGATTTCGTCAAGAGCCAGATCGCTCCCTACAAGTACCCGCGTGCGATCGAGTTCGCCGATGGGCTGCCACGGACGGCGACTGGCAAGCTGCAGCGGTTCCGGTTGCGGGAAAGGAGCTGAGGGCCGCGAAGAAGACCCTCAGCATCGCGATCATCGGCGGCGGGCCGGCAGGGCTGTACCTGGCGGCGCTGGTCAAGCTGCTCAACCCGCAGCACGAAATCGAGGTCTGGGAGCGAAATGCCGCCGACGACACCTTTGGGTTTGGTGTCGTCTTTTCGGACGAGACCCTCGGAGGCATCGAGGACGCCGACGCCGCGTTCTATCAACGGCTCTCCAAGGATTTTGCGACCTGGGACGACATCGACGTGCATTACCACGGGCATGTCCTCACCTCGGGAGGCCATGGCTTCGCCGCCATCAGCCGGCAGCGGCTGCTAGCGATCCTGCGCGAGAGGTGCGAGGAGTTCGGCGTCACCATCCACTATCGCGAGCCGGCGCCTCCCGTCGCGGCGCTGCGCAGCTCATTCGACCTGGTGGTCGCGGCCGATGGAGTCAACAGCCTGACCCGAAGCGCGCATGCAGACGTGTTCCAGCCGCTGCTCGATGTACGGCGCGCGCGCTACATGTGGTTGGGCACGCCCCTGGTCTTCGACGCCTTCAAGTTTTTCATCGCCGAAACAGATATCGGCACCGTGCAGGCACACGCGTATCCCTACAGCGACTCGATGAGCACCTTCATCGTCGAGCTCGAGGAGGGCAGTTGGACGCGGAGCGGTCAAATCGACGCCGCGGAGCGCTCATGGAAGCCCGGAGAAAGCGACGAGCAGGGAATCGCGTTCTGCGCCGACATGTTCGCGGACGCGCTGCAACGACAGCCCCTTCTCGCCAACAACAGCCGCTGGATCCGCTTTGCGACTGTGCGCACGCGATGTTGGCGGCACGGCAACTTGCTCCTGATCGGGGACGCCGCCCACACCGCACACTTTTCGATTGGTTCGGGAACGAAGCTGGCGATGGAGGATGCGCTCGCGCTGGCTGCGTGCTTGCACGAAAACGCCGGCGTGGACGACGCGCTAGCCGCATACGAAGCCGAGCGCCGGCCCGTGGTCGAGAGTGCGCAGCGGGCCGCGCAGGCAAGCCTCGAGTGGTTTGAGAACATCTCGCAGTACACGCGCCAGGAGCCGCTTCAGTTCGCCTTCAACCTGCTCACTCGTAGCCGGCGTGTGACGTACGGGAATCTCAAGGTGCGCGATCCCGAGTTCGTGGCCGAGGTCGACCGGTGGTTCAACCAAGGCCGCGAGCCGGTGCCGCCGATGTTCGCCCCGATCCGGCTGCGCGAGCTCGAGCTCGCCAACCGTGTGATCGTTTCGCCGATGGACATGTACGCGGCCGAGGACGGATTGATCGGCGATTTCCACCTGGTGCACCTTGGCAGCAAGGCGCTGGGAGGCGCCGCGCTGGTCATGACCGAGATGGTCTGCGTTTCACGCGAGGGACGCATCACACCCGGGTGCGCCGGCATGTACAGGCCGGAGCACGAGGCGGCTTTCACCCGATTGGTTGATTTCTTGCATGGGCAGACACCGGCGAAGATCGGCATCCAGCTTGGTCATTCCGGGCGCAAGGGTTCGACGAAGCTCATGTGGGAAGGCATGGACGAGCCGCTGGAAGCCGGCAACTGGGGCCTGGTCGCCCCTTCGCCTCTCCCCTACCTAGGCGCGAGCCAGATCCCTCGAGAGATGACTCGTGCGGATATGGATCAGGTGCGGGATCAGTTCGTCGACGCGACACGTATGGCGGTGCGCGCCGGATTCGATCTACTCGAGCTGCACTGCGCGCATGGCTACTTGCTGGCGAGCTTCATCTCGCCGCTGACCAATGTGCGTCGCGACGAGTACGGCGGCAGCCTGGAAAACAGGCTCCGCTACCCGCTCGAGGTGTTCGACGCGATCCGAGCAGAGTGGCCGGCCGCCAAGCCGATGACGGTGCGGGTGTCGGCAGTGGATTGGTACGAAGGCGGCCTGAGCGCTGAGGACTCGGTTGAGGCAGCACGCGCGTTCGCGGCGCATGGAGTGGATGCGGTCGACGTCTCCACCGGTCAGACGATTGCTGAAGAGCAGCCGAGCTTCGGGCGAAGCTACCAGACCCCTTTTGCGGACCGGATTCGAAACGCGGCGGGTGTCGCCACCATCGCCGTGGGGGCGATCAGTGGGTATGACGACGTCAACAGCATCATCCTGGCCGGCCGGGCCGACCTCTGCGCGCTCGGGCGAGCGCACCTTTACGACCCCGCCTGGACTCTACATGCGGCGGCCGACCAGGACGTTGCCATGACCTGGCCGGTGCAGTTTCAACGCGGAAGCCGGAAGCCCCCATCGGGCCGCACAGACGGCCCTCGGCCCCGCCTGGAATTGATCCGGGACGGCGCCCCGAACGGCGGCCACCGGCGCTGGCGTCCAAAGGGGGCCGTCTAGAGCTACGCTTCTTGGCCGGGCACCTTCCGAACTGATTCAGGAGGCTGGGAGCCGTGACCAAGAAGATCCTTCTTGACGAGAGTGACATCCCCGAGCGCTGGTACAACATCCTGCCCGACATGCCGGCGCCGCCCGCGCCGTACTTGAACCCTCAGACGCTGCAACCGATGGGTCCAGCCGACCTGGCGCCGATCTTCCCGCAGGCGATCATCGCGCAAGAGGTTTCGGCCGAGCCCTGGATCGAGATCCCCGATCAAGTGCGCGAGGTCTATCGCATCTGGCGCCCCAGCCCCGTCTATCGGGCCGACCGCCTGGAAAAGGCGCTGGACACGCCGGCGCACATCTACTTCAAGTACGAGGGTGTCTCCCCGGCTGGTTCGCACAAGCCGAACACTGCGGTGCCCCAGGCTTACTACAACTCCAAGGAGGGCGTGAAACGTCTGACCACCGAGACCGGGGCCGGTCAGTGGGGCTCGGCGCTCGCGTTTGCGGGGGCGCTGTTCGGCCTCGAGGTGACCGTCTACATGGTGAAGGTGTCGTACGAGCAAAAGCCGTATCGCCGGGCGATGATGGAGACGTGGGGCGCGACAGTGTTCGCATCCCCCACCAATCTGACCAACGCCGGACGCGGCATCTTGAAGCAAGACCCGGACTCGCCGGGCAGCCTCGGCATCGCGATCTCGGAAGCGGTCGAAGACGCCGCCACGCATGACGACGCGAAGTACTCGCTCGGGTCGGTGGTCAACCACGTCCTCCTCCACCAGACCGTAATGGGCCTCGAGGCCAAAAAGCAGATGGAGCTGGCGGGTGAATACCCCGATGTGGTGATCGCATGCGTCGGCGGAGGGTCCAACTTCGCGGGCCTCGCGTATCCGTTCATCGGCGACAGGCTGAAGGGCGCGATGCCGCACACGCGTTTCATCGCCGCGGAGCCGGCCGCTTGTCCGACGCTCACTCGCGGGGTCTACGCATATGACTTCGGCGACGCAGTCGGCATGGGACCGGTCGTGAAGATGTTCACGCTCGGCCACAGCTTCATCCCGGATCGGATTCATTCGGGCGGACTTCGCTACCACGGCGATGCGCCTTCGCTCTGCATGCTGGTCGACCACAAGATCGTCGAGCCTCGCGCCTACAAGCAAAACGAATGCTTTGCAGAAGCAGTGCGGTTCGCACGGTGCGAAGGATTCCTGCCCGCTCCGGAGTCGGCCCACGCGTTGCGCGCCGTGGCTCAGGAGGCGGCTGCCGCTCGAGAGGCGGGCGAGAAGCGGACCATCCTGTTCGGCCTGTCCGGGCACGGCCACTTCGACATGTCGGCGTATGACGCGTACTTCGCCGGCAAGCTCGAGGACGTCGAGCTCTCACAGTCGAGGATCGACGCCGCCATCGAGGAGCTGCCTAGAGTTCCGGCCATGACCTGATCGCAGGAAGCAAGCTTCACCGAGCTGTCTGTAACGTATCGACTAGCGTTACATGAAGCTCTACAACGAACTTGCCGAATGGTGGCCGATCATGGCTCCCCCAGCTGAGTATCGGGAAGAAGCTGCCTTTTTTGATCGCCTTCTACGCGACTCGCGCAAACCGCGCCCGCGTACGGTGCTCGACCTTGGATCTGGCAGCGGAAATGTCGCCTTCCATCTCAAAGCTCACTACGCGATGACTCTTGTGGATGTGTCGCCCCAGATGCTGGCGGTCAGTCGAGCGTTGAATCCGGAGTGCGATCACCTTCTAGGCGACATACGAACTCTGCGGTTGGGCAAGACCTTTGATGCGGTCTTTGTTCACGACGCGGTCTGCCATATGACCACCGAGTCGGATCTGCAGGCGGTTATGGAGACGGCATTCGTTCACTGCCGGCCGGGAGGCATTGCCCTGTTCGTGCCGGATGAGCTCCGTGAAACCTTTGTTCCAAGTTCAGACCACGGCGGCTACGATCGAGAGGACCGCGGTCTCCGTTACGTGCAGTGGACAACGGATCCGGACCCGAGCGACACCACCATCTTGGTTGACTTCGGAATCCTGCTCCGCGACGAGCGTGGGGACGTGCAGGTCGTTCACGAACGCCAAACCCATGGCCTCTTCGCGCGTGCGGTGTGGCGACGGCTGCTGCGGAAGGTCGGATTTACAGCGTCGGTCGTAAGCCACGAGCGAATCCGGGACCTGTTCCTGTGCCGGCGTCGAGAGTAGGATCGGCGGTCCAGGGCATCCACCTGTCAGACCGGAACAGTTCCTCGTGCGGACTATGATTTCAACCTAGTTCGAATGGAGCTCCAAACCAAGCAGCGGGGGCAGCTCGCCAACGTGCCTGCCGCCGCCTAGGGGGCCGAGGCCCCGAGGAGAAGAGCCCTCATGATCATCGACGGGCACAACCACATCCTCACCGCCGGGTTGTATCCAGGCTACGAGCGCTTCATCAAAGAGATGACGATGGGGTTCTTCCAGGGCAAGGGAGACCTGCCGATCGATCGCGATCCAACCGAAGCGGATTGGACCGGCCTCGAGTATCTGTGGAAGCCGATCGACCCTGACACGCTGATCGACGATCATCCCGACGTCGACAAGTGCACGATCCTCGCCGTCGCCCCATCCGACTACACCAGGTACGAAATCCGGGGGACCGTGGACATCACCGGCGTGACTGGCGTCGAAGGGCCCAAGACAATCGACAAGGGATGCGACTACATCGCAGCCCTTGCCAAGAAGTACCCCGACAAATTCATCGGCATGGCCGCGGTGAATCCGAAGTATCGCGGTGTCAAGGCGGCGGTGGCCGAGCTCGAGCGCGCGGTCACCAAGCTCGGGCTCACCGGTTTGAAGCTCTATCCGATGTACGACCACTACGCAGTCAACGACCGGGACCTTGCCTATCCCATCTTCGCCAAGGCGCAAGAGCTTGACATCCCGGTGATGATCCATCTCTCGACCACGCCCGTCACCGACACCGTGCTCATGTACGGGTGGCCCGTGCTGCTCGACGATGTGGCTCGAGCGTTCCCCAACCTGCGCCTCCTCGTTGCCCATACAGGTTTTCCGTGGGTCGACGAGTGCCTGATTCTTGGTTCGCGGCATCGAAACGTTTGGATGGACATCAGTTTTTTCAACAGCACCATGAACCGGCGACAGACATACGAGTTTCTGCAGCGGGCCCGCCAGGTTGGCTGCCCCTGGAACCGGATCTGCTGGGCCACGGACTATCCGGGCTTCGAGTTCCCTGACACGCTCCTACCTAAGTTCGCGCTCGTCAACGACGTGGCCGGTGAGGACGAGCCGACGATTCCAGAAACCGACATGGCTCGCATGCTCGGCGGCAACTATGCCCGCTTCGTCGGCATGGACTGGAGTCAGCAGCAAACCGTCGACCAGATGCACCGCCTGGAGGAATCCTGGCGCACGACCATCAGGGAGAAGAAGGTCCGATAAGTTCGAGGGCATAAGGAGGAGGCACCGTGACTGACAGGATTCGGCTCCCCTTTTTGGACGCTCTTCGCACTCTCCTCGTCACCCCGACCTCCGGAGTGCGCGAGATCCTGGATAACCAGTGGGCTGATAGACACCCTGGTGGACAGCCGGGAACCTGAGGATGTCGCGGGTCGCGAGGCTGGTTTGGATCAGCCGGCTACGTAGCCCAGGGTCCCGCTCTACCTCACCGCGATTTCCGTCTCCGGTGCGGGTAATCCGGGAACATGGGCGCCCCTTGCCTCGAGCCAAATGTCATCGCTTGCGAGATCGTGGCGGCAGGGTCGGGGGTTTGACCCGCTTCGCCGGCACGAGGAGCAGGCTGATCAGTGCGGTGCCCAGCCAGTCCTCATAGCGAGACGGCGTCCAACCCCGCTGAAAGACCAGGAGGGAATAGAAGTCTGTTCCGGTCATAGCCCAGAGCACCGCCAGCGCGTCGGAATGAGACAGCCCTGGCTGGAGTCTGCCGCTGCGCTGCAGAAGGGCCGGGATATGAGCTTGCTGGCTGAGTCGCATTTCCTCGTTTTGGTGATAGCGCGCCAGCAGCTCGGCATCACCGGACTCGCGCATGAAGCGGACAAGATCTGCGCAGGTTTCGTGGATCCGCCGTGAGATCTGGGCACCGATGCGCATCGCGACCTCCGGATCGGGGGTCGCATTGGCGCGGGCAACGAGCTCATCCACCGCCTCAAAGTGGAACCCGGCTTGGATCACGTCCTTAGCTACCTGGAGCTTGGTTCCGAAGACCGCATAGACCGTCTGGTACGCGACCCCTGCTTCTTGGGCGATGTCTTCCATCGTCACGCTGCTGTAGGTGCCCTTTATCAGGAGCCGGCGGGCGGCATCCAGGATGCGTTGGCGGGTCATTTGGGCCTGTTCCTGACGGAAGGACACGTTGTAGTTGCGCGTGCGCTTGACGGCCTTTGCCACCGGGTGTAGGGTAACACTCTATCGATACGAGTGGCCCTCTAGTTAATAGGGGTTGGCTCGGCTTTGGAGGATGGGACGTGGAAGTAGGCATTGAGAAGGAGACGCGGAAGGCGGACGCCGGCATCGAGGGCGAGTTGCGGCTGCGCGACGGCCGAATACTCGCCTTCTTGGAGCGAGGAGATCCTTCCGGGCAGCCGCTCCTCTACTTCCATGGCATTCCCGGCTGCCGTTTGGACGCATGGGGCGGCGCAGGGCTCGCGGCGAGGACTGGGGTGCGACTGATCGGTGTCGATCGGCCGGGCTTCGGTAACTCCGATCCCAGCTCCGGCCGGACTCTACTGGACTGGCCAAATGACGTGTCCCAGCTGGTCGACGCCCTTGGCATCAAGCGGTTCGCGGTGGTCGGCTTTTCGGCCGGTGGGCCATATGCGTTGGCCTGCGGCTACCGAATGCCGGAGCGCGTAAGCAGCATCTTTGTCATGGCCGGCCTGGGGCCGTTGGATGGTCCTGAGGGGCTCGGGATCTTGGGCGACGTAGCCGGGATGTGGCGCCTCGTCCAGCGGCGCCCGTGGGTCATGACGAGGATGTTCGGCGTCTACGGCTTCTTCGCCCGACATTTCCCGCCGATGTCACATCGGATATCCGTCCGTGGCCTGGCACCTGCCGATCTGGAGGTTGTCGAACGCCCCCAGGTGGCCGCGGGCCTCCTCCAGGCAGTAAACGAGATGACGCGTCAGGGTGGGCGCGGAGCCACCCAGGATATGCAAGTTCTCCTGTCGGCTTGGGGCTTTCGCCCCGACGAGGTTCGCGGTCCGGTCCGGGTTTGGCAAGGAGATCAGGACAGCCTGCTGAGGACCTCGTTTGGTGACTCCTACGGGTCGGCGGTTGCCGACTGCATCGTCACCCGCTGCGCAGACGCGGGGCACTTCCTTTTGGAGGATCGCATGGCCGACGTGCTGGGTCTCGTTGGGATAGCGGCAACTGCACCCGCTGGTGCGGCATCGTGAAACCGCCAGGGTTTGTCCGACACACCATAGCGCGCCAATTCGGCCGTCCACGGGGACTCCTGGGTGACCTCATCGGCCGGGTCATGGCGCGTAGCAACGCACCGTTCAGCGCCTGGTCGGTCGATCAGATCAGTCGCCTACCTTTTGGCGATGTCAACCGCGTGGTCGAGCTGGGACCGGGGCCGGGTATCGCCCTCGCGCACATGCTTACGACTTTCCCCGAAGCGCAGGTCTGGGGCATAGACATCTCTCCCGAAATGCTGGCGCAGTCGAGGCGGCACAATGTCGACGCTATTCAGGCAGGACGCTTGACCCTTTTGCAGGGGGACGTCGCCACCTTGTCAGGGTTGGCCCCCGTCGACCTCGTCTATGCCGCCCACGTCCTCTACTTCTGGCACCTCCCGGCCCAGGAGCTGGCCCGGATCCGCGCCGCCCTGCGCCCCGCCGGATCGTTGGTTCTTGGTTACCAGCTGCGGCAGAACATGCCGGCGCTGGCTCAGCTTTCATTTCCCGAGGAAGGGAACATCCTGTACGACAACGACGACCAGGTCGCCGCACTCCTGGATGCGGCCGGCTTCTCGGAGATTTCATTCTTGGTCAAAGGGCCCGAGGATGTCCCTGAGGGCCGCCTGGCGATCGCGCGCGCCGGCTGACCCACGGCCATCCACTTTGGGAAACCGCTGCTCCATCTTCGTGCTGCCGGACCGACACCGCAAGTGGGCGGTTCAGGCCGGCAGCGTCGCAGATTCCCTCCGTGGTCCGGCCCGCGTAACCGCGCGAACCGCGAGGAATCCGAGGAGAAGGACCGCCAGCAAAAGCCATGCCACTGCGTTCTGGTCCGGGGAAAGAGGATTCGTAAGCCCTGAAACGACTGCCACGGCTATCGCCATCAGGACGCCAATTTCAAGCGGACCGGCAGCCAACATGATCGCGGCTGCCGCGTCGAGCGCCAAATAATCCTGCGGATGCCAATAGATGGCGAACAGGAATGAGCCCAGCAGGGCAGAAACCACTACCGGCCAGGCGGCACGCCTAAACGGACGAGGGCGACGGAGCAGGAACGCGCTCCCGCAAAGTAAGCGGGCCGCTCGGCATTTCCGCCAATTCAGCTCAAAGATGTAACGGGCTGGGGAGCGGTCCGCTAACTGCCACCATACGCTTCGTCCGACCGCGTGCCAAAAAACTTTGACCGCGCGCTGAGGCGCGGCCTGCTGCATCGCCCAGACACGCGGGGTCCGGTCCTCGGCTGAAAACAAATGACCCCAACGGATCGCCTCTCCGGCTTCGGAACCGGTCTTGCGACCAACTCCGACTCCGGCGCGCGTGTCCCTCGGGGCCAGAATCAACTCTACTCCGATGTTCGTGCTGTGCTCATCAATCTTGTGTCCGTAGCCTGGCTACCGGAAACCGTAGCTCGATGGGTCGGCGTTCCTTCGTCACGGGTCTCAAAGGCGCGGCGATATGCTCGCGATACCTCGATTATCGGCATCATAGGCGCCCCGGACATGTATACGAAGATGCGCGCAACGTACCCCAACAGCATTCAGAGACGGAAGGGTTCGCCTTAGATTCTCGAAGCCCGCAAACGGTTTTGAAGACCGCGGGCCTGGCATCCGCTGCGGTCCATCAGGGTCCGCTCGAGTTAAATCGCGGAGGTCGCCAATCCGCAGTCGTCCGCTCTCGTCCGCAGTCGTCTGCCAGCTTGGCTGTCATCTTGGCTGTCATCGCGCGGAACGCTCCTTGCGGTTAACAGATCGAATCGCCTCCTTCAGAATTCGCAATTCGCGTTCGCTGTGTGCCATGGAGCAACACCGTTGGCACGATTTGTCGCCGGCGCTGTGTCGTCACGCTTGTGGAATCTGTCCGGGACATGCACTGCCAGACCCTCGCGCGCCGTGCTAACTCGCCTTTGTGCCTGCAGCGAACTCCCTTTCGTCCAGGAGTTCGAAGTGCCAGACCTTCGAGATGATCTGCCACGGCCCTCCGGCCGATCGGACGAAGGTCAGGTCGTCGGTGAAGAATCGCGGCAGGTACCGTCCTGCACGCGCACATGCGCGGTGGTCGGGCTCGCGGTCGTGACTGAAAGCACGCATCGAGGCCCCGGATCGTTGCGCTGTGCCGGCGACGGCTGGGCGCGGTCCAATGCCACGTGCGAGGGCCCGCCAGCGCCCCACGACCTTGGGTCGCCGCGACCTTGGGAATGAGCACCGGCATACTTACCCGGTGCTCGACAGCACCAAGATCCGCGAGCAGCGCGAAGCAACTGTCCGCGAACACATGGAGGCCGAGAACGCGCACGACTTCGACCGATGCATCGCCGCTTTCGCCCATCCGCGTTACGAGATAGTTGCCACCGGAGAGGTCTGGGATGGCCACTCCGGCGTGAATGCTCTTCTCCAGGAGAACAAAAAAGGGTTCCCAGACTTCCAGTTTCACCCAGAGTCATTCCACCACGCGTCGGACGCGGTGATCGTGGAGGGTCGGTTCACCGGCACCCACCGTGGGAATTGGCGTGGACTGCCACCGACCGGCCGCAAGGTCGACTTTCGTCTGATCATCGTCTTCATTTTCGAAGTTGACCGGATGACTTGCGAGAGGACCTATTTCGACATCGGCACCCCGCTGACTCAACTGGGCGTGGCGCGGGACCCCAATTCCCGCGCTGGCAAAATCGCGGCGGCGCTCAATCATCCGGTCGTCATCGGCAAAGCAGTCATCCGATCGATACTGCGCCGGTAGCCGGCATGATCAAGGTCGGAACCGTGATCGAGAGCCCTCAGACCGGCGAGCGCCTGGTGTTTCGCTCGACGGCTGAGTCTTCCAACGGCGAGCTCTTTCGGGCCGAGCTGACCTCCCAGGCCGGCCCGTACGTGGTCAGGTCGCATCTGCACCCGAGCCAGGAGGAGCGCTTTGTGGTGCTCGACGGCGTCTACGGGTACAAAATCGGCAATCAGACCGGGACTGGCCGTCAGGGTGAGGTCATCATTTGCCCTGTCGGCGTCCCCCACAGTCAGTGGAATGCCGGACCGGGCGTGATGCGGATCTATTACGAGCACCGTCCAGCGCTCGAGTCGGCAGAGCTTTTCTTCGAGACCTACTTTGGTCTCAGCCGTGACGGCAAGCTTCTCCCGTCAGGCGACATGCACCTCCTGCAAGCAACCGTGCTCTTGACCGCAGTCGCCGATTTCATAAGGATCGCGAGCCCACCGTTGTTCGTGCAAGATCTCGTGTTTCCTGTGCTCGCGGTAATCGGCAGAGCTGCCGGTTACCGCGCGCGGTATCCCGAATACGCGAGTTCGGGCACGATCTGAGGTCGATTAGTCCATCAGGGTCCACCAGAATCCGCGCGATATCCAAGCGCGACCGCTCGCCCTTCACGGCAGACGGCTGGCGGTCAGTTCGCCGTTCGGCGCGCTGGTGGCCGGCTGGTCGGGCTGAGGTGACGAGGACGGACGTCGTGCTCGGACAACGGATCAGGCCGCAGCGTGCCGATTCAGGTTTGTGGCTGTTTAGGGCGCGGCCTCGATCCTGAAGACTCGGTGTTTCCGACTAAGAGCCATCATCCTCCACGCGTTCAATACGGAATCGAAGCGTGTAAGCACCGTTGCTGCTCGCCACCTCATAGGTCGCATCCGTCGCCCCGAACTTCGGAGCGCCAAAGCCGACCTCTACCGAGCCGGCATTGCGCTCGGTTGCGCTGAGGCACGCCAGCCCGAGCTGCAGCGCAGCCGGCAGCGTCGACTGGTCCGCCGGATTGAAGCCGAAGTGGATCAGATCCGTCAGCAGCGACTGGCCGAACAGCGTGTCGACGCAGTTCGTACTGGCTGCGTCGACGTGCAGCGTGACCTCTCCGGATCGCGGCACGAACTGATCGAACATGGCCGGGGCGGCGATGAACTGCCCCGTAGACGACCCGTCGACATGGCCCAACCCGCCGATCTCCTGCCACTGACGATTGACGTTCGCCTCCATCTTCCAACCGGCGGGAATCGAAACTCCTGGCTGCGGAGACTTCAGCGCGTTGTTGACGGTCACGCCGTCCAGCGTCACGCGAACGTGGACGACGGGTGAATCCGGCGCTTGGCGCCAGCCCGCGAGCAGCGTCGCCGCGAAGCCCGTGGGAAGGTGTCCCCCCACGGGTTCCGTCATCCGCACGGTGATGTGATAGTGAGGAGTCGGACCATTGAGCTGGGGCGTCACCTCGAGGTTGGCGGGCACAAGCGCGGTACCACGTGGCGTCACACGCAGCACGGGGTCCCTACCGCCGGGGACCGCCGGGAGCGGAACGTCGAAGCTGAAATCGCCTGAGTTCAGCGGCGCCGTGCCGCCGACTGGAATTAGCGCCAGCGGCGCCGACAGTGGGAAGCATGGCGCGCCCAGGATCGCGTTCAGAGTTGTCTTGTGCATCACGACGCATGCGTCACCCGCTCCGCCTCCATCTGGGCTCACGATGACGTCCGCCTGCGAGACCGGAACCGCGTGTCCGCCGACATCAAGCTTCGCGGCCCTACCCGAACGGATTACGGCCACCGCCTGCGGGGGGTGCATCTCGCTTCGGTAGTTGAAGATCGCGCCGATGCATGGAATCCCGGCAGGCTGATCGGCATCGGTCAGGCAAGGAATGCTCGTTCCCAGCTTGTGGCCGGGTATCGGGTCGGGGTGGCCGCAATCGAAGATCCAGCGGCCGAGGGCGACAATCCGGTCGCCTTCACCGGCCCACGCCCATGCCGGGTAGCTGCCGGTCTCCCACTCGAGCTCGAGCAGTGGACTTCCGCCCCCAGCGAGATTGCCGGTCGCCAGGAAGGCTGCGTCGCCCGCGTCGAGCGAGATGTCGGTGTTCTGGTCGAAGCGGACGTGCCCGGCCGGAAAGTCTTCTCGCGAAATGTGCGAGTCAACCGCTGTGCCGTGGACGAGGATGGGCGCCGAAAAGGGCACGCTGCCGTTGACAACCGGCGCCCATTCCGGGTTGACCGCGGGCAGCTGGTCGAAGGGGCTCGTCTGCACGATCGGAGGCGCGAAGCAGCCTCCGCCGCTGCCCGCGAGCGCGCTGTTGCTGTCAACAGGATCGCCCGCGACCGCGATTCCGCTCGACAGCCAGACTGCGAGAAGGGCACCGATGCTGGGTCCGTAAAGCCTGGGCTTCGACATGGACATTCTCCCCGATGCATGGCGACGCATCCCGCTAGGTTGCGAAAGCGTACTCCTGAAATTTCCTTAGTGGAAAATCGCATCTTTGCGGCTGACAGTGGGGATAGCCAGGGCACAAATTGAGTTCAGAATGCACCCTTGGCGATCGCTAGCTCCCGCTCTCGGGTCAGCCGACGGAGTAGGCCTGGGCGGTGGGACGCACTTGCAGCCGCTAGCTCGGCGCTTCGAGGCTCACCTGCCGCTCGCCGATCAGGAGATGACATGGATGA
>Ga0209802_1001551_pt1 | contig 16905 bp, 15 predicted proteins | sample GraSoiAngelo_129_FD_185886 | JGI IMG/M metagenome (GOLD analysis project Ga0209802, IMG submission 185886) | Grasslands soil microbial communities from the Angelo Coastal Reserve, California, USA - 14_0927_12_40cm (SPAdes) (version 2) | ecosystem: Environmental > Terrestrial > Soil > Grasslands ... | reverse complement strand
CGGGAAGCGGTCGACGCGCTGCGCGCGTGGGAGGAGACGCTGCGCAGTTTAGGGGGGTAAGAGTGCAACTCGGCAATCTTCCTCGCATCAAGCTCGCGCATCTCCCCACGCCGTTGGAGGAAGCGCCGCGCCTCAGCGACTACCTGCACGGGCCGCGCATCTGGATGAAGCGCGACGATCTGACGGGGTTGGCGCTGGGCGGCAACAAGGCCCGCAAGCTGGAGTTCCTGCTGGGGCAGGCCCGCCAGCTGGGCTGCGATGTGGTGATCACCGTGGGCGCGGTCCAGTCCAACCACGCCCGCATGACCGCCGCGGCCGCGCGGCGGCTGGGGTTCGAGCCGATCGTGGTGCTCAACGGCGAGCCTCCCGAGCTTGCGCAGGGGAACCTCCTGCTGGACCGCATCTTCGGCGCGGAGGTGCGGATCATCCAGACCGATGATGACTACGTCCTCATGGGCGTCGTCGAGGATCTGGCGCGGCAGTTGCGGCGGGATGGACGCAAGCCCTATGTGATCCCGCGCGGCGGGAGCAACGCGACCGGCGCCGCCGGCTACCTCGCGGCGTGGCTGGAGTTGCTCTCTCAGGTCAACGCGAGCGGCGTGCATGTGGACGCGATCGTCCATGCCAGCACCTCAGGAGGGACGCAATCCGGCCTGTACACGGGAACGAAACTCACCGACAGCGGCGTTCAGGTGATTGGCATCAGCGCCGGCCCCCGCCGGGACGTGGTGACCACCCGCGTACTGGGCATTGTCTCCGAGCTGGTCGAGCTCGTGGATCTGCGGTGGCGGCCGCATCCGGACGATCTCATTGTCTACGATGACTATGTGGGGGAACGATATGGAGTACCGACGCCTGAATGCTTGGATGCGATCCGCATCGTGGCGCGGACCGAGGGTGTATTGCTGGACCCCGTGTATACGGGAAAGGCAATGGCAGGCCTGATGGGGTTGATTGCGCAGGAGCGGTTCACCTCCGGGCAGAACGTCGTGTTCTGGCACACGGGCGGACAGCCGGCTGTGTTCGCCCATGCCGGCGCCTTTCAGGAAGGATAGCGAGGATGCGTGCGGCGCTGAGGAGTGCAGGTGTCGCGCTGATCGCCGGCCTCGTGCTCGCGCTGCTCGGCGGCGTGGCCGCGGGCCAGGACGATCCCCTGCTGTTGCAGGCATTCAGCGGTTTCTTGAAGACGAGGAATATTCAATTCGATCTGGTGCCGGATCTCTACGACGGCGGCTACGCGCGGATCAGTCTGCACGCCAAGGATGCCGATCTGGGCGGTATGCTGGTGGACGAAGTATGGTTCAAGCTGGTGGGCGTCAGCCTCGATGTTGCCGCCCTGCAGCAGGGCCGGCTCCGGGTTCTCGATTACCGGGACACCGCGTTTCACGGCCGTGTCAGCATCAAGCGGCTGCAGGAGTACTTCCTGGCGGCCAACGCCTTCAAGGACATCCGGCTGTGGTCGGACGGCGCGTCCCTGTTTGGAGAGGGGACCGTCCCGTTCAACGGCATGGCCATCAGGGTCTGGTTGAAAGGCCATTTCTCGGTCCGAGGTACCAAAGAGATTTTCTTGCACGTCGAGAACATGCGCATCAACGGCTTCCCGCTCTTCTCGCCGATCATCCGCATCATGGAATCGCAGGTGAACCCCGTGATGAGCCAGAAGAACTGGCCCGTCACCTTTAAGATCCGGTCGCTGCAGATGACCACGGATGGGTTTTTCCTCTCGTCCCAGCCCGACGCGCTTGCCCCGTGCAGCATCTGCGTATGGCTCGACGGCACGACCAGCAAGCCATGACCCCCTCCCGTCCCCGCATCGGCATTACCGTGACCACCGGCGGCTCGACCACGCCGAAAGGCCGCTGGTACGCCGACGCGGTTTCTGCGGCCGGCGGGGAGCCGGTGTGGTTGGAGCCCGCAGAGGTGCTCCGCGCCCAGGATCCCGCCGAACTGCTCGCCCGGATTGATGGGCTGCTGCTCAGCGGGGGCGACGATCTCGATCCCCGGCACTACGGCGAGCGCGTGCTGCCCGATGCCGGTGTGCGGATCGATGCGCCGCGTGATGCGGCGGAGCTGCCGATCACCCGCGCGGCGCTCGCGGAGGAGATGCCCATCCTGGGGATTTGCCGCGGCATCCAGACACTCAACGTCGCCGCCGGCGGCTCGCTGCATCAAGATCTCATGCTGCTGGGGCTGGCCCGGGAGACGCACGTGCAGGACGCCCGCAAACCAGCATGGGAACCCGCGCATTCGGTGGCGATCGAGCGCGACAGCCGGGTCGCCTTCCACCTGGGCGGGGCAGCGGCGGAGGTGAACAGTTTTCACCATCAGGCGTTGAAGGATGTCGCGCCTGGGTTTGTGGTGACCGCGCGGGCCCCCGACGGCGTCATCGAAAGCATTGAAGACCCCGCTCGACCCTTCGTGCTCGGGGTGCAGTGGCACCCCGAGCGCATGGTCGACCATCACCCCGGCCAGCGGAAGCTCTTCGCCGCCCTGGTTGAAGCCGCACAGAAACGACGGTGATTTGTGATTAGTGATTCGTGATTCGCAATGCAAGTTGTAGTTCTGCCGAATCACTAATCACGAATCACTAGTCACGTAGTTCAATTCTTCCCCCGACCCACCGTGCTAGAATGATGCTGCACAGTGAGGGGGAAATGGATGCGCCGACTCGCCGACGTCCTGGAGGCGGTGTCCGGGACGACGAGCAAGCTCCAGAAGATTGACCTGCTGGCCGCCTACCTGCAGTCGCTGAACGATGAGGAGTTGCGCATCGCCTGCACGTACCTGACCGGCGCGCCGTTTCCCGCCGGCGACGGGCGGGCGCTCAACGTCGGGTGGTCGGCCATCGCCGACGCGGTGCTGGATGTCTCTGGTGCGTCTGGGGAGGATCTGGACCGCAGCTACCTGGCCCACGGCGATCTGGGGTCGGTGGCCGCAGAGTTGCTGACACGCAAGGTGCGATCTCCGCTCTTTCCCACCCCGCTGACGCTGACCACGGTGAACGAGGTCTTCTCCCGGCTAGCTGCCTCGTCGGGAAAAGGATCGCGTCAGGTCAAGCTGGAGGCCATGCGGTCGGTGTTTGAAAACGCCGATCCGCTTGAGGCGAAGTATCTCGTCCGCATCATCACCTCCGACATGCGGGTCGGGCTGAAGGAAGGGCTGCTGGAGGAAGCTGTGGCGAAGGCCTTTGGCCGGTCACTCGATGACGTGCGCCGCGCGAACATGCTGATCAGCGATATCGGCACCGTGGCTGTCCTGGCGCGGCATGATCGTCTGGCCGAAGCCCGGCTGCAGCTATTCCGCCCGTTCCGGTTCATGCTGGCCGATACGATTTTCACGCCCGCGGAGGCGTTTGAGCCCGTGCGGGGTGATGGCGACGGCAGCGGCCCGCCAGCATCACTGCTGGTGGAGGACAAGTACGATGGCGTGCGCGCCCAGGCGCATTACGACGGCACGCGCCTGGCCATCTTCAGCCGCACGCTTGACGAGATCACCCCATCATTTCCGGAGCTGCACGGCGAGCTGCGCGCCCTGGCCGGACGCTACATCATCGATGGAGAGATCGTGGCCTGGCGGGACGGGCGGGCCATTCCCTTTACGCAGCTGCAGCAGCGGTTGCGTCGAAAAGATCCCAGCGAGCTGATCGCTGACATCCCCGTCGTGCTATTCGCCTTCGACCTGCTGCACGTGGACGGGGAGGACCTGCTCGATGCTCCGCTTGTTGATCGCCAGCGCAGATTGCGCGCCCTGCGGCTGGGGGGCGCGGTGCAGCAGGCGAACTCCACAGTGGCCACCGGCCCGCAGGATCTGGAGGTCCGCTTCCGCCAGGCCCGCGCCCGCGGGAACGAAGGGCTGGTGGTGAAACGCCCCGAGAGCCGTTATCAACCCGGCAAGCGCGGGCGGCAGTGGATGAAGTTGAAGGAAGAACTGGCCACGCTGGATGTCGTGGTGGTGGCCGCAGAGCAAGGACACGGCAAGCGGGCCGGGGTGCTCAGCGACGTCACCTTCGCCGTGCGCAATGGCGAGACGCTGGCGCCCATCGGCAAAGCCTACAGCGGGCTGACCGATGCGGAGATCGCCTCGCTGACCGAGTGGTTTCGCGCGCACACGGTCACAGACCGCGGCCGGGTGAAACTGGTGGAGCCGAAGATCGTGCTCGAGGTCGCCTTCGATGCCGTCACCCGCAGCCCGCGGCATCCCAGCGGGTATGCGCTGCGGTTTCCGCGCATCAAGCGCATCCGGGACGACAAGACTCCCGACGAGATCAACACGCTCGAGGATGTCGCGCGCATCTACGAATACCAGGGGAGCAGCCGGGGTGGCACCTCTCCCAAACTGGCCGCCATGCAGTCGCAGTCAAGAGAGCGGATCCAACATTATGAAGTTCAGTAACATGGCGATTCCGTCTGTTGCGTCGCTTGCGTCCATTGCGTCTACCATCACGAGGCGCGACAGACGCGATCGACGCAATAGACGTTTGGAGTGGGGATGGGCGGTGGTCGGTGCCGCGCTGGCCGCCGTCTGTGCCGTCCCGCTGCTGGCCGGCGGTATCGCTGCCGGAGCCGAGGCCGCGACGGTGTTTCGTATCCGCGTCGAAGGTGTGGTCGCACCCAGCAGCGCCCGCTTCATCCAGCGCGCGATCCGTGAGGCCGAGGAGGCGAATGCCGCGGCGCTGCTGATCGAGCTGGACACCCCGGGCGGGCTGTTGAAGTCCATGGACGACATCACGAAGGCCATGCTCAACGCCCGGGTGCCGGTGATCGTCTACATCAGCCCGAAAGGCGCGCGGGCGGCGTCGGCAGGGGTCTTTGTGACTTACGCCGCCCATGTCGCGGCGATGGCACCAGCTACGCACCTGGGGGCGGCCCATCCGGTGTCCGTCGGCCAGGGGGGCCAGCAGGACCAGACGATGCTGGAAAAAGTCACCAACGATGCGGTGGCGAACATCCGGACGATCGCACGCCGGCGCGGCCGGAATGGGGACTGGGCGGAGAAGGCGGTGCGCGAGAGCGTGTCCATCGACGAGGAAGAGGCGGTGGCGCAGCACGTCGTCGATCTGGTGGCGGTGGACGTGCGGGATCTGCTGACCAAGATTGACGGTCGTGAGGTGGAGACTGAATCCGGTCCGGTGCGCCTCGCCACCGGCCACGCCGTCGTGCGCAGCATCGGGATGGATCCCGGCGAGCGGCTGCTCGATCTGCTCAGCGATCCCAACATCGGCCTGATCTTGATGACCATCGCCATCTACGGGATCATCTTCGAGCTGGGCAATCCCGGCGCCATCTTGCCCGGCGTGGTCGGGGCGATCGCCTTGATCCTGGCGCTGGCCTCATTTGCCATCCTGCAGGTCAACGTGGCAGGGCTGGCCCTGATCGCATTCTCGGTCCTGTTTTTTATCGCAGATCTCAAGGTGCCGGGGCATGGGGTGCTCACCATCGGCGGCATCCTGGCGTTTTTCTTTGGCGCGCTGCTGCTGACAGAACGGCAATCGCCGTTCCTGCAGGTGTCGCTGAAGCTGGCCGTGTTCACGGCACTGCTGACGGGTGCGTTCTTCCTGTTCGCGGTGGGCGCCGGCGTGCGCGCGCAGCGCACGAAGGTCCGCAGCGGCCGGGAAGGCTTGGTGGGCGCCAGCGGCGTGGCCCGGACCGATCTGAATCCTGAGGGGATGGTCTACGCGCAGGGCGAGATGTGGACGGCGGAGGCGGAGGACAAGACGACGATCCGGCAGGGAGAGCGCGTCACGGTCGTCGGGGTGAACGGGCTTCGCCTCCGCGTGCGCCCAGGCCCGCGCTGACCATGCCCGAGGTCCCAGGCCCCAGGCCCGAACCTCGAGCCGGGAACATCTCCCAGGTTCGCATCGATACATCCAGCCCCGAGCAGACCGAGGCCTTGGGCCGCCGTCTGGGACAGCTGCTGCGGGCCGGAGATATCGTCGCGCTCTCGGGAGACCTGGGTGCAGGAAAGACCGTGCTGGCGCGTGGGATCGCGGAGGGGGCCGGCGCGGCCGGCTACATCGCCAGCCCCACATTCACGTTCATCCGGGCCTATCGCGGCGCGGTGACCGTCTACCACGTGGACCTGTACCGGCTCGACCGGCCCCAGCAACTTGAGGACCTGGGGCTGGATGAGCTCCTTGACGGCACCGGCCTTGTGGTGCTTGAGTGGGCGGAGAAGGCCGGGCCGCTGCTGCCGGCAGAGCATCTGTGGATTACCATTCGCTTTCGAAACGGCGATGACACGCGCACGCTGGAATTTTTGCCGCGGGGTCCTCGCTACACAGACGTGGTGCAGACCGTCGCGCGAGAATGCGCATCCTCGCGATAGAGACCGCGACGAGCCTGGGCAGTGTCGCGCTGTTGCAGGACAGCGAGACCGTCGCGGTGATCAGCGAGTTCGTCCCACGGCGGCACCTGGAGTGGCTGGCGCCGGCGCTGCAACGGCTGCTCGGGAGCGCCGGATGGACCGTCGCCCAGGTTGAGGCCGTCGCCGTTTCCACCGGCCCCGGGTCCTTCACAAGTCTGCGCATCGGCATTGCCACCGCCTCGGCGTGGGCCCGGGCGAGGGGGATCCCCGCGGCCGGCGTCCCGACGCTTGCCGCCGTGGCCCTCGGCACCCAGGCGGCCGGTGCGGTGTGCGCGATGATGGACGTGCGCCGGGGAGAGGTGGCGGCCGCGGTCTATGCGGGCGGCGGTGCGGCCCGCCCCATTGTCGACGAGGTCGTCGGGCCGGTGGAGCGGGTGTTGCGGCAGCTTCCGGCCGGGCCGCTGACCTTCAGCGGGGACGCGCTGGCAGGCTACGCGGAGGTGATCGCCGGGATGCGGCCCGATGCTGTGCTCGCGCCGCGCGCGCAGTGGTATCCGACGGCGGTCTCCGTCGGGCGGTTGGGATGGGAGCGGCTGTCCCGCGGCGAACACAATGATCTGTACCGGCTGTGGCCCAGATACGTGCGGTCGCCGGTCGACCAGGCGTAGTGGATGAAGCAGATTACGCGTGTCACGCTGGAAGCGATGAAGATGGAAGACATCCCCCGCGTGGTGGAGATCGAGCGGGAGTCGTTCAACACGCCGTGGCCGCGGGACGCCTACACGCACGAATTGACCGAAAACCGGCTGGCGGCGTACCTGGTGGCCCGCACGGACGGCGACATCGTAGGGTATGCCGGGATGTGGGTCATCCTCGATGAAGCCCACATCACCACGATCGCGGTTGATCCGGCGTTCCGGGGCCAGCACATCGGGGAGCGGCTGCTGGTGGGGTTGATCGACGCGGCCCTTGGGCGCGGCGCACGCTGGATGACCCTGGAAGTGCGCAAGTCGAACGCCACGGCCCAGACCCTGTACAAGAAATATGGTTTCCGTGAAATTGGCACGCGCAAGGGGTACTACAGCGACAACCGCGAGGACGCCATCGTGATGTGGAGCGGAAATTTGCAGGAGCGAGACTACCAGCACCGGCTCGCCAAGCTGAGGGCGGAACTTGACGACGCCGGTGACGCCTGACTTATGCGCATCCTCGGTATCGAAACCTCCTGTGACGAGACCGCGGCCTCGGTGGTCAGAGACGGCCGGGTCATCGAGAGCAGCGTCGTCGCCTCTCAGGCCGATCTCCATCGCCGGTTTGGTGGCGTGGTGCCCGAACTGGCATCTCGCAAACACATCGAACGTCTGCTCCCGGTGATCGACGAAGCCCTGGAGAAGGCCGGCGTGACACTGCGCGACCTCGACGCCCTCTCGGTGACCTGCGGGCCGGGACTGGTGGGAGCGCTGGCCGTCGGCGTGGCCGCGGCGAAATCTCTCGCCCTCAGCCTGGATCTGCCCCTGGTGGGCGTGAACCACCTCGAAGGGCACATCTACGCGGCATTTCTCACTGAGCCTGACCTGGCATTTCCCGCCCTGGCTCTGGTCGTCTCTGGAGCGCACACCGATCTCGTCGCCGTGTCCGACCATGCGCAGTACCGCACCCTGGGCAGGACACGCGACGATGCCGCGGGCGAGGCCTTTGACAAGGTCGCGCGCGCCATGGGACTGGGGTATCCTGGCGGGCCTGAGATCGACCGGCTCGCTCGCACCGGGGATCCACGCACCGTCCCGCTGCCGGCACCGATGCCCTTCCGGCGGAGGTCGGGCCGGATCGACGATTCCCTGGAGTTCTCCTTCAGCGGGATCAAGACGGCCGCGCTGCGGGCCCTCCACGCCGCTGCTCGGGCCGACGGTCAGTTCAAGGCGGATCTCGCCGCCGGTTTCCAGCGGGTCGTGGTGGACGTGCTTGTGGACAAGAGCATGCGGGCGGCACAGTCGCTGGGGGTGAAAACCGTCATGCTGGTCGGCGGAGTGGCCGCCAACACCTGGCTCAGGGCCGAAATGCAGCGCGCGTGTGCGGCAGCGGGTTGCCGCCTGGTCGTGCCGCCTCCATCGCTGTGCAGCGACAATGCCGCTATGATCGCGGCCGCCGCATTCTATCGTCTGCGCCGCGGCGGCGGGTCGGACCTGGGGTTGGGTGCCTCGAGCGACCTTTCGTTGGAGCAAACCCCGAACAATTCCCTCGCGTAATCGCCATCAGTTCGGAATGGAGCTGGGCGGAATGGGGATAGCGTGCCTGTGGATAATGTGCATAACTCTGTGCGTAAGGGTTTTTCCGGTGGCTTGCGGAGGGAGTCCGGACGTTCGTCAGTGGGGAGATGGTTCGGGTTCTGCTTGAAGGCGGCGCTCGATAGTTGCCAGGAGCAGGTCGGCGTCTGTGCCGTCCTCCGGGCAGCAGGCTACCGCCCATCGCAGGGGTTGGGCCCGCATGAACCGCCCCAAGATCGTGACCTCGCGCTCGTTGACCATCGCCTGCAAGCGTCGAACGGCCCGCTCGGCCTCCACCCGGTCCACCTCAGGCATGAGCAAGGCCAGCGTTCCGCCCACCAGCCGCGCCGGGAAGTCGACCTGACGGACGTTGGCGGCCAGGAGTTCCCCCGTGCGGCGGATGAGATCGTCCCCGGCGTCGTAGCCATGCTGCGCATTGAAGGCGGCCAGCCCAATGATATCGGTTAGGACCAGGGCGAAGCGCGTGCCGTACCGTTTCTGCCGCGCCACTTCCTGGTGGAGGTGGGCCACGAGCGAACGGCGGTTGAGGAGCCCGGTCAATTCATCGGCGGCGGCAGAGCGTTCAGCCCGGGCCCGCAGGAGCGCGGCCTGCACCGCGGGCGCCGCGGTCTCCGCGATAATGGCCAGCAGCCGCTCACCCTGGCGGTCGATCTCTTCCGCTTGCAGCACGCCCACGGCCTGCCCGCCAGCCACCAGCGGCACGACCACTCCTGAGTGCTCGCCGGTCCGCTGGATCGCGCGCTGTTCCACTGCCTGCCACAGCGGCGAGCGGCTCCGGGGGAATACCGTGCCCGGCGCTGGTTCGGCTGACGTCGTCGCTTCAACCGAGAGAGTCGAGCCGCGTTCATCCAGGAGCAGAACCGCGCACCCTGCGCAGGAGATCAGCTTGGCGGTCGTGGCCGCGAGCATGGTTAGCAACTGCGCGAGATCGCCGGTCTCACGCAGTTGCTGTGTCAGCTGCCAGACCATGGCGGCGTCTTCTGAAGCGGCCGGCGCCTGGTTCCTGGTCACGGAGCCGGTGACCGGAGTGTTGATCCGCGTTTCCAGCGCCAGGAACCAGGGTGATCCGGTGTCGCGCTCCCTGGCGACGATACGGGCCAGCGCATCGACGACCTGCGGGTGGAACTGGGTTCCGGCGTGGCCCTGCAACTCCTCAAGGGCGGCGTCGACAGGACGGGCGGCATGGTAGGCCCGCTGGCTTGTCATGGCGTCGAAGGCTTCCGCGACCGCCAGGATCGCCGATCCGATCGGAATCTCGCTGCCCCGCAGGCCGTTAGGGTAGCCGTGGCCATCGTAGTGCTCATGGTGGTGCCGCACGATGGCCACCAGATCCCGGAGAGGTCCGGGTTTGTCGAGAATCGATGCGCCGAGCGTGACGTGCGTCATCATGACCGCCCGCTCCGCCGGATCAAGTCTTCCGGGCTTGCGCAAAATAGCATCGGGAATACCGATCTTGCCCACATCGTGCAGCAGCCCGGCCAGGCGTACCTTCTCAACGTCCTGTGGCGACAACTGCAGCTCGCGGGCGATCATCGTGGCCAGGTCAGCAATGTCTTCGGAGTGCCCGTGCGTGTAGGCGTCTTTGGCATCGACGGCAGCCGCCAGCGCGGTGATTGAAGAGATGAACATCTCCTGCACCTGCCCATAGAGGCGGGAGTTGCCGATGGCTAGCGCGGTGTGCGCCGCGTAATATTCCAGCGCTGGGATCTCCGGCCGGAAAGCCGAGGCAGGTTTTTGGCTCAGCAACGCGAGCACGCCCACCAGCCCGGATTTCCCGTGCAGCGGGAGCAGGCAGCCTGTCCGATAGGCGCCCGCGGTCCCCTGCAGCGATACCATGACTGTCTTCCGCGTGGTGGCGGCCTCCGCGACGGTGGGGGCGAGCGCAGGCAGCTCCGCCTGTTCCCGCATGGGACCGTCCAGCCCCCATGCGGCTCTGAGGGCGAATCGGCCCCCCTCTTCGGGCAGGTACAGCAGGCCGGCCCCAGCGTGCGCGCTCAATCGCGCGCCGGCTTCGGCCGCGTGTCGCAAAACTCGAGTCTCGTCCAGGGTGCCAAGGAGATTGCCACCGGCGGCAAAAACCGCGCGGATGGAGCGAACCTCGACGGCTCGGGCGGCCGCGGCACGCGACTGGGCAATGCCCCGGGCGGCCAGCAGGAGGATGGCGGCGGCGCCCGCCGGCACCGCAACGATAGCGGGGATCAATCGGGCGGCCAGCCCGGACACTATCCCGAGGGCGACCAGCCCGGCGACGATCAGCAGCCCGGCGCCCGCCTGCTCGCCGGTCATATCTGGCATTCGGAGCCTCCAGAACCGTGGGTACTCTCTGCATGCCCCTTCCCCGCGCGCCTTACACCTGCCGGCCCACGGCGCTCGCTGGCATCCGGGGAGGCAGGGCGCCGCCGGGTCCCGGCGAGACCCCAAATTGGGAGGGGGGAAGCTCGAAATGGACTTGAACGAGAGGCAAGAGCCCTCTAAGATAGTGGTGCCTAGCACTCACAAGCCTCGAGTGCTAATCCACATCGCGAAGGAGGAATAGCCATGAAGCTGCGGCCGCTTGGAGACCGCGTGCTGGTCAAACCTATGGAGGACGAGGACCGGACCAAGAGCGGGATTGTCCTGCCTGATACGGCCAAAGAAAAGCCCCAGCGGGGTGAGGTCGTCGCCGTCGGTCCGGGCGAGTGGGACGAAGAGGGTGAGAAGCGGATGCCCCTGGACGTGAAGGTCGGCGATCACGTCCTCTACGCCAAGTACTCGGGGAGTGAATTCAAGATCGACGGCGTGGAGCACCTGATTCTGCGGCAGAGCGATATCCTCGGCGTCATTGAGCGTGAGCCCGCCGCAGCCAAACGATAACTACCGGAATCGGGAAGCTGGAAGCGGGAAACAGTCGGACGCGTGCAGTTGTTTCCCGTTTCCCGCTACCCGCTGCCGAATCCGTGTGGAGGTGAGTTGTTGTGCCGAAGATCCTCGCATTTGACGAATCGGCCCGGCGGGCGATGGAGCGCGGCGTCAACAAGCTGGCAGACGCCGTGAAGATCACGCTCGGCCCCAAGGGCCGGAACGTCGTTCTGGAAAAGAAATTTGGGTCGCCCATTATCACGCACGACGGCGTCACCGTCGCGCGGGAGATCGAGCTGGAAGACCCTTTCGAGAATGCAGGCGCCCAGCTGGTACGGGAGGTCGCCACCAAGACCGAGGACGTCGCCGGCGACGGCACCACCACGGCGACCGTGCTCGCCCAGTCGCTCATTCGTGAGGGCCTGAAGATGGTTGCGGCCGGCGCCAACCCGATGGCGTTAAAGCGCGGCATCGACCGCGCCGTCGCTGTGGCGGTGGAGGAGATCCGCAAGATCGCCAAGCCGGTCGAGACCAAGGACGCGATCCAGTCGGTGGCCAGCATCTCCGCCAACGATCCCACGGTGGGCAGCCTCATCGCCGACGCCATGGACAAGGTCGGCAAAGATGGCGTGATCACCGTCGAGGAGAGCAAGGGCATCGAGACGACGGTCGAGGTGGTCGAGGGGATGATGTTCGACAAGGGCTATGTCTCCCCGTACTTTGTGACCGACCCCGAGAAGATGGAGGCGGTGCTGGAAGATCCCTTCATCCTCATCACCGACAAGAAGATCTCCGCGATCAAAGACCTGCTGCCGGTGCTGGAGAAGATCGCCCAGGTGGCGCGGCCGTTTCTGGTGATCGCGGAGGACATCGAGGGTGAAGCGCTGGCGACGCTGGTGGTCAACAAGTTGCGCGGGACGCTGCACTCCTGCGCCGTGAAAGCGCCGGCGTTCGGCGAACGGCGCAAGGCGATCCTCGACGACATCGCCATCCTCACCGGCGGCCAGGTCATCTCTGACGAGGTGGGCCTGAAGCTGGAGAACGTCGACGTGACCCAGCTGGGTCGGGCCCGGCAGGTTCGCGTCCGCAAGGAGGAGACGATCGTTGTCGGCGGCGCGGGCAAACAGGATGGGATCCAGAAGCGTATCACCCAGCTGCGCAAGCAGATTGAGGAGACCGAATCCGACTACGACCGCGAGAAACTCCAGGAACGACTCGGCAAACTCTCGGGTGGCGTGGCGGTGATCAAGGTGGGCGCGCCCAGCGAGGCCGAGCTCAAATACCGCAAGACTCGGACCGAGGACGCGCTCCGCGCTACCCGCTCCGCGGTGGAAGAGGGTGTCGTGCCCGGTGGCGGCAGCGTGCTCACCCATGTCGCCAAGGGCCTCGCCAAGATCGAGGCGGAGGGCGACGAGCGCACGGGCGTAAACCTGGTTACCCGGGCGCTGATGGAGCCCGCGCGGATGCTTGCGGTCAATGCCGGCCAAGAGGGATGGCTGATCGTCGAGCAGTTGAAGGAGAAATCCGTTGGGATCGGCTACAACGTGCTGAGCGGCAAGTTCGAGGACATGGTGAAGGCCGGGATCGTGGATCCGGCCAAGGTGGTGCGCTCGGCGCTCCAGAACGCCGCCAGCGTGGCTTCTCTGCTGCTGACGACGGAGGCGATGGTTGTGGAGAAGCCGGAGGAGGAGAGGGCCCCGGCCGCTCCGCCCATGCCGCCCATGTAGCGCTTCCTCGACATGCGCGTGTGCCCCGCCGGTCGTCCGGCGGGGCTTTTGTTTTCCCTAATCAAAGGGGTCTGACCCCTTTGAAATGCTGAGCGGTCACGACGAAACCCGAACAACTTGGTCATAAATACGAACATTGTTGTGATGTGAGAAGAGTTCGTTTAGTATTGGGTCGTCTGGACGTATTTGGCGCGGGCATTCGGCATAGAACCCGTCATAATCACGAACTTTCTCGGGGCCGAGTTTGCTGAAGGTACTTGTTGTGGGTTCCGGTGGCAGGGAGCACGCCCTGGCCTGGCGGCTCGTCCAGAGCGGTGGGGTAAAGGCATACGCCGCGCCTGGAAACCCAGGAATCGCCTCCGTTGCGACGTGTCTTCCGGTTGCACCGACCGATGCCACAGCCCTTGCGTCGATTGCCGCCGACCTCCGTATCGACCTGACGGTCGTCGGTCCTGAGGCTCCTCTCGCCGCAGGCCTCGCCGACGTGTTCGCCGCGCGGGGATTGAGAGTGTTCGGGCCCACGGCCGCTGCGGCGCAGATCGAAGCCAGCAAAGTCTTCGCCAAATCCCTTATGCGCAGGTGGCAGATCCCCACCGCGGATTTCGAGGTGTTCGACGGCGCCGAGGAGGCGCTGGCTTACCTCCGCCGGGCACGCGGTCCCGTTGTGGTCAAAGCCGACGGGCTCGCGGCTGGCAAAGGTGTCGTGGTCGCGCACACGGTGGATGAGGCCGAGACGGCCGTCGCCGACCTGATGGTGCGGCGGGTTCACGGTCCAGCGGGGGCGCGTGTGGTGATCGAAGAGTGCCTGCAGGGTGAGGAAGCCAGCGTGCTGGCGCTCGTGTGCGGAGAGCGCGTCTGGCCGCTCGTCCCCGCCCGGGACTACAAACGAGCTGGCGACGGCGATTGCGGCTCCAATACGGGCGGCATGGGTGCGATTGCGCCGGCCCCGATGGCGGACGGCGTCCATCAGCAGATCGCCGAGATGCTGGAGCGCGTGGCCGCCGGGATGGTGCGCGAAGGGCGGCCCTATGCCGGCGTCCTGTACGCAGGAATCATGGTAACTGCGGATGGGCCGAAAGTTCTGGAGTTCAACTGCCGGTTCGGGGACCCAGAAGCCCAGGTCATTCTTCCGTTGCTTGAGGGGGATCTGACCGGGGCCATGCTCGATACGCTTGAAGCCAGGCGACCCAGCTTGCGCTGGCGCGATGCGGCGGCGGCGTGCGTGGTGCTCGCCTCCGGAGGATACCCCGGTTCCTACCACACGGGGTGTGTCATCAACGGCCTCGCGTCGCCCCCTGCGGACGCCCTCGTCTTCCACGCCGGCACCGCCACTCGCGACGGTCAGCTGATCACCGCCGGCGGCCGCGTCCTGAATGTGGTCGGGCTCGGCCCTACGCTGGACCAGGCGCGCGAGCGTGCCTACGCGGGCGTGTCTCGGATCACATTCGACGGGATGCAGTATCGCACGGACATAGGTGGAAGGTCGCAGGCCACGGATCGCAGGACTGCCGTTCTAGTATCAGAGGAGGCCCAGTCTCATGCCTGAGGAGCGCAGCGGATCTCATCAGAGCGTGACCGGTGACCTGAATCCTGTCGTCGGCATCGTCCTGGGCAGCGATTCCGACCGGCCGGCAATGGAAGAGGCCACCCGCACGCTGACCGAGTTCGGCATCACGCCTGAACTCGTCGTCGCCTCAGCGCATCGGTCGCCCGAGTTGCTGGATCGCTATGCGCGCGCCGCTGAAGCCCGAGGCATCCGAGTGCTCATCGCCGCGGCCGGCGGGGCCGCCCACCTGGCCGGGGCCCTGGCCGCCCGCACGGTCCTCCCAGTCATCGGCGTGCCGCTGGAGGCCACAGGATTGGGGGGATTGGACTCACTGCTCTCCACGGTACAGATGCCCCCCGGGGTGCCGGTGGCGACGGTCTCCATCGGTCCATGGGGCGCCCGCAACGCCGCCATTCTGGCCGTGCAGATGCTGGCCACCCATGATCCCGAGTTGCGAGAGCGGCTGCGGGAGTTCAAGGCGAAGATGGCGCGCAAGATTGAGGAAGCTGCCGAGGGACCGAACCAACCAGCTGTCATTGCGAGGCCCGAAGGGCCGAAGCAATCTCCGGCGTCCGAGGAGATTGCTTCGCCGCGTCGCGGCTCGCAATGACAAGAAGGAGCAGGGGATGCCGGTAACCGCAATCGTGGGCGGCCACTGGGGCGACGAGGGCAAGGGCAAGGTGGTCGACGCCCTGGCGGCCGGAGCCAACCTGGTCATTCGTTACAACGGCGGCAACAACGCCGGGCACACCGTCGTCAGTGAACGAGGGACGCTGCGTCTGCACCAGGTCCCCTCCGGAATCTGCTACGCGGAGGTCGACTGCGTCATCGGCCCGGGTGTGGTCGTCAATCCGGCCGCTCTGTTCGAGGAGCTGGATATGCTGGAGGCGGCAGGCATTTCGACCGCCCGCCTGCGCATCTCCGATCGGGCGCATCTTGTCTTCCCATTTCACGTCGAAGTCGACGAGACCGTTGAGGTCGCGCGCGGGCCTAAGGCGCACGGCACGACCCGTCGCGGCATCTGGCCCGTGTACGCTGAGAAGGCCGCGCGCACCGGGATCCGTGCCGGCGATCTGCTCGAGCCCCAGTTCCCGCAGGAGCGACTCAATGAGGCGTCGCGCGCGGGCCTAAGGCGCACGGCACGACCCGTCGCGGCATCTGGCCCGTGTACGCTGAGAAGGCCGCGCGCACCGGGATCCGTGCCGGCGATCTGCTCGAGCCCCAGTTCCTGCAGGAGCGACTCAATGAGGCGTCGCGGCGGGCCACGGCGTTGCTCGGCCGCACCGTGACCGCCGGGGAGCTTTGGTACCTGTGCGAAGAGTGGAGCGACCGGCTGATCCCGTACGTCGTCGACACACACCCACTGGTCCAGGCGGCCTTGCGCCGTGACGACGCGATCCTTCTGGAGGGGCAGTTGGGCGTGATGCGCGACCTGGACTGGGGAGCGTATCCGTATGTCACGTCGTCCACCTGCCTGGCCGGGGGCGCGTGCGCCGGCGCGGGGATTCCGCCTCAGCGCATCGGGCGCGTGATCGGGGTGGTCAAGGCATATTCAACGGCGGTCGGTGCGGGTCCAATGCCGACCGAGCTTGGAGATGGACTCGGCGCCCGCCTGCGGGAACTGGGACAGGAATATGGAGCCAGTACCGGCCGGCCGCGCCGGTGTGGGTGGTTTGACGGCGTCGCCGCGCGGTTTGCCGCCGAGGTCTCCGGGTTCACGGACCTGGCGGTGATGAAGCTGGATGTGCTCGACGGGTTTGAGACCGTGAAGATCTGCGTCGCCTATCGGGATGGGCCCCGCGTGCTGACCACGGTTCCGCACACGGCGGCGATGGCGCGCGTGCAGCCTGTGTACGAGGAGCTACCCGGGTGGCGGGAGACGAGTGACGCTCGGACCATCGACGAGCTGCCGGCCGAGGCGCGGGCATTCCTGGCACGGATCGAGCAGGTCACCGGCGCGCCCGTCTCGATGGTCGGTGTGGGGCGTGAGCGCGAAGCGCTTATCACACTTCGGGATTTGGCCAATCCCCAATCCCCAGCCTCTAATCCCGCAGTTGGGGGTTCGAGATGATCGATCGCTACACCACTCCAGAAATGGCGACGCTCTGGTCGCCGGAAACCAAATTCGCGACGTGGCTGGAGATCGAACTGCTGGCGTGCGAGGCTCAGGCGCAGCGAGGGATGGTGCCGGTCGAGGTGGCCGGGC
>Ga0209802_1001550_pt1 | contig 16906 bp, 13 predicted proteins | sample GraSoiAngelo_129_FD_185886 | JGI IMG/M metagenome (GOLD analysis project Ga0209802, IMG submission 185886) | Grasslands soil microbial communities from the Angelo Coastal Reserve, California, USA - 14_0927_12_40cm (SPAdes) (version 2) | ecosystem: Environmental > Terrestrial > Soil > Grasslands ... | reverse complement strand
GAGATGGTCGTGATGGTTGGCGCACCGGCAGTACCGATCAGCTCGCGCTGCGTCGCGGTAAGTCCCAGAGGCGAGCTGAGCGCGGTAATGAGGGGTCGACCACCGGCACTATCTTGGAAGAAGAACGCCGGCGAGGTCGCATTGGTCGAATTAGTCGTGATCGTCGGGGAAGCCTGGGGAGGAATCTGCTGATTGAGCTGGCAACTTGAACCGCCGTAGAACTTGCCTGTTCCGGAACTGCTGGTCAGGCCGATAGTCACGGTGCTGGTAGGATTCCTCGGGCCGTTGGCGTCCCGCGTCTGCAGCATCATCGCAGGCGAGCAGACGTTGGTGCCAATAGAAAACGAAGAAGTGGTGAAAACAAGCAGGGTGGGCTGAACCTGAACGCTGACGGCGTTATTCGAATTGTCGCTCCCTGATTTGTTCGCGGTTACATCGGTGACGGTCACCTTAACGGCATACGAGCCATTGGGCGCGGTCCCCGGGACCGTCACGTTGATGTCGTCCGTCTTATTGTCCCCGGCGGCCAGCCCTGTTTGTGTGACCGCGCTGTAGGTCTGCGACATCCCCGTTCTGGCTATCCATAAACGTCGTCTGCGCTTGGGAGACGGAGCCGACGGCGGTGAGGATGAACTTCACGTTAAGGTCGTGAGAGTCAGTGGCGAACGAGCTGTTGGAAATAGTTCCGCTGGCGTCGGCGGTGACGGTAAAGGGCCCGTGGGTATCGATGAGGGGCGACTCGACGAGCGTCAGCGTGACGGTTTCGCCGGGCTGCCAACCGGAACCGGTGATGGTGACGATCGAGCCCGGGGTGTAGTCAGCCTGGTCGGTTTTCACAGTGACGAAGCCGTAGAGTTCGGTGAGGCGACTCGACGAGCGTCAGGGTGACGGTTTCGCCGGGCTTCCAGCCGGAGCCGGTGATGGTGACGGTGGTACCGGGGGCGTAATCGGCCTTATCGGTTTTCACGGTGGCGAAGCCGTAGAGTTCGGTGCTGGCGAGCACGTTCGGCGGCGTGGCGGCGTCTTTCCCGCCCGCGACAAGGAGCAATCCATCCTGCTGCATGGCGCTGCCGGCCGCGTTGCTGCGAGCTGTTGCAAGAGAGCTGGTGGCAGAAAACGTTCCCTGCCAGGGCGTGAAAATCTCCGAAGAAGCCACGGCTGTACCAGCAGAGGTTCCGCCGACGATCAGCACATTGTTGTTGTGCGGGAGCAGGAACGCGAGATGGCCTTGGCGACGCGTGGCGAGGGAAGCCGCCGCAGTGATGAAGGTTCCTGTCGTGGGATCAAAAATTTCCGCAGAGGCGAGATCCGTGGGAGTGGTGCTGCCGTCCGGGTTAGTCACTATGGTGTTGCCGCCGGCGACCAGAACGCGGTCGTCGAGAAGAGTTGTGGCTGAGTGACCTGAGCGCGGCGTTCCGAGGCTCGGCCCGGGAACTACGCTTCCCGCTACCGGATCAAAAATGTCAGTGGAAGCAACCGGCGCATTACCGTTAGACCCGCCGATGATCACTACACGGCCATCGGCGAGCACCGCCGTTGCGTGTTGTGCGCGAGGAGAGGAAAGCGTCCCGGCGAAACTAAAACCGCCTCCGACCGGATCAAAGACTTCGATCGTGGAGCTAACCACGCTCCCGTTCTGTCCGCCGGTGATCACCACGCGTCCGTCTTGGAGTAGCCCAGCAGTGGCGCCGGAGCGCGCTTCCATCATGCCGCCGGCGAGGCTTCCCCAGGTGCTAGCAGTAGGATCGTAGATTTCGGCAGCATTGGTCGCGCCGCCACCGGCAACCGTCCCACCGGCAATCAACACGCGACCGTCCTTCAAGACGATGGAGATGTGCTTGCTGCGCGCAACGTTAATGGGCGCTGCGGCGGAAACGGAGCCGTCCCTGTTGAAAAACTCTGCCGTCGCAAGCGGGCCGCTGGCGCCGTCGCCGCCGGTGATCAGGATGCGGCCGTCAGAAAGCAGAGTCGCGGATGAGTTCGCGCGGGCGTCGGTGAGGTTCGCCGTGGGCGCCCAGGTGCCGCTCGGCACAAGCAGCGCGGCCCCTTTCAGCGCTAGGACTGCACAGAGGACGATGAGACTCCCGAGAAGGACAGTCTTAGCAGTTCGGCGCATGATGGACCTCGCTAGGCACGGGTAGTTCTTTTGGGGCCAGTAGAAACTCACTTTGCTTTTTCGCAACGCTTGACGGCTGAGAGGCAACTTGCCCGCAGGCAGAGAATGACCACAGCTCTCTGCGAAAGCCGAGACGGCGTCCAGGGGACTTTGTTTGGTGGGGAGCAATCAGGCAGCCAAATCCTGCGAATTAGGCTGGGTCGTTGAGTACCACGACGGAAGAACTATAAGTTCTAGAGGATGAGCTGGATCGCCATGTGAGAAGGGGAGTTAGGCGAGGCGGCACCAAATAAAGGGGATTCTACAAGGGACGAAGGACAGCCTGCCAAAGCGTATTATGCGATGGAGGAGCCTGTTAGGCAGGAAAGCGAATCTCATTGTGCACTGGCTCAGGCGTGAAGTGTCACTGAATCTTGACTCCTGGAAACCCCTGAGTACGTGCCTTGTGGGAGAGGAGAAGCGAATTAAACGGCAAATCTCTTCCTATGGCTTTGGGACGGAGTGCAGGGATCAGCCTCAACCGGCAGGCGAACAGAAGGCGCAAGAAAGTGGAATCCACGTAACTTACGTTTTCTGGCCGCGGCTCGCCGAATACGTGGGGACGACGGTCAAGAAAAGCGCGCACTTGCTCGTTGTGAGCGGGGTACTGGTATTACTTGGCCAGCCCACCTTTGGTACTTGACCGCGCCCGTGGCTTTGCTACGCTGAAAGTACCCTTCCTCAGTTCGCGAGGATCCGCGTCAGACCTTTCCTCGCGTGGGGGAGGACAAAATGAAAGCTGTTGAGCGTCGACAACGGGCCCGGCTCAACCACCGCACGCCGCTGCGATTCCGAGCGGCTGGGGTAGCTGCGGACAAGACTGAGCATTTTACAGAGGCCCTGAATATTTCCCGTGGTGGTTTTTTCTTCGCGTCTTCGGCGCCCCTGCAAGTCGGAATGCCGCTGGAAGTGACGATTCGAATGCCTGCGGAAGTAACGGGGAACTCCGCCCAAGAGATGCGGTGTACAGCCCATGTTGTGCATGTACGCAATGAGCCGTACGGAGACGGCCGGATCGGCTTCGGAGCAGAAATCGAAAAGTTTCAAACCGTGGCCGTGCAAGAGCGCTGGATGAGCTGAGGACGCGCCCCATTTAGCGAATGCGCTTGAACCAGACACTTGAACACTATCATTTTTGTTCTTTGTGCCACCATTCCCGGAGTGATGTGCAGCAGCCGTTAGTATCAAGAGAGATGAGGAAGATTCCATCGAGGCGGGTCTGCAACCCGGGCGGAACGATAACAAAGGACGCACACCACCGAGCGATGCCTGCCTCCGCTGTGACGGCAAGAACTTCGTAGCCGAATTGAATATCTTGTTCTGTTTGGGCCACATGCGACCAATACTCAAGTATTGCCGCGCGGCCGCGCATGGCTTCCACAAACGGCGTGACTTGATAGGTGCCATCTTCGGCAAATAGATTAGCAGCCGCCTGCGGATTTCTATCTCTCCACGCACGGCCGTACGCTTCCAACCACGACTCGAATGATGTTCGATCCATGTACGACTAAGACCGCGGTGAAAATATCTACAGCCTAAAGAAACTAAGTTTTGGGGGACGGCACGGTGAAAGTGATTTTGGCACTGCCGACGTTATCGAAACGGTCGAAGGCGCGGACTGCAATCGTGTGTTCGCGTTCGGCCAAGGCGGGTCCGTTCCATGAGAAGCTAAGTGAAAATTCGTAACGCTCTTCCGGCGCATCGCTGATCGATCCTGCTGGTGGGACAAGAATCCACTCGCCGCCGTCCAGGCTGTACTGAGCCCGCTCGATGCTGCTTGCCGCATCTCGCGCGGTGAATTTCACTACCACGACGGTATCGCCGCATGCGCCGGTGCATCTGTTGAGCGAGCCTGCCGATAGTTTCTCGATCAGAGGCGGTGCATTGTCGACTTCGAATCGCTCGCTTTCGCGTTCGGCTTTGAGGGCATTGGCAGGAGGATTCGAAGGGCTGTCTGACGCGACGATCTTCAGGTAGTAGGCGCCATCGGCCATCGCGGTAGTGTCCCAGGAATAAAATTTCTGATCGAGATTGTCCTTCAATAATTTCCACTCGTTTTCGTTTTCACCGCGGAAGTAGACCGCAAAATGAAGTTCATCGTCGTTGTCATCGTGGGCGGTCCAGAGCACGGTTCGATAGCCTTTCTGCGCAAGACCCTGTGGCGGCTGTTCGAATCGAGTGGTGGTGCTGGCCTGGGTGATGGTCACGCCGGAGGTGCTTGGAGGAGAGGGCATCTTGAGCGTAACGGGAGCGGGCTGGCCGGAGGGGATGGCCGTCTGAGATTGTGCGCGAACGCCGGGATCCTGGATGGCGATGCCGTCGATGACCGGGGCCACATTGCGCGGAAGATAGGCCAGACTCACCCAATCAATGCCGTCGCCCGGGCGGCCATCGTGAATGACCGTCTTCCACTGCGCAAATCGCGCGGAAGGGGCTTCGGTAGCGGCGCCGGACTTGGTATATGGACCGTACCAGCGAGACCATTCTTTGCCGGGGTCTTCGGTGTTGCCGCTACGGGCGAAGAATTCGATGCGGGGATCATTCGCATGCGCGGCGCTGGAACCAGCGGGCGACTTGGCAGGAGAAACGGACGGGGGACTCCACCACTCGAGGCGGCCCCACTGCGAAAAGAGCTGGGCGTCAAAGGAATGGGATTCGAATGTGCCTTCCGGCTCGTAGTCGGGGCCCACGGAAAAAACTTTTCCGGGGTTGGCTGTGCACAAGAAGATTTTTCCGGAAGAATTGCCGCTGATGCCGGTGATTTGCGAGGAACCGGCTTTCGCGAGCTGAGCGAAAACGCCGCGGCCGTCAATGGCGAGAAGCGCACCATTGTTGCCCGTGCCGGCGAGGAGACGGCCGTCGGAGGCTAGCCCCAGTGCATAAACGACATCTTCGCGAGAGGTCCAAAGCTCTTCGGGAGCGCCATCAGCACTAATGCGGTAAATGCTGCTGGAAAGAAGTGGAGGAAACGGAACAAAGACGGGTTGCGGCTGCGCCTGGGCTTGTGCCCCGCCAATGACACCCGCAGAGGTAATGGTTGTGGTTCCTTGCGGCGTGGTGATGACCGTTGTGGGAGCCGGTGCTCCGGCGCGTTGCTTCTCGCCAATCGCGGAGGCGTAGATGGAGCCGTCGGCGGAAACAGCCAGAGCAGTAACTTCGCGTTTGGAAGTTTCGTAGAGAACGAAGCCCTCGGCAGCGGCGGCGGAGGAATCCTTGGAATTTTTGCCGGAATTCCTGGTGGCGGGGCGAGAGATGCGAAGGATACGGCCGCTGGGTTCGGTGCCGGCGATCAGATTGTTTTTAGAGTCGAAGGCAAGAACGCGAATGTGCGCTTCATCGCTGGAGTAGAACAGTTCGCCCTTGCCGTCAGGAGCGACAGCGAAGAGTTGGCCTTTGTCGCCCGTGGCGACGTAGAGGGTGCCGTCGGGAGCGAAGGCAAGATCCCAGATATATTTTGTTTTGGGATCGAAGAAAACGGATTTCTCGCCGGAAGCAGAAATTTTGTAGACCTTGCCGTCGGGGGAAGTGCCGACATAAAGCGTGCCCTTCGAATCGAAGGCGATGGCTTGCGCGGAGAGATCCGTGGAATCGAAAACGACGGAGCGCTTACCGTTCGAATCGAAGCGGAAGACTTTTGCCGGAGAGCCGCCGGCCGCGTACAGAATACCTTTGGGATCGAGGCGCACGGACCAGAGATAGGATGCGTCGGCGTCGGCAAGCAAAGTAAATTTAGGTGCGAGTTCGAGGCGGCCGTCGCTGCGTACGGCGACTCCATGGGCCGTACCTTTGAGAAATTCTTCGTAAGTGGACTGGCGCCAGCGGCGGGTGTGTTCGGCGTAAGAAGGAGGAATGCCAGGGGGGTAAAGAAGAAAAAGGAAGCACAGGAGGGAAAGGTATCGCAAGCTGGGTCTCATGGAGCGGTTCATCGGATTTGAAGGTTAAGGTAAATGACGCCGGAGACGGGGCCACCGAGCGGGATGGACGCTTCACTGGCAAGAGATTCGCGGAGGACTTGTACGCTGCCGGGAGCGGGGTGGCCATCAACGACGTTGATTTGCGAAAGTGGGATGTTGGGAAGTTCCTTGTCATCCCAGAGAAGCGTCGGTGCGGGGACAAAGAGTCCGACATAGAGACGGTCATTGCGGCGTTCGCGATTCAAGAGCGAAATGAGCTGGTCGAGACCGGTGGGTCCGCCACCCGCGCCCGAAAAGGCGAAACCGCGGGAGGCGCGGTTGAGGAGGTCGGCGTCGCTGACGAGGACGCGAAGAGTTGTGCCACGCGCAATCTGCTCCGGAACGCGGACGGTTGTTTCTTCCACGCGCGCGGCGCCGCGGTAAGGGCGGAGAAGAACACGAACACGCAACGTTTCGCCGGGGGAGGCTTCGCCTTTTTCCAGCCAGGCGCTTTCGATGGTGAAGGATTTGCGGCCAGGAACGCTTTCGATGCGAAGAGAGACGGCATCCACTTTGGCAGGCTCGAAAGTGTTGGCAAAGAGGCGCGTGAAGACGCTCTGCATGGTGAGGGCGATGGGCAGGCCGTCGGGAGAAAGCGTATCGCCGGGAGCGAACGTGTTTTCGATCTGGACGGGCGCGTGGCCTCGCAAGCGAATCTCTCCGGTGAGATGAAGCGTGGTGCCTTCGCCGTAGAGAGAGTTTTGCGTGAGGCCGCTGAAGGTCGTGATAGCCACGAGAAGCGGGGTGAGCTTCGGATGATTCACAAGTTCAAAGTGGAGTGTCTTTTGTCTGGAACCACCCCCGCCGGAAGCCAGAAGCGTTAGATCCAAGGGGATCATCGCCGGAGGCGGGCCAAGGTTTCCGGTGACGGCGGTGAGGTGGTCGCTGGTAATGGTGCCGATGGAGCCGGCGACGTTGACGATTTTCGTGGAAGCGAGTTCGGAAGAGAGCGTGGTGAGGACGCGACTGCGGGCCATGGGGATTTGCACGTCACCGAGGTTTAAGAAAGGGTGGCCGCAGAGAATGACGCGATCGGCTTGCACGGCGGTGACGGTGCAGGCGGAATTAATAGAGGCGTCGCCTTGAACGAGAACCATGCCGGCCATGTCCCCGGCCACGAGATGAGTGTCCTCCGGACGGGACGAAGCCGTGCCGCCTTGCGCGGCAACGAAGCCGTAACCCTGAATCTGATTCGCGAACTGCTGGAGAGTGGCGGGCTGGAATCCGGAGAAGACCAGAGGCGTTTCGATCGGCTCGAGGGCAACGCCAGAAGGCAAGCCGCTACGGGTGGAAGCTTCCGAGGGAAGACCGAATTCCGGAGCCGTGACTTGACCCACGGCGAGTTGAGAAGGTGGGTTCAGGACATCTTGAATAGGAGTGACACCGGCGATGGGCTCCTTCGTGAAGACACCTAGTTTCAGGGAGAGAGCGCCGGCCAGTTTGCCATCGAGATAAACGGGACTGCCGCTCATGCCCGCGACGACGCCGGTGTGTTCGACCTTGGGGCCCTTCAACTGAACCAGAATGATGGATTGCTTGGGGCCAAGGAAGTTGTCCAGCACACCTATGACTTCGAGGTCAAATTTTTCGATCTGGTCGCCCGCGAAGATGGTATAGGCGTAGCCCTGCATGCCAGGGCGGACTTGGCTGAGGGGGAGGATTTCGGGTGATTGCTGCGCTACGAGAACGGCGGGAGTTAAACACAGCGCGGCGAAGAACGCGAGGAAGGCGAAAAGAAGAGGAGCACGAGGGTTCGACAGATAGGACCGGGCTGTACGCATGAACATTCCATGATACGCGGCACTCGTACTAGAGGCAATTGGACCGCAGGAGGTTGCCCGATAGGAAGAAGAGGCTAGAGGTTCTAGGACCGCGAGGCGAGCAGCTTTGAGAAGGGAAGTGTGGCCAACTTGAAAGGACTCATAAGCTCCATGATCAAGGCCGGACCGTTGTGCGCGGAGCGCCTCCAGTGTATGTTACGAATCAGGTTCAGAATGCTGTAGAACGGTATGCCTCGCATGCGGAACCCCGGCTCACCTGCAGGCGCACCCCAGGCGAGACGCGTTGCGTCCCGAATGGGGAAACCACCATGGGGGAGACCGCGACCATGAAAGCTCGCGCTGGCACCTGGCTGCGCCATTCAGCATTTCCTTTCCTTGTGATGATCTCCGGCTTCCTCCTAGCCCGGGGACAGTCTCCTGCCGCGCCTTCGATTAAGGTTGTGGATCTGATCCCGGCAAGCCTGAGCGGGGAGACGAACCAAGACAGCGAGCCGTTCCTCGCAATCCAGACAGCCAATCCTCAGGTCATGGTGGCCTCGGCCTTCACTCCCAATCCGTTTTCGAGCACCGGGAACGCCCCAGTCTACGTTTCGCAGGACGGAGGCAAAAGTTGGGCGTTGAACGCCATTACGCCGGTTCAGCGAATGACCTGTGACATTACCCACGCCATAGCCACGGGCGAGAACCACCCGCGGGGCGATCTCCACGCTGGAACACTGGCTTGCCTGTCCGGCATCACGCTCGACGAGTCGGAAAGCAACGATGTTTCTTCCAGCGCGGTCATGAGCGTGCAGTCCACGCGCGGCAACGTGGATCAGCCCTTCGTGCGCGCGCTCGGCGTTTCGAGCGGCGACCGCATTTACGTCGGGGTGAACGATTTCAACCAATCGAACGGGCACACGGCGACGGTGGATGTGTCCGTGGATGGCGGGGCGACGTACAAATCGATTCCGATCGAGACGCGCAAAACGATGGGGCAGGACGGGCCGTCGGTGCGGCCGGCGGTGGCAAGCGATGGCACCGTCTACGCCGCTTTTTTCGGCTGGCGGAAATTTGACGGCAAAACCGCGGTCAGTGACCTCGTGGTTGTGCGGGACGATTCCGCGGCGATGCTCGCAAATCCCTTCCAGGCGCTGAAGGATCCGTCCGACAAGTTGCCGGGCCGCATCGTAGTTAAGAACACTTCCATCCCCTGGTCGAATGCTCCTACATTGGGACAGGAACGCATTGGCTCGACACTTTCTATCGCTGTGGATCCGAATAAGAGTTCCACCGTCTACCTAGGTTGGGCAGACCGCGGGAACAAAGGAGACATCTACACACTGCATGTGCGCCGCTCGACCGACCGTGGTCTGACGTGGTCCAAGACGGACTTGCCTCATACAACGATCCGGAATGCGACGAACATTGCACTGGCGGTCGCCAATAATGGCGTTGTTGGATTTCTTTACCAGCAATTGAGCAACGGCCGCTGGGTCACGCATCTGGTGCAATCGCACGACGCCTTCACAACGGCTCAGGACTTTGTTTTGGCAACGGTGCCGGCGAATGAGCCCGCAGAGCAGTTCTTGCCCTATCTTGGAGACTACGATTACTTGCTCCTGGTGGGGAATGAGTTCCGCGGCGTCTTTTGCGCCAACAACAGGCCGGACCTTGCGAATTTCCCGCAGGGTGTGACGTATCAGCGGGCGGCAGACTTCACCTCGAAAACGCTCAACGATGGGTCAGGCAACCCCGTGGCGATCTCCATTGATCCATTCTATTTTAGCGTTCCGGTGATCCCGTGAGGCGCGACTGCGCGGCAGGTCAGGGGAAGGAGGTTCGTATGAAGGTTTCGTCATTTTTTGTAAGCCTCATGGGAGCAATTCAATGGGTGGCCCTCTTCGGCTGGGCAGGCTGTGCGCGGGCGCAAGCACCGACCAACCAGGCCTCCCTCGCGAGACAGTCGAGCATCGTTTTTTCAGGGACGGTCAGCAAGATTGGTGCCACTTCGTTCGCCGATGTCCCGAAATCGGCACAAACGTTGGTCGTACGCGTCGACTCCATTGTGAAAAAGCCTTCCGCTGTTTCGCTGAAAAAAGGCGACGACGTTACTGTTGAGGTGAAAGATCCCTCCGTGTTCCAGGAAGGTACGCACGCCACTTTTTATACCGATGGCTGGATCTTTGGCTCGGGCGTCGCGGTCAAAGAGCTGGGGCATGAGATTGGGCCCGGCGTTGGCGGGACTACCAAGGCCGCGGGCGCGGACGAAAAAGCACACGGGCAAGGACAAGAACAAATCAGCGATCAAGAGCTGCGAGACCGGCTGAACTCCGCGGATTTCGTCGTGATCGGACGCGTCACAGACATTCATCGGTGGAATGTGCCTAAGTCCGCCTATCGCGTCACCGAACACGATCCGGACTGGCATGAAGCCGTCGTGGAGGTCCAGTCCGTTCTCAAGGGCGGAAAAGTCAAAGGGAACAAAGTCGTCGTGCGGTTTCCACAACGCAACGATGTGGCCTGGGTTCACTCACCTAAATTCGAGAAAAATCAGCAAGGCATCTTCTGTTTGAATCGAGATCAAGTTTCCGGTGTGCCCATGACGAAGCTGGGAGGCCACGAGGTGAAAGTGTACACCTGTCTGGGGCATGGCGATTCGCTCCCGATGTCCGAGGAAGCCCGGGTCCGGTCTTTCCTCAAAGCTCAATAGTAGCTTCTCGCGAGCCAGGCAACGCCAGGCTGCCAAAAAAATCCAACAACCCGAGCTTAACGCTCACACGAGCGGTTGCCAAAGCTTTTTCCATTCACTTGAAAAAAAAATTAATCGTGGTGGTGCATAGCGAAGATTTTGTCAACGGAATCTTCGTAAGGATAGACGTGGACCATCCAGCCGAAGATGACGGGATGGAAGCGGCCACCTGCGGCGTCACAGGCTTCCTGCGTAGCGATGGAGCCGCGCAAACCGAATCTGGTCCAGTCCGCGGTACGCCTCTGCTCTCTCGGGGGCATGCAAAGGTTGGTGTGCAGATGCCAAGTGGCGACGCTCAGGGGGAGACGAGCGTTCAATTGGTCTTCGCTGGCGCGCTTCGGCATGGTGTACATGGCGCCCACCAGTTTGAAGCCCGTTGAAGTCTTCTTGTAGAGCAGGGAAGTGGGACGTGAGGGATCGAAAGTGACCGCTTCGAGAAAGCCGTTCACGTAATTCGTGAAGTGATATTCGGGCTGCGGAAGATGGGGAAGGAAAATCTTGTAACCGTCGTCCAGAGCGACGTGGTAGTCCTTGTACTTCTCGATTTCGGCGCGAAGCTGGGTAATGACTTCATCGGCGCGGGCGGCGTCCTCGGGAGTTTGCGGCCGCAGGGCAGTCATGTACATGTGCAGATTGTGCGCATCGTGATGACCCGGGGTCATATCATGCACGGCGTGGGCTTCGTTGGCCTTGGCATCGTCCATGTCCATGCCGGGCATGTTCGGATCCATCTTCTGTGGCTGCGGTGCAGGCGAAGCTGGAGATTGCTGCGATTCCTGAGGTTGCGCTGCGGGCGCGCGGTGACCGGGCACGGCGGCGAGCAGAACGGTCACAAGAAAGAGCGCGCCGAGCAGGATGCCGGTCTTGGCGGCGAACTGAATGAATTGTCTGCGGGCTGGCATTAAAATTCTCCTCAGTGAATATTACGTTGCGCGAGGCCGCGAAGTTTCAGAAGGAGGTACAGCCAGTGCGGCAGGAAAAACTGGCCACGGGTACAGGACGCAGATGAGGTAGAGAAAAGGAAGTAAAGGAAGTAAAGGAGAGAGCGCTGAATTTGAAGAAAGCAAGCCAGCGCGGAGGGGAAGAGGAGTGCGTGTTAAAATCCTGTCGTGAAAAAGGAGACGATTCAGCCAGCGAAATACCTGACCGGTGCCGTGGAGGTGCCGGGAGATAAGTCGATTTCGCATCGCTATGCGATGCTGGCGGCGCTGGCGGAAGGCACCAGCGAACTGCGGCATTTTTCCGCGGCGGCCGATTGTCACAGCACGTTGAAATGCCTGAGCGCGCTCGGCGCGCAAGTGAAGATTGATAAAGACACCGTGCGCGTGACTGGGCATGGGACGCGGGGATTGAAAAGCAGTTGGAGGGCGCTGGATGCGGGGAACTCCGGGACGACCATGCGGCTGCTCGCGGGAATCCTGGCAGGCCAGAATTTTGCCTCGAAGCTAACCGGAGATGAATCGCTGCAAAAACGGCCAATGAAGCGTGTGATCGCGCCGCTGCGGGAAATGGGCGCGGACATCCGCGGACGAGAAGATAATTTTGCGCCGCTGGAAATTCACGGAACCCAACTGCGCGCCATCGACTACAAAATGCCGATGCCCAGCGCGCAAGTGAAGTCGGCGGTTTTGTTGGCGGGACTCTTCGCGGAGGGTGTCACCACCGTGATGGAGCCTGCGCGAACGCGGGATCACACCGAGCTGGCGCTGGAAGAATTTGGCGCGGCAATCGAAAAAAACGGGCGGACGATCCGGGTTCACGGATTGGGTAGTGGGAATGGAAGTGCGAAGCTGGTCGCAAGGCCGCTGGATGTGCCGGGAGATTTGTCTTCAGCGGTGTTTTTCATCGCGGCGGCTTCGCTCTTTGCGGATTCGAATGTGGTGATTCACAACGTGGGGCTGAATCCCACGCGGACCGCGATTCTGGATGTGCTTGCCGAAATGGGCGCATCGGTTCACATGCTGGGGCTGAAGGGCACGCAGGGGGAAATCGTCGGAAATCTATCCGTAAAAGGCGCATCGCTGAAGGGTGGTTTGATTGCGGGCGAGAAGATTCCGCTGGTGATTGATGAGTTGCCGATGCTGGCGGCCTTGGGGCCGTACACGGAGGCAGGCATTGAGATCCGCGACGCCGCGGAACTGCGAGTGAAGGAGAGCGACCGGATTGCCGCGTTGGCGGAGAATTTGCGGCGGATGGGCGCGAAGGTGGAAGAGCGGCCGGATGGATTGAAAGTGGAAGGACGGCACTCGGGGAAATTGCACGGAGCGGAGATTGATCCACGCGGAGATCACCGAATCGCGATGGCGTTTGCGGTAGCGGGGCTGGCGGCGAAAGGTAATACGGTGATTCGGGACGCGGATTGCGCGGGGGTGTCGTTTCCGAATTTTTTCTCGGAGCTGAACCGGTTGGCGGAGAGATGAGGAGCAAGAAAAAAGTCGGGAGCAACCATTCCGCGAAACACAGGAACAGCTAAAGGGATCAGCTTTTTTCGGGCTTGGGGATTTTCGGGGGAGCTTGCGGGCGCGGCGGCGCAGTTGGAGCGGGAATATCGGAACTGGTTCTGTGTAGCGAAATCGAGCCATAACTGGTTCTCAGCGTGATCTTGGGGCCGCGGCCATTTCCGTATTTGCCTTCCAAGTGCGAGTCCCCGGAGTGCGTGGAAGTTTTCTTTAGAGCATCCGCTGAAAATTCGGAATCGATGTCGCCGGAATGACAATCGGCAACGATGTCGAAGCTCGAGGATTCGGGAAGACTCAGAGTAATGGGCGCAGAAGAATTGGTAATCTCGATGTCTTCCTTGGGTGGAAACGAGAAGCGCACCTCGACGTTGCCGTTGCGGTTGTCCACTTTCACTTTTCCGCCGGCGTTTTCGATGGAGATGTCGTAGGAATTGGTGCGCAGAGTGAGATTGCCGGGAGCGTCGGCGATTTCAAGGTTTCCCGAGCTGGTTTCCATGTGGCCGGCGAGCTGGGTCAGGGTAAGATCCGTGCGCTGGGAGATGAAGCGCACGCCCTTGGCGATTTTGTCGGCCCGGATGGGGCCGTAGAATTCGCCGTCGATGGTAAGACCACCTGTGGCGCCGGAGACATTCACTTCGCCGCCGCGGCCGGAGATTTTAACGTCGCCCTTGGTGTCGGAGACTTTTACGTCCCCTTTGCGCATATCAATGGTGACGTCCGCAGCGGTGTCGCGGACTTCGATGTCTCCCTTCGAAGTGTTAACGACGACGGGCTTGGCCATATCCGAAACGGTGACATCGCCCTTCTCGCCCCGAACCGTGACTGCGGCTTTCTTCGGGACGGCGATGTCCATGTCCACGCTGACGCGTGAATCTCCGCCGCCGGCGTTGACCGGGCGAACTTCATAGCCGTCGCCGTTCTTGACGACTTCGACAGAGATGGCTGAGGCAATGTGCTCGGCGTCCTTCTCATTCCAAGCCTTAACGTTTTTCTTGCCGGAAACGCGAATTTGCGGTTCATCGGAAGGGCGCACCGTGATGTCGCCGCGAGGGTTGCGAATGGTGACGCGGGCGTCCGGGGGAACGGTGAGCGGAGATGGGCCTTCGAGGTCGAAAGAGATGCTGTTACCGATTCCCCAGTCATCGAGATTCCCGCCAATATGTTCCTTGCCGTAGTCAACGGCTACGACAATGCCCAGGAGTGAAAGTAGGCCGACAACTAGAGCGATCTCGCTTCCGCTGATGCGCGCAGCACCCGGTTCGCAGGAACGTGTGGCGGCGGTGCGCTCATAGAGTTTAATGGCGCCCCAGAAAATGAGGATGAGCGGCCACCAGTGACCCAGTACATGGGCAATGCCGAACCCCCGATAGTTATGCAGCAACAAAAGGATCCCCACGAACAGCAGGGCGAGGCCGGAAAAGAGCGAGCTGCCGCGTGAGCGTGAATTTGCCATGGAGAGTTAGCGCCCCTGTCCCTGGCCCGGAAATGAATTCTGTGAAGGTGGTGTGGCACCAGGGGCGGCCGGGGGAACTGAACCGTAGATGTGTCCTTCCGTTGAAGACAGTGCAGAAGCCAGTTGGATAGCGCCAATCACGATGAGAATGATAGGAAACGTATTGTTGAAGGAGAAGTAGCCACCACGCATTTGATCGAGCAGAAACAAGACGCCGACGGTGATAATAATCGCCGGCCCCATGAGGCCGCGGATGGTGCAGCGCCGGCAAGTGCAACGAATACGATCACTCATCGAAATTCATCCTCTCCAAAAGTGGCTCCTCACGGGCGGCTCAACCGGTTGCGGAACATCAGGATGCCAACGCCGATCAAAACCAACGGCCAAAGCCTTCCTATCCGGTAAAACGGAAACCAACTGAAATTGTTCAAGAGAAAAAGCACGCCGAGGGCGATCAAAATGATGGGTCCTACAGGGCGATTCTTGCTCCAGGACTCCAGCGGGTCAACAGGCGCTTCGCCGAAATTCCTGGCCCTCGCGGTGCGCATGGCATCGAAAGCCATGTAAAGAACAAAACCAGCAAGCAAAAGTGAGAGCAAGACATCGGCGCTATCGCCGATATCGCTGCTCAGGCCCACGATCATGGCAGCGAACACAACGATGTGAATCAGCGCCTTGTTGTACTCGCCGTTGTAGACGGCGCCAAGTCCCGGAAAAAGGCCGAGGACGAAAGCAACACCTGGGCTGCCGGTGGATCGGCCCACGGCCGGCGCGGGCGGCAGGGAGGATGCGGGAATTTGCCCGCTGCGTGTTGCAGCCGGAGTGGCCCCCGGGATTCCCATGATGGTCGCCAGGCAGTCTTCGCAGTAGAGAACGTCGCGCACCGGGCGAACGCACGTCGAGCACATGGCCTTGCCGCAATTGCGGCAGTAACCGACAGCGTCCACATCGGAATGGACGGCACACGTCATGGCATTCTCCTCTCGGCGAGCGACCCAGTCAGAACCGGAAATTCGCAGGCCAGCACCTCGAGGTTTCTGCCGATCTCGTTGGCGCGGTTCTGCTGCTTCGGAGAAGACGGATTGCTGTTATCCGTGCGGCCCGGGTCCTTCTTGGGAGAGGTCTGCGGAATGGTTTGCTCTCGGATTGCGGGATTCTGGTCGTTTTCATTGATGCGCGACTGAATCTCATAAACGACGCGCAGATCGCTGACGAATTTGGTGCTGCGAGCGTACACGAGATGCACCTGGCTGTTCGCATTGCGATAGATCGTGGCCGGAGCGAGGTCCGCGAGCTTCGGCTTGCGCCAGTTGAAGCCCGCGGCGGTGAGCAATACGACGAGGGTGGCGGCCACCGAAACGGCACTATAAACAAAGCGGGGCGACTGTAGGCTGCGCAGCCAGCGCTTGGCGTTGCGCCAGGTTTGCGGACCTTGCGTGATGGTCAGGATCGAATCAACGAGCCGGGGAGAAGGCTCGAGCTGTTCGAGCTTGTGCAAAGTGCCAAGGACATGAGAAACGCTGGCAACAAGCGGCGTGCAGCGCGCACACGAGTTCACGTGGAGGTCGAAAGCGGTTTGCTCGGTGGGTTGGAGCAGTCCGTCGAGGTAATCGCTCAGGCGTGCTTCGGTTTGTTCGCAAGTCCAGGTCATACCATGCTCCGCGCTCGCCTCGAAATTGCAAACTCGTTCATGCCGGGCGGACTCCCATTTGCTGCAAAATCCGTGCCAATTCGATGCGCCCTCGATTGATGCGTGACTTCACCGTTCCTTCCGGTACCGCCAAGACGTGCTGAATCTCTCCGTACTCCAGTTGCTGCAGGTCGCGCAAGATGACCGCTTCGCGAAGCTCCGGCGACAGCCGAGTGAGTGCCGATTGCACCTGCCCGCTCAGCTCACTGAGAAGCGCCTGCTCATCGGGTCGGCGCCCGACAGATTCCTTGTTTTCCACCAGTGGCATTTTGTCGTCCAGCGAATCGGTGACGCGGTCCCTCTTGGTTCTACGGTAATGGTCAATCAAGAGATTGCGCGTCACACTGGTCATCCATGTAGCGAAACCGCCATGGGCGGATCGGTACGTGCCCAGAGTCCGGTAAACGCGGAGGAAGACATCTTGCGACAGGTCCTCGGCTTCAGTGCGATTGCCCGTGAACCGGTAGCAGATGTTAAAAATGCGACGCGTGTGGCGACGCACAAGTTCCTCCCAGGCCGACCCGTCGCCCTGGAGGCATTGCTGGACCAGTTGGGCATCCTGCTCCAACGTATCATCAGCCTCTGTACCTACTACGGTGCAAGGCGTGTCTGCGAGTCGGCTTCTCTCTCAGAAGCCGCCTGGCAGTCCAACTCGGCCTGCCAACTATGGAACGTAAACTGCTC
>Ga0209802_1001547_pt1 | contig 16935 bp, 11 predicted proteins | sample GraSoiAngelo_129_FD_185886 | JGI IMG/M metagenome (GOLD analysis project Ga0209802, IMG submission 185886) | Grasslands soil microbial communities from the Angelo Coastal Reserve, California, USA - 14_0927_12_40cm (SPAdes) (version 2) | ecosystem: Environmental > Terrestrial > Soil > Grasslands ... | reverse complement strand
TACGTGTTCGATACCGCGACCGGGCGGCTGACGCACCGGATCGCGGTGGGGCGGGAGCCGCACGGCCTGTGCGTATGGCCCCAACCGGGGCGGTACTCGCTGGGCCATACCGGCAACATGCGCTGAGCCGCCGCGCCGCGGGCGCGGGCCGCTCTTGTCAACTCGCCCAGCCGGCTCCACGATGGTGGCATGAACCGGGTGCGAGGCAAGCTCATTCTCATCACGGGCGCGAGCTCGGGGATCGGCGCCGCTTGCGCGCGGCGCTTCGCCGCTGACGGCGCTAACCTCGTCCTCTGGGCGCGCCGGCGTGAGCGGCTGGCGGAGCTCGGCGTCGAGCTCGAGCGCGGGCACGGCGTCGCGGCGCGACTGGCGCAGGTGGACGTGCGCGATCGGGCTGCCGTGAATCGCGCGACCGCGGAGCTCGTCGCCGCCGCAGAGGTCCCCGACGTCCTGCTCAACAACGCCGGGCTCGCGAGCGGACTCGCCAAGATCCACGAGGGCGACCCGGACGACTGGGACCGGATGATCGACACCAACCTGAAGGGACTGTTGAACGTCACCCGCGCGATCCTGCCGCACATGGTGGCGCGGCGCCGCGGCCACGTCGTGAACATCGGGAGCACGGCCGGCCACATGACCTACCCCATGGGGAACGTCTACAACGCCACCAAGTTCGGCGTGCGGGCCCTCACCGAAGGGATGAATCTCGACGTGGCCGGGACGCCGATCCGCGTTTCGAGCGTCGACCCCGGGTACGTGGAGACCGAGTTCTCCGAAGTACGGTTCCACGGCGACAAGGAGCGCGCGCGGGGAGTGTACCAGGGCTTCCGCCCGCTCACGGCGGACGACGTCGCCGATGCGATCGCTTACGTGGTGAACCTCCCGGAGCACGTGAACATCGTCGACCTGGTCATAGTGCCGACGGCGCAGCGGAACGTCTACGTGGTGGACCGGGAGCAGGACTGAGTCGCGGCGTCGCGGAGACCTGATGCGACGCGGCCTCACGCTCGCCTGGATGCTCGCGCTGGCAGCCTCGTTTCACTGGTGGGATGTGACGCTTCGCTTCCCGCGGCTGCTCGTCTGGACGTGGGCGTTCCTCGCCCTGTTCCTCGCAACGGCCATCGTCCTGTTCGGGCGCGGGCTGCGTGCGCGGCGGCGCGAGGTGTGGCTTCCCGCCGCCGTCTGGGTCGCGCTGGCGCTCGGCGCCGATCTCGCCACCGTGGTGTTCCCGGCGGTGTCGGTCGAAGGGCGGCGCGTCGCGGCGGCCGTGTGGCTGCCGGTCCTCGATCTCGTGCTCCCCATTTGGATGACGGCACGCGCCTTGGCGCTCGTCTGGGCCGGGGCGAGCCTCTGGCCGTTCGCGGCGGTGGCCGTCCCGGCGCTCGCCGTATGGGCCTGGTCGTTCATGATCCGCATGCCGGGGCGCTCGCACGCCGGTCCCCTGCCGCCGCTCACGGTCGAGGAAGCGGCCATGCGCGGCGACCTGGAGACGCACGTCCGGGCGCTCGCGGGGACGATCGGCGAGCGTCACTACGCCCGGCCACAGGCGTTGGCGCGCGCGGTCGCCTACTTGCAGGGCGCGCTGGCGCGGCTCGGCTACGAGGTCTCGGTGCAGCCTTTCACCGCGGGAGGGCAGACCTTCCACAATCTGGAGGTCGTGATCCCGGGCGGGAATCGCGCGGACGAGATCGTCGTGGTGGGCGGTCACTACGACACGGTGGAAGGGTCACCGGGAGCGGACGACAACGGCAGCGGCAGCGCCGCGGTGGTGGTGCTGGCGGGGCTCCTCGCGCACGACCGCCCAGCACGCACCGTGCGGTGCGTGCTGTTCGCAAACGAGGAGCCGCCCTTCTTCGAGAGTGGCGGGATGGGCAGCCAGGTGTACGCGGCCCAGGCGGCGCGGCGGGGAGATCGCATCGTCGCGATGTTCGCGCTCGAGACGATCGGCTTCTACGCCGACGGGTCCGGGACGCAGCAGTATCCGTTCCCTCTGGGGCCCTTCTATCCCGACCGGGGCGACTTCATCGGCTTCGTCGGCAATCTGCAGTCCGCAGCGTTGGTGCGGCGCAGCGTGCGGGTGTTCCGCGAGACCACAGCCTTTCCTTCGGAGGGAGTGGCGGCGCCTGCGTGGATTCCGGGAATTAGCCTGTCCGACCACGCGTCCTTCTGGCTGCACGGATGGCGCGCGATCATGATCTCGGACACCGCGCCATTCCGGTATCCCTACTATCACAGCGAGCTCGATACGCCCGACAAGCTGGACTACACCCGGCTCGCCCGCGTGGTCGCGGGTGTGGCGCGGGTGGTGCGGGACGTGGCCGGGGTCGGTCAGTAGGGGGCGGGGGCTGGGGCGGGGGCGGGTGTCATCTCGAGGAATCGCTGCTGCGCGCTCGCGCCGTCGCCCGGCCGCTCGGGGCGCTTCGTGTAGGAGCCGTCGGCGGCGAGCTCCCATGCGGTCGGATCGGCGAGCTCGGTGGTGAGGATGCGATCGAGGCGCGCGCGCGCGGCGGCGTCGCGTATCGGGACGACCACCTCGATCCGGCGGCGCAGGTTGCGCGGCCGCCAGTCCGCGGACCCGATGTAGTACTCGGCGGCGCCCCCGTTCTCGAAGTGATAGATGCGCGCATGCTCCAGGAACCGGCCGAGGATGCTCGTGACCCGGATCCGCTCGGACAGGCCGGGAACGCCGGGGCGCAGCATGCAGATGCCGCGCACGACGAGCTCCACGCTGACGCCGGCCTGGGAGGCCCGGTACAGCGCGGCGATCACCGGGCCGTCGGCCAGCCCGTTCAGCTTCACGCGGATGCGGCCGCCGCGGCCGGCGCGGGCGTGCTCGGCCTCGCGCTCGATCAGGTCGAGGAAGCGCCGCAGCATGTTGGTCGGCGCCACGAGCAGCCGGCGGAACTCCGCCTGCGGCGGTCGCGACGAGCCGGTGAGCTCGTTGAACAGCGCGTTCAGATCCGCGCCCAGGTCCTCGTCCGCCGTGAACAGGCCGAGGTCGCTGTAAAGCCGCGCCGTGTCGGGGTTGTAGTTCCCCGTGCCCACGTGCATGTAGCGGCGGATGCGGCCCCCGCGGCGGCGCACCACCAGCGCGACCTTGGCGTGCGTCTTGAGGTTCACGAGGCCGGTCACGACATGGATGCCGAGCTGCTCCAGGCTGCGCGCCCAGGCGATGTTCTGCTCTTCGTCGAAGCGCGCCTTCAGCTCCACCAGCACCGAGACGTCCTTGCCGGCCGCAGCGGCGCGACGCAGGGCGTCGAGGATGCGCGAGGGCCCACCGGGACGGTAGAGGGTGAGCTTGATCGCGAGCACGTCGGGGTCGTCGGCGGATTCGTCGAGCCAGCGCTCGAAGCTCGCGGTGAACGAATCGTAAGGGTGGTGCACGAGCACGTCCTTGCGGTCGAGCACGTCGCACACCGGGACGCCGGGCGGAAACGGGTCGGTGGGGGAGACGGGGTGGTAGTCGGACGTGGAGCGGGGCAAGGGGAGCTCCGCCAGGGCGCCCAGGTCCACCATCCCGTCAGCCTCGGAGAAGTCCGCGGCGCTGAGGGTGCTGTGCTGCTCGCTCTCCTCGAACCGGAACTCGCGCTGCAGCAGGTCGCGCATCGCCTGCGGCATGGCCCGCTCGATCTCCACCCGCACCACGGGCCCGAAGGGCCGGCGGCGGATCTCCTCCTCCATCGCCTGCGCGAAGTTCGCGGCGCCCGTCTCGTCGAGGTGGATGTCGCCGCTGCGGGTGATGCGGAACGGGTGCACCTCCACGACCTGACGGCCGGGCAGCAGCGCCTCGAGGTTGGCGCCGATCACGTCCTCCAGCGGCACCACGCCCTCGTCCTGCGGCAGCGCGACGAAGCGTGGCAGGGAGGTCGGCACCTCGAGGTGCACGAAATGCCGGGGGCTCGTCGGCGCGTCGCGCAGGGCGAGGGCGAGCGACAGGCGGCGGTCGGCAATGAACGGGAAAGGGTGCCCCGGCGCGCGGGTCAGGGCCTTGGGGGTGAGGAGCGGGAGCACCTGCTCGCCGAACCAGTGGCGCAGGAACCCTTGCGCCGCGGCGTCGAGCTCGCCGAATTGCCGGATGCGCACGCCCGCGGCCGCGAGCGCTCCGGCCTGGAGCGCGTGGAAGCAGCGATACTGACGCTCCACGAGCGGGCGCAGCCGGATCGCGATCGCGTCGAGCTCCTCCTGCGGCGTGAGGCCGTCGGCCGAGCGCGGCGTCAGCCCCGCGGCCACGGCGTGCTTCAGGCTCGCCACCTCGACCATGAAGAATTGGTCGAGGTTCGTGCTGAAGATCGCGAGGAAGCGCAGCCGGGCGCGGAGGGGGATCCCGGGGTCTTCGGCGAGCGCGAGCACGCGCGCGTTGAACTCGAGCCAGCTGAGCTGCGCGTTGAGGAACTGCTCGGGTGCTCCCCGCTCCGCGTCGAGCGCGGCGGCGGGGAGCACCGGGACGCGGAGCTCCGAGAGGGTGACGTGGCTGATCCGGTCCGCCTCGTCCGCCTCGGGGAACGGCTCCACCGCCGCGGCGCCGCTCGCGCGCTCCGCGCCGCCGACGAGCGAGCTCGACCACTCTGGGACGAGCGGCGAGCGAGCGGCGACGGCGAGCGCCGCCAGTGTCCTCGGCTCCCGCAGCACCGGGGAGCCCACGCGCCCGACGATGTCGCGCGGGGTGAACCACTGCAGCGGGCGGCCCGCCGCCGTGAGATCGCGCCGCAGCCGGCGCGCGACCCACACTTCGAGCACGGGTCGCCGCTCCGTAGCCGGCACGGTGCCGAGCAGGCGCACCTGGCCCTCGGCCGTGCCCAGCAGCTGGCGCATGGCACGGCGGCAGCCCTCCTCGCCGCCGCCCTCGACGACGAGGAGCTGTAGCCCGTCGCCCTTGCGGCGGAACGCCATCCGCCCGTCGGCCACGGCGATGATCGCCACTTCGCGCTGGCCTTGCACCGAGCGCGCGAGGGCTCCCGTCTCGAGCGCAGCGAGCAGCTCGGCCGCGCGCGCGCGCCGGTCCGTCGCGACCCGATGAAGACCGTGGCGATCCGCTAGCGCCGTACCCAGACGCGCGACGCCGACCGTCCCCCAGGGCAGGCGCCGGAGCGCCAGCTCCCGGAACACGGGGGCCGCCTCCGTGCTGCGCACCGTGACGACGTCGACGACGAACTCGACCTCAGGCCACGGCATGAGCGCCCGGCGCACGAGCCGGATGCGCCGCTCCGTCTCGAGCTCGACGCTCGGCACCAGGCGCGTGGGATCGACCAGCGCGCGGAGCCGCCGTGCGGGACCGGAGCCGCCGGCGAAGATCGCGGCGGCGTCGAGCTCCGCGACCTCCGCCGCCTCCGGACGGCCCGGGCGCAAACCCTCGAGCACGAGGGTGCGACGGTCCTCGGCGGCGAAGCGCACGCGGCACGCGATGTCGCGGCGGCGCAGGTCGCCCGCCGGGGTGTCGAAGTACAGGTCGCGCAGAAAGCGGCGCCGCGCCGGGCCGGCCCGAAGCCCGAGTGGAAGCGGGTCGGCCAGCAGCGCCTGGAGCGCCTCGGCGCTCGGAATGTCCCAGCGCGGCGCTACCCCGCTCATGGCAAGCGGCCCCCCCCCGCCCCCCCGGCCCCCGCTACCGCGCGACCGGCGGGGTCACGGGTGCGCGCAGTTGCGGACGAATTCCCGGTTGGCCGCGCGGGTGTCGTTGATGGTGCGGTAGAAGTCATCGAAGTAGCGCAGCGTCTGCTCGGCGCGCTTGGGATCGAGTCCCTCCTGGCTCCGGAACAGCGCGTAGATCGAGTCCTTGCGATCGTCGAAGCGCGCGATCGTCGGTCCCAGTTGCTCGGGCGTGCGGCAGTAGCCGCGGTAGAGGCGCTCCCGCACGCTCTTGATCCCCAACCGGGGGTCGGGGACCGCATAGCTCGCCGAGACCACGCCCGACCAGTCGAAGTCGTACGGCACCGCGAACACGGTCCCCGTACTGTCCCGAATCATCACGATGTTGTGCAACGCCGCGAACGAGAAGTCGGTGTTCCCGATGAGGTACTCGAACATCGCCACGAGCCCCGTGTGCGCGACCTCGGTGTCGAGCTGCGTCAGTCCCTTTTGCTCGAGGACTTGCGCGTCCTCCCGCCGCGCCATGGGGTCGTCGTCTTCGATGAAGAAGGCGTAGCGCGTGACCGGCTTCGCCTTTCCGGAGCGGTCGAGGTACGTCACGCGCGCGAGCCGCGCGCGGAAGCTCTTCTCCGTGATCAGGTTGAAGACCCGGTAGAGGAGGTACTCCTGCAGCAGGTTCTGCTCGTAGCTGTCCCGGTCCTGGCAGTGGACGACGAGCTTCAGGCCGCCCTGGCCGGCGAACACGGTGTGCTTCACCTGCTGCTTGTCGAACGAGACCTTCAGGGGGGGGAAGTCGCAGGTTCGCCGCTGCAGCCGGAAGTGACCCCGCGTCCGCAGTTGCACGTCGAGCGCGACGGAATCGCCCGCGGGCCCGCCGAAGCTCAGGACGCCGGCGTGCTCCTGCTTTGACTCCCCGCGATCCTTGGAGAGGGCGTTGAAATCGGCCGTCAGCGTCAGCGGCAGCGCCTCGGGCGCGTCGAACAGACGGGCGCGGGGGGGCCGGGGGGGCTGGGGGGAATTGGGGGGCTGGCCCTCCTGCTGGGCGGGCGCGCGCAGCGCGGCGCACAGCAGGAGGCTCGACAGCAGCGGCACGTGCGACCCGGCCATGGTGCGCCAAGATACGGCGCGGCGTCGGGCGGCGCGAGCGTGCCGCCCGTGTCAGGTGGCGAGCAGGAAGAGGTCGTACAGCGCGTGGGTCCAGGCGGTGATCCCGAAGCCGCGCAGCAGATAGAGCGCGCTGAAGAAGATCCCGGCGATCATCCGGAACGTGAACGAGTACAGCGTGAGGCGGTCGCCGTACGGCCCGATATAATGGAAGGCCGAGAAGATCGCCGCCCCGAGCACGGTGGCGAACACGCCCGCGTTCCAGGGGCGCCAGCCGAGCAGCTGCTGGGCGAGCGTCGCGAGCAGCGCCACCAGCACGACCCGGAACAGCAGCTCCTCGTACAGGCCGGCGCCGAGCGAGAGCATCAGCTTCGTCCACCAGCCGATCTCGCGCGGCGGCGCGGGGATCGCCAAGGGGCCGAGGGGGGAGAGCAGCCTGGCGGTGATCGTCCCTACGACGATCCCGAACAGGAGCGCCAGCACGCTCGACTCGCCCAGCATCCGCAGAAACACGCTCGGGCGCAGCGCGCCAGGGTGTCGCTGCAGGTCGCGCACCACCAGCCACAGGCCCACCGCGATGAGACAGGCCATGAACAGCACGGGGCCCCAGGCGCCCGCCAGCGCGATGAACAGGCTCTGGAGGATCACGTCGGCGCCGTTCCGCAGCCCGGCTTCCGGCCCGCCGCCCCCGCCCTGCGACTGCAGTGCCGCGAGGACTTGGTAGAACACGAGGAGCGGCAGCGCGAAGAGGAGGCTGTAGCGCGGCGCCTGACTCGCCTGCCAGTAGGAGCCGGGGCGGGTGAACGCTGAGAGGCCGCTCGAATCCATGGGGCCACAATCTCGCTACATTTGAGCGCCCATGCTTCCCCCTCGATGACCGAGCTCAAGCGCCAGCTCGGGCTCCTCGACTCGACGATGATCAACGTGGGGACGATCATCGCGTCTGCCATCTTCATCGTCCCCAGTACGATCGCCTCGCAGCTGCATGCGTCCGCGCCCGCCGTCCTCGTCTGGGTGGTGGGCGGTGCGGTCTCCCTGCTGGGCGCGCTGGCGGTCGCGGAGCTCGGCGCCGCGATGCCGAAGGCCGGCGGGCTGTATGCCTACCTGAGCGAGGCGTACGGGCCCGTGTGGGGTTACCTCTACGGCTGGACGGCCGGCGTGGTCATCAACCCCGCCTCGATCGCCGCGATCGCGGTCGGATTCGCCACCTACGTCGGCTTCTTCCTGCCGCTCGGCACCGCGGGGATCAAGAGCGTCGCGATCCTCTCGATCGTCGCGCTCACGGTGCTCAACTGTCTCGGCGTCAAGCCCGGCACCGTGACTCAGAACGTGCTTACGCTGATCAAGATCGGCCTCGTGGCCGCGCTCATCGTCATCGGGTTCGTGCTGCCGGGGGGCAGCGCGGCCAACTTCGAGCCGCTGTGGCCGGCCGCCTCACTCGGCAGCCTGATCACGCCGTTCGGCATCGCGATGGTGGCGGTGCTGTGGGCGTACGACGGCTGGATCGAAATCACGTACGTGGGTGGCGAGGTGAAGGACCCCGGGCGGAACCTCCCGCGCTCCATCGTCCTCGCGACGCTGATCGCGGTCGCGCTGTACTGCCTGGTCACGGCCTCGTTCAGCTACGTGCTGTCGCCATCGAGGCTGGCGGCGTCGCCCCTCGTCGCCTCGGACGCGGCGCAGGTGACGCTGGGGCGGGCTGGAGCGGGGCTCGTCGCCGTGGCGATCATGATCTCGACGCTGGGCTCGAACAACGGCATCGTGCTCACCGCCGCCCGTATTCCCTACGCGATGGCCCGGGATGGGCTCCTGCCGCGGGCACTGGCCCGCGTAGACCCGCGGTTCGTCACGCCGGTGACATCGCTCGTGGTGCAGGGGGTCATCGCCATCGCCCTGACCTGGATCTCGATAGAGCCGTCGTGGAAGGACACCTACGGCCGACTGTTCACCTACGTCGTACTGGGGGAATTCATCTTCTACGCCCTCTCGGCCGGCGCCGTGATCGTGCTGCGGCGCCGCGCGCCCGAGATGCCGCGCCCCTACCGCACGTGGGGCTACCCGGTGACGCCGCTCGTGTTCGTGCTGTTTTCCGTGTGGCTGATCTGGAACACGGCGCGGGAGCAGCTACTCGACTTCGCCGTCGGCATGGCCCTGATGCTCGTGGGACTGCCGTGGTACTGGTGGAGGCGAGGTCGGTGGTCACGAGTCATCAGTACTCAGTGATGCCCGTTTCCGATGACTGACGATTGGTGACGAGCCGTTGGCCTGCATCGAGGATCATGGACCCGACCCCCGGACGCAGTGCTCCCAGCGTGGTCGTGATGCGCCGGTCTGGACGGGAGCGACTTTTCGATGCAGAATTCGGCGGCCGTCACCATGCCCTTCACAGGAGATTCGAGGATGAGATCCATGCTCGGAACCGCGCTGCTTGCCCTCTGTGGGCTCCCCCTCTCGGTCGTCGCCGCCGCGCACGCCCAGAACCCGGTCACCAACGGCGTCCGGGCCGTGGCGCAGCGCCAGACGAAGAACATTGTGGAAGCCGCGGAGGAGATGCCGGCCGACAAGTACGGCTACAAACCCACGCCCGCCCAGATGAGCTTCGGGGACGTGGTCGCCCACCTGATCAAGGAAGGGAACAACTATCTCTGCAGCGCGGCGTCCGGCATGAAGCAGCCAGACGCGGACAAGTTCTCTGGGACGGATCCCAAGGACAAGCTCGTGGCGGGGCTCAAGGCCTCGTTCAAATTCTGCGAGACCGCGCTGGCCCAGATCCAGGACGCGCAGCTGGGCGACAGCATCGACTTCTTCGGCGGCCGCAAGCAAACGAAGGGAATGGCCGCGTTGATCACCGTCGCCGACTGGGCGGACCACTACAGCCAGATGGCGATCTACCTGCGCTTGAACGGGCTGCTGCCCCCGACAGCGAAAAAGGCGGGCGACTAGCGGTCCCTGATTATCTCCCGCGCCGCGTTGTACCCACACGCCCCCATGACCCCGCCGCCCGGATGCGTGGCGGCCCCGCACAGGTACAGTCCGCGGATGGGCGTGCGGTAGCGCGCCCAGCGGGGGAGCGGGCGCAGGAAGAAGAGCTGCGTCAGCGTCATCGCGCCCTGGAAGATGTTGCCGCCCGTGAGCCCGAAACGGCGCTCCAGGTCGAGCGGCGAGAGGACCTGCCGATCGATCACGGCGCGCTTGAAGTTCGGGGCGTAGTCGTTCAGCACCTGGAAGCACCGGTCCGCGAACCGGTCCTTGACGCGGTCCCAGCTCTCGCCCCGCAGATCGTAGGGCGCATACTGCACGAAGAACGACATGACGTGCTTCCCCGGCGGGGCGACCGTCGGGTCCACCACTGAGGGAATCGTGCACTCGAGGATGGGGTCGGCGGAGGGACGGCCATACTTGGCGTCGTCGAACGCCCGCTCCATGTAATCGAGGGTCGGTGCGATGTGGATCGTGCCCCGGAGATTGGCGTGGGCGGCGAGGTCGCCGCTTCCCCGCACCGCGGTGAAGTCCGGCAGCTCCGACAGCGCGACGTTGATCTTCATCGACGCGCTCGAGTAATCGATGGCGCGCACCGCGGCCACGAACTCGGCCGGGAGCGCCCCGGGGTCCGTGAGCTTCAGGAAGGTGACGTGGGCATCCGCGTTCGACGCGACCCGCGGTGCCTGCAGCTCCGTGCCGTCCTCGAGTGCGACGCCCGTGACGCGGCCGTCCCGGGTGAGAATCCGCGCCACCGGGCTGTTCAGGCGGATCTCGACGCCCCGCTGCCGGGCCGCCGAGGCGAGTGCCTGCGTGAGACCGCCCATGCCGCCGCGCACGTAGCCCCACACGCCCCGCACGCCGTTGCACTCGCCCATCACGTGGTGGAACAGCACGTACGCCGTGCCGGGCGTGGACGGTGACGCCATCGCGCCGATGATCGCGTCGGTCGCGAGCGCGATCTTCAGCTCCTCGGACTCGAACCAGCGGTCGAGGATCGGCCGGGCCGCCCCCGTGAGGATCTCGATCGCCTGCGCGCCGTCCGCGCCGAGCTTCAGGAAGCGCCACCCCAGCCGCGCCAGCCCGAGCAGGTCCCCGGGGCGGAGCGACCAGGGATCCGGCGGCGCCGCGAGCAGCGTGGGCTCGATGAGCGCCGCCACGCGCTCCAGCATCGCCTCGTACTGGGGCAGCCGCTCGGCGTCGCGCCGGGAGAACTTCGACACCTGCCGCCGCACGAGGGCCTTGTCGGGGCCGAGCAGCAGGTAGCGGCCGTCGGGGAACGGCGTGAAGGAGGACGGGTTGCGCGGCAGCAGCTCGAAGCCGTGCCGCTGCAGTTCGAGATCCCGGATGATCTCCGGGCGCAGCAGGCTGTTCACATAGGCGGCCGTGGACACTTTAAACCCCGGCCACAGCTCTTCCGTGACGCAGGCGCCGCCCACCACCTCGCGGCGCTCAAGCACCAGCACCCGCCGCCCCGCCCGGGCGAGGTAGGCCGCGGCCACGAGACCGTTGTGGCCGGCGCCGACGATGATGACGTCGTAGCTCAGGGTCGCCGTTGCAGCCGTTCCAGCAGGCCGCCGATCTCCGGCGGCACCTGCAGTCCGAACACTTCCTTCATCGGGGCCGTCACCACGAAGGCCCGCGCTCCCCCCGCACCCTGGGCGCCGGCGGGCCCTGCGGTCCCCTTCTGACCGGGGGGCCCGTCCGCCGCGTCGGAGCAGCGACGGTTGCCGGCGTCCAGTGCGCCCTTTCCTCCGTTGCCGCCACTGCCCCCCGGCCCGCCGGCGCCGCCCGGGCCGCCGGGGCCGCCCGTGCTGCGTCCATCCACGATTCCCGCGAGGAAGGGATCGTCGAGCGGGACGATGATGTTGATGCGCCCGCCGCGCCCGCCCGTGCCGCCCGGTGCGCCGTTGCCGCCGTTACCGCCCGGTGCGCCGGGCTGCGCGGGACAACCGGCGGCCCCCGCGGCGCCGTCCGTGCCGGCCACTCCCGACACGCCCGCTCCCCCGCGCCCACCGCGCGTCTCGATCAGCAGCCAGTCCGCGGGAGGGACGACGCTCGCGTCCGCCAGCACGTAGAACGGTGGGGCGAGCCCGGCTTGAATCCCGGCGACGAACAACTTGTCGTAGAATGGGGAGCGCAGCACCGCGAGCCGTACGGTCACGTCGGGCCCGTTGCCCCCGGGTTGCCCGACTCCCCCCTGCTCCCCCCAGAAGCTGAAGCTGTGTCGCATGCAGCTATAGTCGGGAGGGACGACGACCGTGTTCGTGGCGCTCGGCTTCGCCCGCAGCGTCGCGGTGAGCCGGAAGCCCGTCGTCACCGTCTCGAGCGGGTTCCCGTTCGTCACCCAATCGCCGTCCTCCTGGCTCACCGCGTCGGCGCTCTCTCGGTCCAGGAACACCACGTGGAGCCGCGGCGGGTGCTTCTTGTCGTAGGAGCGCGCGAACGGCACCCGCGCGCCGTCGGCCAGCACGGCCTCGTAGTTCGTCGGGATGACGGCGCCCGGACAGACCCGTGCGTAGGCCGTGATGATGCGGATGTCGCGAATCTGGGGGACGAGCCCGGGATCGGGGGTGAAGTCCGCCGGGGGGGCGTGGGAGCACGCGACCAGCAGCGTCGCGAGCCAGGGCGTGGCCAACAGGCGTCTCACGGGTTCTCCTCGGGGTCAGCGAGAGCCAAGATACAAGGCCCCTTCCCGAACGCCAACAGCCTGCATATTTCCTCTCCTTTCCTTCTTAATGGCGCGCTCGCATGGAGACTGCGGGGTACGGACTGATCGAGACGCTGCGGGTGCGGGAGGGGCGCATCCCGTTCCTCGAGCGGCACCTTGCGCGGCTCGCCACCTCGACGACGGCGCTCGGTCTGCCGCGGCCCGCACAGGACCCGGCGTCGTTGCTCCGCCCGTTCGCGGGAACGGAAGACGCGGTGCTGCGGCTCGAGGTGTGCGACGCTCGAGCGAGCCTGACCGTGCGCGAGTTGCCGCCGCTCTCCCCGCCGGCCGTGATCACCGCCTCCGAGCCGCACCAACCGTACCTCCACAAGACGACGCTGCGCGACTGCTTCGCGGACGCCGCCCGCGAGGCGGAGATCGCGGAGGCGGACGATGCCCTGCTCGTCACGCACGACGGCGCGGTGGCCGAGGGCACGGTGTGGAGCGTGTTCTGGTGGGAGGCCGGCCGCCTGCGGACCCCGGCGCTCGCGCTCGGGGTCCTGCCGGGGATAGGCCGGGCGCGCGTGATCGCGCTGGCAAAGCAGGTTGAGGAAGGCCGCTACCCGCGGGAGGCGCTCCAGGGGAGGAGTCTGTTCCTGACGAACGCGGTGCGCGGCGTGGTGCCGCTCGCCTCGCTCGATGGCGCCGCGGTGGCGCTGGATCCCCGGACCAGCGAGCTGGCGCGGCGCTTCTGGCCCGAGGGCTGACGGTTTAGATTGTCCTCGGCGCCCAGCCTGCGCGTCTACGCGTCTAGTCTTATGGTGGCTGTAGCTCAATCGGTTAGAGCGCTGGACTGCGGCTCGGGTCGGCCGCGACGTTGGCTGACCCTTTTTCAAGCAGTTACGCGACGCGAGCGAGTGCCGGCGATGGCCAGCCGGGCATCAAGGCAGCGGGAGGGGCGTCAGGATGGTGAAGGAGGTGCTTTCCGCACCCGTCAAGCCCGAGGCGGCCGCCGCGAGCGTGTACCCGATTCCGGGCTGGTCAATGCTCAGGTCCGAGAAGGTAGCGACGCCGTTCACGGCGGGGACGGTCGTGGTGCCGTGGAGGTGCGCGTTGCCGAGCAGGCTGGCGTCGTGCCCGATCGCGATCGTCACGAGGCCGTTAAAGCTCGGGGCGGCATTTCCTTGAGCGTCCACCGTCGTGACTTGCACCGGTGGCTGGATTGTCGCTAAGGGGAAGGGGAACGCGTTACTCGGTTGCGCGGTGAAAACGAGCGCCGTTGCCACGGGCACGCAGCTCACCGAGAAGGCAGCCGTCGCGGTGCCGCCGGACGGCACCGTGACCGTCTGAGAGGTGCCCCCGCTCACGGTGCAGTTCGCCGGCACCCCGGAGAGGACGACGCTGTGGCTGCTTGCGGAGACGGAGAAGGTGACGCTGCCATTCGTCGCGATCGGCTGGCTCGTCTGGCTCGACGTCCCGGGGTCCACGGTGACTGTGTAGCCGCTCGTGGGGAGGCTCGAGCCTGTGGTGCTGGTCGAGACAACGAGGGTGCCCCACTTTGCGATATCCCCGCTCGTCACGCTGCCGGACTTCTGGTATGCCTCCGATGGAACAGCGAGGCTGAAGAAGTCCAAGGCGCTCCCGGCCGGCCCGTTGTCGCACGCGACCACGGTGAAGCCCAGGAGTTCCCCTCCCCCTCCCGCGTCCTCCCGGCCGGTTCCGTCGAATTCCGCCCCATTACTTGGGTCGCTGCAGGCGCTTGAGTTCGTCCGGAACGCCGTGATCGCTGTCGCGGGATCCGTCGTTGGATCGACGGTCAGTGTGCCGACGCTCCCGTCCGCCCGGACGATGCTGTAATCAGAGAACTTGAGGCTCCCGGTCAGATCGGACCGCGCGTCGAAGTTAAAGGTCTGCACATTATTGCCAGGCGACGGAGAGCCCGTCCCGATCTGCCCGAGCCCGGTGATGCGCACGACCGTGGGGGCCGTGTCAAACCTAGGGGCTTGGGGACCGACCGAGCCGCTGCAGCCCGCGGCGAGCAGCGCGGCTGCCAAAGGCCCCAGAAGGCCAGCGAACAGTGTCCCCTTGCTGATGGTCATCCTCCTTGTAGAGCCTGCGCGACACGGCAACGGTGTCGAGCTAGGGGCCCCGCGCCGTCTGCCGGGCAAGGTTCGAGCCAGAGCACTTCAGCCTAGCAGCGCGGTCCGGCGCTCCCCCGTGCCGCCACACTGAGGCGCGCGTGCCGCAGGTCATGCGGCGGAGCGTCGGCAGGCGGCCTCTACGCTGCCATGCGCAACCTGGGGAAGACGATCTCGGGCGCATTCGCTGCCCTGCGCCGTAACGTGCTGGAAACACGAAGGGTGATCGCGACTGCGCTCGAGGGCGGTTGGTCCACGACCATCCGGCGCCGGGTTGCCGGGCGGCTTCCGGTGGCGGAGCGTCCTAGAGGGCGAGATTATGAAGCTGTGCTGGTGGCGGACATTGACATCGCGTCTGGGGCGATTCACTCGCGCGCCGAGAGCGACAAGGAGGCACGCGAGCGCTCGGCCGTACTGGAGTACCGGGTGGAAGCCTCCGCCCATAGATTGGGAGCGCGGTTAGAGGCGCTGCGGCGGGTGGGTTTGACACCGCGATTATGCACCACGCCTTTAGATCTCCGGACCGAGCGTCGTAAGCCGTTGCAACACCTATGGTGGCTGTAGCTCAATCGGTTAGAGCGCTGGACTGTGGCTCCAGAGGTTGCGGGTTCGATTCCCGTCAGCCACCCTGTAGGTCCGTAGCTCAATTGGTAGAGCACCGGTCTCCAAAACCGGGGGTTGCAGGTTCGATTCCTGCCGGGCCTGTGTAAAGCGCAACTCGAGGGTTGAGTTGCGCTTTTGCGCTCACAAGATCACCGTGACCACCTTCGAGGCCGAGCCGGAGGCGCCGCGGCTGTCCGTCACCGTCACGCGGATCGTGTGCGTGCCCAGAGGCAGGACATACGTGTGCCCCGAATTGAACGTGCCGGGGCTCGAGGCAGTGCCGGTAGTCGGTGACGTCCCATCGCCCCAGTCGATCGTGTACGACCACGGCCCGTTGTCCGGGTCGCTGAAAGACCAGGTCAGTGTATAGAGAAGACCGACCACCACTGTCTCGTTCGGCCCGGCGTCCACAGTCGGCGGCTGGTTCGGCGGGGTGACGGTAACCGCCTGCGTCCTGCTGCTCGACCCGCCGGCGTCGGTCACGGTGAGGGTCACGCTGCGGCTCCCCCCGCTCGCATAGGTATGCGTGGCGGTCTTGCCCGCGCCGGTCGTGGCGTCGCCCCAGGTCCAGCTGTAGCTCGCCGTGGCCTGTGCCGTGGAGCTGCTCGCGTCGAAGTTGCACGTCAGCCCGGAACAGCTGAACGTGAAGTTCGCCACCGGTGGGGCCACGACCGACACTGTCCGCGTCTGGCTGTTCGACCCGCCGGCGTCGGTCACGGTGAGGGTCACGCTGTAAGTGCCCCCGCTCGCATAGGTATGCGTCGCGGTTTTGCCTGTGCCGGCGGGCGTCCCGTCACCCCAGGTCCAGCCGTAGCTCGCCGTGGCCTGCGCCGTGGAGCTGCTCGCATCGAAGCTGCACGCCCTGCACGCCAGCCCAGAGCAGCTAAACGTGAAGTTCGCCACCGGCGGGGCCACGACCGTCACCGTCCGCGTCTGGCTGTTCGACCCGCCGGGGTCGGTCACGGTGAGGGTGACGGTGTAACTCCCCGCGGCCGCAAAGGTATGCGTGACGGTCTTGCCCGTGCCGCTCGCGCCGTCGCTCGCAGTCCAGCTGTAGGTCGCGCTGGGCTGCGCCGTGGAGCTGCTCGCGTCGAAGCTGCACGCCAGCCCGGAACAGCTAAACGTGAAGCTTGCCACTGGTGGCGGGGGCGGGGGGTCCGAGACCGTCACCATCTGCGTCTTGCTACTCGACCCGCCGGCGTCGGTCACGGTGAGGGTCACGCTGTAAGTGCCCCCGCTCGCATAGCTATGCGTCGCGGTCTTGCCCGCGCCGGTCGCGGCGTCACCCCAGGTCCAGCTGTAGGTCGCCGTGGCTTGCGCCGTCGAGCTGCTCGCATCGACGTTGCAGGTCAGCCCCGAACAACTCGACGTGAAGTTCGCTACCGGCGCCGGCACCGGGGCAGTGACCGTCACGGCCTGCGTCTTCGTGCTCGAGCCGCCGGCGTCGGTCACGGTGAGGGTCACGTTGTAGGTCCCCCCGGCCGCATAGGTATGGGAGGCGGTCTTGCCCGTGCCGGTCGCGGCGTCACCCCAGGTCCAGCTGTAGGTCGCCGTGGCCTGGGCCGTGGAGCTGCTCGCGTCGAAGTTGCACGTCAGCCCGGAACAGCTGAACGTGAAGTTCGCCACCGGTGGCGGGGGCGGGGCCTGCGAGACCGTCACCGTCTGCGTCTTCGTGCTCGACCCGCCGGCGTCGGTCACGGTGAGGGTCACGTTGTAGGTCCCCCCGGCCGCATAGGCATGGGAGGCGGTCTTGCCCGTGCCGGTCGCGGCGTCACCCCAGGTCCAGCTGTAGGTCGCCGTGGCCTGGGCCGTGGAGCTGCTCGCGTCGAAGCTGCAGCTGAGCCCGGAACAACTGAACGTGAAGTTCGCCACCGGTGG
>Ga0209802_1001545_pt1 | contig 16945 bp, 18 predicted proteins | sample GraSoiAngelo_129_FD_185886 | JGI IMG/M metagenome (GOLD analysis project Ga0209802, IMG submission 185886) | Grasslands soil microbial communities from the Angelo Coastal Reserve, California, USA - 14_0927_12_40cm (SPAdes) (version 2) | ecosystem: Environmental > Terrestrial > Soil > Grasslands ... | reverse complement strand
CGCAGTGATCTTATGCGGGATGTCGAACGCCGACGTGCGGAGGTTGCGGTTCGCGATCGTGCCGTCGAGCGTGGTGAACCGGTAGTTGGAGCTCGCGATGCTCGACGTGAGCGAGAACAGGTCTTCGGTGTGAGAGTACGTGTAGCCCACGTTGAACTCGAGGCCCTGGCTGAAGCGTTTCTGTACTTGCGCCGTGATTGAGAACGACCGGTCGTCGCTTCGATTCTCGTGGCGCAGCACATCACGGAAGCTGCCGGCTCCGGAGGTCGGGGTGCGGCGCGTCGGTGTCGCGGTAGCCGAGCTGGCGGTGCCTGTGCCCGTGCTCACCGAGCCGTAGAGCGGTCGGCCCCCCTCTCCCGACCAGTCGCCGATGATTCCCTGAAGGTTCACGTCGCTGATATAGAACTGGTTGATCGACTTCGTGTACAGGAAATCGAAGGTCCCGACCATCTCCCATGGGAGCCGGTGATCGGCCCCGAGCGCGATCTTCAGGCTCTGCGGGAACTTGAAGTTCTGATCGAAATACACGATCGACGGCGTCGCCTGCGTGGCCGCCCCGCCGCCGGCGCACTGACTGTAAGTACTGTCGAGATTGAACGCCGGCATCGTCGCGGGAGTGGTACACGTCAGGGTCGCTTGCTCCCGTCCTGTGTTCCCGAACGCATTGGACACCCAGACGTACGGCGGACGGCCGCTGAAGATGCCGATTCCGCCGCGAACCAAGGTGGATTGATCGCCGCGTATGTCGTAGTTGAAACCCAGGCGTGGCGACCACAAGATGTTGCCGCTCGGGAAGGCACCCGTGTTGATGTTCAGGACGGACGAGTCGAGCGTCGGGTTGAACGTCGGCTTGTCCATCGAGGGAATGTCCGCTCGCAGACCCGCCGTGATCGTCAATCCGGGTCGCGCTGTAAACTGATCCTGTGCGTAGAACCCGAACTGCCGGACATGGAAGTCGGCGTTCGGGCCTTGGGGCCGTAGCGCGATCGCCCTTTCGTAGCGGTTCGGTGTTCCGGCCCGCAGGGCTCCTGTGTCGGCGAAGCTCCACACACCCATCGATGCAGGGAAGAATACGTTGTAGAAGTGAAAGAACTCGTTGTGGGTGCCGACCGTGAGCAGATGCGCGCCCTTCGAGAACGTGAAGTTGTCGGTGACCTCATAGATGTCCTGATCGAGCGAGTTCCCCTGGGAAAACCGCTCGGCACCGGCCGCGATGTTGGTTCCACCTCGGTCGCCGCCGACGAAGATCAGTGGGACGGTGTTGGGGAGCGCGCGCTTGTCCCGGATACGCTGGTATCCAAAAAGCAGCTCGTTCGAATTGTTGCCCGCGATGGTGCTGGTCCATTTCGCCTTGGCGGTGTTGGTCCGGGTGCGAAAGTTGTACCCGCTGTTCGACAGCTCGTAGCCGTCGCGGAACCCGGTCGCCGTCGAGTTGCGGATCAGGTTGTCCTGATTGGCGTCGACAAAGTTGTACGAGGCCTCGAGCTGGCTGTTCGTGCCGAGCTGTGCCGTGAGCTTGCCGAAAATGTTCTTGTCGGGGTTTCCGATCTGGAGCGCGCGCCACGTACCGGCGTCGAATCCGTAGACGTTGCGCAGGATCGACGCGACCGTGTCTGCAGTCGCTTGCCGGATGCCGACGCCAACTGAGTCCTTGCCGCCCGTCGTGTCCGACCCGATCTGCTGCGCCGACGCCGTGATGGCCGTGGATGGCGTCTCGCGATGTTGCACGTCGATCGCGGCAAAGAAATGGACTCGGTCCCGGATGAGCGGCCCGCTGAAAGTGGCGCCATATTGGGACTGTGTGAAATCCGCAGCCTTGTTGTTTGCTGTATCCTTGCCGACGAGGCTCTGGTTTTGCAGGAAGCCGAACGTCGACCCATGAAACTCGTTGGTCCCCGACTTAGTGACGGCGTTGATCAACCCTCCGGTGAAACTGCCCTGGCGGACGTCATAGGGCGCGATCAGCACCTGGTATTCCCGCACCGCTTCGACCGAAATTGGGTGCACGTTGGCCTGACCGCCGGGAACGCCGCTCGCGGCTAACCCGAACAGATCGTTATTCACGCCCCCGTCGATCTGAATGTTGTTGAAGCGGTTGTTCTGCCCGCCAAGCGTCGTCCCCGGCACTCCCGCCGAGACCACCTGCGGCACCGTCACGATGAAATCGGTGAAGTTGCGGCTCAAAGTCGGCAGGCGGTGGATGATCGAGTCTGAAACAATACTCTGCGTTCCGGTGCGCGAGCGTGAGACGAGGGGGTTGGCTTCCCCGGTCACCGTCACGGCCTCCAGTCCTACGGCGGCGCGCTTGAGGGACACGCTGACCTCGAACCGCTGGCCAAGCGTCAAATTGAATGGGTCGCTCTGCTTCGCCTCGAAGCCGAGCGCCCGGGTCTGCAACGTGTACGGGCCACCGACGGCGACGTTCTCGAAGTTGTACCGGCCATCGTCGGCCGAGCGTCGCGAATAGCGTTGGCCGGTGGAGCCGTTCACCAATGTGAGGACCGCGCCGGGCACCCCGGCGCCGGACTCGTCAGTCACACGCCCCGCGACCGCTGCCGAGGTGACACCCTGCGCCAGCGCCGGGCGGGCTGGAAACAGCAACAGGGCAAACGTGGCAAGCATGCCACATGACCAGACAACGCGTTTCATCAGAACAATCTCCGGGATGCGGAAGGGAATCGTGTTTGGGCGGGGTCAAACATGGCCGCCCCCGGAGAGGTCGTCAATCCGCGCGAGCGTCACATTTGCGTCACTCCTGACCTGCGCCGGCGGGTCCACCAGGAGTAGACCGGCACCCCCAGGAGGATGATCAGGAAGGCGAACCCCGTCTCACGCGGATGCGCCCACAAGGCGTTCCCGAGAATGAGGAAGCTCGCGAGCACGAACAGCGACGGCACCACCGGATAGCCGAGCACGCGCACCGGCCGGGGCAGATCGGGGCGCCGGCGGCGCAGCACGAACACCGCCGCCGCCGCGAGCGCGTAAAACGGAAAAATCGCGACCACAAATTGGTCAGCGAGCTGCTCGAACGTGCGGATCAGCACGAAGCCGATCCCCAAGAAACCGGTGAGCACGATCGCCGCGGAGGGCGTCTGGTAACGCGGGTGGACCCGCGCGATGGCTCGAAAGAACAGCCCGTCATCCGCCATGGCGAAAAAGATGCGCGGCGCCGTGAGGATCGATCCGACGAGCGTGCTGAACGTCGCGACCATCACCACGACCGTCACCGCGCCGACCCCGATCCGACCCAGCACCGCCTGCGCGGCGTCCGCCGCCACGAGCGGCGACCGGGCCATCTGGCCGAGCGGCAGCAGGTAGAGATACGCCGCGTTGACGAACAGGTAGATCGCGATGATCGCCGCGGTCCCCATCACCAACGCGCGCGGCAGGTTGCGCTCCGGATCACGCACCTCGCCGCCCACGAACGAGAGATCGCCCCAACCGTCGTATGCCCACAGCACCGACACCAGCGCGAGGCCGAACAGGCCGGGCGTGAGCGGACCCGCCGCGGTCGTGAAATGCGTCCAGTCGCCGTGCCCCACGAAAAACGCCAGCAGCACGAGCAACAGCAGCGCGCCGTACTTCGCGCCGGTGGTGAGATTCAAGACGAACGCGCTCCAGCGCACCCCGTAGTAATTCAGAGCCGCGGTGACCGCGATGGCGGCCGCGGCCACGTAGTGCACCAATCCCGCATTCTCGGGGAGCGCCGGATCCCGGCCGATCGAGCGCAGCAGGTACTCGGCAAACGGCGTGGAAATCGCGCCCAGCGCGGACGCCCGGATCAACACCAGCTCGGTCCACCCGAAGAGGAACGCCGGCAACCGGCCGAATCCCTCGCGGATGTACACGTACACGCCGCCCGAGCGCGGAAACAGCGCCGCGAGCTCCGCGTAGGTGAGGGCGCCGCACAACGCGAGCAGCCCGCCCAGCACCCACACGCTGAACATCGGCAGCGGCGCCGGCACGCGCTCGGCGATGACGGCCGGCGTACGGAAGATCCCGCCGCCGATGGTGGAGCCGACCAGCACGGCGACCGCGCTCCAGAAGCCCAGCCGGCGCGGCAGCCGGTCGCCCCAGCGGTCTGTCGCGGGGACGAAGGGGGACGTGGACATGAGAGGCCGAATATACTGCGCGTCGGCCCCTTGGAGGCGGGCAACAGCCTAGAGCGCTGCGGAAGCCGACGTCGTGGGGTCCTGGGGCGGATGCCGCCGACCTTGCGCCACGGATCGTGCGATCTCCGACAACCAGGCGAACGCGCTCCCGGCGCCGGGGTTGAAGTCCTTCGCGGCATGCCACGCCCGCTCGAGCGCCTCCACCACTACGCGTTCGGCCGCCACCGCGTCGACGAGCGTGGCGTAGACTTGGGCGTACAGCGATAGGCGGTGGCGCTCGGAAAACTCGTCGTGCGCGTCGCGGTCACCTGCGGCCATGCGCTCCACAAGCCGAATATCGGGCGTCGGTCGACGGGTCATTCAGGGCCTCGCTACGAGAGGTCCGCACGATTGGTGGTTGACGAGCTACGGCGACCGCGGGACTCGACCCTCCCGCGCCTCGGCATCGACGCGGGCGGCCCAGCCGGCAAAGTAGAGCGCCTGGCGCTCCCAGGTTCCGGGGAAGTGCTCCTCCACGTTGCCGTCGTTCCCTGCGGTGTAAATCGCGTAATGTTGCCCCTGATGGCGGTCGAATTGAAAGAAATGGTGGCGGCCGTACCGCGCGTACTCGAGCCGGGCTACTTCCATACCTCCGGTTTTCTGGCTGTGCGCCACCGTCCAGCGAAAGTCGCGGACATTCAGGTCCGTCGTCGTCTTGATCAGCGCGAGCACCTCGGTACACTGCGAGGCCCACAGGACAACGCGTCTCATCACCCCCCGCTGATCAGTTTGTGCAGTTCCGTATGAATAGGGCGTGCTACCGCTGGCTGTCAAGTGACGCCTAACACCTCACATCCGGTCGCCCGCCGGCGGATGGTCGCGCCCACCACCCGACCCTACATTTCCGCACCCATGACGCGACGCTTCACGCGACTCGCCTGGACCGCGGCGACCTTCACCTACCTGCTCATCATCCTCGGCGCCATCGTCCGAATCACCGGATCGGGACTGGGCTGCGGCGAGCACTGGCCGCTCTGCAATGGCAAGCTGCTCCCGCCGCTCGACCTCCCGACGATGATCGAGTATGCGCACCGGCTGGCGGCGGCGGCGGTGAGTGGGTTGGTGACGGCGCTCGCGGCGTACGCATGGTGGCTGCGACAAGGAGCAGGGAGCCCTAAAGGAGTCCCTGACGGTCCCAGGGAGCGGTTCTCTCCCGACAGAACCGCCTACGTCGCGTTGGGGCTGCTCGTCGTACAGGTCCTGCTCGGCGCGGTGACCGTAAAGCTCAGCCTGCCGCCGTGGACCGTGATCCTCCATCTCGGAACGGCGATGCTGCTGCTCGCGACGTTGATCGTCGCCGCAAAGCTGACCCCGGACGCGGCCCGGCCCTCACGGGGCGGGCTATGGGCCCTTGGGCTGGGCTTCGTCACGGTCCTCTTCGGCGCGCTTACCGCGAACCTGGGCGCGGCGAGCGCATGCCTCGGATTCCCGCTCTGCAATGGCCAGGTCGTCCCGGCGGGCAACTACCTGCAGCACATCCATTGGGTCCACCGGCTGCTCGCCTACACGCTGTTCGGCTACGTCTGGTGGTGGGCGCTGCGCATGAGGACGCGCCGGGCGTGGTGGGTCGTTGGTCTCGTCACCCTTCAGGTCGCGGTCGCCGCCGCGATGGTGCTGCTCGCGCTGCCGGCACCGCTCCAGGCCACCCACGTGGCGGTCGGCGCGGCCGTGTGGGCCGGGCTGGTCCTCGCACTGCTCTGACCCGGACCGTCACACGAGGATCAGCTCGTCCTGTGGATGGGAGGGGTTCACCTCGGGGCCCTTCGTGTCGATGTACACGTTGATCTCGCTGCGCATGCCGAAGCGGTCCGGCAGATAGACCCCCGGCTCGATCGAGAAACCCACGCCCGGTACGAGCGCGCGCGCGTCTTCCGTTTCGAAGTTGTCGATGTGCGGCCCGGAGCCGTGCAGGTCGCGATCGATCGAATGGCCCGTGCGATGCACGAAGTAGTCGGCGAGCCCGGCGTCGCGGATCACGGCGCGTGCGACGTCATCCACTTGGGCTCCTGTCACCGCGCCGTCCGGCCGCCAGCGCTCCCGCAGGAAACGGACGGCGGCGTCTCGGGCCCCCTTCACCGCCTGCCACACCCGGCGGACGTCCGCATCGGGCGAGCGGCCCGCGAACCCCATCCACGTCTGGTCGGCGAACACCGAGCCCTGCCCCGGCCCGGCCCACAGATCGAGCAGGACCACATCGCCCGGCGCGAGGCGACGATCCGCTCCCGGATGGGGCTCGTAATGTGGCATCGCGCTGGTCGGCCCGAACGCCACGATGGGCCCGTCGTTGGTCCAGAGGCCCGCGCGCTCCATCGCTTCGAGCATGCGCCGCTGGACGCCCGTCTCTCGCACCTCGGCGCCGCGGGCCGCCTCGCTCCCCATCCACGCCAGCGCGTCCCGCGCGACGCGCGCGAGGATCTCCGCCGCCTTGCGGTGGCCCGCGAGCTCCGCGGCCGACCAGCGCGCCGCAAACCGGGACACGAGCGGCGCCGACGACACTAGCCGGGCGCCCAAGGATTCGAGCAGCTGGACCACCCCGTGCGGGACGCGATCCAGGTAGGGAACCTGGTCCCGAGGTGATGTCTCGATGGCGAGCGTGCGCCCGCGGACCAGCGCCTCGAGGTGCTCGTGGAGCTCGCGCCACGCGCCGTAGGGCCGGACGTCGCCCGGAAAATCGGCGAGCGCCTGGAGCTCGATGCGATGCGCGACCGCGACCGGGCGACCCGCACGCGGCAGCAGGACGAACAGGCGCCGCGTGCCCATCCCGGCGTCTCCGAGGATGCGCCCGGCGATCGGATTGACCTTGCGGAAATCGTAGAGCAGCCAGCCGTCGGCCCCGAGCGCGCCGAGCTCCCGTGCGAGCGCGGGGAGGTCGAAACCGTCGAGGAGCGGCATCAGCCGTGTCGCGGATCGGGCGGAGCCGCCCGCCACTCGCACACCTCGCCGCCGGTCGCCCGGCAGGAGACATGGAGCATAGCGCCTTCGAAGCCGACGAGGAGACGGAGCAGCTCGGTGAACCCGGCGCCGTACAGCGCGCAGGCGGCGCCGTCGGGCGTCGCCTGTACGGCGAGCGCGTCGCCCACGCGCGCGATGGGGACGTGGCTCTCGCGCCGCAGCTCACCGGCGAACACGGCGCGGGCCGCGCGCCGGGCGGCTACGTACCCGAGGGCCCTGGGGCCGGCGCGCGCGGCGAGCCGGGTGAGCACGAAGAGGCGCCGTACGGCCCGTCGCGCCGCGCGACGGCCGGCGTCCGCGAATACCAGGTCCGCATCGGGCCGGCGCCCCACCAGCCGGAGCAGCGCCTCGACATGCGATGAGTCGGCCGGCGCGTCGCGCCGGACCATGCCCTCATACTCGCGCAGCTGCATCGCCACCGTGGCCGAGAGGCCGAGCCGCTTGGAAAGCAGCTCCTCGGCGAACTCCGACAACCCGTCCTCGACCGGCGTGTCGAGGTTCCTGACCGCCTCGAGGACGGCGAGGGGAACGATGCTGTGGACCACGGCGCGCGAAACCTAGCGGGGCACGCCCCATTGCGGAACCCGGGCGCGCGGGGAGAGGTTATGTGACGCTATGACCCCGCCCACCCCCCCGACCCCACCGCCTCCAGCGCCGAGCCCGGCGGCCGAAGCCGACAAGCGAGCGAGCTTCGAGCGCGAAGCCCTGGTGCATCTCGACAGTCTGTACCGCGTGGCCCTGCGCCTGACCGGCAATCCCGCGGAGGCCGACGACCTCGTCCAGGAGACGATGCTCAAGGCCTACCGCGCCTGGCACCAGTTCGAGCGGGGGACGAACGCCAAGGGGTGGTTGCTCACGATTCTGCGGCACGCCTTCATTAATGAATATCGGCGCCGCACCCGGCACCCGGAGACCGTCGACATCGACGCGATCGAGCCATTCTCCGTGTTCGAGGAGCTCCAGGACGACGACCCGCAGGGGACCTTCTTCGACCGCATCGTGGACGACGAGGTCCTCCGGGCCATTGACCTGCTGCCGGAACAATTCCGGGAGACCGTGGTGTTGAGCGACGTGGAGGGCATGTCGTACGAGGAGATCGCCCGGATCCTGGAAGTGCCGGTGGGCACGGTGAAGTCCCGGCTGTTCCGGGCCCGGCGCCTGCTGCAGCAGAAGCTGTACGACTACGCCGTCGGGATGGGGTACATCAAGGGGTCCGCTAAATGAATTGTCGGGAATGTAAAGAACACCTCTATGAGTACCTCGACCGCGAGCTCACGCCCGCGGTGGAGCAGGAGATCCGTCAGCACATCGCCGACTGCCCGCCGTGCGGCGAGGAATTCGACTTCGAAAAGCTGTTCCTCGGTTTCCTGCGGGCCCGCTGCCGGGCCCAGGGTGCACCCCCCGATCTGAAGCGCCGGATCCTGGACGAGCTGCTCGACGAGTGAAGTGGCTCACCCCCGGCGGGCTGGTCGCGGCCTGCGCCGTCGGGGCCGGCGTGACCTGGGGCCTCGGGCTCCCGGGGCTCGCGCTGCTCACCGCGTTCTTCCTCACCGGTAGCGTCCTCACTCAGCTCGCCGAGCGCCGGGGCCCGAGCCGCAACGCGGGTCAGGTGCTGGCCAACGGCGGGGTCGCCCTGCTCGCCGCCCTGCTCGGCTCGTGGGCGGGGGCGGCCGGGGCCATCGCGGCCGCTGCCGCCGACACGTGGGCCACCGAGATCGGAGCCTACTCGCCCTTCCCGCCGCGTCTCATCACCTCCGGGGGAAGGGTGACGCGCGGTACCTCGGGGGGTATCACCGTCCTGGGAACGCTGGGCGGCGTGGCCGGCGCGGCGCTGATTTCCGGATTGACGGCCGCCTTGGCACCCCGTGGCATGGCCCCGGGGTTTGTCACGCTCACGGCCGCCGGCGTGGCGGGTATGCTCGCGGACTCTTTCCTGGGCGCGACGCTGCAAGGCAAGTACGAGTGTCCCGCCTGCGACGCGCGGTTCGAGCGCGGCAATACGGTGTGCCACGAGCCGGTGCGACTCGCGAGGGGTTGGCGATGGCTCGACAACGACGGGGTGAACCTCGTGGCGACGCTGGTCGGCGCGGCAGCGGCCGTGCTCACAGCAGCGGCGTGACCGACCGCTGGGATGTCGTCGTCGTCGGGGCCGGTCCGGCCGGCGCGACAACTGCCTTGCTACTCGCCCGCGCGGGCGCCTCGGTCCTGCTCATGGACCGCGCCCGTTTCCCTCGCGACAAAGCGTGTTCCGAGTATTTGAGCCCGGCGACCACGGAAATCCTGGAGCGGCTCGGCGGGGGCATCCTCGACGCAGTGGAGGGTGCGGCGCACGCCAAGCTGTACGGGATGAAGGTGGTCGCGCCCTGTGGGGCCGCCATGTGCGGTCGGTTCCGCGGCGGCCCCCGCCCATACAGCTTTGCCCTGCCACGGACCACGTTCGACACGATTCTCGTGGCCGCGGCGGCGCGCGAAGGGGCCATCGTCCGGGAAGGCCTCACGGTCGAGAGCGTCGTTTTCGATGGTAACACCGCCGCCGGTGTCTTCGCGCGGTCGGGAAACGGGAAACGGGAAACGTACCGGAGTCGCGTGGTTGTCGGCGCCGATGGCCTGCGCTCGGTGGTCGCCCGCCGCCTCGGGCTCGTCCGCTCGTCGTCCCCGCGGCGCGTCGCATTCACGGCGCACGTGGCGGACGTCGCGGGGATGGACGGTGTGGGCGAGCTGCACGTGAGCAAGCGCGGTTACGTGGGCCTCGGACCGGTCGGCGACGGCGTCACCACGGTGGCGCTCGTGGTGCCGCTCGCGGCTGTGCGCAGGAGCCGGGGCGAAGGCCGGGACTTCCGTCGCGATTTTTTCGCCGAGCTCGAGCGATTCCCCGGGCTCGCGGGGCGGTTCGACCCCCGGCGCCTGGTTCGCGACGTTCTGGCCACCGGTCCGTTCGCGCAGTGGTCGCGCACCGCCGTCGCACCCGGAGGCGGCGCCGTGCTCGTGGGTGACGCCGCCGACTTCTTCGATCCCTTCACGGGCCAGGGGATCTACAGTGCCCTCCGCGGCGCAGAGCTGGCCGCCGAATGCCTCATCCCCGTCCTCACTCCATGTCCCCCTCTCCGTTCCGGAGAGGGGGGACGTTCAGCGTTCCCCCTCTCCCGGAGGGAGGGGGAGATAGGGGGTGAGGACCTCGCGCCCTACGACCGCGCGCGCCGGCGCGAATTCCGCGGAAAGTGGCTGCTCGAGCGACTCATCGGGGTCGGCGTGGGGTGGCCCGCGCTCACCGACCGCGTGGTGCGCCGCCTGGCGGCGCGGCCGGACCTCGCGGATCTTCTGGTGAGCGCGACCGGGAACATCGTCCCGGCGCGTCGGGTGCTCAGGGCCAGCGTCCTCGCCCAATTCCTCTGGTGACCACATGTCCGGCGTCGATCCCGCTCAGTTCCGCCAGTTGCTCGGTCGCTTCGCGACCGGCGTGACCGTCGTGACCACGCGCGACCCGGCCGGCCGGCCGGTCGGTATGACGGCGAGCTCGGTCGCCTCGGTGTCGCTCGCGCCACCGCTGGTGCTCGTGTCGGTGGATCAGAAGAACGATCTGCATCCCGCGCTGCGGGCCGCGCAACGCTTCGTATTGAACGTGCTCGCGTCGGACCAGGAAGCCGTCTCGCGGCGGTTCGCGGAGGACCACCCGAACCGGTTCGATGGCATCGGCTACCGGGAGACCAAACACGGCATCCCGGTACTCGAGGGGGTCCTCGCGAGCATCGAGTGCGAGAAACAGGCGGAGGCCCCGGGCGGGGATCACACCGTGTTCTTCGCGCTGGTCACGGGGGGCAGCGTCTCGGACCGCCGGCCCCTGCTCTACTACCGCGGCGGCTACGCCGGCCTGGGCGGCGAAGGTCAATGATCGACACCGAGCTGCTGGACGATCCACGGGCCGATGCCGTCCTGGTCGGAAGACAGCTCCGCGACATCGCGCGCCTGAACGCGCTCTTCGGAGGGACGCGGGCGGTGGTGCGGGAACTCGTCCCGCTGTTTCGAGCGGCGGCTCGTGATGCGGGATGCCCTAAAGGACTCCCTGACGGTCGCGGGATGCGGGATGCGCGTTGGACTTTGCTCGACGTCGGCTCGGGCTCCGGCGACATCGCCCGCGCTGCGGTCGCGGCCGCGCATCGGCATGGCATCGCGCTCACGCCCGTGGGCATCGACGTGAACCGGACCGCCGCGCGCCTGGCGCGGTCCGGCGGTCTGGCGGCGATCGTGGCCGATGGCTCTCGGCTGCCGCTCGGCCCGCGCTCGGTGGACGTGATCGTGGCGAGCCAGGTGCTGCACCACCTGCCGCGCGCGGTCGCCGTGCGCTGGATCGCCACGTTCGACTGCGTGGCCCGGCGCGCCGTGGTGCTCGCGGACCTGCGCCGCTCCCGGGTCGCCATGGCCGGCGTATGGGCGGCATCGCTCTGCCTCGCGATGAGCGGCGTGAGCCGGCACGACGCGGTGCTGTCGCTCAAGCGGGGATATACACGCGAGGAGTTCTGTGACATGCTGCGGGACGCAGACGTGCACGCGGTGGCGCGGTACCGACCGGGGGCTCGAATAGTGGCCGCATGGTCACCGGGAGCCGGCGCGCAATGAAGTAATGCGCACCGTCGACCAGATCGCGATCGGCGCGCCTATGGATCGGGTGTTTCAGATCGCATCAGACGTCGAGCGTTGGCCCGAATTCCTGTCTCACTATCGGTGGGTCAGGTTTCTGGACCGCCACGCGAGCGGTGGCACCGTGGAAATGGCGGCGTGCCGGCCGTTCGGCGCGCTCCGTTATCCCGTGTGGTGGGTGTCGGAGATGACCGTGGACGGGCCGGCCCGGGAAATCCGCTACCGGCACGTGCGGGGTATCACGCAGCGCATGGACGTTGTCTGGCGGCTGGTGGAAGGACCGGCCGGCGTGGCCGTGACGGTCGTGCACGAGTGGGGGGGCCCGGCGTGGCCGGTCATCGGTCCGTTGGCCGCCCGGCTCGTGATCGGGCCGGTGTTCATCCATGGGATCGCGTCCCGCACGCTGAGGGGACTAAAGCATGCGCTGGAGCATGCGTGAAGTGCGCGGGTAGTCCCGAGTCGCGGCTTGAGCCGCGGACCAACGAGGAGCGAAGCGTGCAAAACGGTGGACGCAGGGTGGTCATCACCGGGATCGGCGCGGTCACCCCGATCGGTACGGGAGCTGACGGCTTATGGACCGGGCTCGCGGCTCGGAGCTCGGCCGTCCGGGAGATCACGCGCTTCGATCCGGCCCCGTTCAGGAGCCGCATCGCCGCCGAGATCCCCGATTTCCGTCCGCAGGACCACCTCGACGCGAAGCGTGCCAAGCGCCTCGACCGCTTCTCCCAGCTGGCGGTGACGAGCGCGCGGTTCGCAGTGAGCGATGCCGCGCTCGACCCGGCGCATGAGGACCGCGACCGGATCGGAGCGATGATGGGATCGGCGCTCGGGGGCGTGGCGTTCGCCGAGTCCCAGGTCGAGCGGTTTCGGGCGGAGGGCCCTCGGGGGCTCGACCCGGCGCTCGCGCTCGCCGTGTTCCCCGGCGCCGCGAGCTGCAATATCGCGATCGACTTCGGGTTCACGGGCCCGAACTCGACGAACGCGATGAGCTGCGCCTCCGGCACCATCGCGGTGGGAGAGGCCTTCCACACGATCCGCGAGGGACGCGCCGACGTGATGCTCGCGGGCGGCGCCGAGGCGCCCCTCGCCCCGATGACCTACGCGGCGTTCAGCGTGATCCGCGCGATGAGCACCCGCAACGACGATCCCGCCCACGCCTCGCGCCCGTTCGACGAGGACCGCGACGGGTTCGTAATGGGTGAGGGAGCCGCCGTGCTGGTCCTCGAGGAGCGGACGCGTGCCGTCGCCCGGGGCGCCAAGGTCTACGCCGAGCTCGTGGGCTACGCCTTCACCAACGACGCCTACCACATGACCGCGCCGCGCCCCGATGGCCGCCAGGCGGCCCGCGCGATGCAGCTCGCCCTCGTCGATGCCTGCGTCGCACCCGGCGAGGTGGGCTACATCAACGCCCACGGGTCGTCGACGCCGCTCAACGACTCGACGGAGACGACGGCGATCAAGCAGGTCTTCGGGGAGCACGCCTACCGGCTCAGCGTCAGCGGCACCAAGGGCTACTACGGCCACGCGCTCGGCGCGAGCGGCGCGATCGAGGCGGCGATTTGCGCGCTCGCCATGGAGCGGCGCTGGCTCCCCCCGACCATCAACCTCGAGCGTCCCGACCCGGCCTGCGACCTGGACTGCCTGCGCGGCGAGGGCCGGGCGGCGGCGCCGGACGTCGTGCTCACCAACTCCTTCGGATTCGGCGGGATCAACGCCGCGGTGGTGTTGCGACGTTCCGATTGACGCAGGGGCGCGGCATGGTGCGCCCCTATAGTGATTCCGCGACGGTCGGGGCGAAGTAGCTGAGGATGATGTCGGCGCCCGCCCGCCGTATCGCGTACAGCGTCTCCCACATCGCGCGCGCCTCGTCGAGCATACCGCGGGCCGCCGCCGCCTTGATCATCGCGTACTCCCCACTCACCTGGTACGCGGCGAGCGGCGAACCGAACTCCTGCTTGGCGCGACGGATCAGATCGAGGCAAGGCAGCGCGGGCTTCACCAGGACAATGTCCGCCCCCTCCTCGACGTCGAGCCGGATCTCGCGCATCGCCTCGTCGGCGTTGGTTCCCTGCATCTGGTAGGACTGGCGATCGCCGAACTGGGGGGTCGAGCCGGCCGCTTCGCGGAACGGCCCATAGAACGCCGACGCCATCTTTGCCGCGTACGACATGATCGGCAGGCGTGAAAATCCGGCGGCGTCGAGTGCCTTACGGATCCCAGCCACCCGACCGTCCATCATGTCGCTTGGCGCCACGATGTCGATGCCCGCGCGCGCCTGCGTCACGGCGACCTTGCCGAGCAGATAGACCGACGCGTCGTTGTCCACGTCGCCGTCCTGCACGACCCCGCAATGACCGTGGTCGGTGTACTCGCACAGGCAGGCGTCCCCGATCACGAGCAGGTCCGGCGTGGCGCGCTTCACCGCCCGCGCCGCTTGCTGCACGATCCCCTGCTCGTCGTACGCCTCCGACCCGGTCGCGTCCTTGGCGGCGGGCAGGCCAAAGAGAATGATGCCGCCGAGCCCGAGGCGCCGCGCCCGCTCCGCATCCCGCACGAGCTCGTCCACCGACGTCTGAAAGACACCGGGCAACGCGGCGACTTCCCGCCGGACGCCCTCCCCGTGACACACGAACAGGGGCCAGACGAGCTGCGAGGGGACGAGGTGCGTCTCCTGTACCAGGCGACGCAATGCCGCAGTGCGGCGCAGCCGGCGCAGGCGGCGGATCGGGAATTGGCTCATCGGCCGAGCAATCTCGACGCGCCCTGAGCCTTGAGCAAGCCCGCGACGGCGACGCCCGCCCCCGCCGGATTGCTCTCGTCGATGTCAGCGGATGCCGTGAGCTGAACCGAGCCATCCTGCGCCGTCACGCGCCCAAACAGGCGCATCCCGCCTCCCGCATCTCGCATCCCGACCCACGCGGCCACCGGCGCCTGACATCCGCCCTCGAGCGCGGCGAGGAGGCCCCGCTCCGCCGCGACCTGACACGCGCTCGCCGCATCCTCGAGCGGGGCCAGTGCGCCGCGGGCCTTGCGGTCGTCCGCGCGGACCTCGAGGCCGAGCGCTCCCTGGCCTGGCGCCGGCATGACGTCCAACGGATCGAGCCGCGCGGCGATGTGCCCCGCAAGCTCGAGCCGCTCGAGCCCAGCCCCAGCAAGCAGCGCCGCGTCGAGGCCGTCACGCCCTTCCTTTACCTTCCGCACCCGCGTCGGCACGTTGCCGCGCAGCGGCACGACCTCCAAATCGGCGCGGAGGTAGAGGATCTGCGCCACCCGGCGCAGGCTGGACGTCCCGACCTTGGTGCCCGCGGCCAGGCCGGCGATCGACGTGATCCCGGCGTCGCGCGTGACCAGCGCCTCGGCGGGATCGGCCCGCTTCGGCACTGCCGCCAGCATCAGGCCGGCCGGCAGGGTGGTCGGCAGATCTTTGAGCGAGTGTACCGCCACGTCGATGCGACCGTCGCGCAGCGCCTCCTCGATCTCTTTGGTAAAGAAGCCCTTCCCCTCGAGCTCGTGCAGCGGCCGATCGACCTCCGCGTCGCCGCGCGTCTTGATGATCACGAGCTCGGCGGCCACGCCGGCCCGCGCGAGCGCGGCCTTCACCCACTCGGCTTGCCACAAGGCGAGCCTGCTCCCGCGGGTCCCGAGCTTGAGCGGGCCGGTCACGTATCCCGCTTCCCGCTTCCCGCATCCCGCTCGAAGTGCCGCACGATCGCGCTCACCAGTCCGGGCACGGTGTAGTCCCGCGCCTCGATCGCGACGGCGATCCCCAGGTCCCGAGCCGTCCCTGCCGTGATGGGGCCGATCACCGCCGCGGCGAACCGGCCGGACGCCGCAACCGGCTCGCCCACGAGCTCCACGAAGCCTCGTACGGTGGACGAGGAAGTGAACGTGACGGCGTCAATCGTGCCGGCAAGAATCTCCGCTGCCAGTCCACCGCCGTCTCCCGTCTCGTGGACGGTCTCGTAAATCGGGATCACGTCGACCAGGGCGCCCAGGGCGCGCAGCCCGTCGGGCAGGGCGTCACGGGCCTCGCGCGCGCGCGGCAACAAGACCGTCTTGCCGCGCACCTCGCCCCGCGCGGCCACCGCCGATACGACCGCCTCGGCCACAAACCGGTCGGGGACGAGGTCGGGGACCACCCCGCGGCGCACGAGTGCCTCCGCGGTCGCGGGGCCGATCGCCGCGACCAGAGCGCGAGCCACGTCGCGCGACGAGAGGCCCCACGCCGGCAGCCGGTCACACACCACCTGCACGGCGTTCTGACTGGTGAAGACGATCCAGTCGTAGGGCGGGACCCGCGTGAGCGCGGCGCGGAGCGCCGCGAGATCGGTAAGCCGCGCCATGCGGATCGTCGGTGCGGCGACGACCTCCGCGCCGAGCGCCTCCAGCTCCCGCACGAGGGTGCCGGCCTGCTCGCGCGCGCGGGTGACCGCGATGCGTCGGCCGGCGAGCGGGTGGACGCGCGCGTGACCCGGCGGGCGCGGCGTGTGTGACATAGATTGGTGCAATCTACAATGCTCCGCTCCCTGCGCTCCGCGCTCGCGCGCTTCGCCGTGCGACGGGCGGCGGCCTGTCAACGCGACGCACCGAAACGCGCCGAGCTGTGGCTGCGGCTCGGCTGCGCGGTCGCGCCGACGTTCGCGGAATCCCACCCGGCGCTGGTGCGGCTGCGGCGCGCCATCGAGGACCGGTGGGGCGCGGTGGCCGCGGCGCAGGAAGCAGCGCAGCGCTTCCCCGCGAATCCCGACGCCTGGATGCTGCTGGGCGAAGCGTGGCAGATGGTGTTCCGCCAGCAGGATGCGCTCGTGGCGTACGAGCAGGTGCTCACCCTCGAAGAGCGCCCCGATGCCGCACTCGCGGCGGGCGATGTGTATCGCCGCGCCGGTCGCCATGCCGATGCCGCGGCGCGGTTTGCCCGCGCCTACGCGGCCGGCGGTGGTGCCGAGGCGCTGTGGCTCAACGCCCAAGCGCTGTTCCAGGCGGGCGACGCGCGGGCCGCCGATGAAGCCCTGCATCTCTGGGCCACGCAGGTGCCCGACGGGATGGCGCGGCTGTCCGCGGCGCGCGCCGAGTTGTTCCCGGAAAAGCGAGGCGGCTAAGGCTTGCTGGTGCGGCGGTACAGGGAAACTGCGTAGGCGATCAAGATGACTGCTGTCACGATGTAGGCCGCCATCATGTAGCCGGCGTTCTGGGGCACTTCAGGCATG
>Ga0209802_1001543_pt1 | contig 16964 bp, 10 predicted proteins | sample GraSoiAngelo_129_FD_185886 | JGI IMG/M metagenome (GOLD analysis project Ga0209802, IMG submission 185886) | Grasslands soil microbial communities from the Angelo Coastal Reserve, California, USA - 14_0927_12_40cm (SPAdes) (version 2) | ecosystem: Environmental > Terrestrial > Soil > Grasslands ... | reverse complement strand
CGCCGTAGGGCTTGGTCTCCACGTTGTTCCACCACATGTACTCCTGCCCCTTGCTGAACAGCCACGTCGACTTGTCCGCCATCGAACAGGTCTGGCAGGCAATACACCGGTTGATGTTGAACACAAAGGCAAACTGCCACTTCGGATGCCGCTCCTCGTAGGGATAGAGCATCTTGCGGCCCAGTTGCCAGTTATAGACTTCAGGCATAGCGTGTTCCTCCTTCTATCCCGTAACCGGTTAGACCTTGATCTTGATGCTCTCGCCCTTGAGCCACTTGAGCATCCACTCGTTCTCCTGCGCCGGCGTAAAGCCCGTGCGCACCGGCTCCCACGGGCCCCGCGCGCCGATGCCCCCGTCCTCCGCCTTCTGGATGCGGATGATCGTGGACTTCGGCGTCGTGTTCACCGCGTGGTTGTCCACCTCGAACCCGAACTTCAGCGCGTAGACGTGCTTCTTTTTCGACGGCAGGCTATCCGTCTGGTGCATCGGCATCAACCAGCTCCGGGTCAGCGACTGCTGCGCCCCGTAGCGGAAGTTGCTCTGATAGCCCGTGTCCGCCGCGATCGCCCGCCCGTCCGGCCGCGTCTCGTGCCCCTTCACCGACTTCGGCGTGGCCACGAACGGCGCGTGCTTCATCATCGTCACGCTGTATGGATACGAGGGGTTGTACTTGCAGCGCACCATCAGCCGGCTCACCTTGGCGAACGGATCGCTCGGCTTCCACCCGCGGTACGGCCGGTCCGCCGGGTTCGCGTCGGCGTAGATGTAGTCGCCGTCGTTGATCCCCCGGTCCTTCGCCGCCTGCGGGTTCACGTGCATCTGGTGCTCGCCCACCCCCGGCGTCCGCTTGTCCATCCGATACGGGTCGCCGAAGTTGGACTCGAACATCTGGATCCAGTCGTTGACCGACCACTGGCTGTGCACCCGGTGCCGGGTCTTCGGGGTGATGCAGTAGAACTGATACCCCTTCTCCCACAACGGGTTCACGTGCCGCTTGGTCTCGTTCCACGGCAGCTTGGTGTTGCGCACATGCCTGTCGTCATGGTGCATGGCCGTGATCGGAATGCCGTAGTCATCCGGCCGCACGAACGGGGTCGTGCTGATGATGACACTGGGCAGGTACGGCGTGGCTTCGACGTCCTCGCGGGCCACGACGAAGTTCTCGCCGTACTCGATCGCCTCGGGCAGTATGCAGTAGTTCTCGAACCGCCCGGTGCGCGTCCACATCGGCTTCGACTCGTTGACGTGCTCCCAGAACGGCTGCCGCGGATACGTCCGCGTCATCACGAACCAGCCCTTCTCCGACTGCAGCAGCGTCTTCGCGTTGTAGCCGTAGAAGGTGCTCGACGCGTCCAGAATCCGCTGCACGTACACTTCGACCTTGTTCTCTTGCACGAACTTCCAGAGGTCCAGGAACTTCTTGTCGCCGGTCATCTCCACCCACTTCGTCGCCACGGCCACGTATGTGTCCAGGTCGTTGCGGGTGTCGTACAACGGCCGGATCCCGCCCTTCCACACCTGCACCCAGGGATTCGAGCAGGTCGCCGTCATGTCCGGATACGTGAACTCCATCCAGGAGTTGATCGCGAAGGCCGCGTCCGCGTAGTTCACGCCGGACGTCATCTCCAAGTCCTGGACCACGATCATCTCCACGTTCGAGTCCACGTTCTTGACCATGTCGTAATGGTACTTCGCGTTGTTCAACAGATTGACGTTCATGGACCACTCGACCTTGGTCGGCGACGGCATGTGCGTCTTGCCCGTGAACACCTTGCGCCCGTACTTCGGCGTGTTCACGATCAGGCCGCGGTCCCCGTGGTTCCAGTACGCCGGCTCCTCACCGTAGGCGTAATACTTGGTCACGACCTCCTTGCCATGGGCCTTGGGGTCCAGGTTCAGTTGGAAGGCGTCCTCCGCGCCCCAGGCCCCGATCCCGCCGCCGGACCACGGCGTCCCTTGCGGGATGCCGGTCTTGTAGTTGCCCGACCAGTTGTGAGACCCCGTCCCGAACTTGCCCTGGTTGCCGGTGATGATCGTGATCATCGCCGCGCCGCGGCCGTTGGTCGTCCGGTGGAACCAGTGGTTCACCCCTTCGCCGGAGTGGATCGCCATCGGCTTGACCGTGCCGCAGTCGCGCGCCCAGCGCACGATCAGGTCCTTCGGCGACTGGGTGATCGCATGCGTCGTGTCCAGGTCGAAGTCCTGCACGTGGATCTTGTACATCTGGAACACCGGCATCACGTCCACTTCCTTGCCGTCCAGCAACTTGACCCGGTACGTGCCTTCCAGAGCCGGATCGATCCCGGCCCTCATCATGTTCAACCCGACCATCTCGCGATGCATCGGCACCGCCTGGTTCTTCCCGGTGTCCCACACCATGAAGTCGCCCAGCCGCTCCCGGTACTCCTGCTTGATCGCCTGGACATACTTCGAGTAGCCGTGGGTCAGGTCGAACAACTGGTAGTCCTTGATCACGTCCTTCGGCTCGAGGTACTGCAGCGTGTCGGTGCGGATCAGGATCGGACTGTCCGTGTACTGTTTGCAGAAGTCCGCATCGTACAGGTTCTCATCCATCAGGATCTTGATGACCCCCAGGAAGAGGGAGGCATCCGACGCAGGCCGGATCGGAATCCAGTAGTCGGCCTTCGTCGCGGGCGGGCTGTACTCGGGCACGATGACCACGATACGGCCGCCGCGCTCCATGCACTCGATGAACCAGTGCGCTTCCGGCATCTTGTGCTCGACGAAGTTCTTGCCCCAGCTCACATGCAGCTTCGAGAAGCGCATGTCGGGATGGTCAATGTCCGAGGTCTGGGTGCCGTTCCAGTAGGGATGGTCCGGGGGCTGGTCTCCGTGCCAGGTGTAGCTCGACCACGTCCGGCCACCCACCGCCTTGTCCGGCCCCACCTTGCGGACATAGGCGTCGAGCATCGCCAGGTTGGAGTTGGACATGCGGCCGAACCCGATCTTGCCGATCAGGCCCAGCAGCGCCATGCCCGGGCGGTACTTGAACGTCCGCGTGCCGCCGCCCTTCATCGTCTCGATCATCTCCGGCGGGTACCCCTGCTCGCGCAGGCGCCGCGCGCCCGCCTCGCCCGAGTACCGCTCGGCGATCTTGATTTGCGCCTTGGCCAGGTACGTGCCAATCGTGTCCCACGACACGCGCAGCATGTCGTCCTCGCCGCGGCTGGCGAACCGATACTTGGCTTTGACTTCCGGGCTCAGCTCCGGGCAGCCGTCGTCCACCCAAGCCTTCCACCCCTTGCGTAGCATCGGGCCCTTCAGCCGATACGGCCCGTACACCCGTCGGTGGAACGTGTACCCCTTCAGGCACATCCGCGGGTTCCAGGCAAACGTCCCGCGGTTGCCGTACAGGTCCTCGTAGGTCTGATGGTCGTAGTTCTGCTCGACCCGCATCACCACGCCGTTACGCACGAACGCGCGTACGCGGCAGCCGTGCGTGTCGTTGGGCGTGCAGATGTAGGTGAAGGATGAGTCATAGCGGTACTGGTCGTGATAGACGCGCTCCCAGGACCGGTCCGGATACTCACCGAGGGGGTTGCCCACCTCGATGACCGGCTGCAGCGCGGTCAAGGCCAGGGCCTTGTCCGCAATCGCGAGCACTGCGATCGTGCCCGCGCTCGCTTTCATGAATTGCCGTCTGGTTAAAAACATCGCTGACCTCCTTGCTGACTCCTACTCACATGCCTGACCGGGAATGGGCCGCATCGAGCGGGACATTCCGAGCCCTCCCTAAACACGACTCGCTCTCTCACCCCCTTTCCCCATTTCCCCATTTTGGCCTTTACAGCGTCCTCCACATTTATGCCTCCTGGAAAAAAGCAGATATTCCCAAAGAGGGTGAATTTGATGGGTCTCTGAGGTGGTGAACTACCTGAAGGGGTTAGAAAAATGGTCTGTTTTGCGGGAACGTTGCGCAAGAGCGTCGAAACGGTAACGCGGTGCTGCAAGAAAAAGCTTCCAAGAAGGGAATCTCGTTGTCGGTCGCTGGGGCTGTTGTTAGCTCGTACGCCGTCCGGTGAGGAAAAAGACGACGGCTTCGAGTCGGCTGGAAACGCCGACCTTGCGGAAGATGTGCTGGAGGTGAGCTTTGATCGTGTCGCTGGCGAGACAGAGTTGGTCGGCCATTTCTTTGTTGGACTTGGCGAGCACCAAGAGATCGACGATTTCCCGTTCCCGCGGGCTCAAGTTCAGCTCTGAGAAACTCAAGGCAGGCGCGGGCGCCGCGGCGGCGTGGGCTCCCTGCAGGCGGGCCAGCACGATGGGATGCAGGTTAGCCAGGTACGGCGAGGTGATGTTCACCCCGTCGTGGGTCGCGTGGATGATCTTCACAAACTCATCAGGGGTGGCATCCTTGACGACGTACCCGACCGCGCCGGCCTGGATGCCTTGGATGACGCGGTCGTCGTCGGAAAAGCTCGAGAGGATCAGAACTTTGATGCCCACCAGCGCCTTGACCAGGATCTTCGTTGCCGCGATCCCGTCCAGCTTGGGCATCTCAACGTCCATCAGAACCACGTCCGGCCGCAGGGCCTTGGCCTGTTCGTAAGCCTCCTGTCCGTCGCTGGCCTCGCCGACGACCTTGAGGTCGGACTCGTGCTCAAGGACGATGCGAAGGCTCTGCCTGAACAGGCGCTGGTCGTCCGCTATGACCAATCGGATGGACACAACCCCAAATTGTCCCGCTTGCGCCCCCCATGACTATCGCCCAAACGGGTGAAAAACGCGTTACGCCTAAGCATAACTTGCCTGAAGGGGTACCGGCGCCGTGGGCGGCTAGGATGCCCGGCGCCCGGTAAGTAAAAAGACGACGGCTTCGAGTCGGCTGGAGACTCCGACTTTGCGGAAGATGTGTTGGAGGTGTGCCTTGATGGTATCGCCGGAGAGACAGAGTCGGTCCGCCATCTCCTTGTTGGACTTGCCGAGGACCAGCAAATCGACGATTTCCTGTTCCCGTTGAGTCAAGTTCAGTTCTGAGAGGTTCGCGGCGGACAGTGCCGGGGCCGCGGTCTGACTTCCACGCAGACGGGCCAGGACGACCGGATGCAGGTTGGCGAGGTAGGGCGAAGTGATTTCCACGCCCCCGTGGGTCGCGCGGATGATCTTCACGAACTCCTCAGGAGTGGCATCCTTGACGATGTACCCCACGGCTCCGGCTTGGATCCCATGAAGGACGCGTTCATCGTCGGCATAGGCCGACAGCATGAGGATCTTGATATCCCCTCGTTCCTTGACCAGAAGACGAGTGGCCCCGATGCCGTCCAGCTTGGGCATCTCGACATCCATGAGCACCATATCAGGCCGCAGGGCTTTGGCCTGCTCGAAGGCCTCCTGACCGTCTCCGGCCTCGCCGACCACTTTCAGGTCGGATTCGTGCTCAAGGACGATTCGCAGACTCTGCCTGAACAGACGTTGATCGTCCGCGATCAGCAGTCGAATCGACATGCATCACCTCCGCAGGGATGTCGAACACGAACCGCGCGCCTCCTTCTGATCGGTTTTCAGCCCAGATCGTGCCCCGATGCGACGCGATGACGATGCGGCACAAGTAGAGCCCCAACCCGGTTCCCATCCGTGTGGGCGACGTGACCGGCCGGTTGGGCTCGAACAGCGTATCCAGGGCGGCTGGATCCAGCCCCTTCCCTTCGTCCTCCACAGCCACAACGGCGCGTCGGGCAGACCCTTCACCACGCACCGACACGATGATGCGAACGTTCCCACCTGACGGGGAGTTCTTGACAGCGTTGTCAAGGAGATTGACCAACACCCTATACAGCCGGCGCTGGTCCGCCGTGATCTCGGCTGGAGGGGCACTGACGGTGATCTCCAGCCGACGGTCGGCGATCTCTGGCTTCAGCAGGTCCACGACTTCACGCACCACTTGGTCCAGCCGGAACTGGGTATAGGACAGAGGGAGCTCGCCATAGGCCTGCCGGTACAAGTCGAGGATGTCCTGTACGATGCCAACGGCCAACCGGGCTCCGACATGCAGGTCTCCGACGAGCTGCCGGGCCTCCCCGCTGAGCTGCGAGTCGGTGAAGAACTGCAGGCCCTGCAGGCCCTGCTCGATGCCCAAGAGGGGCGTCCGCAGATCGTGCGCAATGCTGGTGGCGATCCTGGTCAACGCCGCGAGGCGCTCCGCCGAGACCAGCCGTCGCTGCATCTCCTCCATACTCCGGCTCAAGACGCCGACTTCGTCCTGCCGATCAGCATCCGGGAACACTGCGTAGCGCGACTCCCCGATTTCGAGAGCAGCCTGTGCCAAGGAGGACATCGGCTTCGTGACGGAGCGGGCCACGACGATGACGCCTAGTCCGGTCAACAGGAGCGTCAGCAGGGTCCCACCCACGATCACGCGCAAGACCACGAACCGCTTAGTTTCGACGGCGGCCTGCCGCTCTTTCTGGATCTGTTCCGCTGCCGACTGGAACAAGCCGAGCAGGGAAGAAATCATCCCCACCAAGTCCTGCCCGCGGCCGCTTTTGATGTAGGAGATCCCCTTATCCCGTGCCCCAGACTCTATACGAGCAATGATGTCGTCTTTTTCCTCAATAAGTCGTCGGGTCATTGTTTGTACATCCGACACAAGATCGCGTTGGGACTGCGACGGGGAGTCTTTCACCAACATGGCCAGCTCGAGACCAGCCAGATCGAGATCACCCTTGGATTCGTTGTACGGAGTGAGGAAGGCCCGGTCTCCGGTCAGCACGTATCCACGAAACGCGTTCTGCACTGAATAGAGCAGTTCCAAATGGTAGACCGCTTGCGCCCGGATCTGGCTGGACCGCATGACCAGGTGTTCCGCCGACTCGAACTCTTCGAAGACCAAAAGGGTCAGGGTAGAGACGATCACCACAAATAACAAGGGGGTGGAAAAAACCAGGACCAGCTTGCTGGTCAGGGTCCGATTGAGAAACCAGGCACGAATGGCGAGCATGGCGCCAGATCCCGTATCTAAAGGGAACCACCGACGTACGTAGACACTTGTATGAGAGCACGAAGAGACGTCAGCAGTCAATCACTCCGACATGTCTCAGTATCCGGAGGTGTCGCTCGTGCTGTTGTCGAAGGGGGTCAGGAGCAGATAGATGAACCACAGCCGCCCCTGGTTCGTCATGATATCGTATCCCAGGTTGATCACCGTGTTTGCCCCATGCCATTCTATGTTCTTCTGTTTGCGTTCGGGTGGCGGCACCTTGCCGTAGCGGTCTTCGATCCACTGCCGCAATTTCTCACGATTTTCCCTCCCTTCAAACGTGAGCTGAATGCCCCCCAGCCGGCCCTTGTAGAAACGATAATAGATCTGGCCGAGCGTCACGCCGTTCAACGTGAGCACTTCGCCTGGATTTTCATACACGTCCATATCCGGCAGGGGGTGGGCGACGGCTGGATCCATCGCCAGCTTCAAGGAGGGGTATTCGGCGCTGCGGGCTCCCCAAGTGTACCCGTTGAAGCCGGTGGGCTCGCTGGTGAGGCGCGCCGCCTCCGCCGGCGTCATCGCCGCCAAGAGCAGACTGCACCCTACCACACGAACCAGGTGGAGGGTCATGGCGTCACGTGCCCGCTGCTAAGTCTACTTGCAGCAACGGCCCGCATAGGCTCGGGCATCTGCTTCAAAGGCCGCGTGCTTCGTCTGGCAGTCAGCCTTGCCCAAAAGGAAATACCGTACATCGCCAGCCCCTTCCGTAAAGGTGGAGTAATCCACCAAGATCTCAAAGGTAGACGTCCACTCCCACTCCCCAATCATGTTCTTCAAGGGCAGACGTCCCGCCTGCGCAAGTTCACAAGCCGCCCGCAATTCGGACAGCCGACACAGCCGCCGGTCGGCCTGCGCACAGGTCTGCTCTGCCTTGCGAAAGCTGCCGATGAGCGTACGGTCGGGCTCGATACAGAAGCCCCCACCTTCTGACGGCACCCCCACCATGCCCGCCGGACAGGATACGGGCGCCGTTGTCGGAATGGTGCGCGCCCCTTCATCCGCTCCATAGCCCATGCCCGGGTGCGTGATCACGTCCGGGCGGGTTCCGCTGCCCCCGATTTGCACTTCCATGGTCTTGAAGCGGGCGGTCGTCCGGCCGATCGGCGTAGTCACTTCGATAGTCACCTCCCCAGGAGGCAAGTCCAAGGGGACCTGAAGCGGGACGTCCAGCTCCTTGGGTTTCCCTGTATAGGCTTTCACCTCGATGCTCGGCACGCTCAGCTTCACCGTCGCCCCCACGAGGTTCTTGCCGCGGAGCTTCAGCACCGTGAACGAGCCGGCCGGCACCGCTTCAGGGATAACTTCGGTGACGTGGGGCTGCATCTGCTCGCGGGTGCCCCGGGTCACTGAGAGCGTCACATCCGTGCCGGGGCTGTTCTCAAACATCGAGACGATGCCCTGCTCGTCGATCGTGTAGAGCAGTTGCCCGGCCTCATCGGTGAAGTTTTGTACGGCGGTCGCCGGGGAGACGCCAGGCCCCATCACTGACGCTGCAAGGATGGCTGCTGCGAGGTATTTCCATGGACGTTCCACGTGAGCACCTATAAAAATACCATACCGCAGACAGGCTTCGCCCTGAAAAGACGAAGGGCGAGGCCCCCTTGCGAGAACCTCGCCCTCCGCTGACCCGATGGCCCAGCCTGACGCCTGCGGCGTCCGTCGCCGCGAGGTCGTGGCCGAGCGGCGTTTACATCAGAGCCAGGTCACGCGCTCTGCCGGGCGGATGTAGATGGGCTCCTCGACCTGGATCCGCACCACCTCCTTGCCCGACTTGTTGAACGCCAGCACCGTGTCGTTGTACATCTCGAACTTGCGCCCGTGAATCTGGGTCTCAAACACCTTCGGCCCCGGAATCACGTCGTACCGGAAGATGATCTGCTGCGTCGTCCGCCACAGTTGCAACACCGCCAGCAGCTCCCGGCTCGGCACAATGTACCGGTCAATCGCGTTGTCCACCCCCGGCCCAAACATCTGCCGGATGTAGCCCCGCGGGCTATGCCGCGGCGGGATGTAGAACCCGTTGGGCTCCGTCCCCCACTGCGGGTACAGCGGCAACGCCACCTGCTCCACGCGAATCGCGTAGTACAGCGGGTGCCACCGGTCCTCCGCCCACAGGCCGTCTTCGCCGATCTTCACCAGGCTCTGCAGCCGGATCTTGCCCACGCACGCCGCCATGCACCGCGTCTCCATCGGCTCGCCCCCCGTCAAGGGGTCCTTGCCTTCCACCCGCGGATAGCACGCAATGCACTTCTCGCTCACGCGCGTCGTGCCCCGATACATCGGCTTCTTGTACGGACACTGCTCCACGCACTTCTTGTACCCCCGGCACCGGTTCTGGTCGATCAGCACGATCCCGTCCTCCGGCCGCTTGTAGATGGCCTTCCGGGGACACGCTGCCAGGCACCCCGGATACGTGCAGTGGTTACAGATCCGCTGCAAGTAGAAGAAGAACGTCTCGTGCTCCGGCAACGACGAGCCCTGGCTCTTCCACGGCTCCGCCGCCGTGAACCCCGTCTTATCGTTGCCGTCCACCAGCGCCCGCATCGACGTCGCCGTGTCCTCGTAGATGTTCACGAACCGCCACTCCTGGTCCGTCGGGATGTACCCGATCGCCGCCTGCCCAATCTTGGCCCCGGCGTCGAAGATCGTGAACCCCTCGAACACCCCGTACGGCGCATGGTGCTTGCGGCCCACCCGGGTGTTCCACACCTGCCCCCCCGGATTCACCTGCTCCACCAACTGCGCCACCTTCACGTCGTAGAACTGCGGGTACCCGCCGTAGGGCTTGGTCTCCACGTTGTTCCACCACATGTACTCCTGCCCCTTGCTGAACAGCCACGTCGACTTGTCCGCCATCGAACAGGTCTGGCAGGCAATACACCGGTTGATGTTGAACACAAACGTAAACTGCCACTTCGGATGCCGCTCCTCGTAGGGATACAGCATCTTGCGGCCTAACTGCCAGTTATAGACTTCCGGCATGGTGCTTCCTCCTATCGCGCCACTGGTTTAGACCTTGATCTTGATGCTCTCCCCCTTGAGCCACTTGAGCATCCACTCGTTCTCCTGCGACGGCGTAAAGCCCGTGCGCACCGGCTCCCACGGCCCGCGCGCGCCAATCCCGCCGTCCTCCGCCTTGTTGATTCGGACCAACGTGGACTTCGGCGTCGTGTTCACCGCGTGGTTGTCCGGCTCGAACCCCCACTTAATCGCGTGCACGTGTTTCTTCTTGCACGGCAGGCTATCCAACTGGTGCATCGGCATCAGCCAGCTCCGCGTGATGCTCTGCTGCGCCCCGTACCGGAAGTTGCTCTGATAGCCCGTGTCCGCCGCGATCGCCCGCCCGTCCGGCCGCGTCTCGTGCCCCTTCACCGACTTCGGTGTGGCCACAAACGGCGCGTGCTTCATCATCACCACCGTGTACGGGAAGGCCGGATTGTACTTGCAGCGGATCATCAGCCGGCTCACCTTGTAGAACGGATCGCTCGGCTTCCACCCGCGATATGGCCGGTCCGCCGGGTTCGCGTCGACGTAGATGTAGTCGCCGTCGTTGATCCCCCGGTCCTTCGCCGCCTGCGGGTTCACGTGCATCTGGTGCTCGCCGATCCCCGGCGTCCGCTTGTCCATTCGGTAGGCGTCGCCGAAGTTGGACTCGTACATCTGAATCCAGTCGTTGACCGACCACTGGCTGTGCACCCGGTGCCGGGTCTTCGGGGTCACACAGTAGAACTGGTACCCCTTCTCCCACAACGGGTTCACATGCCGCTTGGCCTCGTTCCACGGCAGCTTGGTGTTGCGCACGTGCCGGTCGTCATGGTGCATGGCCGTGATCGGGATGCCGTAGTCATCGGGCCGCACGAACGGATTGCTGCTGATGATGACGTTCGGCAGGTACGGCGTGCCCTCAGGGTCCTCGCGGGCCACGATGAAGTTCTCGCCGTACTCGATGGCCTCCGGCTCGATCCGGTAGTTCTCGAACCGCCCGGTGCGTGTCCACATGGGCTTCGACTCGTTGACCGAATCCCAGAACGGCATCCGCGGGTAGGTCCGGGTCATCACGAACCAGCCCTTCTCCGCCTGGATCAGCGTCTTCGCGTTGTACCCGTACAGTGTGGCCGACGCGTCCTGGATCCGCTGCAGATAGATATCTACCCGATTCTCATTGACGAACTTCCAGTGGTCCGCGAACCGCTTATCGCCCGTCATCTCCGTCCACTTGGCGGAGACGATGGCGTAGCAGTCCAGGTCGTTGCGGGTGTCGTACAAGGGCCTGATCCCGCCCTTCCAGACCTGCCACCACGGATTCGACACAGTCGCCGTGGCGTCCGGATACGTGAACTCCATCCAGGAATTGATGGCGAAGGCCGTATCGGCGTAGTTCACGCCGGACGTCATCTCCAGGTCCTGGACCGTGATCATCTCCACGTTCGGGTCCACGTTCTTGACCATGTCGTAGTGGTACTTGGAGTTGTTGAGCAAGTTCACGTTGACCGTATATTCGACCTTGGTCGGCGTCGGCATGTGGGTCTTGCCGGTGAAGACCTTGCGCCCGTACTTCGGGGTGTTCACGATGAGCGCGCGGTCCCCGTGGTTCCAATATGCCGGCTCCTCGCCGTAGGCGTAGTACTTGACCTTGACCTCCTTGCCGTGTGCGTTCGGATCCAAGGTCTGGTTGAACGCATCCTCCGCGCCCCAGGCCCCGATGCCAGCCCCGGACCATGGCGTCCCCTGCGGGATCCCCGTTTTATAGTTGCCGGCCCAGGTGTGCTGCCCAGTCCCAAACTTGCCCATGTTGCCGGTGACGATCAGAATCATCGCCGCGCCTCGGCCGTTGGCCGTGCAGTGGAACCAGTGGGCCACTCCTTCGCCGTTATGGATCGCCGCTGGCTTGATGGTCCCTGAGTCCCGCGCCCAGCGCACGATCAGATCCTTCGGCGTATTGGAGATCGCGTGCGTCGTGTCCAGGTCGAAGTCCTGTACGTGAATCTTATACATCTGGAAGGCCGGCATCACGTCCACTTCCTTGCCGTCCAGCAGCTTGACCCGGTACGTGCCTTCCAGCGCCGGTTCAATGCCCGCCCTCACTTGGTGGATGCCGACCTGCTCCCGGTTCATCGGGATCGGCGCGTTCTTCGCCGTGTCCCACACCATGAAGTCGCCCATCCGCTCCCGATCCATGTCCTTGATCGCCTGGACCTTCGCCGTGTAGCCCTTCGACAGGTCCGCCAGGTGGTAGTCCTTGATCACATCCCGCGGATCCAGGTACAGGAGCGTGTCCGTGCGGACCAGGATCGGCATGTCCGTGAACTGCTTGCAGAAGTCCGCGTCGTACAGGTTCTCATCGAAGAGGATCTTGATAACCCCCAGGAAGAGCGCCCCGTCACCGCCAGGCCGGATCGGCAGCCAGTAGTCTGACTTCGTGGCCGGCGGGTTGTACTCCGGACAGATCGACACGATGCGGCCGCCGCGCTCCATGCACTCGATGAACCAGTGCGCTTCCGGCATCTTGTGCTCGACGAAGTTCTTGCCCCACTGCGTGTGCAGCTTGCTGAAGCGCTGGTCGCTCAGATCAATATCCGACGTCTGCACGCCGCACCAGTATGGGTGCGCGGGGTTCTGATCCCCGTGCCACGTGTAGCTCGACCACGTCCGGCCGCCCTGCGCCTTATCCGGCCCCACCTTGCGGATGTAGGCGTCTAGCAGGCCCAGCATCGTGGACATGCGCCCGCACCCGATCTTGCCGATCAGGCCCAACAGCGCCATGCCCGGGCGGTACTTGAAGGTCTTCGTGCCGCCGCCCTTCATCATCTCGATCATCTCCGGCGGATACCCCTGCTCGCGCAGGCGCCGCGCGCCCGACTCGCCTGAGTACCGCTCGGCGATCTTGATCTGCGCCTTGGCCATGTATGTGGCGATCGTGTCCCAGGACACGCGCAGCATATCGTCTTCGCCGCGGCTGTTAAACCGATACTTGTTCTTGACCTCCGGGCTCAGCTCGGGGCAGCCATCATCCACCCAGGCCTTCCAGCCCTTGCGCAGCATCGGGCCCTTCAAGCGGTACGGCCCATACACCCGCCGGTGGAACGTGTACCCCTTCAGGCACATCCGCGGGTTATGCGCAAACGTGCCGCGGTTGCCGTAGAGATCCTCGTACGTCTGGTGATCGTAGTTCTGCTCGACCCGCATCACCACGCCGTTGCGCACAAACGCACGCACGCGGCAGGCATGTGTGTCGTTCGGCGTACAGACGTACGTGAACGACGAGTCGTAGCGGTACTGGTCGTGATACACGCGCTCCCAGGACCGGTCCGGATACTCGCCGAGGGGGTTGCCCACCTCGATGACCGGCTGTAGCGCGGTCAAGGCCAGCGCCTTGTCCGCAATCGCGAGCGCTACGATGGTGCCCGCGCTTGCTTTCATGAATTGCCGTCTAGTTAAGAACATTGGCTAACCTCCTACGTTAAAAGACTTGTGCACTGTGACCGGTCCGCGCCGTCCGTCAAAACGGCGCCCACACACGGACAAAGGATCTCCCACCCCCTTCCGTCAAATTCGCAGTGAACCCATTGAATTCGGAGCATACTTACCTCACTAGCCCATTTGGGTAATCAATTCGTGTGCCTCTTTACCTAAATGGGCTACCCTTGCTTGGAAATAACTGACAACTTATTGATTGTATTGTCGAAAATAATTGTCGTTCGCCTTTTCCAGATCTACGATCTACGAGGAGTGATGATCGTGAGTGCAAGTCATCACTTGCAATGCATGACGCATCTCAGTCGTAACTTCTTGTGAAGTCAGAAAAATTTCCCCTTGCAGGGCCACTTGCAGTCCACAAAAACACTCCAATTAGAATGGAAGGTGGAGTCGATGCAGGCTGATCAAGGTGGTAACTGTTACAAGATCAGGACGGTAAGAGGGCCTGGAGGTTTTCGCCCTGGCACGCAAAATGTCTGGGGCGTTAAAAGAGAGAAGCCGATCCGGCAAAGAAACAGGAACTAATACCTAGGATCTAGCTTGTACCCTAGGCATCCTCTTTGAGCTGGCGCTTCATGATTTGCTGGAAATGATTGTTTCGACGTGGCTACAATGCCGTTTCCCCAATGAAGGAGCCCACCTTCCTGAAAGCTGTAGTGCAGAAAGTTCAAGCCCGACGGGTGCTGGAAATCGGTACGTTCGACGGCACCAGCGCCCTGGCGATGGCGGAGATGCTGCCAGACGACGGTACGGTCATTACCTGCGAGATCAATCCCGGCTTGGCCAGTCTAGCCCGCAAGCGCTTCAGTCGCAGTCCGCACGGCCGTAAGATCGAAGTCCTCGTAGGGCCGGCGTTGGAAACGTTACGGAATCTGACTGGACCGTTTGATCTCATTTTTATTGACGCCGACACCGAAAACTACGTGCGCTACTATCAACGGGCCCTGGAACTGTTGGCACCGACAGGGGTGCTCCTCCTCGACAATATGCGCGGCATCACACTTGGCCCGGTGGATCATTCACGCGATCCTGCCGTTGGAGCCATTTGGCAGCTCAGCCAGCTCATTGCTGACGATACGCGTGTCATCGCCTCCTTTAAGGCTGTCCGTGACGGCATCCTGGTCATTACCATGGCGTCTAACGACGCGTAGAAGCGACCTATTCGGAATCCTTGAGGTAGCGCTTCATGATCTGCTGGAAATGTTGTCGAGGGACTCCGCTGTCCTGGGCTGCCCGGGTGACGTTCCCGCCGTGCGTGGCCAGCTTGCTTTTGATGTACCGCATCGTGAAGGCTTCCAGCACCTTCTGTTTGGCATCAGAATAGGGCAAGTGCAGGTATTCCTCAGGCAACGAAGGAGAACCGGTCTGCTCGCCTGAGACGGACGGAAGGAGCGAGGACAACTCTTTCGACGAGAGGCGCTCACCCGAACAGAGCATCACGGCCCGTTCGATGACGTTGCGCAGCTCTCGGATGTTCCCCGGCCACTTGTAGGCCACGAGATCGGTCACAGCCGATGAGTGCAGATCAGTCACGGCTTTCCCGAACTCCCGGGCGAACTGAGTCAGGAAATGACGGGCTAACAAGGGAATGTCCTCCGCCCGGTCCCGCAAGGGCGGCACCCGCAACGTCACGACATTGAGCCGGTAGAAAAGATCCTTGCGAAACTCGCCCCGACTGACGCGCTCTTCCAAGTTTTGATTGGTCGCCGCGATGAACCGTACGTCGATCTTCTTGGACCGCGTCCCCCCGACCGGGCGCACCTCGCCATCCTCGATTACGCGCAACAGCCTGGCCTGGAGCGATAGCGGCAGGTCAGCGATCTCGTCCAAGAACACGCTGCCGCCGTCAGCCAATTCCAGCAGACCCAGCTTATCAACGACAGCGCCCGTGAAGGACCCTTTGACATGTCCGAAGAGCTCGCTCTCGATCATCCCTTCAGGAAACCGCGTACAATCCACCAGTTGATACGGCTGCTCATGCTCGGGGCTCAGATTGTGAATGGCGCGGGCAAGCAACTCCTTGCCGGTACCGGTTTCTCCCACAATCAGCACCGTCGAGCGAACCGGGGCGACTTCCTGCACCAAGCGCAACAAGGCTTGAAACGCCGGGCTGACGCCGATCAGGGTTTCGAAGCCCTCCGGCTGAATGGCCATGCGACGGAGGGCCCAGTTCTGGTGCAGGATCTCGTACATGCGCATGGCCCGATGAATCCGGGCAGCGAGCACCTTGGGATTGAACGGCTTGGTGATGTAATCGAAGGCGCCGTGCCGAATCGCCTCGACGGCTGTGTCGATCGAGTTGAGGCCGCTGATCATGATGACCGGAATGAATTGGTTGAGGCCCTGTAGTCGCTTCAGGAACTCGATACCGCCGATGCCCGGCATCCGCACGTCAGCCAGGATCAGATGGACCTCCTTCTCCTCCAGCACCTTAAGCGCCCCTTCGGCCCGGGCAACAACCGTGAAATCGAACTCCCGGTTTTCGTCGTCATCCAGCTCTTGCTCCAGCGAACGAAGCAGACTTTCTCCGTCGGCTGCTTCATCATCCACCAACAGGATATGGAATCCCTGACTCTTGTCTTCCATCACGAGCCGGCCCTTTCTTGCCTCATCGGCACTCCTGTGAGGTCCCCGTACAGAGGAAGAGTAAAGAAGAACGTGGTCCCCTTTTCTGGCTCCGACTCGACCCACACCCGCCCCTGGTAGAGCTCGATGATCTTTTTGACAATGGCTAGCCCGATTCCGGTTCCGGGCACATCCTTGTGGCCCAGGCGCTGGAACGGCTCGAAGATCCGCTCCCAGTCAGATGAAGGAATACCGATGCCGTTGTCCCGGACGAACAGCACAGTCTCGTTCGTCCGCTTCACCACGCCGATCTCCACATCCGGAGGGCGCCCATAAGCCAGTGTGGGAAAACAATCGGCCACGCGCACCCGTGCGCCCTGCCGTTCGATAAGCCCCTCGCAGCCCTTGAGGACATCACGGGCCACCTCAGCCGGATCGACAGCCGCAACCACTTCGGACACGGTCCCGATGCGAGCCAACTTCAGAACCTCTTCGATCCTGCTCATCAGGAGTTGGCCGGTTTCCTGAATCAAGCCTAAGTAGCGGTCTGCCCGCTCATCGAACTGGCCTTTGTAATCTATTTGGAGCAACGAAGCGAGCTCGGCCATCCGCCGCGCCGGCCCTTTCAGGTCATGCGCAATGTTCGCCGCATAGCGCTCCAATTCATCCAAACGTTTCTGCAAGCCCGCACTTCGTTGCTGAGCGGCCTCTACGACCGCTCTGTCAAGTAGGTTGGGATCGGAGGAGTTCTTCTTGGGCTTCTTGGGCATGCCTCCATCATGCCATACTCGCTCCTAGCTGTCATTAGAGGCAGGGACTCAAACTTTACCAGTACCCCTTTCCCCCTCACTTGACACCCGGAGCCTCACCCCCCTACTGTCGGGTCATGCTTTCCCTGCATGAAATCGTCGCGATAATGAC
>Ga0209802_1001542_pt1 | contig 16972 bp, 17 predicted proteins | sample GraSoiAngelo_129_FD_185886 | JGI IMG/M metagenome (GOLD analysis project Ga0209802, IMG submission 185886) | Grasslands soil microbial communities from the Angelo Coastal Reserve, California, USA - 14_0927_12_40cm (SPAdes) (version 2) | ecosystem: Environmental > Terrestrial > Soil > Grasslands ... | reverse complement strand
CCTGGCCGTCATCGATATGGCAGATGTGGTGGTCGTCGCAGTTCCGATCCTGGCGATGCGGGATGTGTTCACGAGCCTGCGGCCGCACGTCGATGGCAAGGTCGTCACCGATATGGCGAGCACGAAAGCGAGCGTGATGGAATGGGCCGCCGCCGCCGGCATCGACCTGGTCGGGGGCCACCCGATGTGCGGCCGCGAAGCGGCCGGCATCGACGGCGCCGACCCGGAGATGTTCAAGGGCGCGCCATGGATCCTCACGCGCGACGATCCCACTGTCCGCGAGCTTGTCGAAGCGGCCGGCGCGCATCCGCTCGTCATGGATGCGGCCACGCACGACCGGCTCGTCGCGGGCGTGAGCCACGCGGCGCTGCTGTTATCGGTGGGATATGTGCTCGCGCTGTCCGGCCGCGCCGACTGGCCCGATGCGGCCAAGGTGGCCTCGACGGGTTTTCGCGACATGAGCCGCCTGGCGGCCGGCGACCCCGAGCTGTCGGCCGGCATCGCGCGAACCAACCGCGACAACGTGCTCGAGCTGCTGGATGGGATCAGCCACTCGCTGTCGCGGCTGCGCCGCCACCTCGAAGCGGACGACGGGCGCCTGGTGGAGCTGTTCGAGGAGGCACGGGCGGTCCGGGAGCGGTGGGCCCGCGGCCAATGATCGCTGCCATCAGAAAAGCCCGGCGGCTCGAAGGCGACGTCATGCTGCCGGGTGACAAGTCGATCTCGCATCGCGCCCTGATCCTCGGTGCGATCGCGAGCGGCGAGAGTCGCTTTCGCGGGCTTTCCTCCGGAGCGGACGTGAGGTCGACGGCACACTGCGTGCGTGCGCTGGGTGTCGAGGTATCGGATTCAGCAGTCGGCGGCGTGGGCATGCACGGCCTCCGTGCTCCGACCGGTGCCCTCGACTGCGGCAATTCCGGGACGACCATGAGGCTGCTCGCCGGGCTGCTTGCCGCGCAGCCGTTCGCCACCGAGCTTCGCGGCGACGACTCGCTGACGGCGCGCCCGATGGACCGCGTGGTCACGCCACTGCGCGAGATGGGTGCCGCGGCGTCATGGCCGCCACTGGTGGTCGGGGGTCGCATGCCTCTGCATGGGATCGACTATGTGATGCCAGTCGCGAGTGCGCAGGTGAAGTCGGCGCTTCTGCTGGCAGGGCTGTTCGCCGACGGCCGCACCACCGTGGTCGAGCCCGTCGCCACCCGCAATCACACCGAGCTGATGCTGGAGGCGATGGGCGCGTCTGTTGGCGCCGACGGCCGGCACGTCAAGGTCTCGCCGGCGGAACGTCTCTCGCCCCTTGACATCGAGATCCCGGGTGACCTCAGCGCCGCGAGCTTCTGGCTCGTCGCCGCCGGCCTGGTCTCTAAGTCTCGATTGCGCATCCGGAACGCGGGCATCAACCCGACCCGCATGAAATTCATCGAGCTCCTGCGGGGCATCGGCATCGGCGTCACCGTCGAGGGCGCACGCAAGGCGGGCGGGGAACCCGTCGGCGACCTGGCGGTCGGAACGGCGCCGAACTTGCGGCCCCTGACGATCAACGGCGCCATCGCCGCCGAGACGATCGACGAGCTGCCCGTCTTCGCGGTGGCTGCGACGCAGCTGCCGGGTACCTCTCGCATCACGGGCGCGGGGGAGCTTCGAGTCAAGGAGTCGAACCGCATCGCAGCGATGGCCGAAGGTCTGGCGGCGATGGGCGCCGACATCGCCGCACTCGATGATGGATGGGTGATAACAGGGCCGCGACACCTGGAGGGCGCGCGTGTGCGATCGCATCGCGACCACCGCGTCGCGATGGCGCTTGCCGTCGCAGGGCTCCTCGCCGACGGGACCACCGAGATCGACGATGCGGAGTGCGTCGACATCTCCTACCCCGGGTTTTTCGACCAGCTGGAATCACTGTGCTGACGGTCCGCTGCGAGCTGGACATCGATGTGCTTGCGCTCGAGCTGTATGAGCTGGAGGTGACCGAGCCGCGCGATGATTTCGAGCTGGAGGTGGCACGCGCTGTGTCAGCAGCTCGCTCCGGTGCTCTCGGCGACATCGGTCGCGCCCGAGCGCTGTACCGGCGGTTTGGCCTCGACCCGACGCGGGTGCGGCCATCCTCGGAGGCTCTGTTCCGGCGATTGAAGAAAGGCGAGCCCCTGCCGAGAGTGAACTCGCTGGTCGACGTGGCCAACGCGGTTTCGGTACAGCTGCAGGTGCCGATCGGGCTGTACGACCTCGACAAGACCAGGGGCGACGAGCTGGTGGTGAGGCTGGGCGCGGAAGGCGAAAGCTACACGGGCATCCGAAAGGAACGCGTCAACGTCGCCGGGCGCATATGCGTGGCCGACGCCGAAGGTCCGTGCGGAAACCCGAGCGCCGACTCGGCCCGGACCATGATCACGACCGACACCGAGCGCGCTGCCTGGATTTACTTCCTGCCGGTCACCGATGAGGAGGTCGATCGCACCGCGGAGCTGATCGCCGTGTTCGGCCGTGGTCTGGTGCGCATGGCCGCCGCCCCCGCATGAGGGCTGCCGCGGCGGAGCAGGTCCTCTGCGTGCGGCGGGAGGACATCTTTCCCGACGGGGCCTGGCATGGCTTCATCAGCGACCAGCTCGATCGCTACCAATCGGTAATCCGCGAGCGGCATCTGTTCATGCCCCGCGCGGCAGTAGAGGATGACCCGGGCTTCCAGCAGATCATCCCCTACGTCGTTTTCCGTCACCGCGATCGACACCTGCTGACGCATCGCCTGCGCGCCTCGTCCGAGCGCCGGCTGCGCAAGCAGTACTCGCTTGGCGTCGGTGGGCACATCAACCCGGGCGACCTGGAGGGCGGCGATCCGATTCAGGACGGCCTCAAGCGTGAGTGGGAGGAGGAGGTCATCTACCAGGGAAGCTTCGAGGCGAAGCTGCTCGGCTTGCTCAACGATGAGTCGTCGCCGGTCTCGAAGGTGCACCTGGGCGTGGTGTTCCTGGTCGATGGCGACTCGCCCGACATCGCGATCCGTGAGACCACCAAGCTGGCCGGCGAGCTGTTGACGCTCGAAGAGATGAGGATCTACTACCTCGGCATGGAGTCGTGGTCGCAGATGGTGTACGACCGCTTGCTGAAAGGCGACTCGTGAAGTACGTCGAGGCCGGCGGCGCGCGCATGTCCGCGGTGGGGCTGGGCACGTGGCAGTTCGGATCGACGGAGTGGGGATACGGATCGACCTACGCGCGTGACGAGGCCGCCAAGATCGTGCGCCGTGCCATCGAGCTGGGCGTGACCTTGATCGACACCGCTGAGGTCTACGGATTCGGGAGGTCAGAGCGCATCGTGGGCGAGGCGATACGCGGTCAGCGAGACAAGGTGTTCCTCGCCACGAAGCTGTTTCCGGTCGGCCTCCCCGTGCAGGTGGCGTCGAAAGCCCGCGGCAGCGCGCGCCGGCTCGGCGTGGATCGCATCGACCTGTACCAGCAGCACTGGCCGAGCCCCATGTTTCCACCGGGCGCCACCATGCCGCGAATGAGGAAGCTGGTGGAGGCCGGCCTCCTGGCGCATGTCGGCGTCAGCAACTTCTCGCTGGGGCAGTGGCAGGTAGCGGAGAAGGCATTCGGCGGGCCGGTGTTGTCGAACCAGGTGCGGTTCAGCCTGCTCGCCCGCGGGCCGGAGCGCGACCTTCTGCCATGGGCGCAGCAGAACGATCGCATCGTCATCGCGTACAGCCCGCTGGCGCAAGGCCTTCTTTCAGGCCGCTACCAGGACGCGCCGCCACGCAACTTCCGCCGCTTTCGATCGGAGTTCAGCGCGCCGGCCAGGGCGAGGCTCGAGCCGCTGCTCGCGGCGATGGGGGAAATCGCCTCGCGCCACCAGGCGACGATGGCGCAGGTCGGCCTCGCCTGGCTGCTCAGAAAGCCGAATGTCGTCGTGATTCCCGGAGCATCGTCCGTGCATCAGCTCGAGCAGAACGTCGCCGCAGTCGACATCGAGCTCAGCGAGGAGGAGGACGCGCGCCTGGGCGCGATCGCGTCGGGCAACCTAGGCTAACGACATGAACCTGGAGGCGGTCGAGCTGCGGCGGATTCGCATCTCGCTCGTGGCGCCCTTCGAGACATCGTTCGGCACCCAGCTCGAGCGCGACATCCTTCTCGTTAAGGCGATCACCGACGTGGGCGAGGGCTGGGGGGAGTGCGTCGCCGGCGAGGAGCCCGATTACTCATCCGAGTACATGGAGGCTGCACGGCATGTGCTCGTGCACCACCTCCTGCCGCCACTCCTCGAGCGTCAGACCCTCGTTGCCTCGGACGTGGGTGGTGCGCTTCGCAGGCTTCACGGCCACCGCATGGCGAAAGCGGCGATCGAGATGGCGGTGCTGGACGCCGAGCTGCGTTCCAAACGTGAATCCTTTGCGCACTTTTTCGGCGCGGTGCACACCGCGGTGGACTGCGGGGTTTCGGTTGGCATCCATCGCTCGATCCCGGACCTGCTCGGCACGGTGGGCGGCTATCTCGACAAGGGGTACCGCCGGGTCAAGCTCAAGATCAAGCCGGGCTGGGATGTGGAGCCCGTTCGCGCCGTGCGCGAGCGGTTTGGCGACGTGCCGTTGCAGGTGGATGCAAACACCGCGTACTCGTCATCCGACGCCCGCCACCTTGCCGAGCTCGACGCCTTCGACCTTCTCCTTATCGAGCAGCCGCTGCCGGAAGACCAGGTCCTCGCGCATGCGGAGCTGGCGAAGGTTGTGCGCACGCCGATCTGCCTGGACGAGTCCATCACCTCGGCGCAGGCGGCCGAGGATGCCATCCAGCTGGGCGCGTGCAAGATCATCAACATCAAACCTGGTCGGGTCGGCGGCTACCTCGAAGCCCGCCGAATCCACGACCTCTGCGCGGCGCGCGGCGTCCCGGTGTGGATGGGAGGCATGCTGGAAACCGGGCTGGGTCGGGCCGGCAACGTGGCGATGGCGGCCATGGCCAACTTCAAGCTGCCCGGCGATACCTCCGCATCAGACCGCTACTACCACCGCGACATCACGGAGCCTTTCGTGCTGGTCGACGGTCGCCTGAAGGTGCCGGACGGTCCGGGCCTTGGCGTGCACGTCGACCTCGATTACCTGGAGGAGATCACCACCGGCGTTCAGCTGGTGAAGCGTCGCGAGGGACGGCCGGTCAGGGTCGCCGACTAAGGCGTTTTAGCCGCCCAGCTGCGTCAGCCGCGGCATGGCCATCATCAGGTCGTCCATGGTGCTCGCGCGCGCGGCCTCGCCAAGGCGTGACAGACCGAATCGATCCTCGATCGAGGCGAGCAGGGAGTAGTGGTCGTAGGAGCGGTCGCTGGTCCGGATGATCGTTCCCGGGTGGATGACGAGCGTGAGCACGTGGTTGGCGCTGTCCTCGCCCTCGTCCCATGTGATCACGAGCACGCCGCCGTGCTTCCAGGCCGACGTCGCCAGGATCTTCGGCACGGTTTGCGAGAGCCATTTGTCGGCAGTCCCGGTGGAGCAGTCGTGGCCGTCGTGGCAGAGGTCAGGCGTGATCCAGACGAAGTTGGGAACCGTCGCCGCCATGTCCTGGTCGAACTGCGAGAAGGGCACGACCTGGGACGGGCAGGAGCCGCCGAAATAAGGAAATGGGTTGTGCTTGAGCGCGTAGGGATAACCGCTGCGCGTGCAGGTGCCCGACATGCCTTCCATGTACGCGCGCCAGGGGATGCCTGCTGTCGTTAGCTGGGCGCCGAGCCCTCCCACCGGGAGTGAGTGCCAGCCGTCGTCGGCGATGCCCCAGGTGCTGCCCGAGGTCAGCGCAAGGTAGTTGGGGAGGCTCGGATGGGACACACCGTGATAGTTGGTCGAGACTGCGTACTGGTTCGCGAGCTCCGCGGTATAGCCGCCCCTGATGGCCTGGTCGTAGCTTCGGTTCTCCATCACTATCACGAAGACATGCTGGGCGTCGGGTTGTGCGCCTGGGGATGGAGATGCATGCGGCGCTGGCGTGTTTGGGTGCGTTGGGGACGGGCTGGGAAGGTGGGCGGTGGGGGAGGGCCCGCAGGCGGCGAGGAGCGCGAGTGTCATTGCCGCTACGATCCGAGGCGCCATGCGGATGCGGGGCGGACCTTGGGAGATCGAGATCCGGCCCGAGCGCGGGGGGCGCATCACTTCTTTGCGCCTCAGAGGCGAGCAGCTGCTCGACCAGGGCATCGGTATCGATGATGCCTCAGCGGCCGGGTTCGTTGCAGGGGGTGCCTGGGGGTGGGATGAGATGGTGCCCAACGTCGACGCGGCGCGGTATCCAGGTTCGGGCCCGTTCGCCGGCATCTCGCTGCCGGATCACGGGGAGGCGTGGCGGCTGCCGTGGTCGGTGATCGACGACTCGACGATGGAGTGCTCCGGCCGGGTGCTGCCGTGGAGGCTTCGGCGAACGATCTCCCTGGATGATTCCGCCATCCGGCTCGAGTACGTCTATTCGAATGTGGGCGCTGCGCCGCTCTACGCGTACTGGTGCGCTCATCCGCTGTTTCGGTACGAGCCCGACATGCATGTCGAGGTAGGAGGTGACGTGCCGCGGCCGGAGACTGGGAAGAGAAGCAAGATGTTTTTGCGGCGCGGGTCGGTCGACCATGCACGCATGGAGTGGGGGTCGGGCGCTGCGATCGAGATCGCGTGGGATGCGCGGCTGACTCCTTACATCGGTGTCTGGGTCTGCAATGGCGATCTGGGCGGCTACCGGCAGATCGCGATCGAGCCGGCCACGGGCGGGGCTGATCGACCTCACCTGGCCGCTCCTCCGCCAGTTTTGGTGCCAGGGAATTCGTTGAGGTGGTGGTTGGAGGTCAGGGAAGTCCGTTAGGACTCACATCTGTGCGTGATTGGCTCTGTCGATTGCTCGGGATACGACCATCTGTGCCCGAATGGCGGAATAGGGGTCGCCCGTCGCCAATCTAAACTGACACGATGGCCAAGCTCCTTGGGTTGCGCTGTCGAGAGTGCGGTACCGAGTACGAGCTCCAGGCGACCCATGTCTGCGAGATGTGCTTCGGGCCGCTTGACGTGGTCTATGACCAGGCAGCTCTCAAGAAGAAAGTCAGCCGGCAGCGCATCGAGCAGGGTCCCGCTTCGATGTGGCGGTATCGCGATCTTCTTCCGATCGAGGACGAGACGCCGGTCGTCAGCCTCGGCGAAGGGTTCACGCCGCTCGTCAAAGCCGATCGACTTGGGGCCGAGCTGGGTCTGCGGAACCTGTATCTGAAGAACGACAGCATGAATCCGACCAACTCTTTCAAAGATCGCGTCGTGTCGGTGGCGATCAGCTGGGCGCGGGCCAACGGGTTTGAGACCATCGCCTGCGCTTCCACCGGCAACCTCGCCAACGCCGTGGCCGCATACGCGGCTCGCGCGGGGCTCGAGTGTTTCGTGTTCATCCCCGTGGATCTCGAGCCGGCCAAGGTCGTGAGCATCAGCGTCTTCGACCCCAACGTCGTTGCGGTGCGGGGCAACTACGACGAGGTCAATCGCCTCTGCAGCCAGCTGCTCGAGTCGACGCCGTGGGCTTTCTGCAACATCAACATCCGTCCCTTCTACGCCGAGGGCTCCAAGACGTTGACGTTCGAAGCGGTCGAGCAGCTGGGTTGGAGGCTGCCGGACGAGATCATCATCCCCATCGCCAGCGGCTGCCAGTTCGTGCGGCACCGCCAGGCGATTCGCGAGTTGATGGAGTACGGGCTCGTACGCGATGACCGCGTCCCGGCGATGACCGGCGCGCAGGCGCTCGGCTGCGCGCCCGTATACAACGCGTTCAAATCCGACGATCCGGAGCGCGTGATGCCAGTCAAGCCCAACACCATCGCCCGCTCGATCGCGATCGGCAACCCGTCCGACGGCATCTATGTCAACCGTGTTGCCATCGAGACCGGTGGCGTCGTCGAGGCCGTGACCGAAGAGGAGATCGTGGCCGCCATGAGGCTGCTCGCCCGCACCGAGGGCATCTTCACCGAGACCGCCGGCGGGGTGACCATCGGGGTCCTCGCCAAGCTCGCCCGCGCCGGCCGCTGGAAGGGTGACGAGGTGGTGGTCGCCTACGTCACCGGCCATGGCCTCAAGACGGCCGACGTGCTGGCTTCCGTCGACGGCCACGCCCGCCGGGTGGAAATAGATCCGACCCTGAAATCGTTTCGCGAGAAGGTGAATATCTAGTCATGCCCCAATTCCGTATTCCAGGACCCCTCCGGCGCCTGTCTGACGGCGAGATAACTGTGAAAGTCGAGGCGGCCGATCTCGGCTCGGCGATCGACGCCCTCGACCGCCGTTACCCCGGCTTCAAGGACCGCCTTCTCGACGACAAGGGCCAGCTCCGCCAGTTCGTCAACGTTTACCTCAACGACGAGGACGTGCGGCTGGGGGCCGGGTTGCACGCCAAGGTCTCCGAGAAGGACGAGATCTCGATCGTGCCGGCCGTCGCGGGAGGCTGACGCCTAATAGACTTCGCCTCATGGCGAGGCGGCGTCTCAAGCTGATCTTCGGAACCGACCTGGTCAAAGAGCCGGTCATCTACCAGCTCGGCCGGAAATTCGAGATCGTGACCAACATCAGGCGCGCCGACGTCACCGGCGACGCGGGCTGGGTGCTCCTGGAGGTCACCGGCGAGCCGGACGAGCTCGACAAGGGAGTCGAATATCTCGAGTCCCGCGGCGTGAGGGTCGAACCGGCCGAGGGCGACCTGGTCGGCTAGCTAACCGAGGACGTTGACCGGCCGGATATACGTGTATATACTACGCGCATGAAGCTAAATCGCGTGCGCCGGGTTGGCAACAGCAACGTGGTTTCTCTTCCGCGGGAACTCGACGCTGCCGGGTTTGCGGTTGGAGCACAGGTGGTGATCCAAAAGCTGCCAAACGGCGAGGTCAGACTCCTGCCTGTGGATCGGTTGCGCCAAATCGTGCGGGAGTACGGTCGCCAGGTCGTCTCTGACAATCGCGCCGCGCTCCAGATCCTCGCCGACCACGACCGACAGAGCTAAGCGCTGAAGGCGTCGGGCACCGGGGACGTTGTCTACCTAGAAATCGACGACGTTCTGGATCTTTACGCAGAGGTTTTCGATTGCAGCTTCGAGGACGCGCGCGATCAGCTTCGCAACGAGCCAGGTCTCCAAGGTGCATTGATGCGGCCTAGAACGCATGCTCATTACGAGAACGCTGACATCGCGTTGCAGGCCGCTGCACTTGCCGACGGGATTGCCGAGACACAGCCGTTTATTGAGGGGAACAAACGGACCGCACTTGCTGCACTTCTCACGTTTGTTGCGATTAATGGCTACGAGTTGAGTGCGACACAGAATGAGCGGGCCTCGTGGATTCTCCGTCTCAGCTCTGGCTTGACAGTTGACGCTCTAGCTCAACTAATCCGCAAATCCCTGTCAATCGCGGGTCCGGGCTGATCAGGCTCGGCGGATCAGCAGCCGCGCTCCGGGGAGCGGTTTGGTTCCTCGGGGCAGGCTGTCGATCATCTCGACCAGTCGAGGGCCGACATTCTTCGTTTCCGTCCGAAAGGGCGTGAATGCGTCCGTCCGGCTCGGGTGGGCCCGGAAATGAAGCTCGACCCTGCGGCCGCCACGCGCCGGCGCATGTGAGGTGAGGCGGTTGAAATCGGGAGCCGGCACCAGCCACCAGACGACCGGCGCGAGGTCCAGCACCAGCACCACGACATAGATCCATGACGGCTGGTCCGGGATCGAGCTCGCCGTGTAGGTGGCATTCGACTGCACGAAGCCCGATGCCCCGAGCTGGAAACACGCTTTGGCCTGGAGCGATGCGAATGCGCTCTTGCCTTTCACGGCGATGACCAGGTCGCGGTGATCATCGTCCGCTGCCACCGGGAACGGGACCAACGCGCCGCCAGTCGTCAGCATCGCGTAGACAGAGCAGAGGTATTCGCCGATGCGCCCGGCCTGGACGTCGCTGAGCTTTGCCACGGGCGCAGCTTAGCTGCCGATTAAGATGGCCGACGCATGACGGATAGCGTTGATGTTGCGATCGTCGGTGGCGGGCAGGCCGGCCTCGCCACCAGCTGGTATCTATCACAGACCGGCGTCGACCACGTCGTCCTCGAGGCCGGCCGCGTTGCCGAGACCTGGCGGTCGCGGCGATGGGATTCCTTCTGTCTGGTCACTCCCAACATGTCAGTGAGGCTGCCAGGAGCCACTTACTCGGGCCACGACCCGGACGGCTTCATGTCCCGCGCGGAGCTGGTCGCCTTTTTCGAGTCGTGGGTCGCTTCGTTCGACCCGCCACTGAAAGAGAAGAGCCATGTCGGATACGTCGAGGCGGACTCGAACGGCCGGTTCTTGCTCAGCCTGGACGGCAGGCAGATGCGCGCCCGCACCGTCGTGGTGGCCTCAGGCTCTTATCACAAGGCGCACCGGCCGGCCGGCGCCGAGAGCCTGCCGCCGACGTTGCACCAGGTCCTCGCGGAGGACTACGGAAGTCCCGCCAAGCTGCCGCCCGGGAACGTCCTCATCGTCGGCAGCGGCCAGACCGGATGCCAGCTCGCGGAGGAGCTGCACGAGGCCGGCCGCAAGGTATTCCTCGCCTGCGGGCGATGCCCGTGGATCCCACGCCGGCTCGACGGCCACGACCTCGTCTGGTGGTTGATCGAGTCGGGCTTCATGGATCGCACGTCCGACAAGCTGCCTTCCCCCGGGGCTCGCCTGATCGGGAATCCGCAGGCGAGCGGACACGGCGGCGGCCACGATCTGCATTTCCGGACGCTGCACGAGCTCGGCGTCGAGCTGCTTGGGCGCTTCGCGGGCGCCGACGGCTCGGCGATTCATTTCGCCGACGACCTCGCCACGAGCGTCGATTTCGGCGACGCGCGTTGGGCCGAGATAAGGGGATTTATCGACGCCCTGTGCGCGAAGACCGGGATGCGACGGCCGGAGTACGAGATTCCACCACCGATGAGGATCAAGACGCGGGCATCGCTAGACGTCGCGCGTGACGGCATTGGTTCGGTCATCTGGACGAGCGGCTACCGACCCGAGTACGGCTGGGTAAGATTCCCGGTCTTCGACGGCATGGGCTTTCCGATCCAGGTGGACGGGCGCACGAACGTGCCAGGCCTTTACTTTGTAGGAGTGCACTTCCTGCGCAAACTCAAGTCGGCGATCCTCTACGGAGTCGGCGAGGACGCACAGGTCGTGGCCGAGCACATCGTCGGAGCGCGAGTATGAGGATTGCGGTGGCAATGTCAGGAGGCGTCGACTCCTCGGTCGCCGCCGCGTTGCTGCAGGCGCAGGGTCACGAGGTCGTGGGCATCACCCTGCAGCAATGGCCTCGCGGCGCCGGCGAGGAGTCGGCGCGCCACGGCGGGTGCTGCTCTCTCGACGCGGTCGAGGACGCGCGCCGCGTCGCGAGCCTCCTCGACATTCCTTATTACTGCTGGAACCTTGAGGCCGAGTTCGGCGAGCGCGTCATCGAGCCATTTCACCGCGACTACCTCGAGGGCCGGACTCCGAACCCGTGCGTTCGCTGCAACGCCTTCGTGCGCTTCGACCTCATGCTCTCGCGCGTCGTCGAGCTCGGCTTCGAGAAGCTCGCCACCGGTCATTACGCGCGCATCCTCGATGGGCTCGATGGGCTCGATGGGCCGGAGCTCCATGCGGCGGTCGATCCGGCGAAGGACCAGTCGTACATGCTGTACCACCTCGATCGCGAGCGGCTGCGGCAAATCGTGTTTCCGCTCGGCGGCATGACCAAGGGCGAGGTGCGCGAGCACGCGCGCGAGTTCGGCCTGCCGGTGGCCGACAAGGCCGAGAGCCAGGAGATCTGCTTCGTGCCCCGCGGCGAGACGGCGAAGTATCTATCGAGGCGGCTTCCGGTGCGCGTAGGCGCTGTGGTCGACTCCGCCGGCCGTGAGCTTGGCAGCCATCAGGGCACCGCGCTGTACACAGTTGGGCAGCGAAACGGGTTTGGCAACCTGCGCGAGGCGGGGCCGTGGTACGTGATCAAGGTCGATGCCCCGTCCAACCGGCTGGTGGTCGGACGCAAAGACGAGCTCGCGGTGCGTGAGGTCGAACTGCGCAACGTGAGCTTCATCGACGGCTCGGCTCCTGAGCAGGTGCGCTGCCAGGCCCGCTTGCGCTATCACGCGGCGCCAATCGACGCCACGTACACTGCCGGACGCCTTCATCTACACGAGCCGTTTCTCGGCGCCGCCCCCGGCCAGGCCGCGGTCCTGTACTCAGGCACCAGGGTGCTGGGCGGCGGAACGATCGCCTCTACCAAACCCTCCAGGTAGAACGGCGCCGGGTGCCGCCGCCCGCCGACCTCGCCATCGCGGTTCTGCGCTGGCTCGAATATGCCGGGCTGCTCGGGTTCATCGGCGTGGTCGTGGTCCGGCGCCTTGCGGGTATGGAGCCGCTACTCAGGTGGGCGCGACCGTCCATGCAGCCGGCGCTGGCAGCCGCCTTCATCGGTGGCCTGTTGGTGCTCGCGGCGGACTGGTTGCGCGCCGGGCATCCCAATCCGGCAATCCTCGTCCGCGTTGCCGCAGAAGGCGTCGCGCTCGGCCTTTGCATGTACGTGCACCGCTGGGTGGTTCCGCCGGCCCTCCTCGCCGTGTTGGCCCTGCCGTTCGCCGGCCACGCGTCGGCAATGCAACCGGCGGGGGGCGTGATTTTCACCGATGCCGTGCACGTTCTCTCGGCTGGGATGTGGGGAGGCGGCATCCTGGTGCTGGCCACCTTGCGGCCGCCGGAGGGGTGGGGAGTGGGCGAGGGGCGGGCCATGCTCGAACGGTTCGGCCGCGTCGCCTTCCTGGCGTTCGCGATCACTGCTCTGACGGGAGTCCTGCGGGCCGCTTCGGTGGTAGCCGACTTCAGCGGCTTGTGGACGTCCGCATACGGCGTCGTCCTCATGGCAAAGTCTGCCGGGGTTCTGGCTATGGTCGCGATATCCGTACTTGGATGGCGACGCGGCCGGCGCTACGCGCGGGTCGACGGCGTGCTCGTGCTTCTCGTCCTCGCCGCGACCGCCATCCTGGCGGCTTATCCAATGCCTCTTTACCCGTCTTCGGTTGAGCTCGTTTCCCACTGATTCGAGGCTTAGACTTGGCACATGGCCACCGTGCGGGAGGTCATGAACGAGACCCTCTTCACCGTCAGCCCTTCGACGACCGTCGGCGAAGCGGTTGCGCTCATGGCCCAGCACCGGGTGGGCTCGATGCTCGTGATGGAAGGCACCAAGCTCGACGGCATCTTCACCGAGCGCGACACCGTCCGAGCCATCTCACACTCCCATGACGCGCCCTCGCACGCGGTTTCGTCGTGGATGACCAGCGAGCCGATGACCGTTGGGCCTGACGTCGAGGTCGAGGCTGCCCTCAAGACCATGCTCGACAAAGGGTTCCGCCATCTGCCGGTGGTCGAGAACGGCGACGTCATCGGCATAGTCTCGATCCGCGACCTGGCCGGATAACTTTCTCCGTAAAGTAGGTCGACTTGGGTCTCCTGGCGCTGAAGCGCTACCTCCCGTACATGCGGCCGTATCTCGGCCTGGTCGTCGTCTTCGGCGTGGCCCAGCTCGGCAGCCTCGCCGCCGCGGCGTCGATCCCGAAGGTGATCCAGTACATCATCGACGGGCCCATCACTCACCACCAGCTCGGCCAGCTCGTGCCGATGGCCGGCCTGCTCGTGCTCGTCGGGTTGCTCGAGTTCGTCTTCATCTACCTGCGCCGGAACTACTCGGGCATTGCCTCGCTGCGCATGGAAACCGACCTGCGGAACGACTTCTATGCCCACCTCCAAAACCTGCAGGTGTCCTTTCACGACAACTGGCAGTCCGGTCAGCTCCTGTCGCGCGCGATATCCGACATCGCCACCGTGCGTCGCTTCGTCAGCTTCGGCCTGATCTGGTTCCTGCAGACGTTCGTTACGTTCGTGGTCGTCTTCGTGCTCATGATCGGCCTCGACTGGGTGCTCGCCCTCGTGGTCGTCGCCTGCATGCTGCCGATCGCGTACTTCAGCCGCAAGTTCCATCACAGGTACAAGCTCATCGCCAGGCGGCTGCAGGACCAGCAGGGCGACCTCACGACGATCATCGAGGAGATGGCGACCGGGGTTCGCATCATCAAGGCCTTCGGCCGCATGCCGCTCATGCAGAAGCGCTTCGAGAGTCAGGGCAGGCTCTTGCGCGGCACCAGCCTGGAGGGGATCAAGACCCGCGCGCAGCTGTGGACCCGGCTCAACTTCCTACCCAACCTCTCCCTGGTGGCGGTGCTGCTGCTCGGCGGATTCAACGTGATCCAGGGGCACCTCACCATCGGCGGCCTCGTCGCTTTCATGAGCTACGTCTTCATGCTCACGTGGCCGATGGACGCCATCGGATGGGTGCTCTCGATGAGCGAGGAGTGCCAGACTGCTTCTGAACGGCTCAACGAGGTACTCGACTCTCGCCCCGAGATCGCCGACCGCCCCGCCGCGACCGCGCTCGAGCGCTGCAGCGGGCGCATCGAGTTTCGCGGCGTGGGCTTCAAGTATCCGAAGTCGGACGAATGGATCCTGCGCGACCTCAACCTGACGATCGAGCCGGGGGAGACGGTCGGCATCGTCGGGCGAACCGGGAGTGGAAAGACCACCCTCGCTTACCTGGTGCCGCGCCTCTATGACGTGGCCGAGGGCCAGGTCCTGGTCGACGGGATCGACGTACGGGACCTCCAGCTGCGTTCGCTTCGCACGCACATCGGTGTCGCGTTCGAGGACCCCATCCTGTTCTCGGCTTCGGTCCACGAGAACCTGGTCATGGGCCGGCCGATCGTCTCCGACGAAGAGCTGAAGCGGGCCATCGACGTGGCCCAGGCCGGCTTCGTCTGGGACCTGCCGTGGGGGTTGGAGACGCGGGTCGGCGAGCAGGGATACACGCTGTCCGGCGGCCAGCGGCAGCGTCTTGCCCTCGCCCGCGCCGTGCTCGGCAGCCCGCCGGTTCTGGTGCTGGACGATCCCCTTTCATCGGTGGACGTGCACACGGAGGCGGTCATCGAGGAGGCGCTGGCGCGCGTGCTCGAGGGTGTTACCGGGCTTCTCGTCGTGCACCGGCCATCGACCCTGGCCCTCGCGGATCGCGTGGCCCTGATCGACGGTGGCACCGTCGTCGCCGTCGGCGCCCACACCGACCTGTTGAAGTCGAACGACCTCTATCGCGCCCTGCTGTCGCAGGAGTACGAGGCGTCGAGGATGCAGACCGCTTGAGCGTCATAGCTCCCGCGGATCGCTGGCGCGGAGTCGCCTCGGAAGAGGTCGACGACTTCTCTCCGAGCGTGGCCGGTCTGCTGCGGAGGCGCAGCCGGCGGTTGCTGGCGGGCCTCGCCCGTCCTTATCGCAAAGAGCTGGCGATCTCCGCAGTCCTGATCCTGATCCGCTCTGCCGCGTATCTCGCCCTTCCATACCTGGTCGGGCTCGGCATCGACCGGGGCATCCGGCCCGGCCACACCGGCAACCTGGGCACGCTCACGATCATCGTGGCTGCCCTGCTGCTGGCCCTCGTCATCAACGCGGCCGCGAACTACTTCTTCCTGCTCCTGTCGGGCCGCATCGGCGCCGACATCCTGTTCGACCTGCGCCGTTTGCTTTTCGGGCACGTGCAGGAGCTGTCGCTTTCCTTTTATGAGCGCTACACGTCGGGCCGCATCATCTCCCGCCTGACCTCGGACATCGACGCGCTCAACGAGCTGCTCGCAACCGGCCTCACGTCCGTGATCACGTCGCTCATCTCCGTGGTCGCGATCAGCGTCATCCTCATCCACCTCGACACGCGGCTAGGCATGGTGACGCTGGTCGCGATGCCGCTCGTGCTCGGTCTGACCTACTGGTTCCGCAGCAACTCAGCCCGGTCGTACCGCGCGGTGCGGAAGGCGATCGTGCTCGTGATCGTCCATTACGTCGAGTCGCTCGGCGGAATTCGAGCGGTGCACGCGTTTCGCCGCGAGCCGCGCAACCAGCTCATCTTCGAGGACGTCAACGGCCGCTACCGCGATGCCAACATCTGGTCGAACCGCCTGGCGTCGACGTTCGGTCCTGGCATCACGCTGCTCGGCCGCCTCACCACCGCGTCCGTGCTCCTGTTCGGCGGATATCTCGTGGTGCAGGGTCAGCTGACGCTGGGTGTGCTCACCGCGTTCGTGCTGTACCTGAGGCAGTTCTTCGAGCCGATGCAGGACCTGTCGCAGTTCTACAACGTGTTCCAGGCCGCGGGGGCAGCCCTGGAAAAGCTTGCGGGTGTGATCGAGGAAACGCCGACCGTGCCCGAGCCGGCGAGCCCGGTGCGCATGAATGCGGTCAAAGGCGCCGTGGCTTTCGAAGGGGTCACGTTTGCTTACCGCGACAAAGCCGTCCTGCATGACGTCGACATCCAGATCCCGGCCGGGCAGATCGTCGCTCTCGTCGGCGAGACCGGCGCGGGTAAGACCACGATCGCCCGTTTGATGGCAAGGTTCTACGACCCGACCGTCGGGCGGGTCACGCTCGATGGCGTCGACCTTCGCTCGATCGCGACCGAGGACCTGCGCCGTGCCGTGGTGATGGTGACCCAGGAGAGCTTCCTGTTTTCGGGCAACGTCGGCGACAACCTTCGGTTCGGGCGGCCGGAGGCAACCGCCGCGGAGATGGAGGAGGCCGCGCGCGCCATCGGCGCCCACGACTTCATCAGCGCGCTGCCGAACGGGTACGAGACAGACGTGCGCCGGCGCGGAGTGCGGCTGTCGTCGGGCCAACGGCAATTGGTCGCGTTCGCGCGCGCATTCCTGGCTGATCCGCAGGTCCTCATCCTCGACGAGGCGACGTCGTCGTTGGACCTCCCTTCAGAGCGCCTGGTGCAGCGCGCGCTGCGCACGCTGCTGCGCGACCGTACCGCGGTGATCATCGCGCACCGCCTGTCGACGGTCGAGATCGCTGACCGGGTGCTCGTGATCGACGAGGGGCGCGTGGTGGAGGATGGGGCGCCGGCCGACCTGCGT
>Ga0209802_1001537_pt1 | contig 17000 bp, 16 predicted proteins | sample GraSoiAngelo_129_FD_185886 | JGI IMG/M metagenome (GOLD analysis project Ga0209802, IMG submission 185886) | Grasslands soil microbial communities from the Angelo Coastal Reserve, California, USA - 14_0927_12_40cm (SPAdes) (version 2) | ecosystem: Environmental > Terrestrial > Soil > Grasslands ... | reverse complement strand
GATGCCGGTGTGTACGATGTAGCCGCCGTAGCGCCGCCGGTTGCGCGCGATGAGGCGACCCAGCGCGAGCGGATACGGCTCGCCGTACTGGCGGTGGCGCGCGTTGGTGCCGCGGGCAAACTCCTGCACGATCGTCGCCGCCACGAAGCCGCCCAGCCCGATCGCGACGAGGGCGTAGCCGTCCCGCATCCCCGCGAGCAACAGGACCAGGACCGTGAAGACGCCCGCTGTCACCGGGACCGCGAACTGGCGTTGCAGGTTCGGCAGCGACGCGCGGCGCCAGGCGATGAGGGGCCCGATGCCGGTGAGCCCGAGCAACGCCAGTCCCAGCGGGATGTTCACCTGGTTGAAGAACGGCGGCCCCACGGTCACCTTCGTCCCCTGCACCAGCTCCGAGAGGATGGGGAACAGCGTACCCCACAGCACCGAGAACGCGATGCCCACGAACAGCAGATTATTGAAGAGGAAGCTCGCCTCACGGCTCACCATCGACTCGAGCCGCGTGTCGGCGGCAAGGAGCGGTAGTCGGGTCGCGTACAGCGTGAAGCTCGCCGTTCCCGCCACGAGCAAGAAGAACAGGAAAAAGTAGCCGACGTTCGACTGCGTGAACGAGTGCACGCTCGAGATCACGCCGGAGCGCGTGATGAACGTCCCGAAAATCGACAGCAGCCACGACCCGATGATGAGCGCGAGGTTCCACTTCTTCAGCATGCCGCGCTTCTCCTGGATCATCACCGAGTGGAGGAACGCGGTCATGGTGAGCCACGGCAGGAGCGACGCGTTCTCCACCGGGTCCCACGCCCAGTAGCCACCCCATCCCAGCTCCACGTAGGCCCACCACATACCGAGGCAGATCCCGATCGACAGGAACAGCCACGACAACAGCGTCCACTTCCTGATCGCGACGAGCCAATCCGTGTCCAGTCGTTTGGAAAGGAGCGCCGCCATTGCGAACGCGAAGGGGATGGTGATGGAGATGTAGCCGAGGTAGAGCATCGGCGGATGGAACACCATCCCGGGGTTCTGCAGCTGGGGGTTCAAGCCGCTGCCGTCGAGCGGCGTGTAGGGAAGGCGTTGGAACGGGTTCGCCCCGCCGAACAACATCACGGATAGGAAGAACGCGGCGACGAGCGAGACCACGCCGGCCACGTAGGGGAGCAGCTCGCGCTGGCGGCGCGGGGTGAGCGCCAGCGCCAGCGACCCGAACACCGACAGCACCGTGGCCCAGAACAGGAGGCTGCCCTTCTGGCCCGCGTACAGCGCCGACCAGGTGTAGAAGATCGGGAGGTTGCGGCTGGTGTAGGCGGCGACGTACTCGACGTTGAAGTCGTGCCGGAACAGCGCGACCTCGAGTGAGAACACCGCCACGAGAAGCGCGCCGCACATCGCGAACACCGCGTGCCGGGCGCTCTGCTGCAGATCCGGGCGCGCCCGGAGCCCGCCCACCAGACCCGCCAGCGCGCCCCACCCGCCGACCAAGAACGCGGTCCAGAGGGCGAGGTTGCCGAGGACCGTCATCTACGCCTTGGGAACCGCTTCGTAGCGGGAGCCGCACTTCGCGAGCACGTCGGTCGCGTAAATGACGCCGTCCGGGTGGAGCCGGCCCTCGACGACGACTTCGACCGAGTCGGTGAACGTGTCCGGGGGCAGGCCGTGGAACTCGACCGGATATCGCACGGTGCCGTCGGTCACTTGGAAGCGGAGCGTCTTGGTGGCGAGATCCCGCGTCACGCTGCCGGGGACCACCCGCGCGCCGACCTTCATCCCCACATTATAGAAGGCACGGTCCACCGCGATTTTCTGGGAGAGCTCGCTCGGCGTGAAGTAATACTGGCCCGTCTGCTTCACGCCAGATGCCATGAGGTAGCCCACCGAGCCGACGATCAGCACGGCTCCGATGGCGAACTTGGTGCCCGCGTTCATACCCAATTATACCTCCCGTCGCTCCGCCTGCTCCAGCGCCCACCGCACCGCCTCCTCCGGGCGCTCCACCCGGGGAATCTCGACCGTGGAGGTGAAGGCGTCATGCAAGCCGACGACGGGGGTCTCGATGCGCTGGGCGAGCGCGATCTCCGACAGCGTGCCCCAGCCACCGCCAATCGCGATCACGGCGTCCGCCGCGCGCACGAGGAGTGCATTTCGCATCTCGCCCATGCCAGTGGCGAGGGCCACCTCGATGTGCGGATTCGCGTGGGCGGGATCGCTTCCCGGGAGCAGCCCGACGGTCAGCCCGCCGGCCTGCTGCGCTCCCTGGGCGGCCGCCTCCATCACGCCACCCAGGCCTCCGCACAGCAGCACCGCCCCGCCCTTGGCGATGAGGCGACCCACGGCGGTGGCCCACTCGGCTTCCTCCGAGGTGCAGCTGCTGCCGCCGACGACGGCGACGAGGATGCGGGGGCGGGGGCGGGGGGAGGGACTCATCGGCGGGCGCGACCGGCCGCGGCCCAGTGCAGCGCCGCGTCCACCGCCCGCCGCCACTCGGCGACGCGGGCGCGCACGGCGCGCGCCCCGGCGCGCGGCTGGAACCGCTTGAAGCGGCGGCCCGCGAGGAATTGCTCCGGCCCCGTCCACACGTCGAGTGCGAGCCCCGCGAGCGCCGCCGCACCAAGCGCGGTCGTTTCGATCACGTCGGGGCGCGCCACCGGAACGCCCAGCAGGTCGGCCTGGAACTGCATCAGCCAGTCGTTGGCGGCGGCGCCGCCGTCCACCTGGAGCGCGTGGAGTCGCAGCCTCGCATCCGCCGTCATCGCGTCGAGCACGTCCTTGGTGCTAAACGCCATGGCCTCGAGGGCCGCGCGGGCGAGGTGGGCCCGGGTCGTGCCGCGCGTCACGCCCACGATGGTGCCGCGCGCGTTGGCCTCCCAGTGCGGCGCGCCCAGCCCGACGAACGCCGGCACGAAATACACGCCACCCGTGTCGGCGACGTCGAGCGCCAAGTGCTCCGTTTCGGCCGCGTGGTCGATGAGGTGCAAGCCGTCGCGCAGCCACTGGATCGCCGCGCCCGCGATGAAGATGCTGCCCTCCAGCGCGTACACCGGCTCACCGCGGGGCCCGCAGGCGATCGTGGTGAGCAGCCCACGAGTCGACTGTGGGCGGCGCCGGCCCGTGTTCAGCAGCAGGAAGGCCCCGGTGCCATAGGTGTTCTTCGCCTGTCCCGGCGCCACACAGCCCTGCCCGTACAGCGCTGCCTGCTGGTCACCGGCCATCCCTGCGACGGGGAGCTCCGCGCCCAGGTGCTCGCCCTCGCACACGCCGAATTGGCCGCTCGACGTGCGGATCTCGGGCAGCGCCTCCACGCGCACGCCGAACAGCCGCAGCAGATCGGGATCCCAGCTGCGCGTCTCGAGATTGTACAGCATGGTGCGCGACGCATTGCTGTGGTCGGTCGCGTAACTCTTGCCGTTGGTGAGTCGGAACAACAGCCAGGTGTCGATCGTCCCGAACACCGCCTCGCCCGAGTCCATGCGCCGCTCGAGTCCGGGCACGTGACCGAGCAGCCACTCGATCTTGGTGGCGGAAAAGTACGGATCGAGCACCAGCCCGGTGCGCTCGCGGATCAGGGCCGCCTTGCGCTGCTTCGCGAGCTGGGCGCAACGCGCCGCGGTGCGCCGGTCCTGCCACACGATCGCCCGATGGAGCGGCTGCCCGGTGTCCCGCTCCCACACGCACACGGTCTCGCGCTGGTTCGTGATCCCGAGCCCGGCCGGCACGACCTGTGCCTGCCGGATCGCCTCGCGCGCCGCCTCGACCGTGACGCGAAAGATCTCCTCGGCGTCGTGCTCCACCTCGCCCGGATGGGGGAAGTGCTGGGTGAACTCGCGGTAGCCCCGCCCCAGCAGGCGACCGTCCGCGCCGACCACCAGGGCGTGGGAGCCGGTGGTCCCCTGATCGAGGGCTAGGACGGCCGTCACGCGCGGTCCGCCCCCCCTCCCGTTCCGTCGTCGAACGGGGGCTTCCTGAGCCCGCGGTCGGTGAGGTATCCCGTCACGTAGCGCGCCGGCGTCACGTCGAATGCGGGGTTCAGCGCGGCCGCCGCGGCGGGGGCCACGGGACGGCCCGCGACCGTCTTCACCTCCTCGGGGGCCCGCTGCTCGATGGGAATGCCGTCCCCGTCCGCCAGCGCGGCATCGATACTCGAGGACGGCGCGGCGCAGTAGAAGGGCACGCCGTGGTGCCGGGCGAGCACGGCGAGCGCGTACGTGCCGATCTTGTTCGCGAAATCGCCGTTCGCCGCGATCCGGTCGGCGCCCACCAGCACGAGGTCCACTTGCGCCTGCCGCATCAGCGCGCCCGCGGCGCTGTCGGCGATCACCGTGCAGGGGATGCCGGCGTGCGTCAGCTCCCATGCGGTGAGACGCGCGCCCTGCAGCACCGGCCGCGTCTCGTCCACGAGCACGTGCACCCGGCGGCCGGCCTCATGGGCGAGATAGATGGGCGCGAGCGCCGTGCCGATCCCACCCGTCGCGAGCGCGCCCGCGTTGCAGTGGGTGAGCACCGTCGCTCCGTCCGGCAGCAGCGGTAGTCCCGCCTCGCCGATGCGGCGACACATGGCGCGGTCCTCCTCCCAGATCGCCGTCGCCTCGGCCTGGAGCCGCTCCCACAGGGCGGCACCCTCCCCCGGCGTCGCGGCGGCCGTGCGCGCCATGCGATCGAGCGCCCATCGCAGGTTGACCGCCGTCGGGCGGCTGGCCGCCAGCAGCGGCACGAGCTGGGCGAGCCGAGCGAGGAAGGCCTCCCGCGACGACCCCCGCTGCCCGCGGGTCGCGGCGACGAGCGCCATCGCCGCCGCGATGCCGATGAGGGGCGCGCCCCGCACCTGCAGCGTGCGGATCGCGTCCGCGACGGCCTCCGCGCTCTCCAAGTCTCGCTCGATCTTCGCCTCGGGCAACGCGCGCTGGTCGATGATGCGCACGGCCCCGGAGGGAGCCCAGGCGATGGCTTGGACGCTCATGGGCATGAACCTAAGTGCGGAGTGCGAAGTGCGGAATGCGGAGTGGCAAGGCCGGCTTCGCTCGGCGGTCCGACCTTCCACTTAAACTCCGCACTCCGCATTCCGCACTCCGCATTCTCGTGATACCATTGTCTCCATGAGCTACCAGACTCTCCTTTTCGAGCTCCGCGACGGCCTCGCGCTGATCACCATCAACCGCCCCGACAAGCTGAACGCCCTGAACGACGAGGTCGTGGAGGAGCTCGCCGACGCCGCCGAGCGAGTGGCGACCGAGCCCGCCATCAAGGGGGCGATCCTCACCGGTGCCGGCCCCAAGGCGTTCGTCGCGGGCGCCGATATCGGCGACCTCGCGCAGCAGGGGCCGTTCGACGGGAAGGCCCGCGCGCTCCGCGGCCAGGCGATGCTGCGGCGCTTCGAGACGTGCGGCAAGCCCGTGGTCGCCGCCATCAACGGCTACGCGCTGGGCGGGGGGTGCGAGCTCGCGTTGGCATGCCATCTCCGCCTCGCGAGCGAAACCGCCAAGTTCGGACAGCCCGAAGTGAAGCTGGGGATCGCCCCCGGCTATGGCGGCACCCAGCGGCTGCCGCGCCTCGTCGGGAAGGGCAACGCCCTGCACCTCATCCTCACGGGCGAGACGATCGATGCGCGCGAGGCCTACCGCATCGGCCTCGTGAACAGGGTCGTGCCCGCGACCGAGCTGCTCGCGGAGGCGGAAAAGACGCTGCGGGGTATTCTCGGCATGGGCCCGCTCGCCGTGCGACTCGCACTGGAGGCGGTGGACCGCGGCCTCGAGATGACGCTCGACGAAGGGCTGCTGCTCGAGGCGAACCATTTCGGTCTGCTCGCGGCGAGCCGGGACATGAAGGAGGGGCTGACGGCATTTCTGGAGAAGCGCGCCCCCCGGTTCGAGGGCCGGTGAAGCAGCTTCTGGTAAGCTGCGGCTTGTGGCTTGCGGCTGGCTGTCTGTCGGAGCGGCAACGCCCTGCTCCGCCAGTGCTGGCGATCGTCTTCGACTCGACGACGATCCACGGCGGACCACACGACAGCGTGACGGGAAGCGTGCGCGCCACGGACCCGGACGGCCTGGACTCGCTCTGGCTGCGGGTGGATACGACGCGCGTCGGCGTGGACGGGCTGTTCGAGACGGTGTTCGAGCGTCCGTTCCGCTTCGGGGTCCGCGCGGGACTCAACCCCACTACGCAGATTCCGGTAGTACTCGAGGCCCGGGACGTGGTCGGCTTCCGCAGCCAGCTCGACACCTTCGTCACGGTTTCCCAGTGAGCCCAACGACTTAGTAAGTCTTGCCCTGACAATAACTTCTGGGTATTTTGGAGGGGTTGTCTGGGGCTCGCGCGGGGCAGCCGCGCCGCGCCACGGGACGCCCCGTGGCGCTTTTGGTACCAGGGGGGGAGGGGGCCGGATGGCCGAGCAGAAACGCGGTCGCGGGCGACCGCAAGTGGTCGGGGAAGCGCTGCGCAGTTATCTGGCGCGCAGCGGGCTCGGATCGCGCCTCGCCCAGGCGCAGGTCATTCCCGATTGGCCGGGGCTCGTGGGGCCGCAGATCGCGGCCGTCACGGCTCCAGAGAGCGTGACCCCTGACGGGACGCTGTTCGTGCGCGTCGCGACCTCGCCGTGGATGACGGAATTGCAGCTGATGATGCCGCAGATCATGGCCACCCTCAACGCCGGCCGCGGCGCCGGACGGATCAAGACGATACGCTGGCTTCTCTCACGGTAGAGCGTTATGGCGAAGGCTAAGCCCACCGGCGGCTACCAGGCCGATTCGATTCAGGTCTTGAAGGGGTTGGAAGCGGTGCGACGTCGTCCCGCGATGTATATCGGGTCGGTGTCGGGCCGCGGCCTGCACCACCTCGTCTACGAAGTGGTGGACAACTCGGTGGACGAGGCGCTCGCCGGCTACAGCACCCGGATCGATGTGACGATCCACGAGGACAACTCCGTGACCGTGGTCGACAACGGCCGCGGCATCCCGGTCGACATCCACAAGACCGAGAAGAAGCCGGGCGTCGAGGTCGCGCTCACCGTGCTGCACGCCGGTGGCAAGTTCGACAAGAGCACGTACAAGGTGTCGGGCGGGCTGCACGGCGTCGGCGTGTCGGTGGTGAACGCCCTGTCCGAGAAGCTCGAGGTGTGGGTGGACCGCGACGGCCAGCGCCACCACATGGCGTTCGAGCGCGGCGACACCAAGAAGAAGCTCGAGGTCACGGGGAAGGCGAAGGGCACAGGCACGACGGTGTGGTTCAAGCCGGACACCACGATCTTCACCGAGACCCGGTTCGACTACGCCACCATCGCGAACCGGCTGCGGGAGCTGGCCTTCCTCAATAAGGGCCTGACCATCACGCTCAAGGACGAGCGCAAGGGCCAGCGCCGGGAAGAGACGTTCTACTACAAGGGCGGGCTGGCCGAATTCGTGAAGTGGCTGATCGGCAGCCGCAAGACGCTGCACCCCAAGCCGATCACCTTCGAGGCCACGCGTGAAGGCGTCGAGATCGAGGGCGCCGTCCAGTACGACGACCAGTACAGCGAGAACACCTTCACGTTCGTCAACAACATCAACACGCACGAAGGCGGGACGCACCTCACCGGGTTCAAATCGGCCCTTACCCGGACGATCAACGAGTGGGCGAAGAAGGATGGGGCGCTCAAGAAAGAGGACTTCACCCTCTCGGGCGACGACGTGCGCGAAGGACTGAATTGCGTCCTGCATGTGAAGGTGAAGAACCCGCAGTTCGAGGGCCAGACCAAGACCAAGCTGGGCAATTCCGAAGTCGAGGGCATCGTCAAGAGCGTGGTGAACGACGCACTGGGTGCCTTCTTCGACAAGAACCCCAGCGTGGCGCGCATCATCATCGCGAAGGCGCTCAGCGCCGCCCGCGCCCGTGAGGCGGCCCGCAAGGCGCGCGAGCTGGTGCGCAAGAAAAGCGGGCTCGAGGGCGGCCTCCTGCCGGGGAAGCTCGCCGACTGCACCGTCAGCGACCCGAAGCTCATCGAGCTGTATCTGGTCGAGGGCGACTCGGCCGGCGGCTCCGCCAAGCAGGGACGCGATCGCAGCTTCCAGGCGATCCTGCCGCTGCGCGGCAAGATCTTGAACGTCCAGAAGGCGCGCATCGACAAGGTGCTCTCCAACGAGGAGATCCGCACGATCATCACGGCGATCGGCACGGGAGTACGCGAAGATTTCAACCTCGAGGACGCCCGCTATCACAAGATCATCATCATGACGGACGCCGACGTGGACGGCGCCCACATCCGCACCCTGCTCCTCACCTTCTTCTACAAGGAGATGAAGGACCTGATCGACGCGGGGTACATCTACATCGCCCAGCCGCCGCTGTACCGCGTGGCGAAGGGGAAAGAAGAGTACTACGCGTACGACGAGAAGGAGCGCGACGCCTATGTGAAGCGGCTCTCGAACGGCGAGGCGGCGCACGGCAATACGCTGATTCAGCGCTACAAGGGCCTGGGGGAGATGAACCCGGACCAGTTGCGCGACACGACGATGGATCCGGCGCGGCGCACGCTGCTCAAGGTGACGATGGAAGACGCGGTCGAGGCGTCCGATTTGTTCGAGACGCTGATGGGGGACGAGGTGGAGCCGCGGCGCAAGTTCATCGAGGACAACGCGAAGTTCGTGCGCAACCTCGACGTCTAGGAACGGAGACTGGGCTTCCCTTTTCCCGCGCCCCGCACGAGCTCCTCGATCCCGTCTTTACTCACCCGATGTGAGATCAACGGCAGCGGCTTCGCCCCGAGCTTGTCGCCGATCACGATGGCCTGCCCCAGCGCCTCGAGCCCGAGTTTCATGCCGCCGCCGTCCTTCGCGAACACGGACGCGATCGGCTCCCCCGCCAGCACCTTGTCGCCCGGCTTCACGGTGATCACGAACCCGACGGTGGGATCCACGGGGTCCTCGACTTTGCGGCGGCCGCCGCCCATCGCCACGATGGCGCGCCCGATGGCTCGCGGCTCGACCTGGGTCACCACGCCGGTCCGCGGCGCATTGTACACCTCGACTTCCTGAGCCTGCGGCAGCACCGACGGATCCTCCAGCGTCTGCGGGTTGCCCCCCTGCGCGGCGATCACCTGCTCGAACTTCTCCGCGGCCAGCCCGGAGGCGAGGGCGGTCTCGAGCCGCTTGCGCGCCTGCTTCGACGTCTTCTCCGTCCCGGCCGCGAGCAGCATCTCGACGCCGAGTGCGTAGGTCACCTCCATCAGGTCGTCGGGTCCGTCTCCGCGCAGCGCGAGGATGGCTTCTTCCGTCTCGAGGGCGTTGCCGCAGGCCCGCCCCAGCGGGCGATCCATGGCGGTGAGGAGCGCCACGGTGGGACAGCCGCGGTCCTCCCCTAGCGCGATCATCGTTTGGGCGAGCTCGAGGCTCTGCTCCAGCTCCGGCAGGAACGCCCCGCTGCCGCGCTTCACGTCGAGCACGAGCGCGTTCAGGCCTTCGGCGAGCTTCTTGGACATGATGCTCGCCGCGATGAGCGGAATCGCCTCGACCGTCCCGGTGACGTCGCGCAGCGCGTACAGGCGGCCGTCGGCGGGCGCGATTTCGGGGGTCTGGCCGATCATCGCGCAGCCGATCTTCATCACCTGCGTCCGGGTTTCGGCGAGCGAGAGGCCGGTGCGAAAGCCCGGAATCGCCTCGAGCTTGTCGAGCGTCCCGCCGGTGTGCCCGAGCCCCCGGCCGGACATCATCGGCACGGCCACGCCGCACGCCGCGACGAGCGGCGCCAGCACGAGGGAGACCTTGTCGCCCACGCCCCCGGTCGAGTGCTTGTCGACGCGCGGCGTGGCCCAGGAATCGAACGACAATCGCTGGCCCGACGCGAGCATCGCGTCGGTGAGGGCGGCGAGCTCGTGGCGCTCGAGCCCACGCAGCAGCACGGCCATCAGCAGCGCGGCCATCTGGTAGTCGGGGACGCGACCCGCGGAGTAGGCGGCGACGAGCGCCGACCACTCCTCGGGGGTCAGGGCGCCGCCGTCGCGCTTGCGCTCGATGAGCGGCACGACCAACATTACCGCGCACCCCTTCGCTGGAGTCCTTGATGCGCGGCGTCACGGCCCTCGCGCTCGCGTCCCTCACGCTTCCCGGCGCGCTCGGCGGGCAAAGCCGACTGAGCGTGGCCCAGCACATCGCGCTGGGGGACAGCGCTCACGCGGCGCTCGCGCCGGCGCAAGCGCTGCAGCACTACCGCGCGGCCCTCGCCAGCGACTCGACCAACTACGAGGCCCGCTGGAAAAGCGGGCGCGAGCTGGTGGACATCGCGAAGCAGATCGAAGGCACGGACGACTCGTCCAAGCACCGGCGGGACAGCCTCTACGCCGAGGCGCGGGCCTACGGCGAGGCGGCGGTGCGCGTGAACCCGAACGGGGCCGACGGCCACTTCACGATCGGCCAGGCACTGGGCCGGCTGTCGCGCACCAAGGGCGGGGGCGAGCGCGTGCGCTTCGCCCGGATCATCTACGACGAAGGCATGCAGGCGATCGCGCTCGACTCGACGCACGACGGCGCCTACCACCTGATGGGGGCGTGGCATGCCGAGGTCAAGCGCCTGTCGTGGATCGAGCGCAAAGCCGCCGCGATCCTGTTCGGGGGTGGGTTCCTGAGCAAGGGCAACTGGGACGACGCCCAGCGATACCTCGAGAGGGCGGTGGCCCTGAAGCCGCAAAACATCTTCCACCGCCTCGAGCTGGGCGAGGTGTACGTGGACCTCGGCAAGTATTCGAAGGCGCGCGAGCAGTTCACCGCGCTCGCCCCGCTGCCGATCGGGGACGTGCTCGACCCCGAGTACAAAAAAGAAGCGAAGCAGGTGCTCGAGGACATCAAGGGCGAGAAGGACGAGACCTAGCGCCGCGCCCGCATCAGACGCTCGATCTCGTCCGTGGTCTTGGGCGCCCCGCCGGAGAGCCACTCGGCGCCCGTCGCCGTGACCAGCACGTCGTCCTCGATGCGCACGCCGAGATTCTCCTGCTTCAGGTAGATCCCCGGCTCGATCGTCAACACCATGCCCGGCTTCAGGGGCGTGCTGTAGTCGCCCACGTCGTGCACGTCCATGCCGAGCCAGTGTGACAGCCCGTGGATGAAGGAGGCGTCGCACGTCTGTTCCCCGCACAGCGTGCCGGAGTGGGCGCGCATGTACTCCCGGGCCACGCGGTTCAGCTCGCCGATGGTGGTCCCGGGGCGGGTCGAGTCGAACGCGGCGCGCTGGGTCGCCAACACGAGGTCGTAGATCGCCTTCTGGCGCGGGGTGAAGCGGCCGTTCACCGGGAAGGTCCGTGTCACGTCCGCCGTGTACTGTCCCCACTCGGCGCCGGCGTCCAGGACCACCAGGTCGCCGTCCTTGGTCTGGCGCCGGCTCACGTCGTAGTGGAGGGTCGTGCTGTTCGGGCCGCTCCCCACGATCGAGGGATAGCCGACGCGGTCGGCGCCGTTGCGGCGGAACGCGGCCTCGACGACCGCCTCGATCTCGTACTCCCACATTCCCGGGCGCGCGGCCTGCATGGCGGCGAGATGGCCGAGCCCGGAGATGGCGACCGCGGTGCGGAGCCGGGCGAGCTCGTCGGCGTCCTTCACGAGGCGGAGCGAGTCAGCGAGGGGACGGAGGTTCCGCACATCGCGCCCCTCGAACACCAGGTCCGCGACGCGCTTCTCGTCGCGCGTCGTGGCGTCGAGCGGCACGTAGACCGGTCCCGGCGCCCGCTGCAGCGCGCTCCGCAGCGCGCGGTCGAGCGAGTCGGTCGGGAGCACGCGCGGGATGCCGGACAGCCGGACGGCGACACTGTCGGGACCGAGCCGCAGACCGGTCCAGCGCTCCTGCGACGGATTGCGGGGTGGCAGGAACAACACGACCTCGCCGCCCGTCTCGCCGCCCGCCACCAGCAGGAGCCAGGCGTCCTGCGTCTCGAGCTCGGTGAAATAGAAGAACGTGTTGTGCTGCCGGAAGTCGTTGTCCTGGATGTAGTCGCGCTCGAGCTGGCGCTCGTGCGCCGCGGGGATCAAGACGACGCCGCGCCCGAGCCGGGCGAGCAACGCGCGGCGCCGGGCGGCCACGGCGGCGGTGTCGACGGCGCGACCCATGCCGGGCAGCTCAGGCACGGGCGTCCACGCGCCGAGCGGCGCGCGATCCCCGTCCGCGCGCCCCTGCGCCGCCGCGGCGCTGCCGAGCGCGCCGACGACGGCCAGCAGCAGGAGCGATCGCATGGGCTCCGAAGCTACCGCGCGTCGTGTGATGCGGCAACTTGACGCCACCTCCGCCGGGCACACAAACTATGCCATGACTCCCACCGCCGCTTCCACGACCGCCGACGCGGAACGCCTGGCGGCGCGCGTGGTCGAGCTCGAGCGCGAGCGCAAGCACCTGCTCGCCGTCATCGAGATCCTCAAGGAGGTCTCCACATCGCTGCACTTCATCGACATCCTCCAGGCGATCGCGCGCAAACTCGGGGAGGCGTTCGGTCTGGACCGGTGCTCGATCTTCCTGGCGGAGCGCGGCGGCGCTTCGGTGCGGCTTGTCGCCTCCTACGAGGATCCCACGATTCGCAACTACGTGGTGGACCTGGAGCGCTACCCCGAGCTCAAGCGGGCGATGCAGACCGGGGAGACGGTGTTCATCCCGGACGCGGCGAGCGATCCCAGCCTGAAGCACGTGAAGGGCGAGCTGCTGAACCGCCGCGTCCAATCCATCACGGTGGTCCCGATCACGTGGCGGGGCGTGGCGATCGGCGCGATTTTCCTGCGGACGTTCCGCGACGGACCCACCTTCTCGGACGAGGACGTCCGCTTCGTGCAGGTGGTCGCGGCGCTCACGGCGCAGGCGCTGCGCAACGCGCACCGCTACGAGCGCCTGGCCCAGCGCCAGCAGGAAACCGGCGAATCGATGCGCCGGATGGAGCTCGAGCGCGTCGCGCTGCTGTCGTTTCTGCGGCGGCTGATGGGCGCGTTCGGCGAACGCGAGGGCGCGTGGGCCGAAGGCCTGTTGCCGCGGGCCAGCGCCGAAGAGCTGGACCGCCTGGTCGGCGTCGCGATGGCCGTGATCCAGGAAGAAGCCAAGGGTCGGTGAAGCAGGGGGGTGGGGCGGACCGGGGGGGACGGGGGGGGCACGGGGGGGGGGGGGGGGGGGGGGGGGGGGGGGGGGGCGGAGGGGGGGGGGAGGGCGCCCCGCCGCCCGGGCCGCCGAGCTGCGCCGCCTCATCGAGCGCGCCAACCACGCGTATTACGTGCTCGACCGTCCGGAGATCTCGGACGCCGAGTACGACCGGCTGTTCCGCGAGCTGCAGGACCTCGAGGCCAAGCACCCCGAGCTCCGCACCCCCGACAGTCCCACCCATCGCGTCGGCGCCGAGCCGGCGGAGAAGTTCCGCAAGCATCGCCACCTGGTCCCGATGCTGTCGCTCGCCAACGCCTTCAACGAGGCGGAGCTCGCCGAGTGGGAGGATCGCAACGCCCGGCTCCTCCCCGAAGTCCGCTCGGCCGGATACACGCTGGAAGTGAAGATCGACGGCGCGGCGGTGAGCCTCACGTACGAGGACAGCGTGCTGGTGACGGGCACGACCCGCGGCAACGGCGTCGAAGGGGAGGACGTCACCGCCAACCTGCGCACCCTCGTGGACATTCCCCTCCGTCTCAGAGGCAAGGGCTGGCCCGGGCGGATGGAAGTGCGCGGCGAGGTCTATCTCTCCAAGTCGCGCTTCGTGAAGCTCAACGAGGAGCGGGAGCGGGCGGGCGAGCCTACGTTCGCCAATCCCCGCAATGCCGCCGCCGGTGCGCTGCGCCAGCTCGACCCCAAGATCACCCGCAGCCGGAAGCTGCGGATCTTCTGCTTCCACGTCGAAGCGCCCGGCCAGAAGCTGCCGGTGGACACGCAGCACGAGCTGCTCGAGCAGCTCGCGGCCTGGGGCTTCCCCGTCGAGCCGCACCACACACAGGTCCCCGGGCTCGAGGCCGCGAACCGCGAGATCGCGAAGCTCGAGCCCCTGCTCCCCGGGCTCGACTACGGCGCCGACGGTGTGGTGGTGAAGGTGAACTCGCTGCGGCTGCACGCCGAGCTCGGGACCGTCGGCGACCGCGAGCCGCGGTGGGCCGTGGCCCGGAAGTTCGCGCCCGAGGTCCAGGTGACGAAGCTGCTCGAGATCAAGGTCAACGTCGGGCGCACCGGGTCGCTCAACCCATACGCCGTCCTCGAGCCCGTCGAGATCGGCGGGGTGACGGTCTCCACCGTCACGCTGCACAACTTCGACCTGATCGAGGCGAAGGACATCCGGGAGGGCGACTGGGTCGAGGTCACGCGGGCGGGCGAGGTGATCCCGCAGATCCTCGGGCCCGTGCGCGACCGCCCCCGAGGCCCGCGGAAGTTCAAGCGCCCCGAGCGCTGCCCCATCTGCCACTCCAAGGTCGAATACCCGTCGGACGAGGTGATGGGATACTGCTCCAACGTCTCGTGTCCCGGGCGACTGCTCGAGAGCATCGTGCATTTCGCGTCGCGGAACGCGATGGACATCCGCGGGCTGGGGCACGAGCGGGTGCGCGCCCTGCTCGACGCCAAGCTGATCAAGGACGTCGCCGACCTGTACGAGCTGACGCCGTTGCAGCTCATCGCCCTGGAGGGCTTCGCGGAGAAGTCGGCGCAGCAGCTCGTCGACGCGATCCAGGCGTCGAAACAGCAACCGCTTTCCACCCTGCTGTACGCGCTGGGCATCCGCCACGTGGGAGCCCAGGGCGCGAAGCTCTTGGCGCGCCACTTCGGGACCATGAAGGCGCTCCGCAACGCTTCGGTCGACGCGATCAACGAGGTCCGGGGCATTGGACCGGCGATCGCGGAGGCGGTCGCGGGGTTCTTCGACGAGACGAAGAACCGCAAGCTGCTCGAACGGCTCGAGAAGCTCGGCCTCAACTTCAAAGAGCCGGTGGCCGCCGAGGGGAAGGGCCCGCTCGCGGGGCAGACCTATGTCGTCACCGGGACCCTGCCCTCGCTGTCCCGCGCCAAGGCGGCGGAGCTGATCGAGGCCGCGGGCGGAGCCGTCACCGACAGCGTGTCGAAGAAGACGACCGCCCTCGTCGTGGGCGCCGACGCGGGCTCGAAACTCGAGAAGGCGAAAACGCTCGGCATCCCGATCATCGACGAAGCTCAACTCTTGCGCCGCGCCCGCGTCAAACCCTAAGTTGGCGTCTCAAATGACCCCCCCCCTTCCCGCTGCGTTCTCTCCCGCGACCGACGGTCTCACCGTCGGTCGCGGCGCTTTACGCCAGCTGCGCGCCAGCCTGCTGCGTGACGCGGCCGATCACGCGATCACGATCCTCCAGGAGACGGGCTTCGCCGCCGGGGAAGGCGTGTTCCAGGCCTTTTGCGCCTGGCTCCCCGGCCAGCTCGGCGTCTCGCGCCCCGATGAGGTCGATGCGGCCCAGATGAACGACGTGCTGTCGGCCTTCTTCCAGGCCATCGGGTGGGGCGCGGTGTCGGTCGCGCAACTCGGGAACGCCGCGCTCGTGGTCGACTCGGCCGATTGGGTCGAGGCGGAGCCCGGAAGCGCCGACGTGCCGATGTGCTTTTTTTCGTCGGGGATGCTGTCGGACTTCTTCGGACGCCTGTCCGGCAAGCCGGTGGCGGTCATGGAGGTCGAGTGCCGCTCGCGCAACGACGACCGGTGCCGCTTCCTGTCGGCGTCGCCCGACACGCTCAATACCGTCTACGAGCAGATGACCCAGGGCACGAGCTACGAGCAGGCGCTCGGGGGGTGAAAGAGGTGTCGGGTGTCAGGTGCCGGGTGTCAGGGAGTGACGCGGCGGCGCTGGCGCAGCGCCCGGGCCAGGCCCGCCAACATCCGTCCGACCTCTGCCGCCTGGGCCAGGATCCGTTGCTCGGCTTCCTTCGATAAGTATCCCAACCGTCCCGCGATCATGAGTTGTGTCTCCAACTCCATGAGTGACCCGTTGGCCACGGACAGGTGATGTAGGTAATCGCCCAGATGGTCTCTTCCGTGCCCCTCCGCGACGTTGGATGGGACCGACACTGCGGCCCTGTTAAGTTGTTGCACAAGCCCGTATGTCTCGTGCCGAGGAAATGAAGCGGTAAGACGATATGTTGCCGTAACTAAGTCCATCGCACGCTGCCAGACGACGAGGTCACGATATCCCTTGATGCCTCGCGACCGCGCCGTATTCGGTACCAGCATTGCGTATCCCCGCAACAGTTGAGCACGAGTGTACTGGTCTCGATCGGTGAGAGGTAATCGTTTCACTGCGCGCCACGGCAATCCTACGCACCATCTGGCACCCGACACCCGGCACCTGACACCTCTGCTGTGAGCGAGGTCGACACCGCCATCCGCGACATCGTCAACCGGGAGACCCGCGCCTGGGACACCCAGGACGCCGAACTCCTCGTCTCCTGCTTTCACCCCGCGATGGTATGGCCCTGGCCGCCCACCGCGCAGTCACACGATCCGATGACGTGGGTGATGGTGTGGGGCCGATTCGACGCCGAGCGCTGGAAGCGCGGCTGGCAGGAGCTGTTCGACACCCACACTCTGGTGCACAACAAGCGACAGATCAGGAAGGTCGTGGTCTCGAACGAAGGGGACGGGGCGTTCGCCGTTGTCGACATCGACACGCTGTGGCGTCACAAACAGACGGGCGTCGAGCAGCGCTGGAAGGGGCGGACCTGCAAGATCTACACGCAGGTGGGGACGCAATGGAAGATGATCGCGCAGTGGGGGGCGCTGGAATACTGAAGTGCCACGTGTCAGGTGTCGGGTGCCAGCGACACCTGACACCTCGCACCCGACAGCTGACACCTCTCTCTCACCGCCGCGCGACGCTCACCCCCTGCAGCAACACCGACGGCGCGTAGCGCGATCCCGTCCAGCGCGCGTCGCTCCCGAAGCCGCCGACCCGTTTCCACAACTCGTACACGTTCCCCGCGACCGCCGCCTCCTTCACGCGACCGGTGATCTCGCCGCGCTCGATCCGGTACGCGAGCGCCACAGGATGGCTGAACGCCCCGCCGATCACGTTGCCCTGCCCCACGCC
>Ga0209802_1001536_pt1 | contig 17010 bp, 18 predicted proteins | sample GraSoiAngelo_129_FD_185886 | JGI IMG/M metagenome (GOLD analysis project Ga0209802, IMG submission 185886) | Grasslands soil microbial communities from the Angelo Coastal Reserve, California, USA - 14_0927_12_40cm (SPAdes) (version 2) | ecosystem: Environmental > Terrestrial > Soil > Grasslands ... | reverse complement strand
AATCGGCTGTCGACGAGAGCCTGGAGCTGGTTGCGCACAGGCGTGAAGAGGGTCGCCAGCAGGAACGCGCTGATCACGATCGCGGCGTCGGAGCGCTGGCCCGTCACAGCTGTGAACGCACGCTGCATCAGTGCCATCGAGCCGGCATAAAGGCCTGCCAGGACGGCGGTCAGCGAGACATAGACAATCGCGCGGTTGATGATGAAATCGATGTCGTAGAGGTGGTAGCGGAGAATCGCGATCCCGACTGCCACGGGAACGGATGCGTAGGCAAGGCTGAAATAGGGGAACGTGTCATCCAGTGAGACCAGCCCAAGCGAAATGGCGATGAGCTCGACGACCAGCTGGACGACGACAACCACCCCGGCTACTCCAACCCACTTCAACTGCTGGCGAGCGTCGTTCGACGCCTTCCGCCACCTGAACAGGAGCGATGCAAGCGCGGCCAGAGCCGCCGCGACGGTGGCGGCAATCCCCGCAGTTTCCAGCCCAAAGCCGGCAGCGGTGCCGTCGCCGATCAGAAGTCCGATGACCTGGAGGACGAGCGCGGCCGCTGACGCGTAGATCGCGAGGCGCCACCGCGGCGAGGGCAGGCGGCCGTCGGGAAACAGGAGCAGGCCGACGGACGTCGGCAGGAAGAAGCCCATCAGGAAGGTCACGCCGGACACCGCATTGATCAGCGATACGGCCGGGAGAGACCCTGGGACTGCGAACCCCAGTTCCGCATATGCAACCGTGACAGCCGACACCCCGTCCACCAGGCCCGCGATGCAGAAGATCCAGCCGACCAGGTGTCGTGGGTGCCGCGAGACGATGAGCGCGCCGACGATCGAGAATGCGAGAACGCCGACGTACACGAGAGGCGTGCCCTCGCTGCCCTCCATCCCCAGCTGCCCCGGATGCGGCTGGGCGATGATCAGTCGGGCCGACGGAATCGCGGCGATGGTGGCGCCGACACTGCCCCACGCCAGCAGGCGGGCCCAGCTTCGGGTCACGTCCTTGAGTCCTCAGTGTGGTGGCGCGGTGACGGGCTGAATAGGAGGCGACCGCTCAGCAGTACGATGAAGCCCAGTACCGCCAGCGGGGCGGCGATGTCGAGCACGGTCACACCGAAAGGACTTAGAGCCGCCCGAGCCAGGCTGGCTATGGCCACGAGAACCGCCAGCGCACGCACCCAGACGGGCGCCCCGGTCGAGGTGGCCAGCACAAACCCGGCGAGTGACGCGAACAGAACGGAGTCGGCCAGGTCTTCGACCACCGTGAGCTGGTGGGCAAGGTCCGGCGATAGGTTCGGCATCAAGGCCATGGCGAGAGGAACCAGGCTGGTGGCAAGTGTCGCGAGCGCCACGAGCCCTGCGGCCGGCATCAGCCATCGATTCCGCCGGCCGTCCATCCGAGCCCAACGCGACAGGGCGGCGGCGAAGGCCAGAAACGGGAGGAGCGCCAGGGTGCCAACGATCTGCTGCCAGACGATCACCTGCTGGTGGGCTTTGTAGAAGGCGGCGATGCGATTTCCCGGTTCCGCGGCAGTGGGAAGCGAGACCATCGCTGCACTGACGAACAGCAGGATCACGAACGCGACGCCCCACCAGGCCCCCTTTCGACCCCCCAGCGGGAAGCGTGCGGCTGCCCGGCCGATCACGCTGGTCTGACCTGATCGTCAGGCCGCCGAAAACCGAGCCGGCCACGCGTCGCGACCACGATGATCACTGCGGCGGCTCCGAAGACCGCCACCGGGACGACTTCGTTGTACGCCGCGGCCGGGAACAGGTCGCTGGTGAGGGCTTGCGTGAAGTTGATCGCCGTATGGATGAGGATCGCAATCAGCAAGCTGCCTCCTGTGTTGTTGAAAGCCCACGTGATCAGCACGGAGAAGCTGACGACGGCCAGCAGAAAGACGATCACGCCCGAAACGCTGAGACCGCCGTTCGCAGCTGCAAACGTCTTCGTGAAGTACTGCGGTGCGTGCCAGCCGGCCCACATGATTCCGAGGATCACGGTCCCCAAAAGCGGGCCCCAGCGCGTCTGCAGACGGGGCAGCGCGAAGCCACGCCAACCCGGTTCCTCCAGCAGCGGGCCGTCGAGAACGAGAACGACGAGGAACAAGACGGGATAGAGGAGGGACACCGTGAGTGATGGGACCTTGAACGAGCCCAGCGCACCAGGGACCAGCGCGACTCCGATGAAATAGATGGCGGGGATCCCCAGCAGGGCGTACAGGTACCAGACCCGCCTGACTCGCCACATTGCGAACCGGCGCAGGAGCTGCCGTACGCCTGTCCGGCCAGACATCACGGCGGTCATCACAAAACCCGCCACGACCGGACCGAGCAGCTCCGGGGTATCGGTGACGATGGTGTCGGGCAGCGGCCAGACGACTAGGAACACGATCACGTATGTCCACGAGATGGCATAAGCCATGACGAAGAAGGAGATCAGCGGATGGCGGCGCAGCAGCTGCATCGCTCGAGACGAGGAGTCAGTCGCGTTTTCGACGACTGGTGCCTGGCTCATGTTTGGCGTGCCGAGCGGGTTCGCATCCATTACGACATCCCCTCAGGCATGGTCATGGGCACCGCGCGATCGACTGCTATCGGTGTGGCCGCACCCGTGGTGGGAACCGTGTAGCCCAGCCGCCCCCGCGTCGCTGCCACCACAACCAAAGCGACGATCGCGATGCCCACGTAGAGCAGCCGGCCGTCAACTGCAGGAAAGAACGCGAGCAGCACCGCTCCCGATGCGGTCGTGTCGATCGACGCATGTAGCAGCGCCACCACGGGCAGGCTGCCGCGGGTGGAGTTGTAGACCCAGGTCATCAGGATTCTCACCGGCACCGCGAAGAAGACGAGCAGGTAGAAGGCGTACTCGATCACCTGAAGGCCGTGCGGTCGTGCATTGTCAATCAGTCCGCCCGTGACGAAGAAGAGTGGGAAATGTATGAAGCCGAAGAGGGGCGCGACGACGACGCTGGCCCACATCGGCCCGAGTCGTGGTTGGAGGCGAGCAGTCACGAATGCCAGCCAGGCACCCTCCTCCCAGACCGAGATCAGAATCGCGATCAGCGCGACGTTGACGAAATACACGGTTGGGATCTGCGCGGCGTTGTGCGCGATCGGCGTGAAAGTGCTGGTGCCGTGGATGGCCAGTCCCATGCAGAGCAGCAGTAGAGGAGCGCCGAGCAACGCCAGCAAGTACCACTGCGGCGCGGTCTTGAACTGGTAGTAGTGTCGCCGCAGGCTGCCGGTTCCAGTCTTGCCGTCAGCGATTCGCGTGACCACGAAGGCGACGCCGGTCAGGCCGAAGATCGTCATCAGCAGGATTCCGACCTGGGCCGGGACGTCAACGCCGATCACCCCGAAGCCCTCCGTGCCCAGCAGCGCGGGCAGGAACAGAACCCAACTGACCGGGTAGAGGATCAAGAGGAAGGCGGCGAGCGGGTGCTCGCGCACGGCGCGGTTGAACCGGGCTGCCGGCGAGGACTCGGGGATCGGTCGCATTGCGTACCACCTCCTAAGGTCGGTGCAGCGAGCATCGGCTCCAGACGGTCTCATCGGAAGTGCCCGTGATCAGGACTTGAGAGTCCGCCGGATCATGTGTCGACCGTGACTGCAGTCATGGCAGTGAACTGCCGGCGGGCACTTGGCCATGACATGACCGCGGAGTACGCTCGCGTCACCGCATGACCTGGATGGAGAGGTGGGGAAAGTTCGGCGCGCTGGCCTGCCTGGCGTTGATGTGGCCGCTGGCGGACGCCTACATGCGCGGCACGGTGGAGGGGGCGCGTGCAGCCGTCTTCCTGGCCATCGGCGCCATTTACTGCTTGACCTTCGTCTGGTACGTCTTCCGTGGGTCCGCGTATACAGGCCCACGGGTCCCGGTCGTAATGGTTTCTTTTCTGACGGTCCTCGCGTGGGCACTCGACCACCTACAAGGCGAGATCGGCATCAACTACTTCTTGATCCCGCTGCTCATCGCGGGTTTCGGGCTGCCGCCGCGGCGGGCCGTGATCGCTCTGTCCGTGGTCGGTGTGCTCACGATGGTGGATGGAATCGTGTTGGCGCACTCGCTGACAGGCACGGTCGTCCTTCAAACGGTGCTGGTCGCCCCGGGCGTGCTCCTTTTCGGCGGGAGCGCGATGGGCTTGCGCTACCTGCTGAGCACGCTGGCCGCACTGCGGGCCGCGCGGACGGAAATCGTCCAGCACGCGACAGACAAGGAGCGCGCTCGAATCTCACGCGACCTCCACGACCTGTTGGGCAACAGCCTCTCCCTGATCACGCTTAAGGGTGAGCTGGCCACCAGGCTCCTGCCGGAGGGGGCACCGGGCCTCGACGAGGTCCGCGACATGCTGAGCCTCAGTCGCGAAGCACTGCGTCAGGTGCGCGAGGCAGTCTCCGGCTACAGGCAGCCGACCCTGTCCACCGAGCTTACGGCCGCCCGAGTCGCGCTCGAGGCGGGCGGGGTCGAGGTCGACATCAAACAGGACGTGGGGGCGCTCAACCGCGAGACCGAGGCTGTTCTGGGCTGGGTGGTTCGCGAGGCCACGACCAATGTAATTCGGCATTCGGGCGCGAAGCGATGCCGGATCACGTTCAGCCGAGATCCCGCCCATGTCCAGGTCGACATCGTCAACGACGGTTGGCGCGTACCTCAAGCGCCGGCCGGGAATGGTCTCCGCGGGCTCGCGGAGCGTCTCGCGGCGGTGGGCGGAGAGGTCGAGGCCACGGCTCAACCGGACGGTGGCTTTCGGTTGCGAGCCACGGTACCGACTCGTGTGAGCGCCGACCTGGGCGCCCTCGATGCGGAGGTCGTGACGTGATTCGCGTCCTGATCGCCGAGGACCAGGCGATGGTGCGAGGTGCGCTACGTGCCCTGCTGGCCATGGAGAGCGACATCGAAGTGGTGGCCGAGGTGGCGCGAGCCGATGAGGTCATCGCTGCGGCCATGGCCTGCCGCCCGGACGTCGCCCTGATGGACATCGAGATGCCGGGCGGCGACGGCATCACCTCCGCAGCCGCGCTGCATGAGAGCCTGCCGCATTGCCGGAGTCTCATCCTGACGACCTTCGGCAAACCCGGCTTTCTGCGCCGGGCGATGGAAACGGGGGCGTACGGCTTCCTGCTCAAGGATGCACCGCCAGAGCAGCTTGCTCACGCTATTCGTCGGACGGCACGCGGTGAGCGCGTCGTCGATCCGGGCCTGGCGGCGTCTGCGCTCAGTGAGGGCGTGAGCCCGCTTACAGAAAGAGAGCGCCAAGTTCTTGCGGCCACCGACCGTGGGGCGAACCTTGACGAGATAGCTCGCACACTCTTCCTGTCCAGGGGCACCGTCCGCAATCACCTTTCGAATGCAATCCAGAAGCTGGGTTGCAGGAACCGATCGGAAGCGGCGAAGCTGGCAGAGGCAAAGGGCTGGTTGTAGCGGGTTCGCCGTTCGCCGGCGAGGAGCAGTTCGAGCTGGGGCTTACAGCCTTGGCTGCGGGCTTGGCTGTTCGGCCGGCGCCGGCGCCGCCGCGCTTCCTCGCACGTGTGACTGCGATCCGTGACCAGCGGGAGTGGCTGGGGCGGCACGTGTGTCGAACGACACACCGTAACCGTGCTGGACGGCACACAATCAAACCAGCTGGCTCCGTTGGCTCGTTTCTCGAAAAGACGTCACGGTTAGGTCTGAAGGAGGAAATCGATATGGCCACCACACTTCTCCGACCCGATCCAACCTTTTATCCCTCGCCGCGTCTCGCGGCGGAAGCGCCCATCGAGACGCTGGCCTATATGGTCACGTTCGATCCCACGCGGCAAAAGCCCGACGGCCTCGTGACTCTCGATGTGGACCCGAAGTCAAAGACTTTCGGCAAGCAGATCGGCCGCGTCGACGCGCCCCACGTGGGCGATGAGTTCCACCATTTCGGCTGGAATGTGTGCAGCTCCGCCCTGTGTCCCTACGCCGCGCACCCGCATCTGGAGCGCCGGTACCTACTGGTGCCGGGCCTTCGCTCGTCGCGCATCTACATCTTCGACATCAAGCCCGATCCGAAGCAGCCGAAGCTCGTCCACACGATCGAGGCCAAGGAGATCGCCGACCGCGCCGGCTACAGCCGGCCGCACACCATCCACTGCGGTCCCGATGGGATCTACGTGAGTGCGCTCGGCAATCCGGACGGCGACGCGCCCGGCGGCGTGTTCGTCATCGACCACGACACTTTCGCAGTCAAGGGCCGCTGGGAGATCGACCGCGGACCGCAGAAGCTCGCCTATGACTTCTGGTGGCACCTCGGCTACGACACGGCGATCACGAGCGAGTGGGGCACGCCCAACATGGTCGAGGGCGGCGTCAACCCCGAGATCTTGCTCGCCGGCGGGTACGGCCACAACATACATATCTGGGACCTGCCGAAGCGCCGTCACCGCCAGGTGATCGACCTCGGCAAGGAGTACCAGATGGTGCTCGAGTTGCGGCCGGCCCACGATCCCAGCAAGGCCTATGGCTTTGCCGGCGTCGTGGTGAGCCTGAAAGACCTGAGCGCGTCGATCTGGACCTGGTATCTCGACGGATCCGCCTACAAGATCGAGAAGGTGATTGACATTCCCGCCGAGCCGGCCGATCCCGACCTCCTGCCGCCCCTTCTCAAAGGCTTCAAGGCGGTGCCGCCGCTGGTCAGCGACATCAACCTCTCCCTCGACGACCAGTGGCTCTACGTCTCGGCGTGGGGCACGGGCGAGTTCCTCCAGTTCGACGTCAGCGATCCGTTCAAGCCAAAGAAGACGGGGAGCGTCCATCTTGGAGGGATCGTGCGAAAGGCTGCGCATCCGACGAGCGGTCCGTTGAGCGGAGGACCCCAGATGGTGGAAGTCAGCCGCGACGGCAAGCGCGCGTACCTGACCAACTCGCTGTACGCGAGCTGGGATGAGCAGTTCTACCCAGACGGGATCAAGAGCTGGGCGACGCTCATCGACGCCAGACCAGAGGGCGGGCTGAGCCTCGACGCCGGATTCTTCACGACGTTCGAGCAGCGCACACACCAAGTCCACCTGGAAGGCGGTGACGCCTCCTCCGACTCGTACTGCTACTCGTGACCAGCGTTTTGTGGCCCTGGGCAGCTCTCGCGCTGCTCGGGGCCTACCACGGTGTCAATCCCGGGATGGGCTGGCTCTTCGCAGTCGCGCGCGGCTTGCAGGAGAAGCGCCGACGTGCGGTGCTCGAGTCTTTGTTGCCCATCGCGATCGGGCACGAGGCCTCGATCGTCATGGTCGTTGTCGCGGTCTCCTTGACCGAGCAGGTGGTACCGCCCTTCTTCGTTCGCTTGCTCGCCGCCTTAGTGCTCGTGAGCTTTGGTCTCTACAAGCTTGCGCGACCTCGCTCGCATCCCGGCGGTTTTGGGATGCGAGTCGGTCCAGCCGGCCTGGTGATGTGGTCGTTCCTGATGTCGTCCGCTCACGGCGCCGGGTTGATGCTTGCGCCAGTGCTTCTCGGCCTGCCCGTCTATGCGACCTACCACAGCCTGAGCGAGATCTCTCTCCAAGCGGTGGCGGCGGCTTCGCTTCATGTCGCGGCGATGTTGCTGGTGATGGGCGTCGTAGCGGTAGTCATCTATGAGAAGGTCGGGCTCGGCGTGCTTCGGCGCGGATGGTTCAATCTCGATCTAGGCTGGAGCTTCGTCCTAATCGCGAGCGGCGCGGTGACGCTCTTCACGGCGATTTAGGGGAGGTCTACTGGTTTGCCGTGGTCAGCCCTTCAAGAACGCCTCGGATGGGCTCCGCGCGAAGGAAGCGAGCAGAGCGCTCAGCCGATAGGCCGGCTGCGACGTCGTGGATTACCTTCGAGGCGACAACGAATGCTTGCTCCGCCCCCTTGTCATCGCCGGTTGCGTACAAGGCCCTCGCCAGAGCCGCCTGGGCCTGCCAGCGGAGGGGCGGCGCACCCAGACGGTCGGCCTGTTGAACAGCGAGCTTCAGCTCTGCGACCCCATCGGCTGCCTTCCCAGACTCGACCAGCCCCCTTCCCAACACCGTCCGGCCGGCGATCTCATATTTGAACCGGCGCACCGGGAGGCAGAGCTCGATCGTCTTCCGCGCCCAATCAACTGCATCCTCGGCCCGGCCCACAAACAGCTCCAGCTCCGCTCTCGCGGCCGCCAAACGGCATTGGATCAACCATCGCGTCCACGCCTTGGTGTTGCTTGACTCATCGAACTCAAGAATTGGTCGGGGGCCCGGGATTTGAACCCGGGGCCTCACGATCCCGAACCGCAATAGCAATCGGTTCTCGGTGAGCCGCTAGAGGCCGTTTGAGTTCGCTCCGTCCACGCTTCAAGTCCGCGAAGTGCCGCTAAGTGCCGGCGGATGCCGCCTGGGTTGCTACACGCGTTGCTACACGATTTCGGTGATAGTAGTCCGGAGACGACCGGTGCGCGCCGGCGAGGAGATCACTATGTCCACATCTAGGTCGACCCTCAATCCTGGTCGACCACACGGCAAGATGACCACAGCGGTCCTGTACGCGCCGCGCGATCTGCGAATTGAGCAGCGTCCAGTTCCAACTCTGTCGGAAGGCGAAGTCCTGGTCCGGATTCTGTCGGTCGGAGTTTGCGGATCCGATGTCCACTATTACGAGCACGGCCGCATCGGCGATTTCGTGGTCCGCAGCCCGTTGGTCCTGGGACACGAATCGTCCGGTCAAATAGTTGAAGTCGGCAAGGGAGTCTCACGGGAACGAGTGGGCGAACGTGTCGCCATCGAACCGGGCGAGCCATGCGGTCGCTGCGATCAGTGTCGGACCGGTAGATACAACCTGTGTCCGAACATCAGATTCCATGGCACGCCTCCGGTCGATGGCACGCTGTCGGAATTCGTCGCTGTGAAGTCGGAGCTCGCCTACACAGTGCCCGATGAAATCAGTGACAACGCCGCTGCTCTGCTTGAGCCGCTTTCTGTCGGCATTTGGGCAAACCGCAAAGCCGGTACCCAGGCTGGGACTTCATTGCTGATCGCAGGGGCAGGGCCAATCGGGCTGGTAACGACCATGGTTGCACGTGCCGTCGGCGCGACGCGAATCACCGTGAGTGACTCAACCGCAAATCGACTGTCGGCGGCCTTGGCGCGCGGCGCCACGGAGATCGCGGTCCCGGGCTCTGATCACGTCGCTGGCGAGTTCGATGCGTTCATCGACTGCTCAGGTTCATCAGCCGCCATTGATGCAGGCGTACGTTTGGTTCGGCCTGCGGGGTCAGTCGTCCTCGTTGGGATGGGTGCAGATGAATTGAGGCTGCCGCTTGGGATGATCCAACAACGCGAGCTGCTTATTACTGGCACATTCCGCTACGCCAATACTTGGCCGACCGCAATTGCTCTCGCTGCCTCCGGGCGAGTTAGTCTCGATGATCTGGTCACTGGCGAGTTTGGACTTGCCGACACGGAGCAAGCCCTGACCGCCGGCCGCGATCCGCACAGCGTCAAGGCGGTAGTTCGACCAGCGCTTCGCGGTACCCATAGGGCCAAAGGCGATAAGAGGGAACTCCAACCGGCAGGCTAGTTGGCCTCGCATACCACCCTGATTTCAAACTGGTCGGGGGCGAGGGATTTGAACCCTCGGCCTCACGGTCCCGAACCGTGTCGATGGCGTGTCCCCTAGTGTCCCGGGGGACCCTTCAGGGTCCCGCTGAATTCAATCGCCGGAGGCGTCGTCTCCTCTCGTGTCCTCTAAGGTCCACATGGTTCCGCGATTCTGTGCCCCGGCTGTGCCCCGGCAAGGGCATCTCGCTCACTACCGACGCGCGTTCTACCTGATGCGCGGGCGGGGCGCCGACGAAACTGACCTCCACCCGCCTTGCGTAGAGCTCTTCCGTCATGTCGCGCGCCCATCTGGATCGGGACCTGCCGCGAATAGGTCCGTGGTTATGTACCGCTCGCCCGTATCAGGCAGGATGACGACGATCATTCTGCCGTCGAGCTCCGGACGGCCAGCGATTGCGAGCGCGGCACGGAGGGCAGCGCCGGAGGACGCACCCGCGATGATGCCCTCGGTTCGCGCGAGCTTGCGCGCCGTCGCGAAAGCGTCTGCGTCGCTGACGGCGATGACCTCATCGACGACCGCGCGATCGAGCACCTCCGCCAGGAAACCCACTCCGATGCCCGGGATTCGGTGCTCCCCTGGGGCCTTGCCGGACAGGACGGCCGCGCCCGCCGGCTCGACCACGACTACACGGAGCGATGCCTTGCGCGCCTTCAGCGTTTGGCCGATCCCGGTGAAGGTCCCGCCGGTGCCGAAGGCGGAGACGACGACATCGACCGCACCGCCGGTGTCATCCCAGATCTCCACCGCCGTCGTGCGCCGATGGATCTCGGGGTTGGCGGGATTTCGGAACTGATCGAGCGTTATCGCGCCGGGGGTCTCGCGGACCAACTGTTCGGCACGTGCAAGTGCGTCGATCATGAGGATCCCTGGAGTGACCACGACCTCGGCGCCCTACTGACGGAGTAGCGCGACGCGCTCGCGGGACATGGTAGACGGCATCGTGAGGATCAGCCGATAGCCTCGGATAGCCGCGACAAAGGCGAGCACGATGCCGGTATTGCCTCCGGTCGCCTCGACGATCGTCATACCCCGGCTGAGGAGCCCGCGTCGCTCGGCGTCGTCAATCAGGGCGACGGCTACGCGATCCTTCACGCTGCCCAAGGGGTTGCGCATCTCGAGCTTGCCGACGACCCGAGCGGGCAGCCCCGTCCCGATCCGTGCGAGCTCGACCAGCGGGGTGCGACCGACCGTTTCCGTTAGGTCTCGGAAGATCAACTCCAATCCTCGGCGCTCGGCGCGTCATGGATGCCAGTGCGAGGACGCCTTATCACCTGCTCCCGTTCGTTCTTCAACTGTCCACCGGATCGTCTCTTGTCGTCACGACGACAAGACCCGCGGAAGCCCAAAAGAGGGCAAGACGTCCTTGCCGAATGTCGTCACCGCCGAGATGTGACGCCCAGACAATGTCAACACAGCGATACCACTCGCGTGGTACAGACCCGTTTGGGGATCACGAACGTAGGAAGCAAGTGCGGGCTGGCCATTCGCTCGGGTCGGCACAATCCGCATCGAGGGTCCGGGGCGGAACAACGTATTGCGGAAGTAGCGTCCTGCGTCCTCGCGCCCCTCGCACTCCCCAGGAATCGGCGGCATGGTGACCAAGACGTCTTCGGTTAGGAGGACGAGGAGCTCGTCCACGTTTCCGGTTTCGAATGCAGCGGTGACGCGGGCGACGATCTCTTGTTCATCTAAGGAGTTGGGCGCAGGGGGAGGCTCGCGATCCTTAGTGTCGACGAGGCGATCGTGCAAAGCCACCCGAGCGCGTTTGAGGGCGCTTTCCACTGATGCCTCCGTTGCTTCAATCATCTCGGCCGCTTCGCTGGCTCTGTAGCCGAGGACGTCGCGAAGCACCAACGCCACCCGCTGCCGAGGTGGAAGCAGCTGAAGGACCGTGATGAATGCCAGCGACACCGACTCCCTCGTCTCATACCGAACTTCGGGTCCGGGGCTGTCGTCGGGCAGCCCGTCAAGGAGAATGTCGGGGTAGGGCTCGAGCCAGACAACTTCACCCACTCGAGTCGGCTCGGGGAGAGTGGTGTTGAGCGAAGAAGCCACTTCGGGTCGTCGGCTAGCGGCGCGCAGCATGTTTAGGCAACGGTTCGTAGCGATGCGGTAGAGCCAGGTTCTGATAGAGGCCCGCTCCTCGAATTTCGCCAGCGCTTGCCATGCGCTGATAAAGGTCTCCTGGAGCGCGTCCTCGGCGTCCTGCGTCGAACCCAAGATCCGATAGCAGTGCAGCTTTAGCTCTCGTCGGTACCCCTCCGTCAACTGCGCGAACGCCTGCTGGTCCCCAGACTGGGCACGACTGAGAAGTTCCGTGCTCACTGCTGCATTCCCTCATCTCCATTCTCTCGTCCCCTCGTTGTAGGGCTCCCTCCGATCCCGCTACACATACGGACACCGCCGAGCCGGAAAACTTGTCACCTCCGGACCGATCAATTTTCCTTCAATCCGGTGTCGGTACAAGAAGAGACGCCGTGCAGGTAGACCATCGGCCGTACGACGGCTTGCTCGCGCACCCGAAAAGCCTGAATCCAAAGGAGTAAGCCCATGTCAGCCTCGCTGCACGACGTCATATCGCGCGTTGTTTACGCAAGGCAGTCTTCGAGCGAGACCAAACCGGTACGAACGACCGTGCGTGCGGACTTAGTGGCGAACAGGCGCGTCGAAGTCACCGCCATCGTCTATCGATTCTGGTGATTCGAACCATCCCCAAGCAGAGCAACAGCGAAATGAGTCCGCGACTCTCTGGCAAAACTCGGCTGTTCCTCGCCGGGAACTTCCTATCGATGCTCGGCACCGGCTTGGTCTTGCCGTGGATGATCATCTATCTTCACGAGGTCCGGGGGATCCCGCTACCCGTGGTCGGAGCAATGCTGGCGGCGGCGGCGGCGACCGGCTTAGTGGCCGCGTTGGTTTGCGGTGCGCTCATGGACTGGGTGGGCGCCCGGCTGGTGCTCGGCATGATCTTGCTTGGTCAGGGTGTCGACGCGGTCGCGCTCGCCTGGGCTCACAACACGCTGACAGCGTTGCCGGCCGTTCTTTTCTACGGGGCGACGTGGGCACCGATGTTCGGCGGGATCTCGACGATGCTGAATGGTCTAACCCCTGAACCAGCGCTGAAGCCGCGGGTCTTCGCGGTGAACTTCGCGGTCCAGAACCTGGCAATTGGCATCGGCGCCGCGGTCGCCGGGTTCGTCGTCAGAAATGATCATCCCGGGACCTTCCAGGTGCTCTTCCTTGCCAACGGCCTCTCGTGTCTTCTTTTCGCGGTCCTGCTGCTCGCGCTGCCGAACCTACGGCGAACAAGGGTAGTCAATGAAACCCGGGTCGGGTACCGCTATGTCCTTAGCCACCGCGGGCTCCGTTTGATGATTCTGGCCTCACTGTTGCTCGCCTTCACCGGCCCGGGGTCGTTCGATGCGGGGCTACCGGCGTTTGCGTCACTGGCGGCCCACATCTCGGACCACGCGATCGCGCTGTCCTTCACCATCGACGCCGCAGTCATCGTGGCCATCCAGTTGTTCGTACTGCGGCTCGTCCGCCGGCACCGGCGAAGCTCCGCCCTGGCCGCCATCGGCTTAATCTGGGCGGTGTCCTGGGCGCTTCTCGGATTCGCCGAAGTCGTCGACGGCCCAGGCTGGCGGACCGTAATTTTGTTTGCCTTCGTCAGCCTTTTCGCCGTGGGGGAGACCATCGTGGCTCCTACGAGGAACCCGCTGATCAACAGTCTGGCCGATGACAGGATCCGCGGTCGAGCAAACTCGATCTCAGGGTTCAGCCAGTCTATTGCACTGATCGTCAGTCCTGCCGTCGTCACCGGCCTGCTCGCGGTGCACCTCGGAGCAGTATGGATCGCGCTGCTGTGTCTCGGCTGTCTCGGTGCCGTCGTTATCGCCGCCCGGCTACGCGTTACCCTCACCGCCGAGCAGGATTTCGCCATTCAGCCGCCCGTGGCGGAGTCGGCAGCCGGATCAACATAAACGCAGCAAACTGGTCAGGCTTCGCGAGGACGGTGATGCGTCACCCGGCTGCCCCGTACGGCAGCGGCCGGAGCCGGTAATGCGTGGTCATACTTCAATGGCGCCGCCAACTTCTCTCAGATGATCCCGGAAGGTCAGCGAAGGCGTCTTGTGGCGCTCAGCAAGGTAGGTATCAAACTGAACCTGGTTGCGCAGGGAAATGCCTCCACGCATGTGCTCGGCTTGACGGGCTTCAGTGTCGCGGATCGTCTCTGCGAGCGTGAAGACATCCGCTGCGACGGCCAATGGAACGAAAAGCACCCCATCGTCATCGGCCAGGACCAGATCCTTCCTGTCCACCGTCCAATCTCCTACGGTCGCACGCTCCAACGCGCCTTCAGGACGAAGATCGAGACGTTGAGGGCCGGTCGGGATCGCTCCAAGGCTGATCACAGGCAACCCAATCGCACGTATGTCAGACGTGTCGCGATGTAGGCCCCAGATCACGATGCCGTCGAGTCCAGCCGCGTGGGCTTCAAGGACAACAAGATCGCCTACGCAGCTTTCGTCGAGCCGTCCGCCGTTGTCGACCACCAGCACGTCGCCCGGAGCGGCCTCCTGCAGCGCCTCGAGGAAGATGTCGACGCTGCCGGCGTGTCGAGCAGGGATTACACGGCCGGCCAGGCGGCTTCCTGGAACAACAGCTTGCAAGAGCGCGGGGGCGCAGCGCACTCGGGTCTGAGCGCGAATGCACGCATCTGCCAGATGGGCGGTAGTCAGTGCTGCAAACCGCTGCCGAATATCTTCGTGATCCATGCGTGTTCTCTCACTCGCACCCGCCACGCATCAAACCCATAGCCGGTGAATGAGCGTTCGCCCCTGCGTCACGGCCAGCGCCCTCAGTGATTGCAAGACGTGTTGTGGGACGTTGACATCTGGGACCAGCTGGAGGCTCATCTGCACACACCTACCTCGTGCACGCCGACCCCTTCGGCGACGACAGGCGGTTAGCGAGCGATTTTCGCCGACGTAAAGGTCAAGCGCGATCAGCGCGTCTCCTCGACGACGGCCCAGGCCTCCATCTCGACCCTCGCACCGAGCGGGAGCGCGGAGGTCGCGAAGGCGGTCCGTGCTGGCAGCGATGAGCCAAAGAACTCAGCGTAGGGACCATTGAGGGCCGACCAGTCCGCGATGTCAGCCAGGTACACATTGACTTTGATGACCTGCTCTCTTGTAACACCGGCGTCGGCGAGGACGTTGCCGAGATTGCGGAGCGTCTGCTCGAGCTCGGGCCCGAAGCCGCCCTCGACCACCTTCCCGTCGTCGCCCAGGCCGATCTGACCTGACGTGGCGATCGTCTGTCCAATCCGACACCATGGGCTGAAAGGTCCCACCGTCTTTGCCATGAATCGCTTCTCCTTTATTTCGTCTCGGGCTGCGGGACGAACTGCGCGAACTCCCTTTCCGAAGGACCAGTTCTCCCTTTGAACTCGACCAAGTTGATAAACACGTCGTCAGGACTCACTCCCGGTCTCCGCCAGCAGCTGCGCTGCGCCATAGGTACTGATTCACCCCCTCCCGTTTTGGGCTTTCGAATAGGACCGTCGAGTCACACATCGGACCGTAGAAGCTCTCGATACCGACTGTCTTGAACGATCGTGCCACTGGACGTGCAATTACCGTCCCGACTAACTTCGGGCGCTACCCCTACGACCCGACACGGCTGTGCGGCACGGTTGAGATGAGTCGGTCATCCTGCCAGCAGGCGGCGCCGGAACGCAGGAGATCAGAGACGACCCGCTTTGCAAACTCCTGGGATGGCAGGCCCGCCAAGGGGGCAAAGTCGCGTACCCAGCGCCTTGCCTGGAGGTACGGCATCAGTTGGGAGCGGCGAAATCCGCCATGGATCATGAGTGCAAGGCCGAAGATGCTCCGCGACCCGTGATAAGCCATCCGCGCGGGCTCTTGGCGCCAGAGCCAGAGTCGCTCGAGCGACCTCTTGATGCAATCGGCTACGTCCTCGATGACCTCGCCGTGCCCGGCCACTGCGAGATGGGCGTCCAGGAGTCCAATTCGCTCGAGCGTGGCTATCGCCGTCTCCAGGGCATCGACACCATCCAGGAAGGGATTGATCCAGGCCACACCACCGGCCAGGAGGGCGTCACCTGCAATCAGGACCCTTGACCGATCCTCGAAGAGGGCGATCTGCCCCAGCGAGTGGCCAGCCGCCGGCACGACGCGCAACCTGACTACGCCTGTGTCGAGCATCTCACCCGGCTCCAATAGCCGGTCCACATGGAACTGGTCGACCGGCTGGTCAAGCCAGGCCGAGCCGAATGACTCGGGATCGCGAGCGTTGACGCGCGAGCCCTCGGTGACAGAAGTGGCGATCGGCATCCCGAATCGGTTCGCCAGGCCTGCGTTGCCGCCCACATGATCTGAGTGCCAGTGCGTGTTGAACACCAGCGCCGGCTCGCCTGGCAGCAGGGCGAGGGTCGCCTCGAGATCAGTGCCGAAGCCAGTGTCAACCAGGACGGGCTGGGGCCCTCGCAGCCATGCGAAGTTGCAGCTGGGATAGAGCCGGGGCCGGAAGCCCAGCCAGTCGGGCAGGGCTACCGCACCCATGCTTGCTCCCTCGGGAACGACTGTTTCAATGAAGCACCGCGAGCGCGGTCGCGCCGACGAGGGCCACCGCAAGCGCGGCGTTTACCAGGCGGGCTCGACCTGGGTCTCGGAGCAACGGCGCGATTGATGTGCCGGCGACGAGCCACAGCGCGCAGATCGCAATGATCATCGCGGTCAGCACCGCGATCTTGGCGGCAGCGTCGGTTGTCGTGTCGTCGGCGAGGTGGCCGCTGGCGAAGACTGCGGCGATTGCGACCCAGGCCTTCGGGTTGGCGATGCCGAGGAAAGTTCCCCCGGCGACCGAGAACGTGCTCGAGGCTGTGGTCGGTTCCGAGAGTGGCGGTGCGGTCGCGATGTGGTAAGCCAGCAAGAGGATGTACGCCACCGAGATCCAGATCAGGATGGAGCCGATCGCGGGAACGGCCAGGAGCGCGGCCGTAATTCCGGTCGCGACCGCCACGAGCACGATCGTTGTGCCAACGATGATCCCGATCAGGTACGAGAGCGATCGCCGCACGCCGTAGGCCGAGCCGGCGGCCATAAGGCTGATGGTCGCGGGACCGGGACTGCCCATGATTGCCAGCGAAATGAACAGTAGCGGCCCGACCGATCCCCAACGAACGCCATCGACCAGAAGCACCTCAGGCACTGCGGGCGCTATACCTTTGTCCCATGCCGCAGACGCTAGGGGGTATCGATGCCGGCGGTCTTGAACAATTCGGCACCCGGCGGTCGGACTCGATCAGGTTCGGACCGCGCGCGCACGGGATCGAACGCGCCGAGGTCTACCTCTCCACATGCGCATTCGAGCCGCATCGGCACGACACCTACGCCATCGGAATTACGACAGCCG
>Ga0209802_1001534_pt1 | contig 17024 bp, 15 predicted proteins | sample GraSoiAngelo_129_FD_185886 | JGI IMG/M metagenome (GOLD analysis project Ga0209802, IMG submission 185886) | Grasslands soil microbial communities from the Angelo Coastal Reserve, California, USA - 14_0927_12_40cm (SPAdes) (version 2) | ecosystem: Environmental > Terrestrial > Soil > Grasslands ... | reverse complement strand
GCAACTGAAAAACAAAAATGTTCAGGTGATCGGCGCGAATTGCACCCTCGGCCCGCAGGCGCTCCTGCCCATTCTCCAGGAACTCGCGGCGGTTGACGATATCCGCGTCAGTGCCATGCCTAACGCTGGTTTTCCCAAGCGCGAAGGCGACCGCATCGTTTATCCGAGGTCTTCGCCGGAATATTTCGCCCTCTTTGCGCGCGAAGCCGCCGCCCTCGGCGTGCGCATTCTCGGCGGCTGCTGCGGCACGACTCCCGCGCACATTCGCGCTATGGCCGAAGCGGTGAAGTTGCTTCACCCGGCAAAATCGCACGCGGTTGCCAGTCCGGTAGAGGCGGTGCCAAAGCCCGCGCCAGTGACGCAGCGCGAGCCGGAAAGTCAATTCTGGGAAAATCTGAAAGCCAAGAAATTCACCGTCTGCGTGGAAATCGATCCGCCCAAAGGCCTTTCGCTCGATCGCATCTTCGAGCAGGTGGACAAAGTCATGGGCTCGAAAAAAGTTGACGCCATCGACATCAACAGCGGGGCCATGGCGCGCGTCGGCATGGACGCGCTCATCGTTGCCGGAGCGCTCGAAGCTCGCGGCGTCGAAACCGTTCCGCATCTCACCACACGCGATCAGAACATCATCGGCCTGCAAGCCGCGCTGCTCGGCGCTTGGACCGTCGGCGGCGTGCGCAACATTCTTGCCATCACCGGCGACCCGCCTTCCGTCGGCGATTACCCGGAGACCAGCGGCGTTTACGAAGTCGATTCCGTCGGCCTGGTCAAAGTGCTTCATCGTTTGAATCAGGGCACCGACTGGGCAGGTAAAACGCTCGGCGGCGCCACCAACTTCACCATTGGCGTCGCCCTCAATCCTGTCGCCGATGATCTGGACAATGAAATCGACCGCTTCCATGCCAAAGTCGAAGCGGGCGCGCACTTCGCCATGACCCAGCCGCTTTTCGATCCGGAACATTGGCATGCTTTCTTGGAGAAACTTGGTGGCAAGCCTTCGATTCCCGTGCTCATCGGAATTTGGCCGCTCAATAGCTACAAGCAGGCCCTGCGTTTGAACAACGAAGTTCCGGGAATCGTTATCCCTGAGCCTTTGCTGAAGTCCATGGAATCCGCCGGCGCTGATGCGCGCGACCGCGGCTTCGAGGTCGCCCGCAAAATGCTCGCCTGGGCCCGCACCGAACTCGCAGGCGCCTATCTCATTCCGCCCTTCAAGCGCTACGAAGAGATCCTCGAGATTCTCTAATCAGCCGATAATTTGGTAAGGGAAGAATCTGATGCGCTAATAGCCACAACTAATTTGGTGACTGATTCAAACTAAATATGACCTCGATTACGGTGTCGACCACGACTGCTCTACGGTTTAGGAGCGTCGGCTCGTATTGCCACTGCTTGACCGCATCCATAGCTGATTGAATCAGCAGAGGATGACCTGACACGACTTCTAGCTTGGTGACTCTTCCATCTTTCCCGATCAGTGCGTGGAGCTTCACAGGACCCATAATTTTCGTTTGCCGCGCAAGCGGAGGGTAGACAGGCTCGATTCTTGCCACTAACTTGCCCGGCTTGCAGTTGGGTAGCACAACAATTCTTCCAGTCCGGGTGTCAACCGCCTCGCATGATGGCTCACCGTTCATTTTGGTAAGGAGTTGCGTGGCGTCAGCCGGCTGATTCTGAACTGCATCAGCCCTCTCTACCGCGCTGGTGTGGTCGTGAATGATTTTCCAACCATCAGGAAAGCGCTGCCACACTAACGTGAATACGCCACCCACGTCGCCTTGTTCCCGCTTCAAATGCCACTTGCCCAAAACCAGCGCCGCGTCGGTTCCCAGGAAGCGGAACTCGAGCTCCGAGCAATCCAGCTCGCCCATCGCTGCACGGTCCGGGTAATTCTTCTTATAACGCGCACGCACACCATCCCAGCCGCGCGACACTCCGCTGCTCCCCGAGAAGGTCAGATCCGGCGAGCGCCAATATCCCACCAGGAACGCATCCACGTCGCCGCGGTTCCACGCCGCTTGCTGTGCGTTTAGAACCATGCGAATCGCGTAACGATCTGCGTTCTCTTCTTCGGTTGTTTTTCCTACCGCGTGTCCTCGGCTGAGCACCGAGAAAATGAACAGTAGGGCAAGACTGCCAACCGCCAGCAGGGTTTTCCGGGTTCCGCCCATGGCCATGCTCCTTGACGATGCCTGGTGCCAGTTTCTGTGCATCGACTTTTCTGTAAGTTACTGATAACCGGGAGGATAGGCTAGATCCAAGCGCGTGGCAAGCCGTCTTTCCTGAAAGAGGCCCTCCTACGCAAGTCATTTGTTTTCAGATTGTTACGCCAAAAGGTCTAGCAAACTGGTACTTACGGGCTATTGGCCGCTATCTTATCGGCTGCCACAATCCCTTTAGAGGCTGAGGGATGTTCAGCGCCATGCTATTCACGGTCTCCATCGTAGCCCTGTCCCAGTTCGCTCTCTATTACTGGCGGGCGGTTCTGGCGGGAGTTGCGGCACAGCCGGTCTCTGACCGCGTCCTGGCTGCTGCGCAGGTTGAAGACGGCCGCCTTACTCCCCAGCACTTCAGGACACTGGCGGGCCTTCACGATCTGACTCCCGATCTGCAACCTCATCGAGGCGGGTTGGTGCTCGTGCGCTTCTATTACAGCTCGATCGAAGGCCTCGACACACTCTTCGGCAAGCAACTTCCAGCCCTCGCTGCCTGGAGCGAACGAGAGCGCGTGATCTGCGCGCGTTATGCGGCCGTCCAGGTGGACCGGCGCCTGCAAGCGAATCTCGACCTCGCCGCTTCCCTCCGCTCTTGCTAATCCGACAGAAGTTTTCGCCTTTTGCTTACTGCACGATCGCTGCAAATTTTGGCAGGGTCGTATTTCGGCCAGCTTCCTTCGTCGAAAGCCGATTACCCGAAGCGTACTGCTTGCTGCCGGTTCGAATTAGTCGGACTTCGTTCGAACCGGTTTCCCTGCCCGCCCTGCGGCCTCTTCCAGCATTTTGGCGATGCGGCGGTCGCGGGCTTCGGGACTGCGATAGTAGAAGATGCCGAGCAAATGATGGCGGCGGTGCGAGGGAGACATGCGTTGCCAGCCTTCAAAGGCCCGAGGATCGCGCGCGAAGGCCGCTTTCAGGACCGGCGGCAGCTCTCGTTCGGCTTCCATGGTAGTCAGCAATTGCTCAGCGATTTGCTCAGCGCGGCGCACGCAGGCTTCGGCGCTTTTCGGCTGCGCGACCCAGACGGCGATCCATCTGCGGATGGAGTAACTTAGATTGTCGAACCAGCGCCGGAGGGAGCGGTCCTGTGAAAGGGCGCGCTTCAATTCCGCGGGGAGGATGGCCTTGCGTTCTTCCGTGTCGGGTTCGAGGCGGAATCGCGCGGCCATGCCGGGCGCGGTTTTTGCGCCGGCCTGCATGCGCTTGTTGACGAGCAAGTAGTGGTAGCCCCTGCCGGTAGGAAATAGCGAAGTACGAAACGCGAATCCGTTGATTTGGCCTTTGACGCGGAGCTGACCGCGCACGCCCCAGATTTTCGAAACGTCGAAGGGGATTCGAATGATCACCCAACCGAGATTCGATTGCATGCGCTCCAGAATGGCTTTGAATGACTTAGCAACGGATTTGCGATTTGACGTCATGGCCGATCATGAGAAGCGAGCGATGGATCGAAATAAAAAGAGGGCACGCGGGAACGTGCCCTGCCTATTGGAAGAGTGCCGGTTCGAAACCGCAAAACTACTTCGAGAAGCTGGCGACAGCCTCGGCTTCGGTGTTGAAGACCTCGAAGACCGTCAGCAACTTGGTGATTTGCAGGACTTCCTGGAATTTGCTGCCCAGGTGACAAAGGCGCATTGAAGCGCCCTGGGACTTGGCGCTATGGTGGGCGGCCACGAGGGTGCCGAGGCCAGCGCTGTCGATAAACGTGATGTTGTCCATATTCAGAACAATCTTTTTTTTGCCGGCGGCGATCAGGCTTTTTACTTTTTCACGCAGGGCGTTGCTTTCCTCACCGAGCACGATGCGGCCGTCCAGCGCCACAACGGAAACGCCGTCCACCTCACGATTTGTCATCTTCAATGCCACGTTATTTTCCTCCTCATCGGAAAGCGGTTCCGGCGGCAACCCGGGCCGGAGCCGTCAAGCCTACCAAACTATGGGTGATCCCCCGGAGCGATGAATCGTAATCGAAGACCGGGCGGCGGTCAAATCTCCGAAGGCCGCGGCGCGGGCCATTCGCGAACCCTCTGATCGCGGCTAATAGTAGTCCGCGCAGGACATGTAATAGCCGCAGACAGGGCAAACCAACTTGCAACGACGTGATTCCAACCGCTGCGAGCAGACCGGGCAGTAGCGCGACGGGTCTTCGTCTCGAAGGCCCGGGATCCGGCCAGTTTGCAAAGGCGTGTCAAAGAGACCAGAGGTCTTTGCCGGCTGATCCGGAACCTGAGTAAACTCCCGATCCGCGGTGAATTTCACGGCTGGACGTTTATAACACAAGAGCAAAGGAATGGGGGAGAGGAGCGGCGTTATTTTTTGGCGGGGGCAGGCATGACGTAGCCGGATTGGGCGGGGAGGCCGGCACGTTCGAGCTGCACGGTGGTGTGTTCGATTCGAAACTCCTTCTGGGCCACTTGCCTGATGGCCTCGAGCAGGTGTTCGCACTTGTCCATGTGCATGTCGGGAATTCGCGCGTGAAGACTCAACGCATGATGGCCGCCGCCGAGAGACCAAAGGTGCAGGTCATGGACTTCCTGCACTCCCTCGACGGTGAGGATGGCGCGCGCAACGTCCTCGACACGCAGCTCATGCGGGCGGCCCTCCAGAAGAATGTGCGACGATTCGCGGAGAATGCCGATGCTGGACCAGAGGACAAGCAGGCCGATGGCCAAGCCGATAAGGGGATCGATCCATTGCACGCCGGTCATCCGAATGACGATTGCCCCAATGATGATGGCGATGTTCGAAAGGGCGTCGCCGAAATTGTGAACCAGGATGCTGCGCAGATTGAGGTCACCGCGGCCGCGGACGAGAGCCAAGGTGATGCCGCCATTCACGGCCAGCGCGGCAACGGACGTCCAGATCATCCAGCTCTCGACCACCTCGACCGGGGAGCGAAAGCGCTGGACGGCTTCATAACCGAGCCAAAGGGAAAGCAGAACGAGGACAAAGGCATTTGTAAACGCAGCCAGCGTGCCGGCGCGGTGATAGCCGTAAGTTTTCTCGCTATCGGCCGGGCGCTCGGCCCAACGCATGGCGAGATAGGAGATGCCGAGCGTGGGGACGTCCGAAAGATTGTGAACGGCGTCATTCAGAAGGGCGACGCTTCGGCCGAGTATGCCGCCAAAAACTTCAGCGATGATCAAACCAAGGGTGGCGGCCATGGACCAGCCAAGAACGGAGGGACGCAACGTGGGATGAGCATGGCAGGAATGATTATGAGTGTGGAATTGGCCAGTGTGGCTGTGGCCGTGTTTGTGGTCGTGAGTGGGCCCACTCATGCCCTCCATTCTACCTGCTCAAGAAAACCTGCGCAGCCCTCGGAGGCGCTTATTAGGCAGTTTGACACGGCCCTTGGCGGAATGGATTGACGCTCTTGCCAGCGGCTGCGACCATGAAACGAGCTTCCCATTCCACGTGCGTTGGTGTGGGAAAAGTCCTTTCACGGGGGATCTGCGCTCGGGGCGATGACAGTTCCAATCGCAAAACTGAGTTTCTGGGGCGTGCGCGGGTCCACGCCGACGGTGGATCCGGCGACGTGGCGTTACGGCGGAAATACGCCCTGCCTGGAGCTTGCCGCGCCGGATGGCACGCAAATCATCTTGGATTGCGGGACGGGGCTACGCATGCTGGGGAACCGCTGGGCTGCGCCCAGCGCGAGAAGCGGCGCGGGAACGCACATCCTGATCACTCACTACCACTGGGATCACATCCAGGGCGTACCGTTTTTCGCCCCCCTCTACGTGGAAGACAACAGATTTCATTTCTACAGTTTCCGCTCTAAATTTTTGGGGCGCGACAGCCTGAAGCAGGTCTTCGAAGCGCAAATGGCGGTGCCGTATTTTCCAGTGGACATGTCGGCGATGAGCGCGCAGCGAAAATTTCAGGAGGTAGCAGGAGGCGAATCGTTCACGATTGGCGAAAACAAAATCACGACGCGCTGGCTGAATCACCCGCAGGGCTGCTTGGGTTTTCGAATCGAGACGTCCGCCGGAACGGTGGTGTACGCCACGGACAACGAACCCGGTGACGCGAAGCTGGACGAGAGCTTGCGCGAACTGGCCAAGAGAGCGGACATTTTCATCAATGATGCGCAGTTCACCCCCGAACAGCTAGAAACGACCAAGAAAGGCTGGGGGCACTCGTCTTGGCTGGAAGGAGTGAAAGCCGCGCGGCATGCCGAAGCGAAGACGCTGGTGTTGTTTCATCACGACCCGGATTCGACAGACCGCATGGTGGATTCGCTTTTGCGGCAGGCGCGGGACGAGTTTGATTCGGTTTTTGCGGCGAGCGAGGGAATGGTGATCACGCTGGGAGGACCGGGAGACCCGGTACAGGCACACATGCCCGGGACACGCACGGCGCTGCGGCGGGAGGCGCAGTTCCACGCAAAAGTCTGCGGAGTGACGGAAGGGGGCAAGGAATTCGAGGAAGAGACCGTGGTGAGCGAACTTTCTCTGCAGGGCGGTCTGATTACGCTGAAACACCTGCCGAGATTGCAGTCTGAGCTGCAAGTCACTATGGAGGCACCCGGAGCAGACGGTGTGCAATCGATGAAGCTGCGCGGGTACGTCGTGAGAATTGATACGGCTGCGGAAAAGGGACACAGCGCAGTGGGGGTGGTGTTTACGGACTGATTCGGAGTCTCAAGGTCGATTCATTTTGCACACAGGGGCGCAGCGTGCTGCGCCCCGCTTGCTTATTGGCAGAATGACAGTGCTCCGGCAGGCTGAAATGAGCGGATAGGAACGTAGATTGTGTGTTGCGGTTTTCTAGGCGAGATCGGCGATTTTTTTGTCGAGGTGGGCGAGGGCGGCTTCGAGAGACTTGCGATGATTGGGGTGAGTGGCGGAGGCGAGATCGTTCACGATGCGGGTGCGCGATAGCTGGAGATCTTTGCGCTGCTGCTCGCGTTGGATTTGCTCGGGAGTCTTGGGTCCCGTCGCTTTCTGTTGCGGAGCCTGGGTCGCTTCAACTTGGGATTCGATGTCCTTGCTTTCCCAACCACGCGCCATGGCTATAGTTTGACACAGTTTGGCCCAATCTCATGCTACGAAGCGGGGGAAAGTTCATAGGGAATGCTCAGGCGCCGGCGGCGCGGCGCTGGGGGATGACGGGGAAGGCAGGCCGCATGACGCTATGCAGGGTGGTTTCGGCGACGCGAACGAGGCGTTCGGCGAAGACGCCGCGGTAGGAGAATTCCTCGACGTGCGTGGACCAAGCTACCTCGAGGAGCCAGCCTTTTTCTGTTTGTTCAGCGCGCGCGGAAGTAATTTCTCCCGCGGGGATCTCCAGAAGGGACTGAAAGTGAGCGTCGAGGACGGAAATGTGTTCGGCGCCAACGAAAAGCTGAACCGCAGACGAAGAAGTGGCATCTACTGGACGGAAGTGACCGCCATTGACAACGACAAGAGCACCGAGTTCGCGAGACTTTTCGTCAACGGTTGTTTGCGGCTTTGTCGAAGGAAGAAGAATGACAGAAACAAACATAACGAGACCGACGATTGGAAGGACGTAGTTATTTCCCGAAGTGAGGGGCACAAGGACGAGAGCGGCTCCGGCAACACCGAGAAAGATGCGGAAGAATAGCCGGAAGCGTGGGTTGCGGCGGAGATGAATTATTTTGGGGACAAGCAGAACCAATGGGAAGAGGGCGCCGAGGAAAATATTGCGAAGCGCTGAGCCGCTCTGTCGCGGCCGCGATGGAATTGGCGTGGGTGTTGAGCTCATCTCATGCAAGTCCTTAGCGCAAACTTCTTAGGGTCGCAGGCCGTTGATTTCATGCATGCGTGCAAAAGCGCGGCGTACGTGCGGAATGGTGACGGAGCCGCCGACGATGAGCGCGACGTTGAGGGCGTCAATGACCTCGTCACGCTTCCAACCTTCTTCGCCGCAGCGCACCAGATGATAGGTGATGCAGTCGTCGCAGCGGAGCACTGCGGAGGCCACGAGGCCCAGGAGTTCCTTGGTCTTGGTGCCGAGAGGGCCGGGTTCGTAGGCCTGATGATCGAGAGCGAAGAAACGCTTCATGCCGAGATGGCCGCAGCCGAGAATCTCCTCGTTCAGGTTGGTGCGAAATTTCTGAAAATCTTCCAGGCGATCGGCCATAATTCCTCCGGAGAAAATTTTCGGCGTTCAGCGAAATGCCCGCGGCCGCTATTATGAACGATTCGTACGTTCCGCGGATATGCCAGCGGGGAAAGATCAGGGGGTGTATCCGGGGCCGCGAAGGACTTTTCCAGGAAGCGCGCCGGTCATTTTGCCCAGATCGATGACGGGCACGCCGTTCACCAACACGTACTCCATTCCTTGCGAGAGTTGGTTGGGATTGTCGAAAGTGGCGAGGTCGCGGATCGTTGCGGGATCAAAGATCGTGATATCAGCCCACATGCCCACGCGCAGCAAACCGCGGCCTTCGAGACGCAAGCGCTGCGCGGGGAGCGCGGAAAATTTACGGATGGCATCTTCGAGGGTGAGCTTGTGCTCTTCGCGCACGTATTTGCGAAGGATGCGGGGGAAGGTGCCGTAGGCGCGAGGATGCGAGTGCTCCCGCCCGAGGATTCCTTCCGGCGAGACACCCGAGGAGTCATTGTCGATGGAGACCCAGGGTTGTTGAAGAGCGAGCGCGACATCCGGCTCGGACATGCCAAAGACCGCGACACCGGTGAAGGCATCATCCTGGATCAGAAGGTCGAAGATGGTGTCGATTGGATCTTTGTTCCAGAGCTTGGCGACTTCAGCAAGAGTTTTTCCCTGAAGCGGCAAGAGCTTCGGGTTTTGGACTTGGCCGATGAGGATGGATTCGGGGCCAGGGATTTGCTGCCATTCGTTTTCCCACTCATCGGAAGGGGTGAGCATGTCCTTGCGGATGCGCTCACGTGCGGCGGCGTCTTTCAGGCGCTCGAGGAGCTTCGCCTTCCCGCCGTCATGGGCCCAGGGCGGGATGAAGGCAGAAAGACCATTGCCCCACGCGGTGTACGCGTAGGTGTCTGCGGCGATGTCGATGCCCTGAGCGCGCGCGGCTTCGATTTTGGCGACGGCCTCCGGCATGTGTCCCCAGGATGGCTTGCCGGCGACTTTGAAATGCCAGATTTCGACGGGGATGCGAGCTTCGCGAGCGATGCGAATCACTTCGTCGAGGGACGGCAAAATGGCCGTGCTCTCGCTGCGCATGTGCGTGGCGTAAATGCCACCAGAACGGGAGGCTTCGGAGGCGAGCGCGATCAACTCTTCGGTTTTGGCATAGGGAGCAGGCGGATATTCGAGGGAGGTCGAGACGCCGACGGCGCCGTCGAGCATGGCCTGGCGAACGAGTAGTCTCATTTGGACTAGCTGAGTGGGCGTGGGCTGAATGTCGTCATCGCCGAGGACCAAGCGACGGACCGTAGTGGCGCCGACGTAATCAGCAACGTTGATGCCGATACCCTGCTTTTCGAGGCGTGAGAAATATTGGCGGAAGGTTTGCCAGTCGGGTTGAATGTGGAGCAGATCGTATTGTTTTTGATCGGCACGGCGAATGGCCTCGTTCAGAGGAGCGACGGAATCGCCTTCGCCGGTGATCTCCGTGGTGATGCCTTGAAAGATTTTTGATGGCAGACGAGGGTCAACGATAACGGTCAGTTCGGACTGGCCGAGCATGTCAATAAAGCCCGGGGCAACAACCGAGCCGTGCGCGTCAATCGTGCGGGTACGAGGCATGGCGGTGAGGTTGCCGATGGCGGCGATCTTTCCGCCGCGAATGCCGATGTCGCCCGAATACCAGGGCGAGCCAGTGCCGTCGATAACGCGGTCATTCATGATGACGATGTCGAACGGCCGCGCCTGTTCCTGGGCCACAAGCGGCGTGACACCAAGGAGCAAGGCTGCAGACAAGAACGCCAAACTCCATCGCTGTAATTTATATTTCGACATGGGTTAATCCTCACTCTGCAAAAACAGAACTGGTGCCTAGCTTCGAACCGTGCCGCTTCTTGTGTTATGGCGGAGTCGCTTGCAAGGCTCTTTCGGCTAAATCTTTAGCACCGGCCTTTCCGGCAAGGACAAGCTCGGCCCACTCGGAGCCGGCTTTCGAAAGGCGGACAGCTTCGCTGGTGAGGGATTCGGGCCCGCCGGAATCGGAGTGGCCGAAGAAAATGCGATCCATCGGGTGAGACGCGGCGAGACGGGTCTTTGTATATTGGCCGGGAATCGCCATGTACATGGGATGGCCGCGGCGGAAAATGCGGACTTCGATAGGGTTCACATTGAATTCCGGGCGCAGCTTCTGGAAATCAGCGAGGACGTGGGTGGCAAGGGACTTGCAGTCTTCCTCGGTGAGCAAGGTAGAGCGCTGTTCGGGGCGGAGCGGAGTGTAGAAAGAGAGAATGTTGTGTTTTTGCTTGTAGCCGGGGGTGTTGCGAACGGTCCAGTCGGCGACGATGAAATCGGTGAAGGAATTTCCGGGGCACCAGGTGTCGTAGCCGCGGTTGTAGACGGGCTTGTCGAAGATGAGGTTCACAACCGGATAGGGAGCGTAGCGATAGCAGCGCATCGCGGCTTTCTGTTCGGCGGGCAGGCCCATGACGATTCTGGAGGCTATGAGCATTGGCGCGCACATTAGAACAAGTTTTGGAACTACAGAGGCAATTTTTCCTTCCTCGAAATAGGTAACGCGAATGGAGTCTTCTTCCGGCACCACGGCGACGACTACGGCTTTATCCAGCATGCGATCTTTGTATTTCGGTTGCAGGACTTCGACGAGTTTGTGAGTGATGCAGCCGAGGCCGCCGGGGAGAATCACGCGCTTGCCATCACCACCGGTGATCAAGTCTTGAACATTCGAAAGGCCGACGAGCGCGGAAGAGAGCTCTGTCGTGGCGCCCCAATTCGAGGGCCCGAAGCCGTCCCACCATTGCTGGACTTCAGGAGTATAGGCGGCCGTAAAATTGGAGAACGGCTGAGCGTCGAGCTCGGCCATTCTTTCGCGGACGTTGATTTTCATCAGGTCGTCGCGGAATTTTTTGAAGCTAGCGCGGATTTCTTTTGGATAAGGGAGTTGATTGAGGCCGGTTTTCCAGGTATCCGGCACGAAAGTGTTGTTGACAATGGTGGGGTCAGGACAGTTGACCAACGGAAGATGAAGACCAATCTCCCGGGCGAGTTGGTCGCCGTTGTCATCTTTGTAAGCGTAGGCCGAACCGGTGCCATAGGGCTGGCCTTCGTATTCCTCCTGAAAAGCATTGCCGCCGAAGTGATCTTCTTTTTCGAGAAGAAGCCAATCCTTGCCGCGGAGGAAATACGCGGCGGAAAGTCCCGCGGCACCGCCACCAACGATGACGATGTCCGCTTTGCGCGTGGCCTCCGGGCTAACAAATGTGTGGCCATCGCGAAGTCGGTGGCAGAGTTCGAAATGTTCACCGTGAACGAGCGGAGCGGCGTGGGAATTCGAATCGGGAGCGGCGAGAAGCGTCTCATCGATGGGACAGCCGGCAACGACGGAGCCCACAACAACAAATTTGATGAAATCACGGCGAGATGAAGACATGCATCCCCCTATGGGCGTTCGAGAAGCTCTTGCGCCTGGGTACCCAGGCCGCGGGCGCGCACGCGATACCAGATGACAATGAGGGCGACGGAAACAGCAAAGATCAAAGTGGAGACGGCGTTGATTTCCGGAGTAATGCCGCGGCGGAGGCGGCCCCAGATTTGGAGAGGGAGGGTATTGTCGCGGCCGATCAAGAAAAAGGTAACGGCGATTTCATCCATGGAGAGAGTGAAGATAAGAAGGCCGGCGGCGATCAGTGAGAGTTTGAGATTCGGCAGCGTGATGCGCCAAAACGTTTGCCAAGGAGTGGCGCCGAGGTCGAGAGAGGCTTCTTCCTGAGCGCGGTCCACTTTTTGCAGGCCGGCGAAGAGCTCGGTGGTGGCCACGGAAATGAGCGCGGTGCCGTGCCCGAGAAAAACGGTGAGCAAGCTGAGGTGCACGCCGGCAAAAACGGCAAACATCAGGAGCGAAAGGCCGGTGATGATGCCTGGAAGAATCAATGGGAGGAGAACAAGGCGGCGGAAAAGCGCTTTGCCGGGAAAGGTGGCGCGGTCCAGCGCGAGGGCCGCAAGCAGACCTAGTCCTAGCGAAAGAACGACGCTGGAGGCCGCGACGATGAGGCTATTGAGTACCGAATCCCAAATGGGAGCGTCGGCGAAGAGCTGGGCGTACCAATTGAGAGTGAGGTGGCGCGGAGGAAAGCCGCCGACGCCATCACGGTTGAAGGAGTAAAGGATGAGCACAACGATTGGCAAATAGATGAAAGCGAACACGAATGCGGCATACGTGGCGAGGAGCGGCGCTCGGCGGGTTGGGGAACTGGAGGTCATTTGAAGGACCAGCGCTTTTCGAGAAGTTCGCTGAGGAACAGCAGGGAAACCGTGAGGATCAGGATGAAGACGGAAATTGTAGCGCCGAGTGGCCAATCGAATGCCGCGCCGAAGAGGGTTTGCACGACGTTGGCGATCATGATGCCGGAAGGGCCGCCGACAAGAAGGGGCGCGAGGAAGTCGCCGAGAGACAGGACGAAAGCAAACGTAGCTCCGGCGAGCAAGCCGGGCATGGAGAGTGGCAGAATCACTCGCAGAAATGTCTGCGTGGAGCCAGCCCCGAGGTCATGCGAAGCTTCGACGAGCGGACGGGGTATGTGCTCGAGCGCGGCGTAGATGGGAAGAAACGCAAAAGGCGTGTAGATGTGTGTGAGCATGAGAACGACCGCGAAAGGGCTGTAGAGGAAGAAGACAACGGGTTCGTGCGTGAGATGCAGGTATTGGAGAAAACCGTTGAGGATCCCGTCGCTGCCAAGAATGGTTTTCCAGGCGTAACCCCGGACGAGATAGCTGACCCACAGCGGCACGATGACAAGCTGGTAGAGAAGTTCCTTGCGGGCATGGGCGTGAAAGGACAGGTAGTAAGCAAGGGGGTAGCCAAGTAGGAGAGAGCAGAGCGTGACGGCAGCGGCGATGCGCATCGTGCGGAAGAGAACTCCGGCATAGAGGGGATTCGAAAACAGAATTTTGTAGTTGTGCAGGTTCCACTGGTGAACCACCAATCCTTCACGGACGGCCCAAAAGCTGTGCGCAAACATGAGCGCGTAAGGAAGCAGGAGAAATATGCCGACCCAGAGGAGCGGGGGGAGCGAGACGAGCGATTTGTAAGCTCGCGAGTACATGAAAGCCAGGAGCGACTACTCCTTCATGCGGATCGCGTCCGCAAGGGTGAAGACAAAGTCATGTTCGCCGGCGAGCGGCCCACGCGCAGGGATGCGAACGCGCAACATCTGGCCGCTTCCACAATCCACTTCGAGCAGTTCGCTCGGTCCACCATAGAATTGCTGGCGAACGGTAGCGCGAAACTTCACCTCACTGGTCTGGCGCTTACCGTCAGCGCAGATGCGAATGGATTCCGGCCTGAGCGAAAAGATCACCGGACCGTCGGTCTCGTCCAAAAGCCAGCGCAGGGCGCCACAAGTTGCGATGCTGTCCCGAATTTCCCCGCGGAGCAGGTTGGTTTGGCCGATGAACTGCGCTGCGTAGGCGGTGGCGGGATGCGCATAGATTTCGCGGGGAGAAGCAACCTGCTCGAGTGCGCCGTCACGCAACAGTGCGATACGGCCGGAGAGCGCCATGGCTTCTTCCTGGTCGTGGGTGACAAAAAGAAAAGTGATTCCAACTTCGCGCTGGAGCGCCTTCAATTCGCCCTGCATCTCTTTGCGGAGATTCGCATCCAGTGCTGAGAGCGGCTCATCGAGGAGAAGAAGTTGCGGGCGATTGATGAGAGCCCGGGCAAGAGCCACGCGTTGCTGCTGGCCGCCGCTCAGCTTGGAGGGCCGGGAGGCGGCGAAATCCTGCATCTTGACCATGCGAAGAGCTTCGTCGACACGGCTACTCATTTCACTACGAGACGTGTTTTTGACCCTCAAGCCGTAAGCGATGTTGTCACGGACGCTGAGGTGAGGAAACAAAGCATAGTTCTGAAAGACGGTGTTCACGCGGCGCCGGTAGGGCGGAAGAATATCCAAACGTTGGCCGCTCATCCAGATTTCTCCTACGGAAGGCTGCTCAAATCCGGCAATCAGGCGAAGAAGAGTCGTTTTGCCGGAACCGCTTTCGCCAAGGAGAGTGAGGAATTCACCCGAAGCGATGTTCAAAGAAATGTTTTTCAGAACATCGATGGTGCCAAAGCGCTTGGCCACCTTGCGCACTTCTAGAAGTGCTGCCTCCGTGGCCGTGCCTTGCTCCGTCGGATTGGCAAGAGATACGCTCATTGCGCGGCCTTGACCTCGTTCCAGATTTCATTGTATTTGGCGCGGTGCGGAATGTCCTGCCAGAAATAGATTCGCTGCATGTAGGCATCAGGATTGTCGAGATGCAGGCCCTTTATTTCATCTGAAGTGAGAAATCGCGCGGCGCCTGGATTCGCCGGTGTGTAGTGCGTCCGGTCGGTCACGAGTTTTTGGGTCTTAGCGTCAATCATGTATTCGACGAAAGCCTGCGCCAGGTCTTTGTGGCTGCTAGCAGCAGTGATCATCAAGTGGTCGATCCATCCCGTGGTGTTTTCCTTTGGGATGGTTTCGCCAATGGGGAAATTCAGCTTCCGCAGGTCGTTGGTGTTAAGCGGCCAACCCATGGCCAGAACGACTTCATGATTCTGGAAGAGATTGGTGAGTTCCCCGCCCGTCGACCAAATCTTTCGAATGTTGGGCTTAAGCTCGATTAGTTTTTTCTTGACGGCGTCGAGCTGTTCGTCCGTCAAATTATAGAGCTTTGACGGGTCGGGCTTGTCGTAACCGAGAATTTGCGCGGCCATGTAAACCGTGGAGAGGTCATCCCAAACGGAGATTTTTCCTTTGTATTTGGGATCCCAAAAAATCGCCCAGGAATCGGGCGGCTGAGCGAACACGGTGGTGTCATAGAGAAGTGGATTCGGGCCCCACATGAAGGGGACGCCATAGATCTGGCCATTGGCTTTGACGAGCGGCAGATCACGGAGTTTGGCGGAGAGCTGCGAGTACGTGGGCAACTTCGAAAGATCGAGCGGCGCGGCGAGTCCGGTACGAGCAATGGAAGCAGCGACATCGCTGGACGGCGAGATGACATCGTAGTTGGAAGCGCTGCCTCCTCGCAGCTTGGCCACCAGTTCGTCACTGGAGCCCATGTAGGATGCGACGACTTTGCAGTGACGGTTTTCCTCGAAAGCACGGACGACGGCATCGTCTGAATATCCTTCCCAGACCAGCAAGCTCAGCGTCTCTTCTTTTTTCCCGCAAGCGCCGCAACAGAGCGCAAGAACGAGAATGCCAAGAAGTACGGTGCGAGGTTTCATCGCGCCTCCCGCTTACTTTGAATCCGCTTGGTACACAAGCCGCCCGCCGACGATGGTGGTGACCACGGTGGTCGTCCCAATCTTATGCGGATTGATGTCGAAAATGTTCTGCGAAAGGATGATCAGGTCGGCGAGCTTCCCTACTTCCAACGACCCTTCCGTTTTCTCGCGGCGTCCGGCGAAGGCTGCGCCTAGCGTGTAGCCGTCCACGGCTTGCGCGACAGTCAATCGCTGTTCGGGAACAAACCCGGCTTCCGGCTTTCCCTCTGCGGTTTGTCGCGTCACTGCGGTTTGAATTCCTTCCCACGGATTGAGCGTCACAACGGGCCAATCGCTACCGAATGCCAGGTGACCCCCGGAATCCGAGATGCTCTTCCACGCCCAAGCCCGCGAAGCGCGATCAGGGCCGGCGTTACGCGCCCAAACGTCGAGGGTGTCGGAATCGGGGTAAGAATGAAGCGGCTGCATGCTGGCGATGACGCCGAGCTTTCCGAACCGCGGTATATCGGCGGCGGAGACGGTTTCAATGTGCTCGATGCGCGAGCGACGATCCCGCTTGTGATTCTGTTGTTCCGCGTTCTCGTAAGCATCGAGGGCCATTCGTACGCCGTAATCGCCGATGGCGTGTGTGAAAAGTTGCAACCCGCGCTTATCCAGTTCGGCGACCGCGCTGTTGTAGCTGGCGGACTCCCAGAAAGGTTTACCTTTCAAGGAAGGGTCGTCGCTATAGGGCTCGAGCATAGCAGCAGTGTGGGATTCCACCACGCCATCTACCATGAACTTAACGGCGCCAGCGTCAATCCAATCGTCATGAAATTTCTTGTGGGCCGCCTCGATGGAATCGAGATCCTTTGGCCGGAGCTGTGGTGGATCAAGGAAGTAAGCGATATACATGCGCACGCTGAGGTCACCGCGATGGCGCATTTCCTCGTAGAGGTCGAGGATTTCAAAATCACCGCCGGCACTGTGGACGCGGGTGATGCCGTGTTGGTTGGCCCATTTCATTCCCGCGCGCAGAGCCAGAAGCTTGTCGGCGCGGGTGGGCTTAGGGATCACCTTGGCAACCAAGTTCTGCGCCGACTCTTTCAAAGCGCCGGTGGCTTCGCCGGTTTGGGGATCCCGGACAATGATCCCATTCGGCGGATTGGGCGTTTCGCGTGTGATTCCAGCGAGCGCAAGGGCTTTCGAATTGGCCCAATACGTGTGACCGTCATAACCTTCGAGGAAAACAGGCCGGTCGGGGAAGAGTTCGTCGAGATATTTCTTGTGGGGCAGGGCCTCGGGACCGAACATGGCGTAATTCCAGCCGCGACCCAAGATCCAATCGTCACCGGGATGTTCCGACGCATATTCGCGCAATTTCTTCTGGATTTCTGCGGCATCCTTTGCGCCTTCGAGGTTCACGCGGCCGAGGCTCAGAGAGCCGTCGAGAAAATGAATGTGGCAATCGGTGAAGCCCG
>Ga0209802_1001530_pt1 | contig 17052 bp, 14 predicted proteins | sample GraSoiAngelo_129_FD_185886 | JGI IMG/M metagenome (GOLD analysis project Ga0209802, IMG submission 185886) | Grasslands soil microbial communities from the Angelo Coastal Reserve, California, USA - 14_0927_12_40cm (SPAdes) (version 2) | ecosystem: Environmental > Terrestrial > Soil > Grasslands ... | reverse complement strand
CCGAATAGACGATCGGATAGCCGACCAGCAGGACGATCGCGAGCAGGGCCGGCACGTTGAGCAGGAAGGCGAACGAGGGTTCGGTCAGCCGCCGGCCAATCACACGAGCGTTCACAGTGCCTCCCGAGAGGGACGGCGGGACTGTAGGGCCTCGACCGGAAGGCGTCAAACGCAGCGCATAGGAAAACTCTTGCACACGATCTTCGCCGTCAACGGGCCGAGACGTCGTCTCTTGGCTCGAGCTTTGCTCAGCTTCTTGTCGGTTGGCCTGGTGGCCGGCCAGATCGAAAGCACCAGGAGGAATTTCATGCGGCTCGATTCGGGCGCCTGGCTCCAAGATGTCGCCGAAAATGTGGATCGTCTTACCATCGAACAGTTGCTCGACCTTCACGATCTCGTCCTGGCACCGCTGTGCCCGGCGACGAAGCGGCGGATCGTCGGCGCTGCCGCCCTACCCGCCCTCCCTCCCGCCGGCGAGGCCTCCCTTCCAATCGCGGCGTAGAGGCTTCGTCGCGCTCACGCCTGGTCTTGCGACCCTGCAGAACCGTGCGATAGTGTCGCCGACGGTGCTCAACCCATAGGGGGAAACTTTTCTCAGGCCGCTCCCCTCTTTCGTCATCACCGACCGTCAAGGACCATGCGAAGGGCATAGCGAATGCCGGGTATTCCCCTGCGCCGAAGACTCCTCGCGCTCGCCGCCGCCGGCATCGTGCCGATTGCCGCGATGTCGGCGATCGGATTCTATCTGTTGCTGCGGCAGCAACAGGTCCAGGCTGAACGCGTCGGTCTCGAGCTGGCTCGTGCGCTGGCGACCGCTGTCGACGCCGAGCTCCGCAGCTCGACCTCCGTTCTCGAGGCGCTCGCGACGACCGCCGCGCTCGACCGGAACGACACCTCGGACTTCCGGGAGCGGGCCCAGCGAGTTCTCAACACGCAGCCCAATTGGGCCGCGGTGCTGCTCGCCGATCCGGCAGACAATCGTCTGATAGACACCCGCTTTGCGTCGCCGGCGCCCCAGCCTTTGGCCGAACCACGGAGCTTCGACACCGTGGTCCGGACTCGGGCGCCCGCGGTGGGCAACCTCGCCAAAGGCCTCGACGGCAGCTTGCTCTTTCCGGTGCGGGTGCCGGTGCTTCGCAACGGCGAGTTGCGCTATGTCCTGACGGCTGTCGTCAAGCCCGAGGAAATCCTCGACGTCGTCAAACGCCAGCAGGTACCGAGTGACTGGGTCATATCCATCTTCGACGCGAACGGCCTGCGGGTGGCCCGCTCCCGTGCTCACCCGGAGAATCTGGGCGGGCAGGCCGCCGTCACGCTGCAGAAGCTGATGGCCAGTGGCGCGGACGAGGGATTCGGCATGACCTTCAGCCTCGAGGGCGACCGGATCTACGCCTCGTACAGCAGGCTCAAGGACAGTGGCTGGTCGGCCGCGCCCGGCATCCCCGCCGCGCTCGTCGAGGGCGCCGCGTTGCGCTCACTCGCGACGTACGCCGGCGGCGTCCTCCTGTCCGTCGCGCTCGGCACGTTCGCGGCATTATGGGTCGCGCGCAGCATCAATCAGCCGATCAGCCAGCTCCGTGCCGCTGCCCAGGCCTTGGGGCGCGGAGAGGAGTTGAAGCCGCCCACCACCTCGATTCAAGAAATCCGCGACGTCTCGGACGCCCTGGTCACGGCCGCCGCCCAGCGCGAGGAGCTCCTGCGCAAGGAGCAGGAAGCGCGGGGAGTGGCGGAGGAGGCGGGCCGGGCCAAGGACCAATTCCTGGCGGTCCTCTCGCACGAGCTCCGCACGCCACTCAATGCCGTGTACGGGTGGGCTCGCATGTTGCGGTCGGGGCGGCTCCACGAGGACGGGGCGGAGCGGGCGCTGGACGCGATTCTCAGGAACGCCAACGCCCAGGTGCAGTTGATCGACGACCTCCTCGACGTCTCTCGTGTCATCACGGGGAAGATGCGCCTCGACGTCCGGCCGGTCGATCTCCACGCCGTGATCGACGGCGCGCTCGATGCCGTCCGGCCGGCCGCCGAGGCGAAAGAGATCCGGCTCCAGAAAGTGCTCGACCCTCGGGCGGGGCCGGCCATCGGCGATCCGTCCCGGCTCCAGCAAGTCGTCTGGAACTTGCTCGCGAACGCGGTGAAGTTCACCCCGAAGGGCGGCCGGGTCCAGGTGCATCTGCAGTTCGTCAACTCGCACGTCGAGATCGTGGTGAGCGATACGGGACAGGGCATCACCCCGGAGATCTTGCCGTACATCTTCGAGCGCTTTCGGCAGGCGGACAGCTCGAGCACGAGAGCGCACGCGGGCCTCGGACTCGGTCTGGCCCTCGTCAAACACCTCGTCGAGCTGCACGGGGGCAGCGTCGTCGCCCACAGTGCCGGCAGGGGGCAGGGCTCGACATTCGTGGTCAAGCTGCCGGTCACGATCGCCCGGCTCCCCGCGCCGCAGTCTCATCCGACCGCTTCGTCGATGGACGCGTTACCAGAAGGCGCGCGTCTCGATGATCTTCGCGTGCTGGTGGTCGACGATGATTCGGACGCCCTCGAGCTCGCGGCGGCCATGCTCAAGGGCGCCGGGGCAAGCGTCCGGACCTGTCGCTCGGCAACCGAGGCGCTGGAGGTGCTGCCTCAGTGGCGGCCGCACGTCCTCGTGTCGGACATCGAGATGCCGGGCGAGGACGGCTATTCGCTGATCAAGAAGGTGCGGGCGCTGGACCGTGAGCGCGGAGGTCATACGCCGGCCGTTGCCCTGACCGCGTACGGACGCGTGCAGGATCGGATGGCCTCGCTGACGGCGGGCTACAGCATGCACGTGCCGAAGCCGGTGGATCCCGGGGAGCTCACGACCATCATCGCGAGCGTGGCCGGGCGGCCCACGCAGACCGCCGCGAACGCGGCGCCGCGCCGGAACGTCTGAGCGCCCGCATCTAGTCGTCTGTCGTCACCTCGTCATGCCACGCGGCCAGGTGGCTGGCGTGCGTCCGGCCATCGAGGCCAACGTCGCCTCGCGAGTCGCGATCCTCGGGCCGCCGCTGACGCGGGCGGTGGTCACGCATCGGGTGACCGCGATCAGGGATGACCGATGTAGTCCATGCGCCCGCCGTCCACGGTGAGCACCTGCGCGGTGACGAAGCTCGACTCCGGCGCGGCGAGAAAGGCGACGGCGTGCGCGATGTCGTCCGGGTGGCCGACGCGTCCCACCATCGTGCGCTCGCTGATCTGCTTGACGGCGGTCGCGAGCTGCTCCGCGTTGCGACGGGACATGTCGGTGGGGAAGAAGCCCGGCGCGACCGCATTGACCGTGATGCCGTGGGCACCGAGCTCCATGGCGAAGCGCCGCGTGAGGGTGATGACCGCGGCCTTGGTGGCAGCATAGAACGTCGTCCCGGGCAGGCTGGTGCCGTGGGCCGCGATGGAGGTGATGTTGACGATGCGCCCGTACCGGCGCTCTCTCATCCCGGGGATGACGGCCCGAGTCATGTGGATGAGGCCGTCGACGTTCGTGCGGCGCATGCGCTCGAGGTCAGCGCTCTCGAAGGTCTCCAGCGTCCCACGCACCGACAGGCCTGCGTTGTTCACCAGGATACTGATCGGAGAGAGCTCCGCCCCGACGCGCTCCACCATGCGCCGGACGGCCGCCGGATCCCCCACGTCCGTGCGCACGGCCACGGCACGACCGCCGGCGCCCCGGATCTCGTCGACGACCCGGTCCGCGTCGGCCTCATTGGTGAGGAAGTTGACGCACACTGCCGCGCCCTCACGCGCGAGGCGTACGGCGATGGCTCGTCCCAGCCCCCGCGAGGCGCCGGTGACCAGCGCCGTCTGCCCCTTCATCGTCTGCTCAGTCTCGCTTCAGCGCGGGTAGCACCTTCGTCGCGAACAGCTCGATGTTCTTTTTCGCCAGCGCGTGCGGCATGCTGCCGAACTGGAACAGCCCCATCAGGACCCCGGCGCCCAGCTCCTGCATGTGGGCCCGGATCTCGTGGATGACGTACTCCGGGTCACCGACGAAGGTGAGTCCGTGCTTCTGGGTCAGGTCGAAGTCGAAATCGTGGAAGTGAATCTGCTCGGGCAGCTCCACGATGGCGGGTCGCGGCCGGGAACTCAGGCCGAGCAGCTTCATCGAGCCCCGGTGGTAGCTCAGGAGCTTTCGCCAGAAGTAGTCCAGGTGCGGCTCGGCTTCCTCGCGCGCCCGCGCATTCGTCTCCGCGACGTAGACGTGGCGTAGTAGATGGAAGTGCTCGGATCCGGGCGTCCATCCGTGCTGCCGGGCGAACCCTCGGTAGCGCTCGAAGATCTCCTTCGTGCGCGTGAGCGATCGGTACGCGGCGCCGGTCGGCACCCGACGGCTGGCCGCGGTTTCCAGCCCCTCGTCGCTGTCGGCGGGAAGGACGATCGGCGGATGTGGCTGCTGGATCGGCCGGGGCCAGATCGAGACCCGATCGTATCTGAAGTGCTTCCCGCGCCAGTCGAAGGGCTCGCGGGTAGTCCACGCCTTGACGATCAGATCCCACGCCTCGCGTAACCGCTCCCTCGCATCGTCGAGCGAGCCGCTCAGCGCCAGGTACTCCTGGGGCACCCCGCGCACGAATCCAGAGATGATGCGGCCGCCCGACATGCAGTCGAGCATCGCGATCTCTTCGGCCAGCCGGACCGGATTGTCGTGAAGCGCGGGCAGGTTACCGAGGATCGCGATCTTGATGCGACGCGTGCGCTGACTGAGCGCGGCCGCGACGAGATTCGGGGACGGCATCAGGCCGTAGGGTTTGGCGTGGTGCTCGTTGATTCCGATGGCGTCGAACCCGTACTCCTCGTACATCACCATCTGGTCCAGGTGCTCCGCGTACACCTGCTGGGCGCGGACCGGATCGAATAGCCCGTTGGAATCGGGGTAGTACGACGCTTCGTCGAGGTACGGCCACGGCATCAGGTCGAACGCGTAGATTTTCATTTGTTCCACCACTTCCAGCTCTCTTCCTGGGACGTGCCCGGGATGCGATCGACGATCGCGTTGACCAGCCGATTGCCCTGGCGCTCGACCCTCATCACGTAGACGTCGGTGACGACCTGCTGGTACCGGTCGAACCGGATCGGCCCGCGCGGAGGATGAATCGCCGTCGCGGCATTCCGAATCGCGTCTCGGACGGCGGCGCGATCACCTGTCTCGCCTTTGAGTGTCTCGAGCGCCGCGCCGATGAGCTGGCCCGACACGTAGCCGAGCTCCGCATAGCGCGTGGGCCACGCGTTGTACTTCGCCTCGTACTCCCGGACGAAGGCCCGGTTCTCCGGCGTATCGAGCGCGGCGCTGTAATGGCCGACGCTGACGACTCCGAGCGCGGCGTCGCCGAGCGTCGGAAGCAGCACGTCGTCGACCAGCGTGTTGTAGGCGAGGAGCGGAAGCTTTCCGGCCAGGCCGTATTCTTTGTAGGCCCTCACGAAGCGGATCGAGTCCGCACCGGCGAACCAGGCATAGACGGCGTCGGCGGGGAGAGCCGCCACCTGCGCGATGTATGGAGCGAAGTCGGGGGTGTTGAGCGGCGCGTAGATCTCCTTCACGACCTCTCCGCCGGCCGCCTTGAACGCCGCCGTGAACGCCTCGGCCGAGTGGCGCCCGGCCACGAAGTCCGACGCGATGACGACCATCTTCCGGTACGGCGTCTTCTTGAAGACCCAGGTCCCCATCGGGAAGTTGCCCTGATCGCTCGTCTCGACCACGCGGAAGATCCACGGACTCGCCTTGGCCGGAGCGGTGAGGTCGCGAGTGAACGCGACCGGGACGATCAGCGGAATGCCCTGCGCGTGGACGTAATCGCGGATGGCCAGCGCGACGCCGCTGTGGACCGGGCCGACGAGGACGTCCACCTTGTCCCGCTCCACCAGCTTGCGGATCTTGGTCTGGCCCACGTCCGGTTTGGCCTCGTCGTCTTCCTTGAGGAGCTGGATCTCGCGCCCGCCCGCTTTGTTGCCGATCTTGGACAGGAAGAACTCGATGCCCCTGGTCGTCTCCTGGCCGTTGACGGCGATCACGCCGGTGTAGGGCAGCAAGAGGCCGATCTTGATCGGCGGACGCGTCCCCTGCCCGATCGCCGCCGCGGGAAGGACGAGGAGCGCTGTCAGGGCCAGGGCAAGTCGGGGGAGCCATCTCATCGGCATCTCCTGGTGTCAGCACGGATGGGACGCGGGGACTTTAGGGCGTCAGCGTGGGAGCGTCAATCGGCGATGAGCCTTGCGCCGTGGGATACCGTTAGAGCAATGATCTGCGGCTCATGGTGGCTCGTCGTCATCGCGTTCGTGGGAGCAATGCTGCTCGGGCTCGTGCTGTCGATCGTGTGGTACTGGTGGCTGCTGTCGCGCCCAGACCGTGCAAGGTGAGGGCGGGGAAGCGTCAGCCGTGGTGGGGTTCAGGTCGTCAGGACCGAAAGGTGGCCCTGGCGCCTCGTTGCCGGTCAGATACGCCCGGTCAGCAGCAGGATGACCAGCACCAGTACGACCAGTCCCAGACCACCGCTCGGGTAGTAACCCCAGCTCCGACTGTGGGGCCACGCCGGAACCGAGCCGACCAGCATCAGGATCAGGAGCACGAGCAGTAGTGTTCCAATCATGCTAGTTCGTAGAGCAATTCATGTGCCGCTGTGTCGTCCCCTTCGCACCGTGATCTTCTCGTGCTTCCGGCGGCGTGACGTAACTGCCCGTTTTTCAGATCACTGCACGTTACGCGTGGCCAAAGGCCCACGGAGGAATCTCCACCTCATAGCTCGCGAAGGGCGCGGTGGATGAGCTGGACGCACACCGATCCCTCGCCCACCGCCGACGCCACACGCTTGACGCTGCCAGACCTCACGTCTCCGACCGCGAAGACGCCGGGTCGGCTCGTCTCGAGCAGATCAGGTCGCCGGGCGAGCGGCCATCGCGCTTCCTCGAGCTCGGCGGGGTTGAGATCAGCGCCGGTCTTGACGAAGTTCTTGTCGTCGAGCGCCACGCATCCTTTGAGCCAGCTCGTGTTCGGGTCGGCGCCCGTCATCAAGAACAGATGACGGATCGGCCGCGTCTGCGACCGTCCGGTGTCGAGCTCGCGCCATCGGACCCGCTCGAGGCCGCCGGTCCCCTCGAGCGCGTCGACCTGCGTGCGCGCTCGCAGCACGACGTTCGAGCAGTCTTCGATTCGCTGAATGAGGTAGCGCGACATGCTGTCCGCGAGCCCCGGGCCTCGTACCAGCATGTGAACTTCGGCCGAGCTCTGCGAGAGAAAGACCGCCGCCTGTCCGGCAGAGTTTCCGCCTCCGACGATGGCGATCTCCTCTCCTTTGCAGAGCTGCGCCTCGACGTGGGTCGCGCTGTACATGACCCCGGCGCCCTCGAAGCGCGAGAGCTCCGCCAGGGTCGGTTTCCGGTACCTCGCGCCACTGGCGATGACCACGGTTCTCGTTCGCACGGCCTCGCCGGTCGCGAGCCGTACCGTGTAGGGCTTCGCCGTGCAGTCGAGGCCGACGGCGCCGCGGGCGATGGCCACCTCAGCGCCGAACTTCTCGGCCTGCGTGAGGGCGCGTCCGGCGAGCTCGAGACCAGAAACGCCGGTGGGAAATCCGAGATAGTTCTCGATGCGAGAACTGGAGCCGGCCTGGCCGCCGGGCGCGGAATTCTCGAGCACCAACACGTCGAGGCCCTCCGACGCGGCGTAGACCGCGGCCGCCAGCCCCGCAGGCCCCGCGCCAACGATGATGACGTCTCTCGTCGCCGAGGCATCGATTTCGCGGCTCAACCCGAGTCCGGTGGCCAGGGTCTCGATCGTGGGATTCCTCAAGACCTGGCCCGTCTCGCACACGATCACCGGCACGTCGCCGACCCCGACCTCGAAGCGATCGAGGAGTGCCTGCACGTCCGGCTCGCTCTCCAGCTCGTGGTAGGTGAAGGGCTGACCGTTACGGCTCAGGAACTCCCGGATTTCCAGGGTGCGTCGAGAATGCCGAGAGCCGATGAGCACCAGGCCGCTGCCGGCCTGGGCGATGAGCGCCACGCGCCGCAGAATGAAGGCGCGCATGAGGATCTCGCTGAGCTCGAAGTCCCGCTGCACGAGAGCGCGCAGGTGCTCGCGATCGACCACGACGATGGATCCGTCGTCGAGCGCCCGAGCGCGCACGAGGTTCCGGCGCGCGGACAGCATGTTGATCTCGCCCGTGAATTCCCCGGGACCGAGCACCGTGATCCGCTCTTCACGCCCGTCGACGGGGCGGACGATTTCGATGGCGCCCTCGATGACCACGAAGAAGCGGGTGTTTTGCTCGCCGAGCTCGAACAGCACCTCGCCCGAGCGGACCTTGCGGCGCTCGCCGACGCCGGAGATCCGAGCGATTTGAGCCTGCGTCAACTTGGGGAACATCTGGTCGCGGCGTTCGGGGTACATCTCTGTCATGTCATCACGCGTCGCCTTCAGCCGGCTCAGCCGACGCGATCACGATACACCCACGGGAAATCGTGCCCGCCTTGACGCCCTATCCTCACGTCCTAATCTTGCGCGGTCCCACCCGTCCGCTCGGTGGAGGTGTCATGCACCGGCGATCGTTCCTGGCCGGGCTAGGCCTGCGCGAGCTCGGGTACCGCGAGGGGAAGAACGTGACCGTCGAGTGGCGACCGGCGGAAGGCCGGCCGAGTTGGCCCGACTCAACGTGGACGTCATCGTGACGGGAGGCACGCACGCGAGCTTTGCCGCCGCGAAGGTCACGACGACGATTCCCATCGTCTTTGTCGGGGTCGCCGGTCCTCTCGAGGCAGGACTGGTCACGAGTCTGGCTCGGCCGGGTGGCAACATCACAGGGTTGGCGTTCGATGTGACGCCCGAAACCGTCGCGAAGCGATTGGAGCTGTTCAAGGAAGTCGCGCCGAAGGCGGCTCGCCTGGGGCATCTCGTGAACCCGAACAATCCATTCTTCTCGCTCTACATTCGGTCCGTCGAGATCGGCGCCCAGACATTTCGGGTCGAGCTCCAGCGCGTCGAGGTGCGTGCGCCTGAAGACTTCGACGGCGCCTTCATGGAGATCGGCCGCCTCCGTTCCGACGGCCTGTTGGTGCAGCCGGATGTGCTGCTCGTCTCTCAGCGAAGCCGCGTGGTCGAGTTCGCGGCGAAGAATCGGCTGCCCGCGATGTACGGCGCGCGCGAGTTCGTCGAGGTTGGGGGGCTGCTCTCCTACTCGCCACACGTCCCCGAAATGTTCTCTCGCGCCGACAGCTACGTCGACCGGATCCTCAGGGGCACGAAGCCGGGCGATCTCCCCATCGAGCAGCCGAGGAAGTTCGACGTGCGAAGTCACTCGGGCTGACCATCCCGCAGTCGTTACTTCTCCGCGCCGATCACGTCATCCAATGACCAGGAGGACCCTTACCGTGCGATGGAGGGAGAAACGAAAGATCGGCCGACCAGGGCTTCCTTGAGGCAGGGCAGCAGGTCCGACGCGAGCTCGGACTTGAGGACATAACCCAGGGCCCCGGTTCCGAACGCAGCATTCACGTAGTCCGGGTCCGCGTGCACGGTCAAGAATACGATCCTCGCCGAGGAACCCGTCGCCTTGAGTTTCCTGGCTGCCTCGATGCCGTTCAGCACGGGCATGGAGATGTCGAGCACGACCACGTCGGGCTCGAGCCGGGCGGCTTCGTCCACCAGCGCCTGCCCGTTGCCAACGGTCTTGAGCACCTCGAAATGCGGTTCGAGATGTCGAGCGACGGCAGCGAGGAAGTCACCATGGTCATCGGCCAAGAGTACGCTCATACGGACGGCCCTCGATCCTGGTCCATTCGAGGACCCAACGCGCGGTAATGGCATCACGTGGAGCGTAATCGTTTCTGGGCCGAAAAGGCTACCTGGCAAAACTGACAGCCGCCAGAGGGCGGACGGGGCGCGAGGCCGAGCGGGAGCTACAGAGAGACGATGCGCTTCTTGATGGCGAACTGGACCAGCTCGGCGCTGGATTTGATGCCGAGATCTTCCATCATGCTGTATTTGTGGAACGCGACGGTCCTTGCGGTGATCTTGAGGATGCCGGCGACCTCCTTCATCGTTCGTCCCTCGGCCAGCAGTTGCAGCACCTCCCGCTGGCGCAGGCTCAGCTCGCGAGGCGCCTTCCCCGATTCGGGTTGGTGAAGGAGATTGTCCACCATGTTCCGCGTGGCCAGCGGCGTGACGTACGAACGCCCCTGGATGACGTCGGCAATCGCCTGGAGAAGCTCGGAGGCCGCCGAGTTCTTGAGCAAGAAGCCCGACGCGCCAGCCCGAAAGGCTTCGGCCGCGAGCTCGGGATCTTCACTCACGGTCAGGAAGATCACCTTGACCTCCGGCATCAGGCGCTTGAGCTGACGGGCGGCGTCCAGGCCGTTGAGCAGGGGCATGGCGATGTCCAACACGACGACGTCCGGCCGGAGCTTTGGGGCCGCCTCGAGCAGCGCGCGGCCATCCGTCACCGCTCCCACCACATCGCAATCGGGCTCGAGCAGTTTGACGAACGCCTCCCGGAGCAGCCGGTGGTCGTCGGCCAGCAGGACGCGCGGGCGCTTCACGCGCGTATCATACCGTTGGTGTCTCCGTGGTTTCTCTCAGAGGGACACGGACGTGGAGCTGGGTGCCGCGCGACGGTTGCGAGTCGATCGCGATCTCACCGCCGAGAGGACGCACCCGCTCACGCATGCTGACGAGCCCGAGCCCACTCTTGCCCTGGACCTGCCCGGGGTCGAACCCACGCCCATGATCAATGATCCGCAAGTAGATCGCGTCCGCAGTCCCACTCAGCGCGACCTCGGCCTGCTGGGCGCCGCTGTGCTTGATGGCATTTCGCAATCCCTCCTGGGCGATGCGATAGAGGCACACGGCCGCATCCGGTGAGATCGCTGGCGGCATCTGATCGTGTCTGAACTCGATCTTGAGGCCGTGGTCATGAGCCAGCTCCCTGCAGAGATCGCCGATCGTCGCCACGAGTCCGAGCTGCTCCAGCTTCGACGGATGGAGCTGGTGCGACAGGTTGTGCACGGACGACGACAGGTGTTTGACCTCGGCCAACAACTCCTGCGTCCGTGCGCCGAACTGGCCCGCCTCCGGGGGCTTCTGGCGGAGGAGATCCATCTTGACGGTCAGGAGCGCCAGGCCTTGGCCCAGGTCGTCGTGTAGCTCGCGCGCGATCCGCCGGGCTTCGTTCTCCCTGGCCTGGAGCAATCGGCCGGTGAGTATCCGCAGCTCCATCTGGCTCCGGCGGAGCCCTTCTTCTGCCTGCTTGCGCAGGCTGATATCCGCGATCGTGGCCAGGACGAGCGGCCTGGTGCTGGGCTGGGCCGGGCTCAGCGCGATCTCCACCGGGAACTCGCTTCCGTCTTTGCGCCGCCCGAAGAGCTCCCGGCCTTCCCCCATGAGACGGACCTCGGGCGAGGCGGAAAATCGCTCCCGATGAGCAGCGTGCTGCGTCCGAAAGCGATCCGGCACCAGCATCTCCACGGATTGCCCCACCAGCTCTATCCTGGGGTAGCCGAAGAGCTTCTCCGCATGGGCGTTGGCCATGGTGATGACGCCGTCAGGTCCGGCCATGAGCATCCCATTGGGAGCCGTCTCGATCACCTGCCAGTACTGCTTGTCCGCCCGTCTGCGGCTCGCCCTTTGTGCGAGGAGCGCAACGATCAGCCCCGTCTGGAGGGCGAAGACCCCAATGGCACTGATGATGTGCCAGTGGTACAGATCCCAGAGGCTCGGCTCCCGGAAGCGGACATCACTGCCCGGCGGCAGGCTCGCCGTGTTGATGCCCCAACGCCGCAGCTGACGCCAGTCGAACATGGCCACGTTCGGGCTGACGCCCGTCACGGAGATCTGCTCGGGTCGTTCGCCAGCCAGAATGCGCAAGGCAAGGCCGGCCCCGTGCTTGCCCTCCATCTCGAAGCTCAGCACGTGACCACCAACGATCCCGCGGCCCATGAAGGAGTCGGCGAAGCCGTAGATGGGAGCATTCGAGGCCGCGGCCACGAGCTTGAGCGCTTCGGCTGGAATGAAGATCTTACCGGTGGCATCACGAGACACGGGGAGGTAGAGGACGATGCTGCCGTCGGGAAGAGTGGCCACCCGCTTCAGGAGATCGTCCATCGCCAGCCCCGACAAGTACACGAACTCGATCCTGCCTTCGTACGGGCGGAACGTCCGCCGTGCCACTCCCTCCCAATAGACATCGAACGCCGCGCTACCCGTGATGACGAAGACCCGTCGGGTTTTTGGATGGAAGCGGAGGGCGACCTCGAGCGTGACCTCCGGGTCGAGCTTGACCGGAACGCCGATGACGTCGGCCGGCAGCTTGTGCTTCTGCACTTCCTGCTCGTCGACGTCCATGAACACGATGGGAACACCCGGAAAGATCTGATCGCGATACTCCAGCGCGAACTCCAGCGAGGGGCCGAGGACGGACATGACGAGATCGATCGTTTCGCCCGCGTATTTTTTCCGGAGGAACCCGGCCAGAGCCTTCCGTCCCTCAGCGCCCGGGAAGCGTGAGAGTTCGAGGTATTCGTTGCGGGTCTGGATCCGCTCGGGGGCGCCGGCAGCGAATGCCGTGCGGATGCTCTGATCGGTCAGCTCATTCGCCGGCCGGCCGTCCGCCTGTTCCGGGTAGAGCACCACCACGGTCCTGACGTCCGCCGCGGCGACCGCTCCCGCGCAGGGGCAGAGGAGCAGGAAGGCCGACAGCGTCATCAACGCCATCAGCTCAGGGAGCCACCGTCTCGCCCTCCATCCGCTTCTGCTCACGGTTTGTGTCGCTTCACGTGCGTCTCATCCCGTTCGCGGCGGCGCGGTTTCCCTCACGATTTCCCTCAGAGGGACACGGACGTAGAGTCGCGTACCGCCCGACGGCGGTGAGTCGATCGCGATCTCGCCTCCGAGAAAACGCACTCGCTCGCGCATGCTGACGAGCCCGAGCCCACTCCTGCCGTGGAGCTGCCGGGGGTCGAACCCACGCCCGTGATCCACGATCCGCAAGGAGATCGCGTCCGCAGCCCCATTGAGCGCGACCTCGGCCTGCTGGGCGCCACTGTGCTTGATGGCATTTTGCAACCCCTCTTGCGCGATGCGATATAGGCACAAAGCCGTATCCGGTGAGATGGCTGCCGGCATCTGATCGTGGGTGAACTCGATCTTGAGGCCGTGGTGATGAGTCAGCTCCCGGCAGAGGCCGCCGATCGCTGCCACGAGTCCGAGCTGCTCCAGCTTCGACGGATGGAGCTGGTGTGACAGGTCGTGCACGGACGACGACAGGTGCCTGACGTGGGCCAACAGCTCTTGCATCCGTGCGCCGAGCTGGTCCGCTGCCTCCGGAGGCTTCTGGCGCAGGAGATCCATCTTCACCGTCAGGAGCGCCAGGCCCTGGCCCAGGTCGTCGTGCAGCTCACGCGCGATCCGCCGGGCTTCGTTCTCCTGGGCCTGGAGCAGCCGGCCGGCCTCGGCCGCCCGCCTGGCCCGCTCCACCTCGGCTTGCGCGATTGTCCGTTCGATGAACTGTCCGATCTGCCGCCCGACCGCATCGAACATCTCGAGGAGCGCGTCGTCAGGTTCACGGATCTCCGTGCTGAAGAACTCCATGACGCCCAGAAATCCGCTGGGGCCCACAACGGGAAACCCGAACGCGCCGTGAAGCCCATCAACTGTCGCGCTCGGGGCTCGGGGAAAGTTCGTGTCCCGTACGACGTCAACGATCCACGCGGACCGTCCTGAGCTCCAGATGCGTCCAGGAAGGCCCACGCCATTCGGGAACGTCATGCGACGACTCTGGTCGGCGAGTGCCTGTCCTGTCCCGGACGGCGCCATCCACGTGTCTGCGCACTGCAGCACGTGCTGTTCAGCATCGAAGCTCCAGTGAATAGCCAGGCTCCAATCCAGGTTCTTGCCGATCGCCTCGAGAATCTGGGGGAGCGCCTCCGACAGACTCGACGCGCGGCCGAGGATGGCGGTGGTCGCGTACTGAGTCGCGAGGCGACGTTCGCCGGCCTTGCGTATCAGGTCCACGCGGTGCAGCGATTGGCAGGTCGCCACAATGAGGGCGGTCAATAGAACGGCGCTGACCACCACCATGATCGCGATTCCGAGCTCGGTCGAGAGCAGTCCTCGATGTTCAGCGACGAGCCTCAGCCAGCCGAGGAAGGCCGGGACCAGAATGGCGGCCGGCAACAGGCGCCTCGCCAGAACGCCTCCCTGATCATCGGCCGTCACGACGGCCACGAGGCCGCGACCAGGCCGCGCCCACAGGGTACCGACGGAGAGCACGAAGAACGTCGCGGCGGTCGGTAACGCCACGGGAATATAGCGGGCGAGACCGTACCCGGCCTCGGCGCCGTAGGCGTAGCCGAGCAGAGAGGTCAGCGAAATCACCGCCGATATCAGGAGGATGAACTGCGCAGGCCAGACTCTCGGTCGGCTCTCCGAGTCGAGCAATAGCAGAGCGGCGCTCAGGAGAACGAAGCAGAGGCCAGTGTGGGGTTCGATCCCGTCCGTTCCCAGTCGATCAAGGAACCGCGACTGATCGAGGCTGAGGTTCTCCCCCAGGTCATATCCGAAGACCGTGACGAGTCCGACGAGGAGCGCGAGGCTGGCCGCGGCCCGTGCCAGCCACCGGATCGGCCGATGGCCGCCCGACGACTCGGTCTCCAGCCACAACGCAGTCGCGATCAGCACGAACGTGACCGCGGTCAGCGGGCTCATGGCTGCCCGTCCCGGCAGGATGCTCCTCAGAATTGGGAGATCAAACTGCCAGCCCAGCAGGACGGAACCGCTGACGACCAGGGCGAAACCGCTGGCGGCACGTGACATCATGCGTCCCTGCTGGCTCCGGGTGCGCCCCCGCTGGCTCCGGCCGCTCGCGCACCCGCCACGGGTGACAGCGTGATCGACGCCATCAGCTCATGGAGCCGCGGTCTCCCACTCCATCCGGCTCTTCTGCTCAATGTTCTGGACGTGCGCTCGAGCGCCGCGATCCTTGTTGACCGACAAGCGCAGCCGGCCGGGCCGATTCTACAAGAGTTACGGGGGTCTCTGACGCCCGATCTCCCTGTCGGTTTTCCAGCTCTGCGAATGGTATTTCTGCCAGTAGTCCGCTCGCTCTCGAAACCGTAGTCTCCCGGGTGTCGAAACGATTCGCGATCGCCACGGGGGGCTGGGTATGGTGAGGACGTCTCGAGCTGCCAAGGTTGCGTGGATGGTTGCGTGGCTCATCGTGTTCTACCTCGTCGCTCGCGTCGTCTCGGCGCACGCCGGGGAGGTCCCCCCGGCCGAGGCTCAGGCGTTCCAGCAGGTGTTCCAGAAGGTTGCGCCGTCGGTGCTGGCGATCCGGGCACAGGGTCGCGACGCAATGTCGGGGAGCCAGACGCGCATCATCGAGAGGGGCTCAGGCGTCCTCATCTCCCGGGACGGCCTGGTGCTCACCGCGGCCTACCTGGTGCACGGCATGGACGAGATTTCCGTGGAGTTCCCGGGCGGCGTGAAGGTTTCGGCCCGGGTGGTGACCTCAGAGCCGGCCGCCGCCGATCTGGCCCTGTTGCAGCTCGACCGGGTGCCGCTGGGCTCGATCGTGTCTCCGATGGCTGACTCCAACACGGTCCAGGTCAGGGACAAGATCCTCATCGTGGGCGCCCCCTTCCAGCTCCCTTACTCGCTCAGCGTCGGCTCCGTCAGCGCTCGGTGGGCGCCCAACACGGCGTACCGGACCATGCCCCTCGCCGAGTTCTTCCAGGCTGATGCCACCATCGACGCCAGTAACTCGGGCGGGCCCATGTTCAACCTGAAGGGCGAGGTCATCGGGATCGTCAGCCACAACATCGCCACGGACGCCCGAAGCAATCGCCAGGGCTTCGTGGTGACCTCGAACACCGCCAAGCAGCTGCTGCTCGAGAAGCGCTCGGCCGGGTCGGGTATCGCGAAAGGTTCGTGCTCAACGCCCAGCGTGCGGAGCTGCTGAAGCTAACGTCTCGGCGAAGCGCCGGGGCCTCAAGCGCAAGGGCCTCGGCGGAGCACAAGAGACAGATAGGCCGCGGATCCCACCAGACGACGCACGCCCGCTCCTGCGATTCACGCCTCACGAAGATGCCGACGGCTGTACTGCACGTTCGAGGTCAGGGCATTCCTGGAGTCGCTGCTACGAGGAAATGTCCTACCTAAATCAGAATGGTGGCCCCAACGGGAGGGGCTGGCCCTCAACTACCCGGCGTGTAACTCGCTGATCCTGCTCGCGTCGTTCGTCGTGCTGATGAGAGCATCGTACTGGCCTTCGTACTGGTCCGGCAAGGGAAAGACCCAGACACTCGCAGCCGTCCTCTGACGACGACCCCTTCCTGGTTCTATGTCTACGTCTCTTGGCGCATCGTAGGGCCATTTGAGAGAATCCGGCGCAGCTACAGCATGGCCAAGATCCCCATCACTCCGGAAGTTCTCTCGTGGGCGATCAACGAATCGGGGTACACCGTGGAAACTCTCGCAGCGAAGGTGATCTCCTTCATCAACGGCTTGGCTGCAGGGTGCCACCGCTCTTGCGTGATCGAGCGGATGAGCCGCTGGATGCGGAGCCACGGGTGCTGCCAAACGCGCTCACTCATGAGGACTGATGCGGAGGCAGGGATGTTGCGAGGCGCGAGCATCCATGCGTTTTTAATAAGGTGCGCGACTGAAGTTCTGGATGACCTTGTATTTGATGTGCTCGTTGGTGGCTTCAACGACTTCGATCCGAGCGCCCTTATATCCGATCACACTGGATTCCCTCAGGTCGTACTCGACATCGTTGTTGAAAGCCGGGCGCGCGAGATTGTTCGAAAACTCTCGATATCCAGCCTTGATCTTGTCCCCAACGCGACCGCTGTAGATCAACGTTTGTTGAAAGGAATTCGCGGTCGCTATAGGCTGCTTACCCCGTTCGAACTCAGCCTCAGTCGTGCAAGTAGAGGCGTTGAAAATGGTCACGACACAGATCCGACGATCGGCTTTGTAGGCTTGAACGGATTTCGGAGGGTCGGCAAGTGCGGCCTTCACGATCGCACCGCCACTCTCGGAGCGGCTTGGCTGGT
>Ga0209802_1001529_pt1 | contig 17060 bp, 20 predicted proteins | sample GraSoiAngelo_129_FD_185886 | JGI IMG/M metagenome (GOLD analysis project Ga0209802, IMG submission 185886) | Grasslands soil microbial communities from the Angelo Coastal Reserve, California, USA - 14_0927_12_40cm (SPAdes) (version 2) | ecosystem: Environmental > Terrestrial > Soil > Grasslands ... | reverse complement strand
CGTTTCATCCGGAGGAAATACTCGCGGGCCGTGGCGTCGAGGGGGAGCGCACGCACGTGACTCAGCCACTCGTCGACCAGCATCCCGGCGGGTTTCTCGTACAGCCTCTCGAAATCCACCCGCTCGACGGGCACGTCGTAGACCTGGACGAATCGCTCCGTCCCGTACCGCTCGATGAGGTAGCGACACAGCGACGTCGACTGCGTATAGGCCAGCCAGCGCTCCCACGGGGTGCGGGTTCCGAAGTACGTTTGGCGGTTTCGGTCCCGCATCACGTACTCCATTGGCAGAAGTGTCGCTTCCTCGGAGATAACCTTGACCAGGGCATGGGCCATCTTTCCAGTCGGGAAGGCCCGATCCTCGCCGTATTCATCCTGCATGTACGAGGCGAAGCCTTCCTGAGTCCAGTGCCCGTTCGACGCGGTATAGCCCGCCACCACGTGGGTCAACTCGTGGATGATTGGCGATCGCACTTCCTTCACCCAGAAGAGCTCGATCGGGCCTCGCCCGTGATAACTGTGGGAGACTCCGCTTCCCGACCACAGATTGACAACGATGGGGAACTTTGACGGGGGCGCCGCGCCGATGTATCGCTCGAGGGCCTTCAGTCCGACCTCGAGCTGCTCTCGGACCCGTTGGACGTCCTGGGGGGTGAAGTCGCCGGAACTGAGAATGACGAAGCGCTGGTCCCGGTACGAGGGATGGATGGTGGCGCACGTGGAGGCGAACAGCAATGACAACAGCCCGAGCGCACCGGCTGCGCGGGACGTACCAACAGTATCAAATGTCCGCCCGCAGAGAAACGTGCGCCGGGTCATCACTCGATGATCTGATCCGCCCTCACCAGGATGGACTGCGGGATCGTCAGGCCGATGGCTTTGGCGGTCTTGAGGTTGATAACGAGCTCGAACTTGGTGGGCTGCTCAACAGGGAGGTCGGCCGGCTTGGCCCCCTTGAGGATCTTGTTTACATAGGTGGCGGCACGTCGGAATACCTCTGTGGCACTCGGTCCGTACGCGATGAGGCCACCAGCTGCAGCGTACCCCTTCTCTCCGAGAATCGACGGGAGACGCCGCTTCATCGCGAAGTCCGCAATCTGAGGAAACGTCCCGGGGTTGAGCACGTCGTCGACGAGCGTCAGTAGGGCATCGGAACGCGTCCGCGCGATCACCGCGAACGTACTCTCCAAGTCGTTCGGCGCTTTCACCTCGATGGAGTGCAGGGTCAATCTGAGCGTTTGCGCTGCACGCCGAGTTTCGTTGAAATCGAGCACCTTCACCGGATTCGCAGCGTTCCAGAGAACCGCGACGTGGGACAGTTTGGGGACAGCGTCCTTGAGCACTTCGAGCAGCTTGGCGCTCAAGTCGGGGCTCACCCACGATAGTCCGGTGATATTGCCGCCGGGCCGGGCGAGGCTCGCGATATAGCCAGCTCCGACCGGATCGCCGCTGGGAGCCATCACAATCGGAATCGTACTGGTCGCCTGCTTCGCGGCGCGAAGCTCGCCGTCCCCTACTGTGATGATGAGATCGACATTGAGGCGCACCAGCTCGGCCGCAAGAGCTGGCAGGCGTTCCGGTTTGTTGTCCGCCGAGCGGGGTTCGATCACGAAGTTATCGCCCTCGACGTAACCCAGGTCACGCATCGCCGACACGAATGCCCGCATGAAAGGCCCTTGTGGGATGAAGGGCCCACTTACCAGATAGCCAATGCGAACGGTCCTTCTCGCCTGTTGTGCCTCGCCAGTGAGCGGCGCGAGAATGAGGCTGATAGCGAGAATGACTGTGACCGCAAGCCCGATCCGCCGCATGGGCACCCCGGTGGAGGATGGCTGGCGGGATTCTACTTCAGCTTCTCGTCGCGGTAATACTTGAACCGATCCGTCCGAATGATGTCCTGGGCGTCCTTCAGCGTCATCCGGCCTGCACAGACTTCACCCTTCAGGTGTGTCTCCACCCAGTCCTTGGACTTGGCGCCGACGATCTCGGGTGGGAACGGGCCGGTGTGTGTAAGTGGATGTGCCGGGCTACCCCACATCTCCGCCCAGAGGTTCTTCGGGTCATTCGGATTGCCGCCGATTTCGAGAGCGATGAAGTGGTCTTCCTCGTAGTGGGAAGGCACCTTGTCTTGGTAGCGTGTCGCCTGAAGCTGTTGAGCCTTCAGATTGTTCGTGAACGACGTTGGAGGCCGGATCGTGTCAGTCCATCCAGATTTGCAGATCGTCTCCTGGATGTTCCCCTGGGTCACATTCGGAATTAGTCGCACCTGGAGTCAACTCGGGATCGGGATAGAGATTTGACGGGCCGACGCGTGGCGCCTGCGTGCCGGATGCGACGATAACGTGCGAGCCGTGGTGTCCGGGGAAAGCTGGCTGATACGTTCCAATGAGCGCGCCGACGACAGCGCCCATGGCGACGAGTTGGGGAACGTCGCCCTTCATGGCCAGGAACCTCCCGGTGAAATGGCTGGCGGGAGTCTAGCCGAACGGTGGGACGGGCACCAGAAGGTGGGGTCTCGGTCAGGAGGAACTAGTGGGCTAGGTGGCTCTCTTCGGCGGCAATGTCTCTACTCAGGCCTCGGCGGTACTTTGACCCACGCCTCACTGCACGTCGGTACGCTCGGATAGTAGGCGCCGGCACTGGGGCAGTAGTACCAGTACGACTCTGGCGGAGCCGGGCGCTCGACGTACACCGGCGGCTCCTGCACGATCACCGGCGCCGGTGCGTAGCCGTAGTAGGGCGGGTAGCCGTAGTAGGGCGGGTAATCCCACCAGTACGGGTACCACCAGAATGAGGGGCCCACCACGACGACGCCATGGCCCCGGAACCCGCGATGACCGAACCCGTGGCCCCCGTGCCCCTCGTGCCCGCCGCCGTGCCCGCCGTGCCCGCCGCCGCCCCATGCATAGCTTGGCACTGCAGTAACGAGCAGGAGTGCAACCGCGAAGAGGGAAACCGCCACTACCCGTCTCACTTCTACCTCACTACCTCTGAAACGGTAGACCCGAGGCAAACAGGTGTCAAACGTCGCCTAGTTTCTACTGACTTCGATGGCGGACCAGGTCGCGGTCCGCTTCTTCTGGCGTCACCCACCGTCCCAACGTAACGCCGCACGGGCATGCCACCGTGGATCAGGTAGCCGTTCCACGCGGGCTCCGTGGCGTCGGCGGTCAACGAGCCGTGGGGGCGGTGATTTTCAATGAAGTCGGCGAGGATCGCGAGGACCGCGCAGCCGGTGAGCAGAAAAGCAAGGGGAGGTTGACCGACAGGACGACGTGGATAACGGGATGCTGAGCCACGGCGCAACCTCGCCGTCCGGCTATGCGAGTCAGGTGGGCCGAGACGCGCCGGCAGACGAAGGCCGCAGCCGCTAGATTTGATAGAGCCGCCGGGCATTGTCTCGCGCGATGAGCGAGGTCACGCGGAGCGCGCTCGTCAGGCTCCAGTCGCCCGACTGGATCCAGCGGCCGACTACGGCCGAGAGTGCCCGGCGCCACAGCAATGCGCCAAGATAATGCAGCTCGGCTGGTCCCCATGCGTCGGAGGAGAAGAGCTGCTTCCCGAACGGACCGACTTCGAGTGATTCCGCGACGAGCTGCTCCGACGCCGTGTCGACTTGGTGTCGTGACGGAGTGAATCTGCTCGTGACCTTAAGGCGTTCGTTCACGGTTATCGCGCGCACGGCCCCCTGACCGTCGACGCCACGGAGCCTGGGTGGAATGGGTACTGCTAACGGTGGCGTGTCTGTGTGGGGTCACATTTGGGCGGTAGGTGACGCCGCTGGAAGCAGACACCGATCTGACTTATTGGTCAGCCATCGAAGCCCGCAGAAACTAGGCGACGCTCGCAGGATTGACACCTGTTTGTCTGGGGTCTACCCTCCCCGACGTAGCGGAGGGTGAAGTGAGAAGAATAGCGGCGGTCTCCATCCTAGCGGTTGCACTCCTGCTCGTCCCGGCGGCGCCAAGTTACGCATGGGGTGGCCACGGGGGGCACGGGGGCCGCGACTTTCACGGCCACGGCGTCATTGTGGCTGGTCCTTCCCGCGCGCCGAGCATCATGTTCATGTCGCCGGCAACCGTTTTTCGCTTGGGACCCGGGAGTCGGCTGGGTGGGCCCGAGTGAAGTCGTGGTGATCCCGCAGTTCGCAGAGCCAGTTCCCATCGCCGCACCTGTCCCAGATCCGAAGTTCCTGTTTCCGCCAACACCGAGCGCACCGAGTCCGGCCGGTTCGCACACGGTCATCGTGCAGCGCGGCTCGCAGATCGAGGTGCAATCGTTCCCGACCGCCCGTTAAAATACGACCCATAACGAAGCGGTCCCAAAGTAAATTCAGCGTCCGGCTCTGAACGAGGCCCTCACCAGCTCGAAACCCTTCAGGTCTGCTAGACTCCCGCCAGCCGTCCTCCACCGAGGTGCCCATGCGACGGATCGGGCCAGTGTCCCCGGTGGCAGTAATGCTAATCCGCGGGGTTTGGTCAAGACGGAGTTTGGTCGGGAGGGCGCAACGATGGTCGTCGAGGAGGACGGGACCTACAAAGCTTCAACCATGCGGGGCACGCTGACCCAGGGTACGTTCTATCTTCGAGACGGCAAGCTGCGATATCAATTGACGCGCACGACGGGCAGGGCGAGCCTTTCTGAAGACCAAGGCAAAACCGTTCTTACGATGATGCCCGTGGACCCTACCGCTGACACCGGCAGAACAGAATACGAACGGGTCAAGTAGTGAGACATCAAAGGTGTGGAACGCTTGTCAAGTCTCTAAGAGTGCGACCCGGCACCGCGTGGGAGCGCACGCCGTGGCATGCGGTGTAGCGAGCGGCATGGGAAGCGCTCCTGCACGCTTCGATGACACAAGGAGGAACCGTCCAATGACCGATCTGGAGCGTTTGGGACTCGCCCTCGTTGGATTCGCCGTCGCCGTGGTCGTCGCGGGTGTGCTACTCGGGCTCATCGGTACCTGGATCAAGCGCGGCCAGCGAGTAACCGGGAGGCGCTGAGGAAGACTGACTGATACAAAGCTTCCTCCCAAGGCTCTAGGGCTGACGATCCCACAGCCGCTCCTTACTACGAGCGGATAAGGTCATCCAGTAACACGTGCTCGACCAACGCGGCCAGCTCCTCTGCGTGCCAATGAAACGCGCCTCCCGGATCATTCTCACCGCCGTCTGGCTCGCGGTTGTTGCGGCTGGTGCCGGGTCCGCCTCGGGCAGTCATACGGCTCAGCACCGCTACCTCACGGAGCAGAAGAACCGTCAAGACATCCCGGCGCACTACCAGTCCATGACCTTCGCGGAGTTCCGCGCCCTCCCCGTTGTCCCGGAGAGGTACACCACCTCAGACTGGGAGACGGTCCGCACCCAAACCCAACGGAGCGTCAGCCTGGAGGGCTACATCGCCGAGGTGCTGCGTGCGGCGGACGGAGCCACATACGGACGGCCGCCGGAGCAAGGGGACTTCCATGTTCACCTACGGGAAGCCAAGGTGCCGCACTGTTGGCCTGCGGGGCCACAGAACCAACAGATCGTCACCGAGATAACTCCGCACTTCCAGCCTCCGAGGACGGGCTGGTCCTATGAGACGCTACGCGATCTTTGTCAGCGACAGTTCCGAGTCCGTATCTCGGGCTGGCTGCTCCATGACTACCCGCACCTCAAGGATGTCGGGGACTGGCGCGCCAGTGCCTGGGAGATTCACCCCGTCATGAACATCGAGCGAAAAGGCAGGGCCGAGTGGCGGAAGAAGCTCCTCAGCAACTGCGGATGTCGGGTGAGACGTCGCCGTTCGCGGCGCACGTTGCTCTGGATGTCGTCGACGGTGTCCGGCGCGAGGTTCGCGAGGCGACCGTACTTCAGGTAGCTCCAGAGCCGTTCCACGGGGTTGAGGTCCGGTGCGTAGGGTGGAAACCAGACGATGTGGCAGCGAGGATGAGCATCCAGCCAGCTCTGCACGAGCTCGTGCTTGTGAGAGCGCCCCCGATCCCAAACCAGGATGAATGGACCGCGGACGTGGCGCCCGAGATGGCGAAGAAAGCGCACCACCTGGGGGCTCCGAATGTTGCGTCGCGGGTGCAGGGCCAACGCCAGGGTGAGTTGTCGGCGACGAGGCGACACGATCAAGGCGCCGATGCCGGAAACCTTCTCGTGCGAGCGCGTGCGAACGGACAGCGTCGGCGTCAGGCCACACGGGGCCCATGTGCGGCGGAGTACCGGCATCATCAAGAAGCCGGTTTCATCGAGGCAGATCAGGTGGGCGCCGAGGCGCCGGAGTTTTTTTACCCGGCGCCAGTCACGCAGGACCCAGTCGCGCACCCGCCGATCGTCGCGCTCCTTGGCGCGGGGCTGGGGCCGCTGGGGGCTGAAGCCACACGCGCGGAGCAGTCGCCCGACGTGATCCGGATGGTAGACGACTTTGAACTGACGACGGATGAGGTCGACGATCCGTCGACACGTCCACAAGCCTGTGCGATAGCCGGCCGCTTCCGGCCCCGCCATCACCAGGCGGGCCAGTCGATGCCGCTGCGCGAGGCTGAGTTTCGGCGGTCGACCCGACGCCGGGCGGGCGCGCAGCCCGGCGCGGCCTTGTCGTCGGTGCGCGCGCTTCCATCGGCGGACGGAACGCCGAGCGACGCCGAGGCGCCCGGCCACCACATGCACAGGAAGGTCGCGCTGGAGCAGTTCGATGGCGCGCAGGCGGCGCTGCTCGAGCTCAGCCGGGCTCCCCTGTGGGCGCATGCCGTACCTCCCACAGCGGAGTATAACTTTTCTAGGACTTTACTTACGCAGGTATCATTAGCCACCCCAGAATCGCGCACCAACTAGGCGCCCAGTCGTTGGGCGGATCGCACAGTTACTGGGCGGCCTGTGCAGCCACTCGCCTGGCATCGCGGTCGTTCAAAGGCCGTGGGAATCGGCTCTTAAAGGTGCGCGGCCCTAGCGCCTGCGCCGTGGTGCCAGAATTGCCTCCAAGCCTCCCGAGGCTTTCACCAGACGTTAATCGACAGGTGCGGGAATTGGTCCATATCGGGAATCCCGGCTGAGGACTGCAACATGCATCTGAACTTTTACGGACTCAACGAGAAACCGTTCAACTCGACGCCGGACCCGAGATTCCTCTACCTGAGTCCGGGACACCGGGAGGCCCTCGCCCAACTCCAGTACGGAATCCAGGAGCGGAAGGGCTTCATGGTCCTGACCGGCAAGGTGGGCACCGGGAAGACCACAGTGCTTCAGGCCCTTCGTCGGAGCCTCGCAGGAGACAGGGCGGTCTCCTACGTCTTCCACTCGACGCTGCCGTTCGACGGTCTTCTCGAGTACGTCCTCGAGGACTTGGGGATCACCGAGCCCGAAGAGTCGCAGGCGCGGCGGCTCATCGCCTTGAACAACTTCCTCATCGAGCGTGAGCGGGCTGGCCAGAACACCGTCCTCATCATCGACGAGGCGCAGAACCTAGACGCGGCGACGCTGGAGCAAATCCGCTTGCTCTCGAACTTCGAGACCGCAACCAGTAAACTTCTGCAGATCCTGCTGGCGGGGCAGCCGGAGCTGAAGGCCAAGCTTGATCTCCCGGAGCTCCGGCAGCTCAAGCAGCGGGTCGTGTTGCGCTGCCAGATCCCGCTCCTCACCCCGCAAGAGGTCCCCCAGTACATCCGCAAACGGCTGCGCGTCGCCGGTGCGCACGACATGAACTTGTTCAACGAGGTCGCGGTCGAACGGATCACGGAGTATTCCGGCGGGACTCCACGAGTCATCAACATCCTCGGAGATCACTGCCTCCTCTTCGGGTACATCGATCACAAGCGCCGCATCGATCGGCCAGTCGTTAATCAGGCGATCGAGTACCTGGAAGAGGGCATGACGTCGCAGCGGAGGGTCTTGTCCCTTGGCGGCTGGAGACCGCGGCGCCTATTCAAGTGGGTTCTCGGGGGTGACTCAGTGCTTTTTTTGTGATGCTGTTTCTTGTGCCATCGGTTGGAAATGGCCAAAGCATTTCGGAGCTGGAGATTCAAAGGCGAGCCAGATAGTGACCATGGAGGAAAGGAAATCCTTGAGAAGCTGAAGCAATCCAAAGATACCTGGTCGAGCGACCGGGGAACCTTAAACGCGATACCGGAGGTCAAGACTTACAACATGTGCGAACGGCGATTCAACTGAACACACTAAGCGGCTTGCAACACCGCCTCGCGTATTGGCGCCTTCGCCTACCTATTCCCTTGCTCGTGACCGCTCGCCGCCCGGAGCCCGTGCTCGCACACGCAACCGCCGTCGTGATCGCTCGGCAGGAGACAGGCGCACGTCTCGATCTGAAGGTCTGACTGCACCGGCTCGCGCAGATGTTTGAAGCGGCGCCCGCACGGCAAACTCGGCCGCTCGGCTAGGGCTCCCAGCCGCGCACGTCAAGCGAGCGCGAGCTCGGCGGCGACGTCGTCGATTCCTGGGATGTTGTCGCGGCGCTGAGTCATATCTTCTTCGCCGTGCGGGACGTTTATCTTATTCGACTGATTGAAAAGGCTCAAGTGTCCCACGCGCGCGAGACCACCGGCGGTAGTGGCGAGTGATTCGCTTGGTCTAGTCGCAGGTGCGCTGACATGGTGGATTGACACCATCAGCTCGTCGTCGCCACCGCCGTCATGCTCCTGGCCAGCGCCTGCGCGTCGCGGCCGCCATGCAGGGACGGCGACGTGGAACATGCGCAACTGAGGAGGACGTCGAATGGTCACGTTCCGCGCCGCTGCCCTCGCCCCGCTGCTCCTGGCACTCGTCGTCGCTGGCGCCGAGGCTGCCGACTCCCTGTCGCTGGGCGCAAACCCGGACTTCTGGCTACGGGCGTACGACGGCGACCGTGGCAGCCGGCTGATGATTGAGGCGTGGGGCGCTGGTGTCAGTGAAATGCTTCAAGTGGTCGCCGACGCCAACGGATGCAGCTGGACGGGCGTGTCAGGCCGAGCCCTGACAGCCGCGACGGCCGACTTGATGCGGCAGGCCGAGAGTTCCGCTCGGTTCCCGCTCGCCGTCGCCACAGCGGTTTACGGGCGGCTGTCGGGCTGCACAGAGGCGCTACAGCGCGGCCTCAGTCGGAAGTGAGAGAGGGGGCGATCATCCCGTGGCCCAAGATCGACCAATTTTCATGCAGAAGCTCGAGCCGCTTGTTCTTCGTCGCATCGAGCGCTTTCGTGTGGTCGCGAAATGCACTGTCACTGTAGATGAGTTCCCCTTGAGGGCGTGGGGGACCGGCACCATTCTGGGCAGACCCGCCACCGTCCTTGAACTCCTACTTCACGAGGAGTGGCCACGGCACCTTCGTCGTAGTGAGAGCCGATGAGGTTCCGGACACGATAGATCAGGGAGCCCCAGTAGTAGACGTCACCGGCGTCAGTCCTCCCGATCGCCCTCCGCGGAATCAGTAGGGCGCGGCTCGCCGCTGTCGGATGGGAACCAAGGCGATTCCGGCCGCGAGCGCGGCTGCTTCGGCAGCGCGGAATTGAGGAAGCGCGACCGGGTCCTGCCACATGACCGCCAGCCGCTTGAGCCCCGGCAATATCGCCCGCAGAAACTGAATCTGCTTCCCGGCGAGCTCGGGGAGATCGAGAAAGATGCCTGTCACATTGCCGCCCGGTCGGCCCAGGCTCGCGACGATCCCGCTCGCCCCCGGATCACTCTCGAGGTCGATGGTCACGATCGGGATCGTGCTCGTGAGTCTTCGCCCATGAGCCAGGTTGAGCGGTCCCGCCAGAACTAGGCAATCGGGGTGCAGACTGACCAGCTCCTCGACATCACGGGCCTCGCCCCGAGGATTCGACCGCCAGTCGATCGTGATGTTCCTGCCGTTCTGATATCCGATGCGTTGCAGTGAGTCGAGGAACGCGTCGCGGAACGTCGGCGTCGTCGTGACCAAGCCGACACGGGTATGCGGCTGTGCGCGAGCAGAGAGCGCCGCGACTAGCACGGTCATGGCGGCGGCGACGCTGGCACGCCGGTTCGTCACTGGTCAGACAATAGATTGGTAAGTCGTGGGATCGTGATAATTCTGTGAACGCTGGTCGCCGAGGCTATTTTCATGTTGCGTTGGCGAGCACCACGTTCATGGATTACTCGATCACTTGATCCGCCCGCGCCAGCAGCGACGGCGGGATCGTGAGGCCGAGTTCTTTCGCTGTCTTGAGGCTAATCACCAGCTCGAATGTCGAGGCCTGCTCGATAGGGAGATCGGCGGGCCTGGCACCTCGCAGCAGCCGATCAACGTAGTACGCGGCGCGCTGATGAACGGCGCCGAGATTCGGACCATAACTCATGAGGCCGCCGGCCTCGACGTACTCACGAAACGTGAAGACCGTCGGAAGCCGGTGCTTGAGCGCGAGCTGTGCGATCGGCTCCCGCGCTTCGTCAATCGTGTGAGCGGCCACGACGACAAGTGATTCAGCCCGTCCGGTGCGCATCCGGGCGAACTGGCCCGGCAGCGCATTGGCGCCGCGGTAGACAAAATCCTGGACCTCAACGCCCAGCCGAAGCGCCGCGGCGCGCAGCTCGTCGAGCTGCGACAGTCGAGGAGCCTGGCTCCCTGCATGGAGAAACGCGGTCCGCGTGAGCCGCGGCGTCACTTCCTTGAGGAGCTGCAGGCGCTTGCCCGCCGTCTCGGTCAAGAGCAGCGACGTTCCGGTGACGTTGCCTTCCGGCCGCGCGAGGTTGCGGGCGAACCCTGCGGTAATAGGATCGGAGGCGCCGGACATCACGATCGGAATGCTCGTCGTGGCTCGGCGCGCCGCGGCGGTGGTCGGCGTCCCGATCGCCAGGATGACGTCAACCCAGCGGTGCACGAACTCCTGGGCTAAGGCCGCGAGGCGCTCCTCCTTCAGATCGGCGAACCGTGGTATCAGTGTGATGCTTTGACCGTCGACCCAGCCGAAGCCGCGCAATGCTTCGCGCAACTCCCCCACGCCCCGCTCGACGTTGAGGCTCAGACACTCGGTGCCGAAGACGAGCACGCCGACCTCGGGCACGCGCTGCGCCTCACCCGCGTGCGGCGCAACAACGATGCTCCCACCCACGACGGCGAGGAACGCTCGCCGGTCCATTACTGGATGATCTCGCCGGCTCGCACCAGAATGGACTGTCGGATGGTGAGGCCGAGTGCTTTGGCGGTTTTCAGATTGACGACCAGCTCGAACTTCGTGGGCTGCTCGATGGGAAGGTCAGCAGGCTTAGCGCCCTTCAGGATCTTGTCGACATACACTGCGGCGCGCCGGGCCAATTCGCGAGGGTTTTCCCGTATTGGAAAAGTCCCCCCGCCTGCGCAAAGCCAGGCGACCGGGAAATCGTCGGTAGCCGATATTGAATCGCCAGCTTTGTATCCGGTTTTGATTCGTGCTGAGCATCGCTGAGTCGACCATCAGAAGGGCATCGACATGAGCTGTCTCACTGCGGACATCGCTCGCTCAATGTCCGTCGGGTTTTGTGCGTCGAATCGCAACAGTTGGACTCCCAGTTGGCGCGCGGCGTCTGCGAAAGCAATCGGATAGTCCTTCTCACTAGACAGGGCTGGATCGACGAGTAGAGCGACCCGCGAGACGCTAGGCGCTCCTTCCTTTAGCAACTGAAGGCGCTTGGCTTCGGCCTCGGCCCCCAGCATCGACATGCCTGTGACATTCCCGCCTGGCCGCGCGAAGCTTTCCGCGACACCGATGGCCACGAGGTCCGTCACAGCTCCGATGACGATCGGGATCATGGATGTTGCTTGCTTAGCGGCGATCGCTGCCGGCTGGGTCCATGTGAAAATGACGTCGGGCCGGAGCCGCACGAGCTCGGCAGCGAGGGTGGGAAGACGTTCCATCTTCCATTCCGCATAGCGCTGCTCCAAGCGGATGTTCTGGCCGTCTCAGGGATGCCAGAGGCGCGCGTCGGTGTCGTTCACTTCGCCTTCAGTCCGCAAACTGTCGCATCAATCTGTTCTCCCGATCTGCACAAGAATCTTAGTCCACGCTGACTACTTCCGTTCGTGTATCAAGTCGGAGACGACATCGTCGATGAACGGTTTGTCTTTGGCCCCGACCCTTGCACTCGGGAAATAGATGAGCTTTACTTTAGGTACTTTATCCCCATCTATTTTTTCTTTCTTCGGCGGTTCGTAGTCCTGAAGCACCAGGGCGAAGCGCTCCGACCGGGACACGCGAGTGAAGTTCGCCATGGGAAAATCGAACGTGTCGAGCCAGAAGCCCATTTTTGCTGATCTTTCTCCTCACCCTGGTTCGAGCGCGCGTGAACAATCGCCCAGACGCGTTTTTTTTCGGCATCATGGGCGGTGATCCAAACCTTAAAGCGGCGGGTTAGCGTGCCTTCTTCGCGTCGCGGGAACGGGTCCGGATCAGGAAAACTCAAGTCCGCATCGATGTTCGGGTTGCCATTCTCGTTTGTCAATGCGTCTGGCCGCAGATCCAGATCCGCTTGCTTCGATGCCGTTCCTTGATAACCGCTGCCGAGTTCGAGTGCTGAGATCTGCCGATCCTTGACTCTGTCGGCGATACGTGTAAGTTGCTGGGTCAGCTCGGGTCGTTTCTTCTCAGGTTCGCGGTCGACCTGGCGACCGATCTGCCAGAACAAAGGGCTCAGATCTAGAGAGTCGTGGAAGTTGGTCGCTAACAGCTCGAGCGCCGCGAGCTTCGCCTGCAGTCCCTGGTCGCCTGGGGTCAAGTACCTCTCCAGCACCTTGTCGAAAATGCCCCGGCGCACGCCGGTGTCTGCTTCCTCGCGCTTGCTCACCAACTCCGTGTACAACCGCAAACGTGCCTCATTGATCTGCCGTTCCGCCTGCGATTGCTGATACCGGTTAGCTGCAAAGGCAAGTACCGCGGGTAATGTCAACGTAGCGATCAGCCACTTGGCATTCTCTAAGTTGAAAATACTCATGGTTAAGTCCTTTCCTTCTTTGCCGCGGCTCCCTGCGGAGCAGATGACACAGTAGAAGCGGTGCCGATTGTGCGCGGAGTGCTCGACTGGTCGTCCGCGCCGTGGAGGACGCGAAAGAGCTGGGTAGCGGGGACCAGACCCCGGCCAGATTACTTCGGTCTGCTTCCCCCTGCTTCGACCAGCTCGATCGCCCAGCGGATCGTATCGCGAGCGGCGTAGCGTTGCTCAAGCCGCTCAAGCGCCGCATGCGCTTCCGCCAGCGGACGGTGGTCTTGGACGAACTCCTCAAGGTCGGCGAAGAGGGCTCGAGACGATGGCGTCGCTCCGCTCCTCATTTTCCCGGATGGTCGAGGAGTTGCTCGACGGCCGCGACAAAGTCACTCACCTTGAGTGGCTTGCTCTGAAAGGCGTCGAACCCGGCGTCCGTAATCTTCTGCCGGTCCGCAGTCATCACCGACGCGGTCATCGCCATGATGGGAATCTCTCGAGTCGCCTCCTCGGCTCGCAGCTGTCGTAGCGCCTCGATCCCGTCGATTCCGGGGAGCCGAATGTCCATCAGGATCAGGCTCGGATGTCGCTCTTGGGCGAGATGGACGCCCTCTTCCCCCGTCTCCGCCTCGATGATCTCGTAGCCCTTGAACGTCAACACGTCCCGGACGAGCTTGCGGTTCTTGTCGTTGTCCTCGACGACGAGGATCAGCTCATTCGCCACGGCGCACCGGGATCATGAACGTGAAGGTCGAGCCCACGCCCACTTGGCTCTTGACATGAATCCTGCCGCCGTGGAGTTCGATGAACTTGCGGCAGAGGGTCAGCCCGAGCCCGGTGCCTTCCGCCTTCTTGTCCGCGGCGCCTACCTGCCGAAACTCCTCGAACACCGCGTCCTGATCGGCCGGGGCAATGCCGATGCCCGTGTCCGCGACGGACACCTCTGCGACACCATCGTGCAGCCGGGCGCCGACGTCGATCCGGCCCCCTTCGGGCGTGAACTTCAAGGCGTTGGATAGGAGGTTCAGGAGCACCTGCTTCACCTTCCGCTCGTCGCCGCTGATGACCCCGAGCCGCTCGTCGATGGCGCTGCCCAGCTTGATCCCCCGCCGGCTGGCCCGCTCTCTCACTAGGATCAGCGCGTTCTCGATCGCATTGGGCAGGTCAAACTCCGACAGCTCCAGCTCCATGCGCCCCGCCTCGATCTTCGAGAGGTCGAGGATGTCGTTGATGAGGGACAGGAGATGCCGTCCCGACTCCAGGATGTCCTGGAGGTACTCGGTCTGCTTCTCGTTGATCTCGCCGAACATCTTCTCGGCCAGGACTTCTGAGAACCCGATGATGGCGTTCAGCGGCGTGCGCAGCTCGTGGGACATGTTGGCCAGGAACTCGGACTTGTGCTGGCTGGCCGCCTCGAGCTGGCGGCTCTTGACTTCGATCTCGCGGAAGAGCCGCGCGTTCTGGATGGCCAGCACGGACTGGGTCGCGAAGGTCTTCAAGACCTCGATGACCTCCGGCGGAAACTCTCCAGGGGCTTTCCGATTCAATGACAGGCTGCCGATGACCTGCTCCTCCCGTAGCAGGGGCACCGACAGCAGCGCCCGGTACCCTGCCCTGATGAGCACGTCGCGGAGATGGCTCTGATAGACGCCGGGCGCCGCGATGTCCGCCAGCTGGATCGGCTCACGGGTTTCCGTGGCCCGGCCCATCACGCCTTCCCCCTTGCGGAGGGGCATCGCGCGCAGGGTCTCGACAAGCCTAGGGTCGACACTATGCGTGGCCCGCACGTGGAACGCCTGTGTCGGGTCGTCATATTCGTAGATCGCGCACCCGTCTGCACCTGCAAGCTGAGTGGCCCGGGCGACAATGGTGTCCAGCACGGTCTCGACGTCCAATGTTGAGCTCACAGCGCGACTGATCTCACCGAGCGCTGTCAATTGGTCGACTGAGCGCGTGAGTTCTTGCGTTCGCGACTGGAGCTCGTTGAACAATCGGACGTTCTCGATCGCGATGACCGCCTGGTCGGCAAAGGTCTGGAGCAGCTCGATCTGTTCCTCTGGAAACACCCCCCGTTCGGGCCGTCCGACGGCGATCGCTCCGATCGGCTCGTCTTTGCGCAGCATCGGGACCACGAGAAGGCTTTGGAAGCCCATGGTCTGGAGCTCACCCTTGAACGCGTAGGCTGGATCCTCGAGCACATCGGGGATCTGTACGACCGCGCGCGTCTGGAGTGCCCGCCCCATCGCGGACCCGCGATCCGCGGGCGCTGGGAATCGACGCCGGAGCGCGTCCATTCCCTCGGGGTTGACGTTGTGGAACGCGGTCATGTGTAGCAAGGCCCCGTCGTAGAGCGCCACCTGGCCGTAGCCGGCGCCGCATAACCGCTGTGCGCTCTCCGCGATGATGTCGAACACCGGTTGGGCGTCGGTCTGAGCACGACTGATGGCGCGCAGCACCTCGCCGGTGGCCGTCTGCTGGGCGAGGGTGTCGGTCAGCTCGGCATTCCGTGCCTGCAGTTCCTTGAACAATCGAACATTCTCGATCGCGATAACGGCCTGGTCGGCGAAGGTCTTCAGAAGTGCGATCTCGTCGTCGGTAAACCCGCCGGGTTCGCGGCGCGTCACAGCGATCGCTCCAACCGCCTCGGCTTGACGAAGCAGTGGCACCACGACCCAGCTTCGGAACTCACGGGCATGCGCGAACGCACGAGCCGCTTCGGTCAACCGGGAATCGGTCTGGGCGTCGGCGATGTTGAGCGGCGTTCGCTCGCGAACGACCTGGGGATGCGGTTCCGCGGATTGGAGTGACTGTGGGAAGGCTGCCCTAACAACAGCATCGCCGGCCGCGTCAGTGCTCGTGAGCGCAACGAGCACGATCTGATCGCCCTCGACCCGGGTCAGGGCGCCTGAGTACGCCCGCAACAAGCTCATGGCACTGGCGAGGATGGTGTCGAACACAGGCTGGGTGTCCGTCTGTGATCGGCTGATGACACGCAGGATGCCGCTAGTGGCGGTCTGCGTGTCCAGCGCCGTGGTCAGCTCGTGGTTGCTCGCCTGGAGCTCGGTGAACAGGCGCACGTTCTCGATGGCGATGACGGCCTGGTCGGCGAAGGTCTTGAGTAGTGCGCCCTGCTCCGGTGTGAAGCCGCCCACGTTTCGATGGGTGACTGCTATCACGCCGATCGTTTGCTCGTCGCGCCGCATCGGCGCGGCGAAGATGCTCCGGAAGCCGTTCGCACGAGCGAACTCCACGAGTCCGGACGGCGCATCGGGGTCATGCTCGATGTCGGCGATATACAGCGGTCGCGCCATCGTCACCACTCGGCTGGCAAAGGTGGCGCGCTCCGGAGGCGCCGGAAAGTTGTGGCGGATCACCTGCAGGTCGATGCCTTCGGCGCTATCGGAGGCGGCGAGGTGGATCAGCGCGCCATCGTACCGGAACACTAAGCTGGCGACGCCATCGCATAGCCTGAGGGCGCTGGACGCGATGACGTTGAAGGCCGGTTGGAGGTCGGTTGGGGAACTCGCGATCACTCGCAGGATCTCGCTCGTCGCGGTCAGGTCGCTATTGCGAGCCTGCAGTTCCTTGAACAACCGCACATTCTCGATGGCAATGACGGCTTGGTCGGCGAAGGTCTCGAGGAGAGAGATCTGCTGCTCAGGAAAGAATCCAGGCTCTCTCTTGCCCACTACCACGCAGCCCAGACACCTACCATCGCGCAGCATCGGGACTGAGACATTTGCACGCGCGCCGCGTAGCCGCGCTCCTGCCTTCGTCTCCTCCGCGAGGTTCGGGTCCGTTTCAAAGTCGGCGACCTGAACGATACGCGTCTCGCGGATTGACATGTCCGCCGACGTGCGCTCCGTTGGGGATCGCGGGGATCGCTGGCGCAGCCACTTCAGCCCCTCTTGCGTGACGTTGTGATGCGCAGCCAGGTGTATCAGCTCGCCGTCGTAGCGATAGACAACTCCGAACTGGCCGCCACAGAGACGCACCGCATTGGCCACGATGGTGTCAAACACCGGCTGCACATCAGTCGGCGAACTGGAAATCACGCGCAGGACCTCACTCGTTGCCGTCTGCTGCTCGTGCGACTCACTGACTTGAGCATGCGCCGCGGTGAGCTGTTCCCGAGCCTCTGCCAGTTCACGGTCGCGTGTCTGGAGCTGCT
>Ga0209802_1001527_pt1 | contig 17086 bp, 13 predicted proteins | sample GraSoiAngelo_129_FD_185886 | JGI IMG/M metagenome (GOLD analysis project Ga0209802, IMG submission 185886) | Grasslands soil microbial communities from the Angelo Coastal Reserve, California, USA - 14_0927_12_40cm (SPAdes) (version 2) | ecosystem: Environmental > Terrestrial > Soil > Grasslands ... | reverse complement strand
ACCGAGCGCTGTTTCGCCTTCACGTCCTCGCGCGCGAACACCAGCTCCCAATACAGGTTCTCCACCTGTACCACCGAAATGATCACTTGCTGGGTAAACACCTGGTCCGCGATCTTCTTGCTGTTCTTGGCAATCTGGATGAAGCGTGTGTTCGCCAGACGGCCAAACCCATTAAGCAGCTCCTGCGTGAAAGAGACAAACAGCGTGGATTGAACTGATGGGTCAAATACCGCCGCCGGCGAGGTTGTCGAGACCCGCGAGTTAGCCGACGTCACGGCAAAGGCCGTGCCGGTGTGAAAACCCTGCGAGTACTGGAGGTTAGCTCCCGTGGTGTGGTTGATGACTGAGTTCAAGGCGGACACGCCGGTGCCCGCCAGAAACGGGTTGTTCACCGGGGTAGTTCGATGGTCCAGGTTCATCGTCCAAGTCAGCAGCGGGTCAAACGTTTGTGAAGGAATGGCGCCCAAGACCGACGCCGTGCCTGTGCCCGCCAGACCGCGTGAGGCGCCGCCGCCCAGCGTGCGGAGAATATCGGTGTCTGCGATCCAAGGGGTATAGCGTTGCACGACGATGTCCAGATTGTTCTCCAGCGCCAGCGCGATAGCATCCTGCAGGCTCAACTTCATCTTCCCGTCCTGGATGAGCTGATCAACCCGGGGCGAATTGGTCAGCGCCGGCGCTTGCACACTGATAGGTGAATACGGCGCGAAGATATTTGGGAATGGTGATTTCCCTTTGGAATAGTCAGGGCCCCTCATGAGTGGAGGATAGCCGGTCGAAGAGCTGCCCGGCCCGGCGCCCTGTGTGCCTTTCGTTTGGCCAGCCGGCTTTGACTGGCCGTACACAGGCGCCACCGGCGCCGCAGTGATCGCGGCCGCTAGCAGTAGCGCCGCGGCCGAACGGAATAGCCTTTCAGTCATAAGTTTTCCTCTCTCTGAAGAGTTAGAGCTAAGATAGCCTCCGGCCTGGATCAAAACCTTGTAACGTCCAAGACCTTGAATTTGTTTCAATTTTTTTCCGCTGCAGCGCCACTTGCCAGCCCGTTTTGTTAGACGTGCGAAGGGCGCTCTGGTCGTTTCCTGTGGCGCCCCTTCGTGCGCATCACACAGAAGGCGCGCTAAGGCTCGCCGACACACTGACGGAGAGCGACCTCGCCAAGCCTGGGCACACCACCCAGACAAAGGGCAGCAGTCTAGCAGGCTCAGGATTCCTTGACAACGCGACTCGCCGCCGCTACCCTACGCCCCGCCACGTTGGAGAGCCAATTCCTGGGTGTTGGTGGGGTTGCGCGCCCGCGGCGGTGACTCGATGAGGCCCGAAGAGGTTATAAGACTTCTCGAATCGGTCGGAGCCATTCGCCAGGGCCACTTTGAGTTGTCTTCCGGCCTGCACAGCGGCACTTACGTCCAGTGTGCCGTGGCCTTGCAGCATCCTCGCTACGCCGAGCAACTTGGCCGCGCCTTGGCCGCAGAGTTTCATGATCTGCGCGTGGACTGCGTGGCCTCGCCGGCCATCGGCGGCATCGTGTTGGGGCACGAAGTCGCGCGGGCGACTCCCGCCCGGCCGAATGGCTCCATTGCGCGCGCCATTTTTGTCGAGCGGGATGCGCGGGGATTGATGGTGCTACGCCGAGGCTTTGAGGTGGGCCCAGACGAGCACGTCCTAGTTGTGGAAGACGTGTGGACCACCGGCGGTTCGACCTATGAAACCATCCGCGTGATCGAGCAGGCCGGCGGGCGCGTGGTAGCCGCCGGCGCCTTGATTGATCGCAGCGGCGGCCAGTTGGAATTTCCCGTGCGCGCGGAAGCTTTGGTTGACCTCAAAATCGAAAACTACGACGCCGCTGATTGTCCTCTGTGCCGCGCCGGCAGCGCGGTGACCCGCCCCGGCAGCCGCTTTCTGGGCGCCATGCCCTAGTTGAAAGTCCGCAGTCCAAAGTCAAGAGTTGAGAGTTTATAGTGCAAGCGGAATGCGTTTTTTGGGGGGCGCAGCCGGCTGTTCTTCAGCGAACCGATTCGCGACCCCTGCGTTCGTGCGTGACCTCTGTGATGAATTTCTCCGCAACCCTATCCAGCCGCGCCCTTGCCCCGCAGGCACGCGACCTCGGCCTGCAGCTCCCGCACGGTTTTCTGCAGGTCCGGCAGGCGATTGAGCGCGGCCATATTCTTCAGCCACTTCTTGTTCTCGATCGACGGATACCCGGAGTAAACCGCCCCGGCAGGCACGTCGCTGGGCACGCCGCTCTGGGAAGTAATCACTGTGTTATCGCCGATCATTAGATGCCCAGCGGCGCCAGCCTGTCCGGCCAGAATACAGCGGTTGCCCACCACCGTCGAGCCAGCCAGGCCAACCTGCCCGCAAAGTAGTGTATCTTCGCCGACCTTGGAAGAATGTCCGACCAGCACGAGATCATCAATCTTGGCGCCGCGCCGGATGCGCGTCTCACCCACCGTGGCACGGTCCACGCACGCGTTGGCTTGGATTTCGACGTCGTCTTCAATGATTGTGACTCCCGATTGCTGCATTTTGTACCAGCGGCCGTCGGCCTGCTTGGCGAACCCGAAGCCGTCGCCGCCCACGATAGCGCCGTTCTGCAAGGTCACGCGATGGCCCACTTTACAACCCTCGCGCACCACTGCGTGCGCGTGGGCGAAGAAGTCGTCACCGATGCGCGCGTCGCGATAGATGACCACAAAGCTGTGCAGCACAGCGTTTTGCCCGATCTCCACGCGCTCGTCCACGAAGCAGTACGGTCCAATGTGTGCCCCCGACCCGATCCGAGCCGAAGCGGCCACCACCGCCGTGGGATGTACGCCGGGGGCATAGCGCGGCGGCTGGTAGAAGAGTTCGATGGCGCGGGCAAAGTCAAGATACGGATTCTGCGAGCGCAGGGCGGCTGGCGGGGGCAAACCAAGGCTGCGTTTAAGGACCACGTCCGGGCCGACAATCACGGCCGAAGCGCGCGTAGTCTCCAGGGCCCGCCGGTAGCGCGGGTTCGAGAGAAAGGTCAGTTCACCCGGCTCGGCAACCTCGATTCCCGCAACGCCACGAATCTCGATGGAGGCGTCGCCCTCCAGCCGGCAATTCAGCCGCTCCGCAATCTCCCCAAGTCTCATGGCTCGTTCTCCTTTGTCCGGGAAGTATAACCATAGAGGCACGGGCACGGAGAAAAAAGGAAGACACGCAAAGGCAAAGAAAGGGGGAAGGTGGAGGGGGCAATCAGAACCGCATCGCTACCGCTTTTCTTTCGTCTGATTCTCTGTGTCTTGTGCTTCTGTGGCGAATATAGGCTATTCACCGAAAAGTTTCGGCTGGGCGGCGGCCTGTGCTGGCTTGCGCCGCGAGATCCCCACCACCCCCAGGACGGTCATCTCAGCCAGCGCTGTGCGCGGGATGAAGATGCGCAGGCTGGAGCCATGCAAGTCCGGCGGGGTAATTTGCACGCCGTGATCTAGAAGGGCGAGCAGGTCGTTCGGCACCACGCCCTCGATGGTATCGTTGTCGCGGAACCTCAGCCGCACCCAGAGTCCATCCAGCTTGGGTCGGCTCAGGAAGGCTTTTCGCTCAGGCTCGAAGTCATCGGTAAACTCGCGCACGAAATAGACGCTGCGCACGTCCTCGAGTGATACAGCATGGCGCTCACCATCCGGGGTGAGTAAATCGAGCGTTTCGGACGTTCCCAGGTAGGCTGGGTTGAGGTAACCACGCACCGTCTTGCGGTCCGAAAGCAGGACCACAACCTTCTTGTGCGTAGAGGTTGGTGCGCGGTTTTTCACGGCCCGTTTTTCAGAAAGCGATAACCCCACGCCCAGGTTCTTGCGAACCTGCGAAAACTATGTTATGTTAAACACTAAACCGGTGTCAAGTGTTTATTTTTCAGGGGCTTAGGCGGGGGGCCGACACCTTTTGACCGACAAGAAGCAAATCCTCAAATCCGCCTCGATCATCACCCTCGTTACGATCGCGAGTCGGGTCTTCGGTTATATCCGCGACCAACGCCTCACCCTGCTGCTGGGCACCAGCCTGGCGGCCGACTCCTTCGTATTGGCCTATCGGATTCCCAACCTGCTGCGCCGCCTAGTGGGCGAAGGCTCCATGACAGCCTCTTTCATTCCGGTCTTTACCAGCTACATGGCCGACAAGCCGAGCGAGGAGGTCTGGGAGTTCGCACACCGCCTGTTCTGGACACTGGCGGTGGTGCTGGCCGTGCTCACGGTGTTGGGCATGGTGTTTTCTCCGGGCGTGATTCACGTGTTCACGATGTTCGGCAAGGAGCAAAGGCAGTGGGGAGCAGCAGTGGAACTGAATCGCATCATGTTCCCCTACATTTTCTTCATTGGCTTGTCGGCGCTGGCCATGGCAATTCTGAACTGCTTCCATATCTTCGGCCCACCGGCCGCAACGCCCATCCTGTTGAATATTTCCATTATCACGTTCTCCATCGCGGTGGTATATCGGCACTTCCCGAATAAGGCTGTGGCGCTGGCGGTAGGGGTTCTGGTGGGCGGGGCGCTGCAGTTCCTTGTGCAGCTGCCCCTGCTGGTGCGACAGGGGATGCGCTTCAACTTCGGCGTCTCCTTCACGCATCCCGGCGTAAGGGCTGTGGCGCGGCTGATGGTGCCGGGGTTTTTCGGCATCGGTATCTCCCAGGTGAATTTTTTCGTGGACACGGTCTTCGCCACTTCCGAGAAGATGCTGCGGATAGGTCCGGGAGCGGTGACTTCGCTGTACGTGGCCGACCGGGTGATGGAGTTGGTGCTGGGCGGGTACGCCATCGCTGTGGCCACTGCCATTCTGCCGATGATGTCTCACCAAGCCGCTGCGGGCGATTACGACGCGATGAAGAAGACCTTCGGCTTCTCCCTGCGCATCGTCTCGTTTATCACGCTGCCGGCGGCCGTGGGGCTCATCATCCTCCGAGAGCCTATCATCCGGGTGCTCTTCCAACACGGCAGCTTCGATGCCGCCTCCACCCGCCTGACCGCACGAGCCCTGCTGTACTACGCCACCGGCCTGCCAGCGTTTGCCGCCATCAAGCTGATTGTGCCCGCTTTCTATTCCACACATGATACCCGCGTCCCCGTTCGCGCGGCCGCCTACACCCTGGTGATCAACTTCGGACTGAACCTGCTGTTCCTGGCCTATTTCTTCAAGACCTTCCAGAACGGCGGCCCGGCACTGGCCACCTCATTGGCCGGATACTTTAATTTTTTCATGCTTTTTGTGATCTTCCGTCTCCGCTTCGGACGCCTGGGTACGTTCGAAATCCTGGGCTCGATGGCAAGAATCGCGGTCTGCTCCGGCCTGATGGGCACCGCGTGCTGGGTCATGCTAAAGTTCTCGCGCTTTTCGGGTCACCCAAGTTTCGTGGCGCAACTCTGCATTTTCACCGCGCTGATCTTGGTCGCCACGTTGATCTATCTGGGGCTGGCGTGGCTGTTCCGCTGCCACGAAATCGAAGAGGTGTACGGCATCGCCTTACGTCGCGAGCGGGGCGAGGCCGGACCGCAAACGTTGGGGTGAGCTTCGGTGGAAAACCTCATCAACGCGTTTCTCAGCTACGAGCGAATCGAGAAAGGCCTGGCAGAGAATACCATAATGGCTTACGGCCGCGATCTCGCCAAGTTCTTGGCCTTCCTGTCTAAACAAAAGCGTGCGCTGGCCGACATCCGCCGCGACGACATTGTAGATTTTCTGGCCAGCCTTTACCGACAGAAGCTTGACAGCCGCTCGGTCGCACGGCACTTAGTCACGGTCCGCAACTTCTTCCGCTTTGCGGTCGCCGAAGGCGCAGTCCCGGCCGACCCGACGCTTACCCTGGAGTCGCCGAAGATCCGGCGGAGCTTGCCAGGCTACCTGCGGCTGGAGGAAGTGGACCGGCTTCTCGAGCAGCCGGACCTCCGCACCCCATTCGGAGTACGTGACAAGGCCATGCTCGAGGTGCTGTACTCCACCGGCCTGCGGGTTTCGGAGCTGGTCGGCTTGCGCGTTGGAGATCTGGAGATGAAGATGGGTTGCCTGCGCTGCATTGGCAAAGGCAACAAGGAGCGCTTGGTGCCAGTGGGACGCAAAGCCATCGAAGCGGTGCAGAACTACCTGAACGAGGCCCGCCCGCTTTTGTTGCGCAAGCGGCGCCCGGGGCCAACTGCGCCCTATTTGTTCATTAATCGCCTGGGTGGCAAACTCAGCCGCGTTGGCGTCTGGAAGATCCTGTCGGATTATGGCCGGCGCGCGGGCCTGCGGGGTCGGCTCACGCCGCACAAGTTGCGCCACAGCTTTGCCACTCACCTGCTCGAGGGCGGCGCTGACCTGCGCTCGGTGCAGTTGATGCTGGGCCACGCGGACATTTCAACCACGCAAATCTATACGCACGTGGTGGAGGAGCGCCTGAAACATATCTACAAAGCGCACCACCCGCGGGCCTGAAGCAAGGCTGCCGTCTGGTCGCCACAGAAAGGCGGCGGCGCGGTAGGAGATCCGGCGAGGAGGCCGACAGTCCTGGGACGGGGAAAGAGCCCCGACCCTACGAAAGTGAACGAGGAGCGTCATGCCTGACTACATGTTCTTGCTGGAAAGCCGGCTTTCCCCCGAGCAACGCGCGGCGATGATGCGCGTGCAGGAGCTCGCCGCCGCTACGGTGGCCAACGTCTACCTGGTCGGCGGAGCAGTCCGTGACTTGATTTCCGGGATGCCCATCCGCGACCTGGACCTCGTCCTCGAGGGCAACCCCTTCCGCCTGGTGCGAGAACTCGAGAAGGGCGGCGCTAGAATCCTCGAAGAAGACGAGCGCCTGCGCCACGTCGAGTTGATCTTCGCGGGCGACGCCGACGGCAGCATCGCCTCCGCGCGAGACGATGTTTATCACCGCCCCGGCACCAAACCCGAAATCCGTTGGTCCACCATCATGGAAGACCTCCGCCGCCGCGATTTCTCACTCAACGCCATCGCCATTTCGCTTAACCCGGCCTCCCGCGGCCTCCTGCTCGACCCCACCAATGGTCTGGCCGACCTGGAAAAACGCGAAGTGCGCGCCCTCTCCATCCACAGCTTCACTAACCAGCCGGTTCGGCTGGTGCGCGCCCTGCGCTACTGCGTGCGCATGGGCTTCAAGATGGAGCCGCGCACGGCCGAGTGGTTTGCGTTGGCCATCGAGCGGGCCCTGCACGAGTCCATTCCCCCAGCAGATGTTGGCAGGGAAGTGCGGCAACTCGCGCGCGAAGAAAAACCCGTTGCTATTTTGAAGGCTTGGGAGGCGCACCAATTGCTGGGCGCGATTCACCCGCAGCTCGCGCGCCGGCATCCGCACTACGACGCGCTGAGCCGGTTGGTGCGGGTACGCGACGAGATGATCGGCGCTGGTTATCGTCCGCGGCTATTCGCGCCAGCCACGCTCGCCCTGCTCAGGCGGCTGAAGCCGCGCGAACAGAGCGCAGCGCTCGCGCGCCTGGAACTGCGCTCCGCCGAGGTGGAATCGGTTCTGCGCCTCGACGCCGAAACAAGAAAAATCGTGCAGGCGCTCACCAGCCGTAAGACGGCAGCGCCGCGCGATGCCTACAGTTTCCTCGAAAAAGTTCCGCTCGATATCCTGGCGTATATTCTGGCCGAAGTTTCCAACGCCAAGGCCGTCGGTAAGGTTCGCAACTACCTTTACAAGTGGCGGCCGTTGCGCCAAGCATTACCCTCTGCGGAGACAGAACTCGAGGCCCTGGGTCTGCCCCGCGGGCCGAAATTCGACAAGGTGATCGCAGACTTGTTCCAACAGCAACTCCTCGGCAAGGGGCGCAATCCGGAAGAGCGCACCAGGCTGCTGCGAAAACTCGCCGGAATCAAAGAGCCGCCAAAGAAAAAGGTAAAAGAGGAGAAAAAGAAGCCCGATGTGAAACCCGGCAAGAAGAGGGTTGGCCCCGCCGAGAGCGCTGCTCATGAAGCGAGGTCCGGGCCTGCGAAAGCATCAACGCCGAGCACGGTCACAGCAGCGCATACGACCGCCAAGGCCGCCGCAGCCGCCAAGGGTGCCTCGGCCGCTGCGGCTCACCAGCCGCCGAAGGGGCACTCCAAAGCACACAGCAATCGCCGGTAGCACAGGTATGCTTGGTTGTCCCCTCGCGCCCGGATCTTCAGCGGGGTCGAAGCTTTACTTTAGCTCCGATGCAAGGAGGCAGACGCTTGCGTCAGGCACCTTTAGTCGTGCCCGGATGAAAGCACGTAATCAAGGGGTTTTAATCCCTGAGGGGCAAGTTGCCTCAGCGGCTGAAGCCGCCGCATCGCTCGGCCACAGTTGGCGTGCCCTGACGTTAGCTTATTGCCTCTAAGAGTCTGCAACACCGCCCCAGGATCATGGACCGATCACAGACGCTGGCCGAAATCCGCAGCTTTCTTCAAGCCGACGGCACGATTCCGGCGCACCATCTCTTGGAATGGATGGAATCCGATGACCTGGAGGTACTCGGCGCCGCGATCACCCTGTTGCGCGACTCACCGCATCGAATCCAGGGCAGGTTTAAGCAGGACCGCATGGTCCACCGGGTCCTCCACTACCACCGTCGTTGCTTGCTGGAAAACCCACAAGGAGAATGCGCGCACAACCGCTACCAAGCTGGCGTAAGCCTGCGCTATTTCTTCTTCCAGTTTTCGGCCGACGAACAGATTTCCGGAAGGGCGCTTGCGGCGATCAAAACCATGCTGGCTGAGCTGTACCGCTCAGGAGACTCAGAGCTGCGCGCCTGCATCGTGACCTCTTGCCTGGAGCACCTGTTTGAGAGCCGTCGCATCGCCGCGTACTTCTCCGACTGGCAGGAGGACCCCATTCTTGCTGCGGCCTACACCGAAGCGCTAGAATGGGGCCGGAACTTCTGGCCCGGCCAGCAGGGCTACTAAGTCGCAGTGGCTTCAATCCGGGGCCTTTCCTCCACCTTCTTGTTCTCCTCAACTTCCTTTACGTAGTTTGCCCCTCGGTTTAGAATGCTCCGGCATGGGCCAGCGGCCGTTTGTCCACCTGCATCTGCATACCGACTACAGTCTTCTCGATGGCGCGTGCGAAATCTCCCAACTGGTGAATGAGACCGCGCGGCGCGGCATGCCTGCCGTGGCGGTCACCGATCACGGCAATTTGTTCGCCGCCGCGAACTTCTACCATGAGGCCACGACGCGCGGCGTCAAGCCGATCATAGGCTGCGAGGTCTACGTCGCCCGCGGCAGCCGGCACGAACGCGGCCAGGCCAGCCCGCAGGCCGATGCGGGCAGTGCGCCGCGTGCGGGTGCGGAACCCGCCCTGCGCGGAGCGGCTTCCGAGCCTGGGACGCGCGGTAGCAACCACCTGCTGCTGCTCTGTGAGAACTCGGAGGGCTATCGCAACCTGCTGAAGCTGGTAAGCGCCGGCTTCCTCGAAGGCTTCTATTACAAGCCGCGCATCGACCACGAATTGCTCGCCAAGCACAGCCGCGGCTTGATGGCGCTCTCGGCCTGCCTCCGCGGCGAGGTCGCGGATGCGCTGCTCGACGACCGCTACGACCAGGCCCGCGAATCCGCCTACCGCCTGCGCGACATCTTCGGCAAGGGCAACTTCTTCCTCGAAGTGCAGGACCAGGGCATAGAAATCGAAAAGCGCGTCAATCAGGAGATGGTGCGCCTCTCGCGCGAGACCGGCATCCCGCTGGTAGCCACCAACGACTGTCACTATCTGACCCAGGCCGACGCCCGCGCTCAAGAAGTGCTGCTTTGCATCCAGACCGGCAAGACGATGAGCGACCCGCAGCGCATGAAGTTTGCCACTGACCAGTTCTACTTCAAGACCGCTGCGGAGATGGCTCAGGTTTTCCGCGAGTTGCCCGACGCGGTCGAGCGTACCGCCGCCATCGCCGAGCGGTGTAACGTGAAGATCGAGCGCGTCAGCAACCCATTCCCAGAATTCAAGGTACCCGAGGGACACACGCTCGACAGTTACTTCGAAAAGGTGGTCCGCGAAGGCTTCGCCGCCCGCTTGCCCCATCTCGAGGCGTTCCAGAAGAATGGTCGCTTGCGACAACCGCTTGCCGCCTACGAGCCCCGCCTCTCCGAGGAAATCCAGATGATCAAGAAGATGCGCTTCTCCGGCTACTTCCTGATCGTGTGGGACTTCATTCGCTACGCCCGGGCGCAGGGCGTACCGGTGGGGCCGGGGCGCGGCTCGGTGGCGGGCAGTCTGGTGAGCTACGCGTTGCAGATCACCGACGTGGACCCGCTGCAATACGGCCTGCTGTTCGAGCGTTTCCTGAACCCTGAGCGCATCTCCCTGCCCGACATCGACATCGACTTCTGCATGCGGCGGCGCGGCGAAGTAATCGACTACGTCACTCGGACCTACGGCCGCGACAACGTCGCGCAGATCATCACCTTTGGCACCATGGCGGCCAAGGCCGCGATCAAGGACGTTGGCCGAGCCATGGACCTGCCCTACGGAGAGGTGGACCGGCTGGCCAAGCTGGTCCCCAATCAGCTCAATATCACGCTCGAGGATGCACTCAAGCAGTCGCCCCAGCTTCGCGCGCAAGCCGAGACTGACGATCGCGTCCGCGAACTCATCCAAGTGGCGAGGCGGCTCGAAGGCCTGGCCCGCCACGCCTCCACACATGCCGCCGGCGTGGTGATTTCGCCCCAGCCGCTCACCGAGATCGTGCCGATTTACAAGACCAACCGCGACGAGATCACCACGCAGTACGATATGAACGCGCTCGAGCGCATCGGCTTGCTAAAGATGGATTTTCTTGGCCTGACCACGCTCACCGTGCTGGATGACAGCGTGAAACTGGTCGAGCAGAACCGCGGCGTGAAAATTGCCCTCGATGATCTTCCGCTGGACGACCCCGATACCTACAAACCCTTCTGCCGTAGCGAAACCACCGGCATCTTCCAATTTGAATCCCACGGCATGCGCGATATCCTGCGCCGCTACCAGCCTTCGCGTCTGGAAGACCTGACCGCGCTTAACGCCCTCTACCGTCCGGGACCCATCCAGGGCGGAATGATCGACGACTTCATCGATCGCAAGCACGGGAGGAAGAAAGTCTCCTACGACTTGCCGGTACTGCAGGAAATCCTGGAGGAAACTTATGGCGTCATCCTCTACCAGGAGCAGGTGATGCAGATCGCCAACCGCCTGGCGGGCTTTTCGCTGGGCGAGGCGGACATCCTGCGCCGCGCCATGGGCAAGAAGAAGCGCGAGGAAATGGCCGCCCAGCGCGAGAAGTTCCTGGGTGGTTGCCGCGCCAACAAGGTTCCGCCAAAGAAAGCCGAGCGCATCTTCGATCTGATCACCGAATTTGCTGGGTACGGCTTCAATAAATCCCACTCGTGTGCCTACGCGCTGCTGGCCTACCAAACGGCGTGGCTGAAAACGCACTACCCGGTCGAGTTCATGGCCGCGCTGCTGACCTCGGAAACGGGCAACACCGATAAGGTGGTGAAGTACATCCACGAGGCGCGCGTCATGGGTATCCAGGTGCTCCCCCCGGATGTGCATGAGAGCGCGCTGTACTTCACTCCGGTGGGAGAGGCCATCCGATTTGGCTTGGCGGCGATCAAGAATGTTGGCGAAAACACCGCCAAAGGGATCTGCGAAGCGCGCGGGCGTTGCGGGCGTTTCAATAACATCTACGAGTTCTGCGGGGCGGTGGACGCGAAGCTGCTCAATCGCCGCGTTCAGGAGAGCCTGATCAAATCTGGAGCGATGGATTCGTTCGGTTCCCCTCGCGCATCGCTCTGGGCTACCATCGACCCAGCCCTGGGGCATGGGCAAAGAGCGGGACACCAGAGATCGGTTGGCCAGCGCGCACTCTTCGGAGCGCGAGCGGTACCTGTCGAGGAGGCATTCAACGAGCTGCCGGATGTCGCGGAATGGTCAGAAGACGAGCGCCTTGCCGGCGAATACGCTACGCTGGGGTTTTACGTATCCGGCCACCCGCTTGCGAAATACACGGGGCGGTTGAAGCAACTGGGAGCCACCGAACTCGGGGCCATCGAGGGGAAGCGTTCCGGCGAAGAGATCGCTGTGGCGGGTATTGTCGTGGCGGTTCGCCCCATGCGCTCACGCAAGGGCGACCGTTGGGCCATCTTCACTCTCCAGGATATGACTGGTGTGCTGGAAATTCTGGCTTTCCCGGAGGCGTTTGCGCGGGTGGAAGCGATGTTGAAGGGCGCGACGCCGCTGCTCATCAAGGGGCGCGTCAATGTCGAAGAGGCCGGCACGCGCATCGCGATGATGGAAGCCCAGCCGCTTGAGGATGTCGCCGAGCCTCTGCCCAGCTTGCTGCGCGTTCACGTGGATCTCGGACTGCTAGACGAGTTCACCCTCGATCGTTTGCACGAGCTGTTCCGGAGCAAGCCGGGGCCTTGCCCGGTGGCATTTGAGCTGCGCTACGCGGATGGCTCAATCGCCACGCTTGAGGCCCAGCAACGCGTGCGCCCCGACCGTGCGCTTGTCGAGGCGGTTTGCGAAATGTGCGGGACCGACGCTGTTGAGGTCTTGCGTTGATGCCTTCCAGCCACTAGGATCGATCCCCCGGCTCCCGAGCATGGACAACAAACGGCGCAAACGCGAGATCGAGCAGCTCGAGAAGAAAGTCGAAGACCTCCGCCGGCTGGCCTCGCCGCAGATTCCTGAAGCGGAGCTGGAGCGCGTGCGCGCTGAGATCAATTTTCTCAAGCGCGACTTCCACGCTCATCTGGACGCCTGGCAACGCACACAACTCGCGCGCCATCCACAGCGGCCCTCCACACTCGATTACATTCGACTGCTCTTCGCAGACTTCACCGAAATCCATGGTGACCGCGCCTTTGCGGACGATCCAGCGATGGTCACCGGCATGGCACGTTTCCACGGGCGACCGGTCGCCGTCATCGGCCAGCAGAAGGGCCGCGACACCAAACAAAAGCTTGCGCGCAACTTCGGCATGTCCAAGCCCGAAGGTTATCGCAAAGCCCTGCGGGTGATGAAAATCGCCGGCAAGTTTGGTCGGCCGATCTTCACCTTTGTGGACACGCCTGGCGCCTATCCGGGCATCGACGCCGAGGAGCGCGGTCAAGCTGAGGCCATCGCTCGAAATCTGCGGGAGATGGCGCGGCTGCCCGTACCTATCATCGTCACCATCACCGGAGAAGGCGGGTCAGGTGGGGCGTTAGCCATCGCTGTGGGCGACACGGTGAACATGCTGGAGAATTCGATTTACTCGGTGATTTCGCCGGAGGGTTGCGCCTCGATCATGTGGCGCGATGCTTCTAAGGCCGAGCAGGCTGCCGCAGCGCTGAAGATTTCTGCTCCCGATTTACTGGAGCTCGGCCTGATCGACGAAATCGTGCCGGAGCCCGATGGCGGCGCGCATCTGAACCATGAGGCTACCGCCCAGCTCCTTGACCCGGTGCTCGAACGCTGGTTGAAGGAATTGGTGCGGTTACCCACCCCTGAGCTACTCGATCGCCGTTATGAAAAGTATCGCCGCATGGGCCAGTTTATGCAGCAGGCAGCCATACCTTAACTTGATGGAACTATCTAGCTTGTGCTGCGTATAGGAGAGTATCCAACGACAAAGCTTCGGAGGGGTACATGTTCTGTGACCGTTGCGGGACCGAATTGCAGCCGGGCCAAAGATTTTGCGGTTCTTGCGGCAAGCCGGTGGGCGTGGCCGTTGTTCCTCCGGCCCCAAGTGGACGCGTTGCTCGTCACCTGCACCTCTTGGCTGTACTCTGGTTCGCGGCCTCCGCTATCAACCTGATCGGGGCGGTCGCTGTGTTCATCGTGGCGAACACCCTGTTCGGCCATTCCATCCGCTTTGAGAACGCCTGGCCGATGCAGGGTTTCCTCCAGACGTTGCTGTCCTCCGTCGCGGGGCTGCTATTCCTCAAGGCGCTGGCTGGGTTCGCTGCGGCCTGGGGCTTGCTCGAGCGGCAACCCTGGGCGCGCGTGTTGACTCTGGTGCTGGGGTTCGTCAGTCTGATCCACATCCCGTTTGGCACCGCTCTAGGCATCTACACGATCTGGGTGCTGCTACCTGCGCAAGCCGATGAGGAGTATCGCCGCCTGGCCCAGGCCGCGTAGCCGTATTCGCAACGATGCAGTTTCGCTTAACTTTCGCATCGCATCGGGTCAGTTGGGATGCAGCATCGAATCTCCAACTCTCCTCCTTCCCCTTGAACTTCCGGCCTCCAGCTTCCAGCGCCCACCCTTTGTTGATTCGCTATCTGACTTCCGTACCGTGGTTGTTCGGTGCGACAATATGTCCTAGCCTGTTTTTGTGCCCGGTGAATGGTTCTGCAGGTACGAGGGAGAAACCTTCCTTGAGGCCGGCGACACAAAGCAAGCGTGGGGTCGATTCGAGGCGAACCGAGAATATGGGCGAACCCTTCCGTCCCTTTGAGCGTCTGGTTGAAATTGAGATTCTGGGTAAGATGTTCCAGGTCCCGGAAAAGAACTCTGTCCTGCGCTGCTTCCAGTTCATCAGCCCGGACACCATTCCTTACGGGCGGTTTTGCTGGAATCAGGAATGCCAGTATTGCCGCATCGATTGCCAGTTGCCCGACGACGACCAGCCGCGCGAGATGCTGAGTTGCAAGTTTCTGGTTATGGCTGGGATGTCGATCACCGAGATCAGCCCGGAACTCAAATGGTGCCTGCGAGCTAAGCTGCGCCGGTGACGCGCTGACCCCTCTCCTTATCGCCTTTCTCGGCCAGGCAAGAGCACTGCGCAACTTTTTCTTGCCAGCGGGTGTGCTGAGCACTTGGGCGTCACCCACCAGGCCGGAGCCGACCCGAGGCGCCCAGCCCGAGCGCGTGGAGGGCGGTGTATTCCCAAGAATTGGAGCGCCCTTCGGCTGCACTGGCAACCGAGTCCCACCGAACTAGACCCAAAAATCCCTCGCTCGGTGCCGCTGGTGAGCATGACCATTGCGCCCGCCATTGTCGCGGATTACCATGTCCTCCCATCCGGTTAAGGGTGCGTCACACCGGGAGGAAGGAATTCCTGCGGCCTGGCTGCTGGCAAGTGGTAGCGAGGCGATGGCAAGCCGATGACGGAGATTCTCTGCGACGGTTGCGGTATACCGGCGACCCCGGAGCACATCGCTCAGCGGTTACGGCACCTTGAGTTGGCAACTCGCTTTCGTCCCATTCACATCGGGATCTTGTTTGTTGCCGAGGCGCCTCCGCCACGCTTGGAAAACTATTTTTACTATTGTGTTTCAGATCGCAGTGAAAATGACTCACAGCGGACCGGCTCCTCGGGCATCCTGTTTGATAGTCTGCTCCAGGGTGTGGGCATCCCAGAGCCGGCCGGGAAGGGAGACGAAGCGCGTCTGGCAGAATTTCAAAAGCGTGGGCTTTTCCTCGCGGATCTCGTCGAGTGCCCTCGAGAAGAAGCTGTCAATGACGAGGCGCACCAGGCCGCCCAACTCGGCAAAATCGAGTCACTGATTCAGCGCTTCGCCCCGACCCTTCTCAAGCGCATCCAGTTCTCCTATAAGCCCAAGTATGTCGCTCTGATTTCCAGGCGACTCCGCCACCTAATCCCCATTTTCCAGCAGGCAGGCCTGGGCGATCGACTGTTGCTCGATCGGGGCTTGCCACTTCCTTTTCCGCACAGTGCGGCGACCCGGGAGCGATTTTTTGCAAGCTTGACCGAGGTATTGTCCAAGGCCGGGGCGCGAGCAAAGGGCGCATGAGAGGCGCTCGCGACGTGCGACCCTTCTTCGCACGGCCGACTATCGGGTAGCGGGCAGGCTGGTACTCACATTCTGTTGTTTGGCCCTATTTTTCAACCCCATCTCACACCCTTACATTGCAGAGAGCCCCAAAGACAAGTCCCCGCAGCGCGGCCCTTAGAGATGTTGACAAAAAAGGGGCCGGCTTCTGAATGACCGGCGAGATCAACTCTTTCAGTACCCAGCACACCTCGACCGGGCAAGTGAATGGCGATCATCCAGGGTTCCCCAGGTGGCTGTGTAATGGCCAAGGCGAAGAAACGCGTCAATGCAGAGAAGCGGCAACATCCCCGACTCAGGATCAATCCGGGGATGCCCGCCATACGAGTAGCTTTGCAGCCACTTAGCGGCGGAGAGGAAGGACTCCTCCGAGGAAGGGTTCATAATTTTAGTGCCGGTGGCTTTTGCCTGGTGGCTGATCACATGGTCCGACCTTCCCAGGTTTTTCGCTGCGTGATCCCCTTTCCTGACCTGCCTTTTGTCATCCCCACACTTTTGCGGACTCGGTGGTGCAAGCGGCGCCAGCAGGCTCGGAAATACTTTGCGGGTCTGCAGTTTCTCTCCTAACTGGCGAATTGATTGCGGTTCAGTTTCAACCGTAATGGGACTTCCGACCGAGCGGGGGGAGATGGTCTGAACCAGCCGATTCACTGCACCCGCAGGCAATTCAATGCGCCCCCAACTCTAACTCTCTCCCAGCTTCTATATTTTCTGACGCCGTTCCGCACCCTAAGAGTATAGAAGAGAATGCTTTCACTCACGGTCGCCCACTGGGCGGAAAATGAAGAAGCATTCTCGGGGGGAGCACGTCCCCCGCCCATCCAATCCCAGCTTGGAATCCTGTTCGTTTCACTGGTTCCGCAAACGGAGAATCCATCGTGTCGATACTAAAGAAGCGCGCGGAGTTGAACAGGCGCAAACATCTGAGATTCCCGGCGAATCCGCGCCTCGCCCGTCTACGGATGGCCCTACAAGGAACCGGCCGGGACGCCGTCAGGCCGATCCGGGGACAGATCCATGATTTCGGTACAGGGGGGGTCTGCATGTTGATCAGTCGCAAGGTCCGGGTTTCGCACGTCTTCCGTGGCATGATCCCCTATCCTGATTTTCCCCTCGCTATTCCAACCCTGCTGCAGGTCCGTTGGGGCCAGCATGATCCTAAGACGAATAAGTACTTGGTCGGTTTAGAGTTTCTATCTTAAAGCTGCCGTGCTCTCGGCTCATGCCCTCCTGGGCGGGAGTGATCTCTTTACTGGTTCGCCCCTCACGCCAACTACCGCGACCTGGTCCGCGCCTGGCCTCAGTGACGACGGCGACCTTCCCGCGAAGGATTTGCGGGAATTATGGTGACCACCAACGG
>Ga0209802_1001525_pt1 | contig 17132 bp, 10 predicted proteins | sample GraSoiAngelo_129_FD_185886 | JGI IMG/M metagenome (GOLD analysis project Ga0209802, IMG submission 185886) | Grasslands soil microbial communities from the Angelo Coastal Reserve, California, USA - 14_0927_12_40cm (SPAdes) (version 2) | ecosystem: Environmental > Terrestrial > Soil > Grasslands ... | reverse complement strand
GCTGATCCGAGCGAGGTTCTCTTTTGCTTGCGCAAGTTGAGCATCGCGTTCCCGAAGCGTGGCGCACTTCTTACCTCCGTCGAAGAGTTCGTAACTTAGGTGAATGCCAAAGGTTCCAAAGTTCCGGGCGAGGAAAGGGACGTCATTGGAGTAGCTGTAACGTGCAAGTGCCTCGATGTCCGGTATGTATTCATACTTTGCGAGACGAACGGCCGACGCGGCCTTCTCGACCGTCGCGCGCGCTTCCGCCACCTCAGGGTGAGACGCGAGAGCGAGCCTTGCGCATTCTTCCTTTGCGCAGCTAGTCGGCGCGTCGAGAACACTCGGATCGAGCATCACCGTTCTTGCCAAAGGCAATCCGACGACATCGTTGAACTGCATGCGCAGATCGGAAAGCTGCAACTCAGTGCTCAGCAACTCCTGCTTTGCCTGCAGCGACTGCGCCCGGCTCTCGATGAGGTCTGCATCAAGGGCGCTCCCATACTTGACTTGTTGAACCCGCTCGCTCTGCAGGTCTTCAGATGCCTGAATTCTTGCCTGGATGGCGCTGCGTCGCAGTTCAGCAATCAGGATCTTGTAGTAGAGCTGATGAACCGTCAGAGCAACCTCGTTCTCTATCCCTCGCGCCTTGCCCCGCGTCTCTTCCAACTCCGCGCGCGCGACATCATTCCCTGCCCTGATTTTCAGCAATTGAGTGAGTGGTTGGACGAGCCCGGTCCCGCTGGTCTCGAAAGTGTGTCCTCCTTGATTGAGAAGCAATGGCCGCGCAGGAATCGGATTGCTTCCCACAACACCGAGCCCCCCGGCAGGAATCTCAATGAACTGGGTGTCAGTTACATGGAGAAACATGCTGTCGTTCTTCACAACCGGAAAGTACGCGCTTCTTGCGACCTCTTTGGCATGCTGATTCTCTTCGACTTTGAACCCGGCAATCCGCACCATGTGATTGTGCTTTAGGGCCAGTTCGACGGCTTGGTGAAGATTGATTGTGCGCTGCGCAGTAGAGTCTGTTTGCTGTCCCAGCGCACACGCGTGACCCAGAAACAGAACAGCCGCTATCAACCCAGGCTGCGTAGTCATGGCCTACTCTCCTGCGTCGAAGTGGATCCCTGTTGTAACGAGGGCAGCTGAGCGAAGCTCAACGGGGCCTTGCGCAGAAGCGCGGTAACCAGCAGCATTGCTACACAGGCCCAGGCAACCAGATGGAATGCATCAATGAATGTCAGGCTGTAGGCTTGCAAACGGAGCTTGCTATCAATAATGCCCAAGGCGCGCTCAGTAGCGACCGCAAGCCCGCCGGACTTCGACGCCAAGCCGGCTGCCAGATGTCGCACTGTGCTCTCAGTGATCCATTCACCCGATTGCACTTGTAATCCCAAAAGATATGAGTGCAATTTTTCGCGCTCGGCAATGAAGCGCCCGATCAGGGCTACACCCGTCTCTCCGCCCAGCAATCGCACTGTATGGAAGAATGCGGAGAAGGTGAGTATCCGTTGCGGCGCATCCAATCCTCCGGAAAAGGCGGCCTGAAGCAGGAGCGAGCAGACCAACCCCATCATGGCGAAGGATTGCCCGACGGCCATGAGCAATTCTGACCGGAAATAATTTTCGGCGGACCAGGCGCTGGTGAAATCCGCGTTTATTAGACATGCTAAAGCTATCGCCGCGAAGCCGATGGCCATTAGCAAGCGCGAATCAATTCCCTTGTACAGCAGAAGAGCGCCGACGAATGCAAGAACAAGCTCGAAAACCGCAGTCCAAACAACTGCCGGCGCCAATTGCTCGGCATCAAGCCCGCGCACCGATAATGACTGGGGAATGATGAGGATGGTTGCAAGCAGCACGAACCGGAATGTGAAAAGTGCACCGGCGAGCAGGATTGTGTTCCACTCGCGGAGGTAAGGCAGGTCCACAAGAAAATTGGGACTGCGCAAGTGACGCACTAAGGAGCCCAGTAATAAGAACATGCCACCCGCTAACAAACCGGTGAACACTCCTGATCGCCACCAGTCGAGACGTTGCCCCTGATCGAGAGCAGCGTAGAGCAACGCAAAGCCACAGCTCAGATAGAAGAACCCCACAAAGCTCGGTGGCTGCTTTTTACTTTGCGGCTTTGGTGATTCAGCCACTCCGAAGTAAATACAGGTCATCATTACCGGAGTAGCTAATGCGGGGATCCAGAACATCCACTCCCAGGAAACATGGTTCCGGCAAAACCCGAAAATGGATGGCGCAAAATTGACTGCAGCTTCGATACAGGTCGCGTAGAGAGCAACAACGAGCGCTAGATAGCGGAGAGGTATATTCCGCAGAGCGAAGGTCAATGTCAGCGGATAAAATGTGCCGGAGGCCAGCCCAGCAATCGCCAGCAAAACAATTAACAAACTGTAACTGTGGACCAGCGGCAGAAACCAGCAGATCACAGTAAACACGGTCGCACTTGCTAGCAGAACTCGGCGCGGTCCCAACAATCCCCCTAAATAGACGGTGAATGGCCCGATGAACATCAGGGCGACGTTGAAGGCGCTTCCGATCCAGGCACCGTCATCAAATCCAATCCCGACATTCCCTTTGAGATCCGCTAAGCCCAGCGATAGTAATCGTCCCGTAATAGTTACGATTCCTGCGCCGAGGAGTACACCCAGAATTCCCAGCAGTGGACTATGTGACAGATCAACCGGCAGCGCCGCCAGACCCGGGGGAGGGCCAACCGACTGCCGATTTGCCGGGAGCGTAATGAACGTAGCACTCATATTTCTGTTACTTCGGCTTCTCTCACTGCTTGGTTCTCACTGTTACTACTGCAGAAATTCCCGGACGTAATTGCGACGTGAGGGCCGAGTCGTCAAGAGCGATCTTAACTGGCACTCGCTGCACGACTTTGGTGAAATTGCCGGTGGCATTGTCCGGCGGCAGCAACGCAAATTGTGATCCGCTCGCCGGTGCGATCTCAAGTACTCTTCCCGTTATGACACGGCCCGGATAAACATCTATACGAATCTCTGCTGGGTCGCCAACCTTCACATTGGTCAATTGGGTCTCGCGGAAGTTGGCTTGCACCCATCTCATGCGATCGATGAAGGTCACAACTTGTGTCCCTGGGGAGACCAGCTGTCCTGGCCGGACTTGTCGTTCGCCAACCTTGCCATCAGCGGGAGCAGTGATCACCGTGTAGCCGAGGCTGACCTGGGCAACGACTAGTCCGGCTTGCTTGGCATGAAGGTCAGCAAGCAACTGCAATTCTTGAGATTCGAGAACGGACTTGCTGCGCCGCTCGGCTTCGACTGCCAGTTCATTGCTGCGCAGCAGCGTCCGCGCCTGCACCAGATCCGTCTCACGACTGGCGGCTTGCGCCGCGAAACGTTGCTCGTCGGCAACTGCTGCCTCTAATTTTTGCTGAGTCGCGGAGTTCGCTTTGAGAAGAGCTTCCTGCCGGGTGCGCTCCGCGCGCGTGCGTGTAACATCTGCCTCCGCTGCTTCCTTACCCGCCTGTGCCGCAGCAATCTGTGCGTTGGCCTGATCGATTCCGGCAACCGCCCGCTGGATCTTAGAATCTTGTAACTCGCGCTGGCGGCGGTTGTTCTCGATTGCAGCTTTTGCAGCTTCGACCGCTGCAGTGGCCTGGGCCACCTGAGCTTTGAAGTCTTGGTCCTCCAATTGAACCAGCACATCTCCCCTGCGAACTTGCTGGTAATCTCCAACTTTCACTTCTTGGACCAGGCCCGCAACTTTTGTGCTCAGCGGAGTGAGATCGCCGCGAACGTAGGCATCATTCGTGATCTGCTCAATTCTTCCTCCCTCCCAGGAGTTCCAGTTGTGCGTGATCGTGAAAACGATCGCCAGTGCCAGCAGAATCACCAGGGCTGGAGTGCCGTACTTCTGCCACTTGGTTTTGAGCCGCGAAGTCGCCTGTTCTCCCCGAGCCGGGGGCGGAGCGGCCGGAGCGGAAGAAATGGGAGCAGCGGCCATGGTGGAACCTCCTCCGTGAACTTACGCGAATCTGAACTTCAGAAATCGTGAGCTCGAATCGAACGCAGCCTATTGCCAGCTACTGTCGTCCTCATCGTGTTGCACCTATCGACGGTGGCGTCTCAGGCCCGGCCAGAACTCACGAACAACGTTGAAACCGACATCGGAGCCCATGGAAATTCCAAAGCTAACCGCACCATCTCCCGCGGTGGTGGTGCTGCGCGGCTGCCATTCGCGCGAAATGAAGGCGGCACCGGCAGCACCACCCATGCGCGAAAAGGAAAAATATGTGTTGCCATTGTCGTGACGCGCGAGCAGCGTGCTCACTATCGCGTACTTGGTGCGCCGCAAGAAACCAGTCTGACCAGATTTAAAGTAGCGATTGTCCTCGTGTAGCGCGGCCGATATCCCGTACTCCAAAGTTCCGCGAATAAACTGTTGAGCGTAGGCGTCTCCGATGCGCTTGCCGTACCTTTCTGCGCCACCGCGCCATTCCTTCGGCGTATCTTCCGCTTGTGAGATTCCAGCCGCTGCCGCTGCGGTTATGAAAGGCTGAGGACCGGCTATCCTAACCAGATAATTACGGAACCGCTCACTACGCGTCATGGGCGGAAATTCTGGGGCAGGCGGCTTTGAAGTTGTGCGGAGGGGCGCTACCGCCGGAACAAGTGGGCTGGAGACCGCGCTAGGAGCATCGGGCCGGTCATCTGCGAGTGCGACATTAGCAGAAATCGCCGCGCCTAATGTCAGGAGAACCGTAACTCGATAAGCTACGTAATTCGGTACGTTAGCTGTTGTTTGTTCATGTTACGTCTGCCTTCGATTTGCGAAAGAGCCGCCGGATTTCTCACGGCCAACTGTTTTTCATGCTGCGAAGATCATTCGAGAGTCTGTGCCTTCACAAGAGCATTCAAGGTTCCAATCCGGCGAGGAATTCAGTGCGGCAACCTCGCTAAGCCGCTGAAACCACTTAGCGTCAGACCAGCGAAAACGCGGACGCCGAGCTTCTGGGTCTCCGGACGAGAGTGAGTGCCAACAACTTGGCGAATGACAATGCGGATCGATTGGTTTCTTCTTCTGAAAAAAGAGGCTTGCGGAATTGGAACGGTAATATAGGCGTATCAATCTTTACGAAACACGCGCACAACGCGCCCGGCCGCAAGCTCGTCGCAACGCACCCCGGACCAGCACGGCCAAAGGCCTTAGCACAGGATCTTGCGTCCATGACGTTCATCGGGCCATCATCAAGAACTCTTGCAACGTAAAGCTCTTGTACGTGATGCGCCAGATCATCGCGTTATCACTCCGGTCGGCACGGGATTTTCAACTTGCGTATTCGATACGCCAAGGTCGTCCGTTTCATCCCCAGCCGTGTCGCCGCGCCGTTGGGCCCCCCAATGATCCAATTGGATTCTCGAATAGCGCGAAGCACGTGTTCGCGTTCGGCCTCTTCGAGAGTACTCAGCTTAGAGCTGGGACTCTGCATTATTGCTTGTTTCAGTTCCGCAAGCGGAGGCCGCAGGGTCGTCCCCGGCGAGAGTATTACCGCCCGCTCAATAAAGTTCTGCAATTCACGCACGTTGCCCGGCCACGGATAGCTGGCAAACACCTCCATGGCCTGGGAAGAAATGGTTTCAATGCGCCGGTTCATTCGTCTGGAGTACTTGTCCACGTAGTGGCGCACCAAGATAGGTATGTCCTCGCGACGATCGCGCAAAGGAGGGACCGGCAGAGGAAACACATGCAAGCGGTAAAACAAATCGCTTCTGAACTCACCGTCTTCGACCATCTGTTTCAAATCCCGGTGAGTGGCCGCGATAACGCGAACATCTACCTGCTGAGTACGCGTGCTACCCAATCTTTCGAATTCATGTTCTTGCAGAACCCGTAACAATTTTGGCTGCAACTCGAGCGGAATGTCGCCTACTTCATCAAGAAACAGAGTTCCTTTGTCTGCGACCTCGAATCGACCGGCCTTGCGCATGATGGCGCCGGTGAACGCGCCCTTCTCGTGACCAAAGAGTTCGCTCTCTAAGAGGCCGGACGGGATAGCGGCACAGTTCAATTTGACAAAGGGCTGACCGCGTCGCGCACTCAGGTTGTGAATGGCCCGGGCGATGAGTTCTTTTCCGGTGCCCGTTTCTCCCTGGATAAGAACACCGGAATCGGTTGGTGCCACGATCTCGACTTGTCGCAGCGCGCGTTGTAGGGCCCCGCTTCTGCCTACGATCTCCTCAAAGTTCAACTCGCAGCGGATTTCATCGTCGAATACGCTTTCCTCGCTAAGATTGTCCTTGAGCTTTCGCAGTTCGCCAAGGACAAGCGCGTTTTCTACCGCAATTGCCATCTGGCCGGACAGCTGCGTCAGGAACTCGACCTCGTCCTGCGTGTATGCGGCTTCCTCACGATTGCCCACCGCCAGAATGCCCAGGACTCGATCCCGAGTCACCAGCGGCAGGATGCAAACCCTCTTGAAGCCCACCGCCGTCCATTTCAGATCGTCCTTCAAATCGATATTGACGGCAAGATCGGTGGAAAAGCCGGTCCATGGCTTACCCGTAGAGGAGACATGTGCGGCAAGTGTCTCCCCGAGAGAATTCACTGCTTCCGCGTCAAGCAAGGTGTCGTCTGCAAACTCGACGGCATCCACCCGCAATCGGCCAGTCTCTAAATCCAGCAATCCCAGGATGGCAAACTCTGATTGCATGAGTTGCCGAGTTCCGGTCGTCACCGCTGTCAGAAGATGATTGAGTTCCACGTGGGCAACCATGCTGTTAGTGAGGTCCAGCAGCAGCCGCAGCCGGGCACTCTTTAGGTCTAGCTCCGATTCGAGGAAGTGGTAAGACGCTTCGTAGTGTGAGGCCAGCGGTTCCAATCGCGTTTGCGGTAGCGCGCTCATGATAGTTGTCCGTGATCTCAGTCCAAGCTCAGCGACACTCATGGTGCATTCCTCCCTCTCTGAGTAACAAATGTGCGGGAACGACGTAAAGTCACCGATCTCCGGTCAGCTCTTCGGTCAGCGGTGCATAGGTGTTGACGCCGCGGCGCACTGATCTAAACTCTCGGAAGTTAATCTCTGTACTTCCGTCCTCGTATTGCTTCTATGCCGACACATCCTTAGGAGACCGAGACTAGTTGAAGGCACAATCGATGTCGTGATCTTTCGGTCATGTTCTGGTTGAAAAGGGGTGCCCGTTCCGTTTTATTGCTTTGTGAACAGGCCTCCGTACCGTGAACGAACCCAGTTAGATCAATCCACCTGACCAGGCTGACACCAGAATGAATGCAATTAGGATTTGTCACAATCCCAGATGTGATAGTTTTTGCACTGCATTTTTCTACAGCCAGCGGAGATTCGAGGCGATGGCGCTTTCCAAACGCTTGGCCCGCCGCAATACACCCGGTTCGGAGTGCGTCTTTCCATTCGGGGTGGGGCCTGGGTTGCAGAAGACCAATGGGTGTTCTGCCAATCGCTTGTCATCTGCTATAGCTTTGACACTCCCCAACAGGCACTGAGTTTCCATTTGGTGCTCTGCGGACAAGGCAGATGATGTCAGAAAAGTGTGAGGCAAGTCTTGGAGGAATTGGCTACAGTGCGGACGTTTTTGCTCATTTGTGGGGGAACTAGCCTACTCGCGTCTCTCGTCAGCCCCGAATACTCTAACGCTTGCATTCTGCGCGCAGCCCTCTCCTTACGATCCGGGCAAGCCAGCCCAGGCCTGTCCTCGAATCCGGCGCACAAGATTGGCCGCTGACGTGGCAGTTGGCTCCAAGCCAGGCGTTGCGTCTCCGGCATGATCCTTTGTGAGGTTCTTAAGGAACTCTGACGAATTTGAACCGGAAACACATCACGAGATGGAATGTTTTTTTGTACCCCGGATGGACAATGGGTAGATAACTCGATAGCGGTAACGACGGATTTGGTGGGAAGTGGAGAAATTTATCGCTGTTCCCAACGGACGACGCTTGGGGACATACCTGTCATCCGCCGGAAGTGCCTGGCAAGGTGGCTTTGGTCAGAGAATCCCGCTGACAGTGCGATCTTGTGCCGTTGTGCCCGCCGAACGTTTGCCCCGAGCCCAAGGCTAAAAGTTGTCAGCTAGGGTAGCACGGAAGGCAATCCGTGACACTTACACAACGATCAGTAGCTGTCACGTGCTAAGTTCTTGACATTTTTCACATCACCGCGCGACGGAAAGGCTCTTGTGTTCCTAGAAGTGTGATTCCTAAGCTACTGTAGGCACAGCGACATGGACTTCATGGCACCTGACCGCTTCGAATCGGAACTTTGAATGCCCTGTCGAGTAGCCATTAGTGTTGGCTCTTGCCGAGCGAGAAGGTCGTAACCACGGGGAGGCTACAAGATCGCCGTGACCAACGGAAAAGCGGGCGCCACGGTCGCATCCGTTACAAATACTCTCATCCCGGTGATCGTAGTTGGATTCGTCGGCGGATTTGTTGCTGATGTTCGGCCGCCCTAAGCCTCGGACTGTGCGCGTAAATCTTCGTACTCAAGCAATGATGCGCGATTGAGTCACGTAGCGCCAATCCCTTGTCATTCGCTATGGCTTTGACACTCCGCAACCGGTAGTCAGTTTCCATTTTCAAACTGTTACGAATGGCCTCAGCGTTGCACTCTCCTATGCGATTCGCCACCTGTGATTTGGCAAGAAGCATCAACTGTGGCAACGAAATGAAAAAGTGTTCCCACTCCGTCCCGGCCAGCCTCGTACAGAGTGGACTGGTAACGACGGCGTGAAAGGATTTTGAATGAGCGTAGCGACTGCTTTCCCTGTTTACCAATCACTCGACACCATGGACCAGACCAGCATCAACACTATCCGTACCCTTTCTATGGATGGGGTGCAGGCGGCCGATTCGGGACATCCGGGAACCCCCATGGCGATGGCGCCTGTAGCTTATTGTCTCTGGCAGAAGTTCCTTCGCTTCGATCCGCAAGATCCGGTATGGCCGAATCGGGATCGTTTCGTGCTGTCCATGGGGCACGCGTCCATGCTGCTGTATTCCCTGCTTCACTTGACCGAAGTCCGCGCTGTCAACAAAGACTACGAAACTCCCGGCGAAGTATCCGTGCCGCTCGACTCCATCAAATCGTTCCGGCAATTGGATAGCCGCTGTCCCGGACACCCGGAGTACCGCTGGACGTCGGGCGTGGAGACCACCACAGGTCCACTAGGCCAAGGCGTCGCTACGAGTGTAGGGATGGCGAGCGCTCGGCAGTGGCTGGCAGCGCGCTACAACCGCCCAGGCTTCGAAAATCTGTTCGACTTCAACGTCTACGCAATGTGCGGAGATGGATGCATGATGGAAGGAATCTCCAACGAGGCCGCCTCCCTCGCCGGACACCTGCGACTTTCGAATCTTTGCTGGATTTATGACAATAATCACATCACCATCGAAGGCAACACTTCCCTGGCTTTCAGCGATGACGTGGCTACTCGTTTTATTGGCTATGGCTGGAACGTAACGCGCGTCGGCGATGCGAACGACCTCGATATGCTATGCCGTGCATTCGATACTTTTCTGAGCACCAACGATCGCCCCACGCTGATCATCGTTGACAGTCACATCGGATACGGCGCGCCCAACAAACAAGATACCAGCGGGGCCCACGGCGAAGCCCTGGGCGAAGACGAGATCCGTCTCGCGAAACGGAATTACGGCTGGCCTGAAGACAAGAAGTTTTACGTGCCGGACGGCGTGTACGATCATTTTCGTCAAGGCATCGGAAGGCGCGGCAAACAGTTGCGCGACGATTGGTTCACCCAAATCGGGGAATATCGCAAGCACTATCCCGAACTCGCCGAAGAACTATTCCGCATGCAGCACCGCCAGCTGCCGGAAGGATGGGACCGTAATTTGCCTGAATTCCCTGCCGACCCGAAGGGACTGGCGACTCGCGAGTCCTCAGCTAAAGTGCTGAATGCAGTCGCCAAGAACATTCCCTGGTTCATTGGCGGAGCGGCGGACCTTGCACCATCCACTAAGACCAGACTAACGTTCGAGGACGCTGGCGATTTCTCGGCGGAGAATTATGCCGGCCGCAATTTCCATTTCGGCATCCGCGAACACGCCATGGGCGCCATCGTGAACGGAATGAGCCTGGTGAAAGTCCGGCCCTTCGGCTCGGGATTTTTCACCTTCGTCGATTACATGCGGGGATCTCTCCGCCTAAGCGCCTTGATGGAACTCCCTGTCATTTACGTGTTCACCCACGATTCCATTGGGCTTGGCGAGGATGGCCCAACGCATCAGCCGATCGAACATCTCGCTCACATGCGCTCCATGCCGGGTCTGATCGTGATCCGGCCAGCGGATGCAAACGAGGTGACGGAGGCCTGGAAGGTAATACTGCAGCTGCACCACGCGCCGGCGGTGCTCGTGCTGTGTCGTCAATCTGTGCCGACGATCGATCGTGCGAAGTACGGTCCGGCCGCAGGCCTGACTCGGGGGGCTTACGTTCTGACGGATACATCCGGCACAGATCCCGAGGTGATCCTCATCGGTACTGGAAGCGAGGTTGCCCTGTGTTTACAAGCCTACGAGCAATTGACCAAGGAAGGCGTCCGGGCGCGGGTAGTCAGCATGCCGTCTTGGGAGTTGTTTGACGATCAGGATGAGGATTACCGGGAATCGGTTCTGCCGTCGAATGTGAAAGCAAGGGTGTCCGTGGAACAGGCATCCGATTTCGGCTGGAGCAAATACACTGGGCGCCAGGGGCACAACATCGGTATCAAAACCTTTGGGGCATCGGCGCCTCTGAAACAGCTATTGAAGAAATTCGGTTTTAATGTCGAAACCGTCGTAGCTGCAGCGAAGAACCAGATTGCGCGGCACCGGAGCACGAAGTGAAAGTAGGGATAGCGGCAGATCACGGCGGATTTGAGATGAAGCGGCAACTGGCCAAGTTCCTGGCGACAGAAGGACATGAGGTGGTTGATTTTGGCAACAAAGTTTATGACGTGGACGACGACTATCCCGACTTCGCGGTCGCACTTGCTCACGCTGTGGCGGCTGGAGACGTGAAACGAGGCGTCCTAGTGTGCGGCAGCGGGGTGGGTGCTTCTGTGGCTGCAAACAAGGTGAATGGGGTGCGCGCCGCGCTTTGCGAGGACCACTTTTCGGCTCGCCAAGGTGTGGAGGACGATGACATGAATATAGTCTGCTTCGGCGGGCGTACCATGGGCATCGCACTCGCGTGGGATTGCACGAAGAACTTCCTTGACGCCAAGTTCAGCGGTGCAGAGCGGCATCGTCGCCGGCTGGCCAAGGTCGCTCAACTCGAAAATAGCGCGATTGTCCCAAAGAACGATCATCCGGAGCTTGAGGGGTTGGGCGTAAGTAAATAGGAGATAAACGATGACGTTGCTTGAATCTCTAAAGAAGTACACAACCGTAGTGGCGGATACTGGCGATATTGAAGCTATTGCGAGACACCGGCCACAGGACGCGACCACTAACCCATCGTTGCTTTACCGCGCTGCTCAGATGCCGTCGTACCGGCACTTGGTGGAAGAGGCTGCGGACCTTGCCATTGAACGCGGCGGTCGCCACGAAGAAATGGCGGCAGAGTTCATTGATCGTCTTTTCATCCTGTTCGGGTGGGAGATTCTCAAGGTGGTTCCCGGTCGCGTCTCTACGGAGGTAGCCGCTAGCTTGAGCTTCGATACCGCGGGGACGGTTGCCAAGGCGCGCAAGCTCATCTATTTATATGAAAAGAAGGGTGTGGCTCGCGAACGTATTCTCATCAAGATCGCGAGCACATGGGAGGGCATTCGTGCAGCCGAGCTTCTTGAGAAAGAAGGCACCCACTGTAATCTGACACTGCTCTTCAGCTTCGCCCAGGCCGTGGCCTGCGCCGAAGCCGGAGTAACCCTGATTTCGCCTTTCGTCGGCCGAATTTACGATTGGCATAAAAAGGAGCGCGGCGGCGCGGAGATTCCTCCGGACCAGGATCCCGGCGTTGTGTCCGTCACTCGCATCTACAACTACTACAAGAAATACGGATACAAGACACAGGTGATGGGAGCGAGTTTCCGGAATATGAATCAGATCGTCAGCCTAGCGGGGTGTGATTTACTTACCATCAGTCCCGAACTTCTCGACCAGTTGGAGCAAACCGAGGGCATACTGGATCGAAAACTCGATCCGGCAAAAGCGCAGGCCAGCAAGGAAGAACGACCGCACCTGGACGAGAAGACTTTCCGCTGGATGCACAACGAGGACGCAATGGCGACGGAAAAGCTCGCCGAAGGCATTCGCAAATTCAACAGCGACGCGCATCACCTGGAAGAATTTGCGCTGTCCCAGGTTGTCGAAAAAGTGGGGTAAGCAATCGCCTCGCTCATAGCCAACCGATCAGCGGCGGAACCCGCTCATACCAAGGAGCACCCTGCGAACATTGTAACGGTGCGAGACCGGTCATTTACCTTGAGAGACAACCGCTCCGAGATGGTTGTATGTATCATACGGGGGAAGCAGTGACCGACGCAGCATTGCAGGCCAAGCATGAAGGAATTTCCTCCGTTCCGGCTGGATACGGTCAATCAGTGTCTCTGGCGTCACAGGGACAATGGAGACGATGATCGGATTCGCCTGACACCTAAGGCATTCGGCGTCTTGCGATATCTGGTTGAGCACGCCGGACGACTGGTCACGCAAAACGAACTGCTTGAGGCTCTGTGGCCCGACACGTTCGTCCAACCGGAAGTAATCAAGAGCCACATCTTAGACATCCGCACTGCTTTGGGGGACGGTCCGAAAAATCCTCAGTTCATCGAGACTCTTCCCCGGCGTGGTTACCGGTTTATTGCTCCAGTCAACGACGTTTCGACCGAATCGGCGATTTCTGTTGAACCGGTCTCTGGGAAGCTGGTTGGTCGGAAGGCGGAATTGGACTGCCTAGGCAACAGCCTGCAGAAGACTCTAACTGGCCGGCGTCAGATTGTCTTCATCACCGGCGAGTCCGGAATCGGAAAAACCGCGCTCGTGGACGAGTTCCAACACCGGCTTGTCGCCGACCTCATTGGAGTTCGAATCGCGCGCGGACAATGTGTGGAGGGATATGGCGGCAAGGAGGCTTACTACCCCCTGCTCGAATCATTGGGTCAGTTGTGCCGTGGATCAGCAGGAGATGAACTTGTCCATATCCTGGAGAAACAAGCGCCTACGTTACTGGTACAGTTCCCTGCACTTGTAAGACCCGAACATCGAGAAATGCTGCAACAAGAGATTCTGGGCGCGACTCGCCAGCGCATGCTGCGTGAAATCAGCAAGGCCCTGGAGACGATCGCATCCGAGAGGCCGCTCCTCCTGGTGTTTGAGGATCTGCACTGGGTGGATTACTCCACCGTCGATCTCATCTCTGCGCTCGCCCGCCGCCGCCAGTCAGCAAAACTGATGCTGATCGGCACATACCGGCCCGCAGATCTCGCGCTTTCTGATCATCCCTTGAAGACACTGAAGCGGGAGCTGGTGGTTCATGAATTAGGCCACGAGATCGCTTTGGAGCCCCTCGAGACATCCGAGGTAGCTGAGTACCTGGCGACTGCGTCGGAAGGCGCCGCTGTGCCTGAAGGCTTGGCTGAATTAATTCATCGCCGCACCGAAGGCAATCCACTCTTCATGATCGCAGCTTTAAAACACATGAGAGCGCAAAGGCTCATCGCGCAGGAGAACGCCGGCTTAACACTTACGGTACCTCTACAGGAAGTCGAGGTCCTTGCGCCGGAGAGTCTGCAACAGATGATCGAATCGCAGATCGAGCGATTGAGCGATGAAGAGCGTCGAGCTTTGGAGGCAGGGAGTGTTGCCGGTGTTTTGTTCTCCACCGTGGTCACCGCCGCCGCAGCGAACATGGATGTGGAGGACCTTGAACATTTGTGCGAAGGAGTGCTGCACCGGCACCAACTGGTCCGTTCGGCAGAGCCTCAGGAATTTCCGGATGGGACCGCTTCGAGCCGCTACGAGTTTGCTCACGCATTGTATCGCGACGCCTTCTATCGCCGACTGGCGCTGGGCCGAAGGACGAACCTGCACCAGCGCATCGGCGAGCACTTGGAGAAGGTTTTTTCAACCGGTTCCGGCGAAGCTGTAGCGCCCGAGCTAGCTCATCATTTCGAAGAGGGCCGCGATTGGTCGCGCGCCATCAAGTACCTGAGGCTTGTGGCAGAAACCGCTGGGCGCCGCTACGCGCCTCGGGAAGCTGCGGCCGCTCTGCAGCACGCTGTTGACTTGTCGAGCAAGCTACCTGACACGGAGCGCGCTGGTATTGAGACAGAGATTCTGACAAAGCTGGCCGGTATATACCTTGTCTCTTTCGACATGCGCGTCGTCGAAACCTGCGAAGCGCTGGCTGCGCGGGCTGCTCACTATGGTCTCATCGACGTAGAGGTGCAGGCTCTTATTGATATGGCTTACCCCTTGTCGTGGATCAGTTCTGAGCGGTGTCTCAAGGTCTTGGAACGGGCACTCGAACTCAGCGGCAGGCAGAAAAACCCGCTGATGCGGGCAAGAACACGCGCAAGCTGTTTGGTCCGGCGCATTTGGGCAGGAGGGTGGAACGCTGGTGATGCGGATGAGTGCCGCAGGGCTGTCGCAGAAATCCGTCAAGCCGGTGACCGTCTGCTGTTGGCGTCGCATCTGATCGATTACAACTTTATCCAGTGGGTTTCCTCCGAATACCGCGAGGCGCAACGCAACGCTGTCGAGAGCCTTGCGATCTTGCTTAACCAAGTCGAGGAAAACCCCTACTTAAGTACGGCATATTGGCAAAGTCAGTTCATCTTGCCTTGGAGTCTTCTGTATCTAGGTGAGTGGGGCGAAATGTTGCGGGAGATCAAGGTAGGAATCGCGATGGCGGACAGAAACGGAGACTCTTACCGGGCGCAGACATTACGTCTCTACCAGGCTTGGCTCCATCTTCAGGCAATGGATTTCGCCGGGGTTGTGGAGATCTGTGATTCAGTTCTCCCTTCGCTCGCGGATCCGCCTTGGCGACCTTGGGGCCGGTTCTGCCATGTCCTGCTGGGCTCGGCGCATAGGGCGTTGGGCAATTATGTACTTGCCCAGCAGCATTTATTCACGGTCCGCGATGAAATGGATCGCCACACAGTGATACACGACTGGATCCACCGCATGATGCTGCAGTGGGCCCTTGTGGAACTTTGGCTGGCAAAGGGGGATGTGCAGCAAGCGCGAGCTGAGACGGACAAATTTCTGGATTTGACGCAGCAGACCGCAGAGCGGAATTGGCAGACGCTGGCCTGGGAAATGAATGCCCGGGTCGCTATGGAGGAACTCGACATCACCAGAGCACAAGACTCGGTTGCCAAAGGATTGGCGGCGATGGAGGGTTTTGAAGTGCCCCTGGCCAGCTGGCGCGTTCACGCCGCCGCGGCCGAACTTCACGAACACACAGGCGACAGGGAACTGGCAGAATATCATCGGGCTCTTAGCCGCGACACAATCATGAAGCTAGCGAATTCCTTGCCCGCCGAGGAGCCTCTGCGGAATATTTTTCTCTCTGATCCGGTGGTTCGCAGAGTCCTCGGTGACGCGACAGTCGCAATTGGACTCCAGCTTCATGATTTACCTTGATGATCGAAACTCGCGGACTGCCGTTCGGGCCAGAGGGCGGAGAGCACAAGGCCGACCGCGATCCCTATCGAAACTTCGAAGAACCGGTGAATTCCAATTCGCCATGCGCTGGTGGATCGCGTCACGAGCATTACAATCACCAGCGTAGTAGTCGCATACCGGTACGCACCTCTTTCAACTCGCAAGACCGCACAAAGCAATCCAATGATAAGAACGGCTACGCCGAATGCCCAGACACTTTCACTGAAGTAAGTAGCAGTCACTGCCCCAACCGCCGCTCCAATCGCTGTCCCCGCGAAATACTGCACGGAAACTGGCAGTGCAGCCCCGAGCGTCGACTGCATGCCTATAACTGTCGAGATCGGAGCCCAGTAAGCTTCCGGCAAGCGAAATAAGCGGGCGATTAGGAAGGAAACAACTGCCGCCACCGCGGTTCGGGCCGTCAGAACCAGAGACGTGGGGTTATCTCTCGCGACAATGAATTTACTGAGTTGTTCCCCGGCATGTGACGCGCCAGGAATGGTTTCGGTCGTTGACACTATAGATCCCGCCAGCCTCTAAGAAGCACGATCAGCGCGAAAAGGGATGGAAGATAAACGATGGATGCCAACAAGAGACGGCGTGCAGCCGAGCTAGATCGACGAAGCACAAATTGTGCCCCGTAGTAGAAAAACCCCAAACTGAGGAGCAAGGCTCCCGTGAAGTAGAAAATGCTGGGCTGGCCTGCCAAAGCTGGGAGCAGACTCAAGGGCACCAAAGCCACGAGAGGTAATATGGTTTGCAGAGCCACGAAACTACCTCTTGCCCGGCCGTAGGGAAGCACTAAGTAGCCGGCGCGATCGTAGTCTTCGCGATACATCCAGGCGATTGCCATGAAATGGGGGAACTGCCACAGGAAAAGCAGCGCGTACAGTATCCATGCCTCGAAGCTCAACCTACCCGATGCGGCAGTCCAACCGATCAGAGGAGGCACAGCACCCGGAAACGCACCGATCAACACACAGAAAGGCGTTTTTCGTTTGAGCGGAGTGTAAAGGAACAAGTAAGACAACAGCGTAAGAAGCGCGAGCAGACTCGCAAACACATTGACCGCGGTCGAAAGATAAATGCAACCAATAGCCGCCAGCGCGATACCGAACCATAGAACCGCGGCAGGTTTCAGCCTCCCTGCAGCGAGCGGACGCCGGGCGGTCCGCCGCATCTGGGCATCAAATCGTCGCTCGATGTATTGATTCAGCGTACCGGTACCACTGGCGACCAGCAGCGTACCTAATAAGGTGTGAACCAGCCGCAACCATGGAAACTCACGAAGTGGGCCTGGAACAGCGACACAAAAGCCGGTGAAGGTTGCAATCGCGATCAGCAAATTCACTTCTGGCTTGGTGAGGGCCCAGTAATCGGCCGCTGCGGAGCGGATTGCGCCCGCTTGAGCGCGTGCGGGTACAAGCCGCGTCTGGGTAGCAATAATAAGGATGGGGTCGGCTGCCATGTTTTAGACGACCTCCGCCTCTGAACCCCTCAGTTTGGGCGCTGGAAACTCGAAC
>Ga0209802_1001523_pt1 | contig 17143 bp, 21 predicted proteins | sample GraSoiAngelo_129_FD_185886 | JGI IMG/M metagenome (GOLD analysis project Ga0209802, IMG submission 185886) | Grasslands soil microbial communities from the Angelo Coastal Reserve, California, USA - 14_0927_12_40cm (SPAdes) (version 2) | ecosystem: Environmental > Terrestrial > Soil > Grasslands ... | reverse complement strand
GGATGGCAGATGTGGGGCGCGGTCTGGGCGTCGACCTGGCCTTGTCGCCATTGCGCGTCACGATCCACGCCGGCGAGCCGGGTGCGAGCATCCCGGCGACACGGGCTGCGATCGAGTCGGCGTACGGCGCTTCGTGCTTCGACCACACCGGTATGACCGAGGTCGGCCCGACCGGGCACAGCTGCTCCCAGCGCGACGGCATCCATGTCATCGAGTCGGAGTTCATCTTCGAGGTGCTCGACTCGTCCGACCGGCCGGCTGATGAGGGTGAGCTCGTGGCCACCAACTTGGGTCGGTGGGGGATGCCCCTGATCCGTTACCGGACGGGCGACCGCGTCGCCGTGTCACGCGAGCCGTGCTCATGCGGAAGCACGTATTTGAAGCTGGTCGGCGGCATCCATGGTCGCGTCGATGACATGTTCACGGTGCGCGGGGTCAACCTGTTTCCATCGCAGGTCGAGGACATCGTCCGGCGCCATCCGCAGGTGGTGGAGTTCGCGATCGAGAGGCGGCGAGAGCGTCAGATGGACGAGGTGACAGTGCTCGTCGAGATCGATGGATCTGATACGTCCGCCGAACGGCTCGAGGCTGACCTGCGTCTCGCGCTGGGGGCGAGGCTCGGGTGTCGGGCGGTGCCGCTTGGCACGCTGCCACGCTCGGAGCTGAAGTCGAAGCGGGTGATTTCGGCTTAGCCGGCTTCCTGCTTGCGGCGGAACAGCAGCCACGCGCCAGCGAAGAAGGCGACCGTCCATGCAGCTAAGGTGACCAGCTCTTTTTCGAACTCGCCCAGGCCGATTCCGGCAGACCCGCCCGGGCCGTTTCCGAACACCGCGCTTATCGATGAGACCGGGGCAAGGACGTTGACGAACAGGTAGTTCAGGAAGTGCGCCTTGTTGGGGTCCTGGCTGATCCCGATGATGATCACGGCCACGACCGTGCTGACCAGTGGAGCTCCGAACAGTACCGCAAGCGTGATTCCGATCGCGGCCCACCTGCCGAAAACGGCCGACACGAGAAAGCTCATGCCCTGCACGCACAGGACGCCGAGCATCGTCGCGCCGAGGCACATGAGCACGAACACGGGAATCGGCATGACCACCAGGTTGCTCGCGCCGAGCGGCTTGGCTGCGTCCACCGCGAGGCCCACCTGGCTGGTCACCGGCCCGACCGAGCCTTCGACGAACGCGAAGACGGCGTAAACGATGAGGAACGTGACCCCGACCACCGCAAGGCTGATCAGAAAGGAAGCCACCGCCTTCGCCAGCAAGAGCTGGGTGCGGCCCATCGGCCGGCTGAGCAGGATGGCGAGGGTGCGGTCGGACCGCTCGCCCGCGATCTCCTCTGAGGCGAGCCACCCAAAGATTCGAATGATGAGGAACATCACGATGCCGCCCATGGCAAATAGGGCCGCCACCGTGATCGAGTACGACTGGAGGGGCGCGATGTTGTTGTCGAGCAGGTATTGGTCGTCGGCGATCCGCTGCTTGACCTGGGTGATGGCGCTGTCGATGCTGAACGGACCGCTCGATGGGCCGCCGTTGCCCTGCTGCTTGGCCTGCTCAATGAAGCCCAGCTGTTGCTGGTAGTTGGCGATGTCGGCGCGCAGCGTCGTCTGCCAGGCGACCGCCGGCGGCGGGCTCCACCGGCCCTGGCTGATCACGTAATAGGTGTAGAGGCCGCCGGCGATGAGCAGGAAGACGCCGCCCATCACAGCGAACACGATCCAGCGGCTTCGCCACGTCTTCTTGAGCTCGTTGCGGACGAGGCTGACGAACAGCATCAGGGCTTCGCGGCCCCCACAGGCGTGGCGGGCGGTGGCGGTGGCGCGGGTGCGCTGCTGAGCGGGCTGCCCGGCGCCACGCCCGTGAGCTCGATGTACACATCCTCCAGCCCTCGGTGCGTGTGCACAAGCTGATCGACGCCGATCCCCGCCGATACCAGTGCGTGGTTGATGGCCCGCGCCATGTCCTTGTCCGAGCTCACCAGGATCGAGTCCTTGATCGTGCCTGGCTCGACTGTGAGGCCGTCGAGGGAGCGCACGATCTTCATCGCTTCGTCGACGTCGGAAACGTCGATGCGGTACTGGAATCCCTTGACGTTCATCAGCTCGCTCAGCGGGCCCGCCGCCTTCACCTCGCCGCGGTGCAGGACGACCACTCGATCGCACAGCTCTTCGACCTCGGCAAGGAGGTGGCTCGAAAAGAAGATGGTCATCCCCTCCTCCGCGAGCTTTCGCAGGAGGATGCGCAGGCCGTGAATGCCGTTGGGGTCGAGCCCGTTGGTGGGCTCGTCCAGAATCAGGAGGCGAGGCTTGCCCAGCATCGCCTGCGCGAGAGCCAGGCGCTGGCGCATGCCCATTGAGTAGCGCTTCACCTTGTCATTCGCCCGCTCGGTCATGCCGACCAGGTCGAGCAGCTTTGTGATCTGCCCCTCATCGACCGGCCCGAGCGTGCGGGCGAAGAGGCGGAGGTTGTCACGGCCGGACAGGAAGCCGTACAGCGCCGGCTGCTCGAGGGTGGCTCCGAAGAGTTTTGCGGCCGCCACATGGTCCGTCCAGCAATCGTGCCCGCCGATCCTGGCCGTGCCGCCGCCCGGGTGCTGGAGGCCGAGGAGCAAGCGGATGGTCGTGGTCTTGCCGGCTCCGTTGGGGCCGAGGAACCCGAAGACCTCGCCTTCCGCCACGCTGAACGAGATCTCGTTGAGGGCGCGGACGCGTCCGTACCGCTTGGAGAGCCGATCGACTTCGACGATGGGCGCCGTCATTTAGTGGTGACTTTAACCGCCTGACGGACACACGAACTTGCCCAGCCTCGTTTTCACATTGTTGGCCGACGGCGTTCTGCAGGTACCAGATCAGGAGCGACTGCTCCGAGCTGTTGATCAGGCGCTGTTTCAATTACGTCTTGGAGTCCTCCGCGGTCGTTCGCGGAGTTCACTTGTTGGTAATGGGGGCAACGTTGTGACAGAGAAAAAGAGCATCGAGATCCCGCCGCGCGGTACCCGCGGAACGAGGGTGCTGTGGGGTGGCGCGGTGATGAAACTGGCGAAGCCGATCATGGATATGCAGATCTCGCGATACCGGCGAACCTCGGGTCCGAAGGCTCCGGTGATGATGGGATTCCCCATCATCCTGCTGACTACGGTCGGAGCGCGCACCGCCCAGGAACGAACCCACGTCCTGGGCGGGTTCGCGGATGGCGAGGATGCGTGGCTGGTGGTGGCGTCGAAGTCAGGTGCCGCCACGCACCCGGCGTGGTTCATCAACCTGGCCAAGAGCCCGGACAAGATCTGGATCGAGGTCGGCAACCGGAAGCTGAGGGTGGTGGCCGAGTCGCTGAAAGGTCAGGCACGGCTGGATGCGCTGGCCCGAGTAGCGGCGGTGGCACCGCGCTACGGGGAATACCAGAAGAAGACCGACCGCGAGATCCCGGTGATCCGCCTCACACCCGCCGGCTGACGACCCCGATGAGAGCTTTTGATCTTGTTGGATGGCACGACGCTGGAAAGTCGAGCCCTGCTCGATCACGGTGAACCGGGACGACGAAGACGTCCGTGATATCAGCGTGAGCGAACAGAAGGACAAACGACGCCGGGGGCCAATCACTGCCGCGGAGCTGATGGCCCAACTGGAAGCTGACCACGATTGGGTCCGGGCCAGGGATCAGCGCGACGCCGCGCGTCGGGCGCGCATGGCAGAGAACGCGGACGAGTTCGCGCTGGTCCGCGGGGCATTGGATGCTGCTGGGCTGCCGAGCCGAGACTTCGGGCATTTCACCAGCGGCCGGTATCCGGAGATCATTCCCCAGCCGATCTTCGATTACCGAGGTGCGGTGCCAGTGCTGCTAGACGTGCTGCCCAATGTGACGCGCCCAGCTGTCAAGGAGGCCATCGTCCGCTCGTTGAGCACGGCGTATGCGCGCCCGTATGCGGCGCCAACCCTGAAGTGGGCTATTGGCAACGCGTTGAGCACGGTAACCACTCCCGCGCACGTCGATGAGTTACTGGAGCTAGCCCGTGATCGACGCCACGGCGCAGGCCGAGGAATGGTGGTCGAGCGCCTGGGCAGGATCTCTGGCAACCCCCGGGTGGAGAAAACGCTGATGAAACTTATTGACGATCCGGACGTCGCGTTCCAAGCCATGGGCGGAATCAGGCGGCGCCTAGGCCCGGCGAAGGCTGCGGAGCTGCTCGAGCCCTTGACTGCGCATCAAGATGAACGAGTGCGCCGAGCAGCCCACGAACATCTGAAGCGAGCACGGAAGGCGATGATCAAATAGCGCGGTTCACAAGATCATCTGGGACGCTACGCGAACCGCCTCGACGAGATTTCAATGCCGGGGTTGCACCGAGATACCGTTTTGCGCGGCCGATACTTGATGTCTGATGGCAATCGTCAACAAGGAAACGCGGACGATCCGAACTGACCACTGGCAGTTCTTGCTTGAGGGCGATCGAAGCGCCAGCTGGGATGTCGACGATGTTGGGTCGCAGCTAACGACCGGGCGCGCCGTCTCAACGCTGAGCGGTTTCGTTGTCGGGACGGGTCGCCTGTGGGGTGACACCCGGGTCGAGCTTGAGATTCATGATCAAACACCCGTACTGGACCGGCAGGGTTGGGACGCCGTATCCGAAGGCGAGATGACGACTCGGGATCAGGCCGTCGAGATCTACGCACCAGAAACGGCCGGCACCAATAACGTCTGGCGTGTGGCCCTAGCGCCCGGCCAGTATCGATGGGCACTACTCGCCGCGGGCCTTGACTCGGTCGCCGACGACATCGGCGGCGTCGGCGACGATTGGTATCGAATCATCATTTGGCCAGGGCGCTAACCCCGAATGTGCCCAGGGTGCCGTAGTCGTTGACGACGGCCACGAACTTTCCGTTGGGTGAGACGCCGCCGTCAGGCCCTTGCCTTATGGGCGACCTTCCCCTGCTGGAGGATCCGGATGGCGTTGCCGAAGGGGTCGCGGACGCCCATGTCGGTGCCGTAGAAGTGGTCGGTGGGCTCCTGGGTGAAGTCGGTGACGCCGCGCGACTTGAGTGTCTCGTACAGACCCCGGATGTCGTCCGCCTTGAACACGAGCCCGCCCAGTGCGCCCTTCGTGATCAGCTCGCGGAGCTTCGCAGCGGTGGCTTCGTCATGCACTGGCGGGCCCGGCTCCTCGAGGGAGATCTCGGTGACGTCGCCAGGGACGCGCACCGTCAGCCAGCGGTAGGAACCCTGCTTGACGTCCTGGCCCTTCTCTAGCCCGAGCTTGTTGACGTAGAAGTCAAGAGCCTCGTCCTTGTTGAGGACCATGATGGAGGCGACGTTGAGTTTGGTGATCATCGCTCGTTTTCTCCTTTGCGAGACTTGATGGGGATGACGATCATGCTAGGAGGCCGTTGCTGTGGCGGCGTCTCCAAAACTGCTCGATCTCCGCACCCCCGCCGCCACCACCGGTCGCGTCGCCCACATCTGGTAGCAGTTGGGGGCCACCATCGGTCCATTCCCGACGCGATAGCTCGACGGCGTCTCGCCGACGATCTCCCGGAAAGTGCGGCTGAAGGTCCCCCGGCTCATGAAGCCGACATCGAAGCAAACGTCGGTGACGCTGCGGTCGGTCTCGCGCAGCAGGAACATAGAGCGCTCAACCCGCCGCCGCTGCAGGTAACGGTGCGGCGTCTCCCCGAAGGCGGCGCGGAAGCTGCGGGTGAAGTGCGCCTCGGAGAGGTGGGCCACGCCGGCCACAGCGCGGACGTCGAGCTGCTCGGCGTAGGAGCAGTCCATGGCGTCGCGGGCCCGCAATAGGCGCCGGTTCAAGTCCTCGACTTCCCGCACGATGCAAAGCTACATCGACGCGAGCCGCAACACCTAGCCGAGAACCGACAATTTCCGGACCCTCAGACTTGAGACCGCATCTGATGATCAATCCGCAAGGCTTCACGTGACTCCACAGCTGACCGGGATGCGGACGCGATGGGGATGGCGCGTGGCGGTGATCGCGACCATCCTCATCCTCTTCGGCAACGCCGCCGGCCTTGCGGCCGGCCCAAACGTCGTCACCGTTTCCTGGGCCACCATGGCCCAGACGGCCGGCACGCTGCTGATCGTCATCGTGGCCTTTCGTTGGTGCGGGCTCACCTGGACGGAAGCAGGCATCGGCCGGAACGATCTGCTGCGATCCACTCTGATCGGCGCGGGGATAGGGCTCGGGATGGCCGCGGTGGTTCTCCTCGCGCTCGAGCTTGGCGCTCTCCTCGGGACTCCGATCACCTACCAGCCATTGCAAGGAGCGGCGACGTCAGCCCTCCTGACTCACGCCCTGGTCGGCCTTCCACTTCTGACCGTGATTCCCGAGGAGCTCGCATTTCGCGGGCTGGTGCTGGGTCTGCTGATACGGAAGCTGACGCCATGGCGCGCAACGCTTGTGACGTCGGCCACCTTTGTCGCCTGGCATGTGGTGGTTCAGGTGCAAACGCTAGCCCTGACCAATTTCACGAGCTCGGGGCAGATCGTTCTGGCCACGAGTCTCGCGGTCGCGGGACTGTTCGCCGGCGGACTCATCTTCGCGTTCGTGCGTCTGCGCACCGACAATCTGGCCGGGGCGGTCATGGCGCACTGGCTGTTCGACGCAGCGTTCGTCACCGGGCTCTATTTCCTGACGGCGAGCTGACGTCCTATTCGCCGGACAGGATCACCAGCACTTCGTCCCCGTAGCTGCGCGGCTTCGCGATCCTGATTCCAGGCCGCCTTAGCGTCGTCTGCGCATCGTCAAGGCGCTACGTTAAAAGCAGCAATCAGGATTGAAGACCACTTATCCGCGATTCGGCCTGCTCGCCGCCGCAGATTCGCCGCCACGACTATCGCTGGAGCCTGGAGGATTAGGCGGTTCGAGCGATCGCTGGAGGACGGACGAGCAGGTAGATTCCGACGATCAGGGTCCAGGCGCTGAACGCCATGTAGCCGATCTGGCTGCTCGAGTTCTGGATCGAGGCAGTGCTGATGAGGCCGGTCACGAACAGCACGACGGCTACGAGCATCCCCGAACCTCCAACCAATCGCATCGCCCGGCCCATCGTCCACAAAACAATTCCGACCGCCAACAGGAACAGGGCGGCAACCTCGAAGCTAAGCGTGAAGCCCGCACTATCCAGGATGTATGCACCGAGCGCTGACTTAGCGTCAACCCCTGCCTTGAGCCAATCGACCATCACCACTTGGCCCGCGATTGCAAACGCGCTCATCGCGCTGTACGTGATTGCCGCCGCGAGGCTCAGGACATTCAGCCAGTGCATCGATTTCGGTCCGCCAGCGCGAGCCACGACGTAGAGATAGGTCGCGAAACCGAGAAAGAGCAGATAGCCGAGCAGCTCGAGGTAATTACCGATTCCCGCCTGGCTCGCGCTCACGCCCCTGACATAGTTCTGAACTGCTTCCGCGGTGGTGTCTGTAGGCAGCGCGCCGTGCACACCGAAGCCGACGAACGTGACGATAACCGATGCGACTCCGGCTGCCGCACCCAGCCGGCTGATGGCCTTTTCGCTCAACTTGCGAGAGCTTAGCGTCCGGTCTGCCGGTTTGTGGACCCGAGGGGATTCGAACCCCTGACCTTCTGACTGCCAGTCAGACGCGCTCCCAAACTGCGCCACGGGCCCACGATGCCGCAGGAACTGATGATAACCCGCACTTCCAACCCGACTTTTCGGCCGCGGTTACCATTTTCATGCCCCCTATCGAACATGAAGACGCGCTCAATCGACAGCACGGATCTCAAAGGCGGCGCTTTTGCCGCCCTCCCCGACGGCGACGGCCGTTACCCCGGCGTGGTCGTGATCCACGAGGCGTACGGCCTCAACGAGAACATCAAGGACATCACTCGCCGATTCGCCGAGAACGGCTACGCCGCGCTCGCGGTCGATCTCTTCACCGGCCGCAATCGCGCACTCTGCATGGCGCGCTACATGGCCGGGATGCTTCGCGGTTCGGTCGAACGTGCGGGCATCAGCGACCTCAAGATTGCGCTCGGCAAACTCGCCGCCATGCCCGAGGTCGATCCTGAGCGAATCGGCGCGATCGGCTTTTGCATGGGGGGCGGATTCGCGATCGCATGGGCTTGCACGGACGATCGCCTGAAGGCCATCGCCCCCTTCTATGCCGCCAACCCGAAGCCGATCGACGCCGTCAGCCGGTTGTGCCCAGTCGTCGGCTCATACCCTGAGAAGGACTTCAGCTCGAGCGCCGGCCGCGCCCTCGACGAAGCCTTGGTTAGATACAAGATCGACCACGACATCAAGATCTACCCCGGCGCCCGCCACTCGTTCTTCAACGATCGCGGCCGCGCCTTCAACAAGGAGGCCGCCGAGGACTCCTGGACTCGCACGATGGCCTTTTTCGGGAGACACCTGGCGCCGGTCGGCGAGAAGACGAAAGCTAAGTAGCTCGAACTACCGAGAGCGGCGCTTCGCGCACCGCGGGCACAGCCCGCCGAATACGAGCTGGTGGCTGGTGACTACGTAGCCCGTGCTCTTCTGCACTCCACTCGTCGCGTCGTCCAGTACGCACCCGGGCACCTCGGCCACGCGCCCGCAAGAATCGCAGCGCACGTGCTCGTGGTGATCCTCGCCGACCTCGTAGTAGGCCTTGCCATCGCCGAGGTCGATGCGACGGATCGCGCCCTCTCTCTCCATCACTGTGACCGCGCGAAAGACACTCGAGTAGTCAGCCGCGCCTAACGCACCACACACGACCTCATGCAGCTGATCGATCGACCATGCGTGCCGCGCTTGGCCCTCGAAGACAGTCCTCACTGCGTCGGTCACTGGACTCGGACGAGGCATCTTGCAATTGTAATCCCGTAATGCATGGAAGTTGCGCAAGTCGTTTGTGCAATACTGTGGCGCAACCCCATGAGAAAGTTTGCGGTCTTGCTCTTCACTGCAGCTCTCATCGGCGCAAGCGCCGGATGCGGCAACAACCCGACCGCCCACGCGGGCTCGCTCAACGTGGTCGCCGGCGAGAACTTCTGGGGCAGCATCGCGTCGCAGCTTGGCGGCTCCAAGGTCAATGTCCAGACCGTCGTCACCGACCCGAACGCCGACCCCCATGAGTACGAGAGCAACACCAACGACGCACGCGCCTTCGCCGAAGCCGACCTTGTGATCCTCAACGGCGCCGGCTACGACGACTGGGGCAAGAAGCTGCTCGACGCCAACGCGAGCAGCCACCGCCAGGTCCTCAACGTCGCCGATCTGCTCGGCAAGAAGGCAGGCGACAACCCGCACTTCTGGTACGACCCCGGCTCCGTGGTCAAGGTGGCCGACGCGATCACCGCGAAGTACAAGTCGATCGACGGTGGCAACGCATATTTCTTCGACCAGAAGCAAACCGACTTCGCCACCGCCCTCCAGCCCTACAACGGGCGCATCGCCGAGATCAGGCAGAAGTTCGCAGGGGTCAAGGTCGGGGCGACCGAGAGCATCTTCGTCTATATGGCGTCGGCGCTCAATCTGAACCTGATCTCGCCAAGGGAGTTCATGGACGCCGTGGCCGAGGGCAACGACCCACCGACCTCGTCGGTGGTCGAGTTCCAGAACCAGATCACCGGCAAGCAGGTCAAGGTCTTGATCTACAACGTCCAGACCGCGACCGCGGTGACCACGAACGTCCGGCACCTCGCACAGGCAAACGACATCCCGGTCGTCGGCGTCTCCGAGACCCTGCAGCCGGAGACGGTCACCTTCCAGGACTGGCAGCTCGCGCAGCTGATCGCCATCGAGAACGCCCTCAACGCCGATGCGCTGAGCAGGTGAGCGACCGGCCGGCGATCGCGGCGAGCGAGCTCAGCGCCACCTACGGGCGGCGCCCCGTCTGGACGGGCGCCACGTTCGACATTCCCACCGGCTCTTTCACAGCCATCCTCGGCCCCAACGGCTCCGGCAAATCGACGCTCGTGCGCCTTGTCCTCGGCCTGCTGGCCCCGGCCAGAGGCAACCTGAAAGTGCTCGGCGAAGATCCGCAGCGGGGCAACCCCCGCATCGGCTACGTACCGCAGGGCTCGCATTTCGACCCCGAGCTCTCCATCCGCGGGCGCGACTTCGTCGGCCTGGGCGTCGATGGCCACCGTTGGGGCGTACGGATCACCGGCCGAGAACAGGCACGAGAAGCCATCGAGAGGGCGATCGTTTCGGTCGATGCAAACGAGTACGCCGGCCGCCAGCTCGGCCGCCTCTCCGGCGGCGAGCAGCAAAGGCTGCTCCTCGCCCAGGCTCTCGTCGGCATGCCGCAGCTGCTCCTTCTCGACGAGCCCCTCTCCCACCTTGACGTGCGCAACCAGCAAGCCATCGTGCAGCTCATCAGCGACGTCGCGCGCGAGCGCCGCCTCACAGTCCTCCTCATCGCGCACGACGTGAACCCGCTCCTCCCCCACATCGACCATGTCCTCTACGTCGCTCAGGGCAAGCTCGCCATGGGCAAGCCCAGCGAGATCATCACCTCCGAGTCGCTCTCGCGGATCTACTCGTCACCGGTGGAGGTCTTGAAGGACAGCCGCGGCCGCGTCTTCGTCGTTGGTCTCGAGGAAGAGGTCAGCCACCCCCATGACTGAATCGCACATGAGAGCGATCCGCCTCGTCATCGACAACAGCTCGCCCCAGCTGAGCTGGAATCCGCTCGACGACCTGGCCGCGATCTTCCACTACGAGTTCATGGTCCACGCGTTCCAAGCGGGCACGATCATCGCCGTCGTCGCGGGCGCGATCGGCTACTTCGTCGTCCTGCGCGGCTCCGCCTTCGCCGCTCATGCCCTGTCGCACATCGGGTTCGCGGGCGCGACCGGCGCTGTGGTGCTCGGCTTCAACCCGATCTTCGGGCTGCTCGCATTCACGCTCGGCGCGGGCGTGGCCATCGGCGCACTGGGGACGAGACTTAGAGGCCGCGACGTCACCATCGGCATCGTGCTTGCTTGGACGCTCGGCCTCGGCGTCCTGTTCATCTCTCTCTATCGCGGCTACGCCACCGAGGCTTACGCGATTCTCTTCGGCGAGATCCTCGGCATCAGCACGTCCGACGTCGCGGTGACGCTGGTGGCTGGCGCGATCACGCTTGTCGCCGTGGTGGCCATCTACAGACCCCTCCTGTTCTCATCGGTCGACGAGGACCTCGCCGCGGCGAAGGGCGTGCCCGTCACCGTGCTGGCCGTCGCCTTCATGGCGGTCCTCGCGGTCGCGGTGACGGAGGCAGTACAGGTGGTCGGCGTCCTGCTCATCTTCGCGCTCGTCGTCACGCCAGCTGCAATCGCGGTGCGATTCACGAGCCGCCCCGCAATCGCCATCGCCACCGGCGTCGGCCTCGCCCTCGCGTTCACGTGGCTCGGGCTCGCCATCGCGTTCTACTCACCGCACCCGGTCAGCTTTTTCATCACCTCCCTCGCCTTCGCCACGTATGTCGCGGTGCGAATCGCCGAGCCGCTGAGCACGCGAATGCGCAGCACAACCGCGAACGCGACCGCATAAGCTCACCTCGTCATGCGGGTGCTTGTGACCGGCGGAACCGGCGCGCTCGGCCGCGAGGTGGTGACGCAGCTTCGCGCGAAAGGGCATCGCGCTTGCATCCTCAGCCGCAAGCCTGGCGCCGGCGCCGACTGGATCCAGGGTGACCTAGTCACGGGCGCAAACCTCGAGCTGGCCGTGAAGGACGTCGACGCCATCGTGCACGCGGCCTCTGATGCCGCTCACCCGCGCAGGTACCATGCGACCGACGTGGTCGGGACGAGGCGCCTGCTGGCGATGTCGCGCGAGGCGGGCGTACGCCACGCCGTCTACGTATCGATCGTCGGTATGGAGGGCGTCGCCTACCCGTACTACAAGGGCAAGCTCGCGGCGGAGGCGGTGATGCGCGAGGGCATCGTGCCCTGGTCGATACTGCGCGCAACGCAGTTCCATACGCTTATGGAGGTATTTCTCGACGCCATGAGCAAGCTTCCCCGCCTGGCGACAGTGCCTTTCAAATGGCAGTTCCAGCCGATAGATACGCAAGACGTGGCCGCAAGATTGGTCGAGGTGGTCGAAGCAGAGCCAGCCGGCATGCTGCCCGACTTCGGCGGACCCGAGGTCAGGGATTTCAAGAGCCTGGCCGAGTTGTGGCTGAAAATTCGCAAGCCCGACAAGCGCCTCGTCAACCTGTGGCTGCCGTTCAGGTTCAGCCGTCAGTTCGAGAGCGGCCGCCTGCTGTGTCCCGACCACCGCGACGGGAACATCACTTTCGAGCAATATCTGGCACGGAGGTATCCCACGCTATGATCAACCGCCTCGTCGACCGTTTCGGTAAGACCGGCTTCGCCGCGCTCAGCAGCGTCATCTGGGCCCTACCGATGGCGGCGTGGGCAGGCTCCGCTGACCTCTCTCCCGTCGACCGGACGGCGACGCCGGCCATCGCTCTCACCATCGGCGTTGTGATGCTGGTCGTTTGGCTCGTGCTCATCGCGAGCCTCCGCCGCATCCCCGTGACCCCACGACAAAGAAGATTCGACATCGGCCAGATGTCGCCATCGGAGAAGCGCTGGACGCTGGGCTGCGCCGCTTTCGCCACCGGTCTCATCGCCTGGCTCAATGCAGCGGCCACTGTCGACTGGGGCCCGCTCGGCTCCGCGATCGGCGCCGGTGAAATCGGTCCCATCGTCTTCGCGGCTGTCCTCGGGCTCTTCGCGATCGCCATGGTCGCCGGCATCGCCTTCACCTGGCGCAAGGAGTCGGCGGCATTTCACATGCGTCAGGGCGCCTGAGATGGGAATCGCGTACCGCCTCATGTACGCCGTGGGCTTCACCCCCTGGGATCGCGTCCTGCCGGACGAGCTCAAGAAGGCAATCGAAGGTCCCGATGCGTTGCCCAAGGGTCGAGCCCTCGACCTCGGCGCGGGCATGGGCGCCAAGGCTGTCTACATGGCCGAGCATGGCTGGGACGTCACCGCAGTCGAGGCGGTTCCCCGCGCGCTGCGCGAGGCCGAGCGTCGCGCAAAGGCCGCCGGCGTGAAGGTCGACTTCCGGCGCGGCGACGTCACGCGGCTCGGCGACCTCGGGCTCGAGCCCGGCTACACCTTCTTGTTCGACTTTGGCTGCTACCACGGGCTCAAGGCCGCGGAGCGCGCCCGCTACGCCGAGGGCGTCACGGACCTGGCCGAAACCGGTGCAACGCTCCTGATGATGGCTTTCACCCGGGCCGTGCCGCCGGTTCCGTCAGGCGTCTCCGCCGCCGAGCTCGAGGAAAGATTCGGCCCTGCCTGGGTGCTCGCATGGACCAAACGAGGCGAGGAGGCCGGGACCCCGGCCATGATGCGAGCCGAAGCCGCCTGGTTCTGCCTCAAGAAGCGCTGACCCCCGCCTGGAATAGTTGCTTGCGCAAGCAAGTAGTGGTCTTCAGCTGCGGAGTCCCTCCGCCAGAAAATTCCAGGAGGACCAGATGGTCACATACGAGATCGACAAAGCGCATACGACGCTCGGATTCACGGCCAAGCACCTTGCCGTTTCCACGGTGCGCGGCCAGTTCAACAAGTTCGACGGGCAGTTCGAGGGGCCCGACGACGACCCCACGAAGGTCACCGGCGAGGTGAAGGTTGACGTGGCGAGCGTCGACACCCGGACCGAGATGCGCGACAACCACCTGCGCTCGGCCGACTTCTTCGAGGCCGAGAAATACCCCTACATCACGTTCAAGCTCACGAAGGTCGAGCCTGTGGACGACGAGTCGTTCAAGGTGCACGGCGACCTGACGATCAAGGACAAGACGAAGCCGATCGTGCTGGACGCCAAGCTCGAGGGCCGGGTTCCCGACCCGATGACCGGCGGCAAGGAGCGCCTTGGCATCAGCGCCAAGGGACAGCTCAACCGGATGGACTTCGGGCTCAACTGGGACGGCATCGCCGGCGCGATCCCCATCGCGAGCCACACCATCAAGCTCGAGGTCGAGGCCGAGATCGTAGTCAAGGCGCTCGAACCCGCGAAGGCATAAGCAGAGACCGGGACCATGGGACGAGGGTTGGGCAAGGCGCCCACCCTCGTCCTTTCCTATTTATGTAGATGACCCAAAGAGGACCGCATACCATAGGCGCCGTGAAGGGACCGAAGGCGTCCGCGAAGGTGGCGGAGCTGTGGGAAGGGCTCGCGAAAGCCCACACATCGATGACCGCCGCGCTCGAGCGCGACATGGTTCCCGAAGCCGGCATGTCACTCGCGTGGTACGAGGTGCTCCTCCACCTCTCCCGTGTGCCGGGCGAGGCGATGCGATACCAGGACCTGGCGAAAGTCGCCGGGATCACCAACAGCGGAGCTTCGCGGCGGCTCGAGCAGATGACGAAGGTCGGCCTCATCGAGCGCCGCTCGTGCCCGACCGATCGCCGTGGGGTTTTCGCTCACATGACGCCGAAGGGAGAAGCTGCGTTCAAGAAGGCTCACGCCGCTTTCATAGCGAGCCTCGAGCGCAACTTCGGCGATGCATTGAAGCCGGGCGAGGCTGACGCGGTCAGCGCGGCGCTGGCGAGGCTTGGCTAAAAGACCTAGCTGGACTCCGCCTTCTTCGCCAAGTTGCTGAGCAGGGTCCCGAACTCCTTCGAAACCTGCGGGCCCATCATCCCGCCCAGCACTGGACCGAGCGGCCCCTTCACCTCGACCCACTGGCCGATGGTCGTCTTGCCGGCGGCCGAGCCGATCCGGCAGTTGAAGCGAAAGGTGGTCAACGGAACGACGCTGGTCTCGAGCGCGAAGCCGCGGCCCGGAACAACATCGAGAAGCTTCATCTTGTGATGCTGCCCGGCCCGGGTGTTCATCACGCCGGTAGTGCCTGACTGAAAGCCTCCCTGCCATTCCATCGTCGACACATTGGGATTCCACTCGCCCCACGTCGACATGTCCGACCAGATCTTCCAGACCTTTTCGGGGGACGCCGTGCTTTCGACCGAGGTTCCGTACTCAGCCATGTCCAGCGAGCAAAATTCTAGATCAGCTTTGCGCGACCGAGAGCGGGCGCGCCACCACGGCGGGCGCCTTCTCACGCGTCCAGTTCAGGAAGACGATCACCGCCAGCAGCAGCAGCGTGCCCAGGACCTGGGCGGGATAAAGCGGTTGGTGGAAACCCCACGGGGGCGGAGCCGTGGCGATCAGCGTCGCGGCCACCGGGTACGCCATCTCGCCGATCGTGGCCAGCGAGGCGGGCGTCTTCGACAGCGCGCGGTAGTACAGCAGAAGTGCAAGGAGGCCGGGCACGATCGCGATGGCGAGCAAGTTGGGCACGAAGTCACTCAGGCGGTAGTGGCCGAAGCCACCGACGCCGCTCTGCACCAGGACCACGATCACGAGGACCGGCAGTGCCAGCGTGAAGCGCAGCGCTGTCATGCTCCAGAACGAGATCGAACCGAGGGCGAACCGCCCGAAAACCGTACCGCTCGCCCATAGGGCGGCAGCGCCGAGGGCGAGCAGCCCGACTTCGAGGCGTCCGTTCTGCAGCGCGGCGACCGGCGAGAACGGATCGCTCGCGAACAGCACCATGTAGACGGCTACGATCGCGACCGCGGCCGCGGGCCAGAACCACGGGCGCCGTCGCTCGCCGAGGATGATCCACGCGAGCACGATCGCGATCAAGGGCTGTGTTTGCTGCAGCACGAACGTCTCCGCGTACAGCTGGTGCTGCGACGCGATCGAGAAGGATGCCGTGAAGAGAATGGTCGCGAGAGCCTGTGCCCCGGCAGCGATGATGGCCACCGCCACCCAGCCACGTGCGCCCAGCGCCCGCAGCTCGTGGCGGCTGCGAATGAGCACCGGCACCAAGAACAGCGTGACGAGAGCGTCCTCCGCGACAACGATCTGAGTGGGGCTGAGGTGCTGGACCAGCTGGTTGCGGAAGTAGGCGTCCGACGCCCACAGCGTGGCCGCGAGCGCAACGAACACCACTGCGTAGCGGTCGATCAGCCTGTTCATCGATCTCCCTTCAACACCGTGCTCATGGGTTTCCTTCCACATGATGCCGAAAGGACCCCATTCGGGGTCGAAGCGCTAGGAGGCGTCCTCCTGGACGGCAGGCTCCAGCGGGAGCTCGGCATGCTGGAGGACGTACACCTCTTCGGGGCGGTCGTGACCCTCGAGGCGGCGCTTGCCGACTCCCACCAGGCGCATGTCCTCGCGCAGGATGTCGGCCACGATCGAGTAGGTGGTCTCGGAGACCAGGATCTGGTTGCCGACAGCCCGGCGCCGCAGCTTGGCGCACCGGTTGACCGCCGGCGACCGGTAATCGCGGTCGTGCGCCTCGGCCTCGCCGGTGAGGATCGCCATGCGCACCATGAGGGGGACGTTGTCCGTCCAGCGCTCCGACATGAGCGCCGCCTGGGCATCGAACGCCGCCACCAGGGCATCGGTCGGTCGGTGGAAGACGGCGAAGAAGCTGTCGCCCTCGCCCCGCTCTTTCAGCACCACGCCGTGGTTGGCCTCGATCGCCGCCGCCAAGAGCTGGTCGTGCCGCCTCATCGCGCCGTACATCTGAGCCCGGTTCTGCAGCCAGAGCTGCGTCGACTCGACGACATCCGTCATCAGGAACGTGACCACGCCGTCGGGCAGCCCATCCCCATCCTCGTGGTTGACCCGCGTCGTCTGCGCCACGGCCAGAGCGGAAACGAAGCCGTTGGTCAGGTTGACGTTGGCCACCGTCGCCAGGTAGTCGTCGATGCTCTTGACGCGGCGGAAGAAGTGGACGTTGTACGAGGTCAGAAAGCTCCAGGCCGAGTAGTCGTCGTCCCCCTCGCGGTCGCGGCAGATGTCGGGCGCCAGCGCCAGCATCCGCCCGAGCTTGGTCGCGGCGACGTCATCGAGGTTGAGCTCGCGAGCGGCCTCGTCGCGGGTGATGCGGCGCATCGCCTGGTCGGCCTCGACCGCAAGCCGGAGACCCGACATGAAGTTTTCGATGTCGGCCTGAGTGCCCTGGCAGCGATGCAGCTGCTCCACGCTGAGACTGATCGCGACGTCACCATCGACGACGCCCTCCGATTTGAACATCCCACTCACGGTCTGGAAGCTGTCCTCGATCGCGAACTCGCGCGTAGCACCCTGGTAGAGCTCACCCAGCGTCGGCCAGCGCGCGTTGGCGACGAAGTAATCGGCCCCGACCTGCTCGTACAGCCACAA